>Ga0154726_1029_pt1 | contig 66219 bp, 64 predicted proteins | sample Rifle2008BG16ft_FD_105734 | JGI IMG/M metagenome (GOLD analysis project Ga0154726, IMG submission 105734) | Deltaproteobacteria bacterium RBG_16_58_17
AAAAGCACGAGATGAAAGCCTCGCGCCTGGGAGCACAGGCGGGGAGGCGGAGTATCGCCAGATACGATCGGATGGTTCTCTGCACTGGATGCACGACCGGTGGATCATAATCACGGACGAGACGGGAAAACCTGTGATTATCGAGGGCATCGTGCGGGACAACACCGAGCACAAGCGGACGGAAGAGGATCTTAAGGAATCCGTGGAGCATTTGCGCCGGGCCATTCATACGACGATCCAGGTGTTGGTCTTGGCCGTGGAGACGAAGGATCCCTACACGGCGGGGCATCAGAAGCGGACCGCGAATCTGGCCCGGGCCATGGCCGCGGAGATGAACCTCCCTCCGGAGAAGATTGAAGGTCTCCGGATGGCCGGGGTCATTCATGATATCGGGAAGATCTCCATTCCTTCGGAGATTTTGAGCAAACCGAAGAAACTGCCCGCAATGGAGTATTCCTTGATCAAAGAGCACGCCAGGTATGGCTATGAAATCCTGAAGGACGTGGAATCTCCCTGGCCTTTGGCGGATATAGTCCATCAGCATCATGAACGGATCGATGGTTCCGGTTATCCCCGAGGGCTCAAAGGGGAGGAGATTCTCATCGAGGCCCGCATCCTGGCCGTTGCCGACGTCGTAGAAGCTATGGCGTCTCACCGTCCTTATCGACCGGCTCTGGGAATGGGCGCTGCTTTGGAGGAAATTGAGAAGAACAGAGGCATCCTGTACGATCCGGCTGCGGTAGAAACTTGCCTGAGGCTGATCAGGGAGAAGGGCTTTCAACTTGAGGCGGATGCCAATCACACAGTTAAAACCTGATTTCAGACGCCTTATTGATAGCGATGAATCCTGTTGACATATTTTCCAAAGTGGGTACAATGGCCGCCCGTCGTCAAGAAGGCATCCCGGGAACGATTACTGTTAGGAAGGGACCTCAGGAAGCGACTGCTGCCCCGCCGGGGTGGGTCGTAAGAACTGAGTAAATACGCGCCCATGGCTCAGCTGGATAGAGCGTCAGACTACGAATCTGAATGTCGGAGGTTCGAATCCTCCTGGGCGCGCCAATAAAAACAAGGGGTTATCCATTTACGGTTAGCCCCTTGCTTTTTTATGCTGCTCTGTATGGGCAATGTGGAGAAACCGGTCTACTCGACTCAAAAAAGGAGAAACTTATAATGATAGAAAGTTTAAATCGGTTTTGGCAAGTTTCAGTTTATGATCAGAAAAATGGTATGTCGGAATCTCGTACCCACTATCTTGATCCATGGTGCGAAATGATGACGAGTATTTTTATCAGCAATTCAGATTACAAGGTAGAAGGCCCCACAATAGAAGGCGCGACAATAGAAGTAATGCGTAACTTTTTGGGTAAGGAAAATAATTGCAAAAAAAGCCTGGATAGCTTAATAGGAACGTGTGCATATAAAGGAGTAGCAAAAAGAGTTTTACAAGCGACTGCCGGGGGCGACACTGGGTTATGGGCGGGGATGTTGCTGGAAGGAGTTAAGGCGTTAAGACAATCGAGACTGTTTGTTTGGGAAAGGGAAGGGTTCGATTTCACGCCTTACTTACCATTAATTGAAAATGATTTTCGTGATAGCTGTATCCGCTTTAGTACGCCTGAAGGCATGCAAAGCATACTTAATCTAAGCCATCTGCTGGAACATACCAGAGGGGATTTGCTGTTTTCCCGGTACCAGTACTGCTTTTTGCAAAGTCAAAATCTTAGACAATTGGTCACAGTGGGATTAGCCGACTCCTTTCACGAAATGACATTGAATCTTGAGCTAATAGATACAAAGATCACTTCCAGCAGTACAAAAATAATCAGAGCGCCGCAAGAGATTTGCTTTGAAGCGGAACATAAGGGCAATAACCTTAAAGGTAAAAAACTTTCAGCAGCGGCTGCAAATGAATGGGCAAGGGAATTGCGGGGATCTGATAGCTGTACCCACCTGGCTGATTTAGCAAGGGAGGCAGCAAGTTCTCTTAATTATTGGTATATTCAGAAAAAAAACAACAGCGTTCATCAGAATTTTCTGGTGGCATAAAATAAATCGAATGCCGTTCAATAATCATTGGCCGCTTTCAGGGTGTACAGGCAGGGGGCCGTTGGGGATCACATCTTCGGGCATGACCTCCACGTACTCTCCCCGGATCATCTTCATCTGTGTCAGGATGGCAGGGATCACCTTGGCTTCCGTGGAGCGGATGGCTTCTTCGATCGTCATGAACCCGCTCACCTCGACCAGGTTCACGATCGTCGGAAGAACCATGCCGAATTTACCCTGCTTGCACTGTTCAAGGGCATCCTTTGGTCTGATCCAGACATGCCCTGTCAGCTCCAGGCCATCGTGCATTCCTTCCTGGTCAGCCGGGGCTTCCGCCAAAAAAAAGCGAACGTCATAACGGTAGGGAAGCGGCTCCGGCGTGATCCAATGAGAAAAATAATGAAGGTGATCGGTCGCCAGTGTCAACCTCTCCTGTTCCAATATGTCCAGAAAGCCGATCCGGCCCTCGATGAGGGCGCGGCGGTAGGCGCTGTATTGGGCTTTTTGTACTTCCGAATCGATGGAAACGAGGGACCCGTCCCTTTCATAAGCCAGGAGCAGTCCAACTTCCTCGAAGGTCTCGCGAATTCCTGCAATCCAGGCGCCGATAGCTTTCTCAGGCGGTAAGATATCGCGAATCAGGCTTCGAGCCCTTGCCTGATTCAGGCCCCGACAGAATCGTTCCACCTCCGGCGCGTAATCCTCCTCGTCCAGGCACCCGCCGGGAAAGACGTAGCAGTCCGGCGCAAAAATGCTGCCGGGGTGCCGTAAAACCATGAGCACCTCGAAGTCCCGTCCGGATGAATCGCACGGCCTGCGAAGGATCATGACCGTGGCGGCGTCTCTGGATATTGTGACCATAGTCATAAAAAGAGGCACTCCCGCACCATGCTGCTCATGGGCTGGAATGCCTCTTAAATTGGTTGGCAGATCCGCTTAGATCGCTTTTACGTTTTCCGCTGCCGGACCTTTGGGTCCCTGCACAACATCGAAACTGACGCGCTGACCTTCGGCCAACGTCTTGAAGCCAGTCGCCTGAATGGCGCTGTGATGAACGAACACATCCCCGCCGTCATCCTTCTCGATGAACCCGAAGCCTTTCTGCTCATTGAACCACTTCACTTTACCTTCTGACATCGCTTGCATCCTCCTTTCATAAATTTTTCCTAAGTCGGATTTCCACCATGCCAGAAAGAAAAATCCACCGAAACTCTTAAAGCTTGATGGGCACCTTCAGCACTGCAAAATGTCTTAATCCAAACTTATGTTGATGGGACTTTATTCTGCCATCTGTTGAAAGTCAAGGATTTATTCGCAGCCGCAGGACCTGGTAAAAATAGGTGAAAATCCGGTCGATTTATCCTATAATGCTATCGTTTATCCAGAAACGGAGAATCCATGCCGGAGAGTGAGAGGAAGGTGAGACGATTGCCGGATCAGGAATACCGTCGGGCCATCGATCTTTCCCGGAAGATCGCCTTTGAGATCGGGACGCCCCGTTTCTACCGCGAAAGGGAAAGGGAGGTGGCTCTTTCCCGAAAACTGTTCGCCGCTGAACCGCTCGTCGCGTCAGCGCTCCGGATCGTCGAAGATCGGGGCGACTGTCTCGGTCATGGACTCTCCCACGTTCAAAAGGTGGCCGCCGATATCGGCACCCTGATCCTCATCGAGGAGGGGAGGCCTGACGCCCGCGTCCGGAGGCGGGTCCTCCTCGCCCACCTGGCCGGCCTTCTCCACGATATCCGGCGAACGGAGAAGGACCATGCCGAACGGGGGGCGCAAGAGGCGGAAAAGATCCTGCTGTCGTTTCCGCTCCGGGAGGACGAACGTGACGGCATTACCGGCGCAATCCGCAACCATGAAGCCTTCCGGCCCTGCCGGACCGCCGCCGGACCCGCAGCGCAGCTCCTCTCCGACGCCCTCTACGATGCGGACAAGTTCCGCTGGGGACCGGACAACTTCACGGAAACCATTTGGGCCATGATCATTCCCCGCAGAATACCGCTGCAGACCCTCCTGCCCCGGTTTCTCACGGGACTCGAGGGAATCCGAAAGATCCGGGAGAGCTTCCGGACGGCGACGGGTCGCGAATACGGACCCGACTTCATCGACCGCGGACTGGAGATTGGTCTGCGGCTCCATGAGGCATTAATCAAAGACGGATTCAAAGGAGAAAAGCAATGACGTCATTCACCATCAGGACGACGGCCAGAGTCGAAATGATCGACATCACGGATCGCGTCGCGGCCGCGGTCAGTGAAAGCGGGGTCAAAAACGGGTTCTGCCGTGTTTTCATCCCCCACACGACTGCGGCAGTCACGATCAATGAAAACGCCGATCCGGACGTCCCGCGGGATATCCTTGCGGCGCTGGACCGGATCGTACCGCTTTCCGACCGCTACCGGCATGCGGAGGGCAACGCCGCCGCCCATATCAAGGCCTCCCTTTTCGGGGCGTCCCAGACGGTCTTCATCGAGAGCGGCAGGCTGGCCCTAGGAACATGGCAATCGCTTTTCTTCTGTGAATTCGACGGTCCGAGAACGAGAAAGGCGTTGATTCAACTGACCGCCTGCTGAAAAAACGGCTCTGTAAAAAAGGCCACATAGAGAATCAAAAACCCCCGGAGGGGAGCCCCCGGGGGATAAAACGCCCGGCTATTCAGTCCGGACGGCGATCTTCTTCACCTTGGCCTGCGGGGCCTTGTGCAGGGCGATCTTCAGAACGCCGTTTTTCACGACTGCCTCGATCCGCTCGCGATCGATCTCATCGGAAACGGTAAACGCCCGCTCATAATCGCCGACGTCGTATTCCGCATAGGCGATGTTGCGCCTGGGCAACGCCTGGGGCTCTACCGCCCCCGTAATCGTGAGGACGTTTTTCTCCAGGATCACCTCGACCGACTTTTCATCCACACCGGGCATATCGGCGAACATCACCATCGCCTCCCCGGTTTCGATGATATCCACCTTCGGCACGTAAACCCGCCGGTTTCTCATCCGCTCCGTTTCCACCGGCGTCTGAGCCGGTTTCTTTTCATATTCACTCTTGCTGTCCATGATTCTACCCCCTATTCGCACTTGACCGAGATCTTCCTCGGCTTGTCCGCTTCCGCACGCGGCAGGGTGATCCGGAGGATGCCCCTGTCGTACTTCGCCTCGACCTTTCCCGCCTCCACATGAAAGGGGAGCTGGAGGCTCCGGGAGAACCGCCCGTGGTTGCGCTCCTGACGATGATAGCTCTCCCCCTCCTTGAGTGTCTCCGCCTCACGCAAACCGCTGATGGTCAGAGCATCGCCCACCACGGAAATGTCAACCACGCATGGATCCACACCGGGCAATTCGGCAGTCACCACCGTGTCGCTCTCCCCCACCCAGACATTCACCGGGGGCACTTCCTGTGTCAGGGGCTGTCCCAGCCCGGAAAAGATCCTGTTCATCTCCCGCTGCACACGCTGCATCTCCCGCAGGGGATCAGCCATTGCGCCAAATCTCCATAATCCTGGTCCAAACATATCTTTCTCCTCCCAAGCAGTGTTTATAAGATTTTTCTATAACCGGACGCTCTGAACGTGATCGCCGCAAGGAATAAATTGTGCTCAGCGCAACAAACCAATATCGTTCAGTTAGTACTGATTTCGGGCCTAATATAGGCACCAACTTGCAGTTGTCAAGATCGGGCATCGATGGGAAAAAAGATGGGCTTCTTTTTCGCAAAGCGGATGTCAACCCCTTCCTGAGGGGGAGAGAAAAACGAGATGTTTTCCGTGAAAGTAGGTGCGGAGTTTGATTCTATTGGGCGTCGAGGGGATCAGTTTTTGTAATGATGCCGACCATCTCCTCGTGGATGAGGCCGTTGGAGGCAAGGATGTGCGGAGAGAAGAGGCCATAAGGACCGCCACAGAGATCCGTTACGACGCCGCCGGCCTCGGAGACAAGAAGCCATCCGGCCGCGGTGTCCCAGGGCATGAGCTTCAGTTCCCAGAGTCCGTCGAAGCGGCCCGCCGCTACGTAGGCCAGATCGAGAGCGGCGGAACCGGCCCGGCGGATCGCTTGGGCATTCATGGCCATCGCCTTAAAGTAATTCATGTTGTTATTTCTATCCTCCCGGATGTCGTAGGGGAAGCCGGTTGCGAGAAGCCCTTCTTTGAGATTCGCCGTTCGGGAAACGGCAAGACGCAGGCCATTCAGGAAGGCCCCCTCTCCCTTTTCAGCCGTGAATAACTCCTCCGCCAACGGGTTATAGACGGCGCCGAGGCGAATCACCCCCTCCACCTCCAAGGCAATGGAGACGCAGAAGACCGGATAGCCGTGGGCATAGTTCGTCGTCCCGTCGAGCGGATCGACGATCCACCGAAAGTCTGAGCCGTTCGCGGTCTCGGGGGATTCCTCCGTCAGGATGTCATGGCCGGGAAACGCGTTGCGGATCCTCTCCATGATCAGCGCCTCGGAGAGCTGGTCCGCCTCCGTGACCAGGTTGATCTCCCCTTTGTAATGGACGATATGGCGGTTGTGGAACCTCTCCCGGAGGAGAGTTCCCGCCTCGCTGGCTACAGTCTCGATGAACTGCCGGTAATTGTTCATAGTCATATTCACACCATGTGAGAGTGTGGAGCGACCATACCAGCACAAAAGCGGATAAAAAACCAGGAGAAATTGACCATACCTGCCGGGCGCGCCGTCATCTCTGCTGCTCTCGTAAAAAAGTCGGTAAAGCCGTCATCTTTCTATTGCGCGATCGGAAGAATGGTGCTAATCGTATCCGTAACTTACATGGGAACGTGAATACAATGAAGGAAAAGGAAGATCTACCGGCTGCGGGGAAGACAACCGAGCTGCCGATAGAGGCTGTCCAGGATCTGAAAGCCGCCCGGGAGGCCCGCGGACTCTCGCTTAAGGACGTCTTCCAGGCGACGCGCGTCAGTTTGGTCAACCTTGCGGCAGTGGAGAACGGGGCATTCGACCGACTGCCCCCCCCCGTCTATGCGAGAAACTTCATCCGCAAGTACGCCCGTGCTGTCGGGGTTGACGAAAAGCCTTTTCTGAACCGCTATGAGAGGTATCTGGAAAGCCTGAAGCCGTGCAGCAAGGAGCCTGAGGTTCAGAAACCCTGGCCGGAAAATAACCGGCGTTACCCGTTCCTTTTTCTGTGCCTTGCCGCCGTGATCGTCGCCGGCATCCTGGTCTATGCACTCTTTCTCTATGACCAGTCCGGAAAAACGATCCCGCCGGCCCCGTCCGTCACAGCGCCTCCGGAAGCACAGATTAATCCCGCACCAGCCCCGCTGCCTTCAACCCCTGAAACTCGCGCCCAGGCATCAACGGAAGGTTCCGTGCCCGCTGCAGCAGAAACAGCCGGCCGGCCGGCCTTGACTGCGGGGGGGAAGATGCATCATCTCGTCATCGAAGCCCAAGAACTCACCTGGATCCGGATCACGGCAGACAGGGGCGCCTCCTACCAGGCCCTACTCAGGCCGGGGGACAGAATCGAGCGGACGGCCTCTGACCATTTTCAACTGGATATCGGAAATGCAGGGGGACTCCAACTCACTTATCAGGGAACTTCTCTGGGAAACCTGGGAAAGAGCGGCCAAGTCATCCACCTGCGCCTGCCGGAAAAGGCCGCGGAGGGGAAAACCTCCTGAAAAGGAAGTCCAATGCGGAGAGAGGTCTTGGACTTTTTTTTCAAAGCCGCCAGAAGTAATGTTTGACAATGCCCGGCCGATGATCTAAGATGACAGCCAAGAAAATCCTGAAAGAAGGTATAAAACCATGTTCGGAATAGGCATGCCTGAATTGCTGGTCATCCTGGTGATCATCCTGATCATCTTCGGCGCCGGCAAACTCCCCGAGATAGGGAGTGCGATCGGCCGGGGCATCAAGAACTTCAAGAAAGCCACCCATGAGCCGAACGAAATCGACGTCACGCCCACCGCCGAAAAGAAGTCCGATGAGAAGAAGCCCTGAGCCCCCTTTAGAAGGGGACGTCATCCTCCGGCAAAGGCCCCTCCGCCCCGGGCTGCGGAAGCGGTGGTCCTTCCTGCCCTGAATCGGCTCCCTTCTGGCCCTTCGAGTCGAGCATCTGCATGTTGGACGCAACGATCTCGGTGGTGTAGCGTTTGACCCCCTCCTTGTCATCCCAGGCTCTGGTCTGGATGCGGCCTTCCAGATAGACCAGCTTCCCCTTGTTCAGGTACCGGCCGCAAATCTCCGCCAGTTTCCCAAAGGTCACGATCCGGTGCCACTCGGTCTTCTGCACCTTCTCGCCGTTCTTATCCTTCCACTGTTCGTCCGTCGCTATCCGAAAATTGGTCACCATCGCACCGTCCGGCGTGTATCTCACCTCCGGATCGGCCCCCAGCCTGCCCACCAGGATCGCCTTGTTGATCATGCCCTACCCCCTTTCCCGAAACTTCAATGATAGCCGATCATACACAACTTGCTCCCTGGCCGCAATGTGAAAATTGGCGGACCAGCCATCCCCGTTTTACCCTGCAACTCTAATTCATGCTTGACTAATACTGGAAAAAAATATAGTCAAATTCACTCTATATTGAAACTGAACGGGGCAGCGCATCTATGGAAGAAAGTGAACTACTGAAAAAACGCAGGGAAAAGATCGAATCCCTGAAGGCAGACGGGATCGACCTCTACCCCAACGACGTCCGCGTCGGTGAGACGACGGCCGCGATCAGCGCGCGGTTCGGACAGACGGACCCCGAGGCGCTGGAAAAGGTGACGGAACGCTTCACCCTCGCGGGACGGCTGATGGCAGTCCGGGACTTCGGCAAGGCCGCCTTCATCACCATCCAGGACCGCAAGGGCCGGCTCCAGGCCTTCCTCCGCAAAAACCAGCTGGGGGAGAAGGCCTTTTCGCTTTTCAAGAAACTCGACATCGGCGACATTGTCTGGATCGCCGGGCGGGTCTTCAAAACAAAAACGGGTGAACTGACCATTGACGCGGAGGAGAACGGCCTGCGTCTGCTTTCCAAATCGCTCCGCCCCCTGCCGGAAAAGTGGCACGGCCTCACGGACATCGAGATCCGCTACCGACAGCGCCATCTCGACATGATCGTCAATCCCGAGGTCCGGCAGGTCTTCCACAAGCGGAGCCGGATCATCAGCCTCATCCGCCGCTTCATGGAGGAGCGGGACTTTCTCGAGGTGGAGACCCCGATGATGCAGCCCAAGGCCGGCGGCGCCGTCGCCCGTCCCTTCAAGACCTCTCATAACGCCCTGGGAATGAACCTCTTTCTCAGGATCGCACCCGAGCTCTACCTCAAGCGGCTAATCACCGGAGGAATGGAGCGGGTCTTCGAGATCAACCGGAACTTCCGGAACGAGGGGATCTCCACCTTCCACAACCCCGAGTTCACGATGATGGAGTTCTACCAGGCCTATGCGACTTATGAAGACCTGATGGCCATGACGGAGGAGCTCCTCGCCTCCGTTGGCCGGGATCTTTTCGGTTCGCTCCGGTTCAGCTACCAACGTCAGGAGATCGACCTGACACCCCCCTGGCGGCGGGTCACGGTCCGAGATGCCGTCGTGGAGATCGGCGGCGTCGAGGCGGCAGTTCTCGACGATCATGCCAAAATGGCTGACCACGCCCGGAAGCTGGGGATAGAGGTGAAAGAAAGCGACCCCCCCGGCAAGGTGCTGATGGCCGTCTTCGACGAAACGGTGGAGATGAACCTGGTCCAGCCGACTTTCGTCACCCATTACCCCGTGGACGTCTCGCCCCTCTCCCGGCGAAACGCGGCCGACCCCTCGCTGGCCGACCGCTTCGAGCTCTATATCTGCGGAAAGGAGATCGCCAACGCCTTCTCCGAGCTCAACGACCCCGTCGATCAGCGCCAGCGTTTTGAGATGCAGCTCAGGGAAAGGGAGGCCGGCAATCTGGAGGCCCATGAGATGGATGAGGACTACATCGGCGCCCTCGAGTACGGGATGCCGCCAACGGCGGGGGAAGGGATCGGAATCGACCGGCTCGTCATGCTCTTCACCGACTCCGCGTCAATCCGGGACGTGATCCTCTTCCCGCTCCTCCGGAAGCGGGAAGGCGCCCGGGATGAATCAACAACCGCGGTGGAAAATGATCAATGATGTCCTATGAATTCTTCATAAGCCTGCGCTACCTGAGGGCGAAACGGAAACAGGTGTTCGTTTCCATCATCACCTTCATCTCGGTTGCCGGGATCTTCCTGGGAGTCGCGGCCCTGATTATCGTCATCGCCGTGATGAACGGCTTTGAAAACGATCTGCGCAACAAGATCCTGGGGATCAATTCCCACATCATCCTCATGGAATACAGCGGCGCGATGCGGAATCATCCCCGGGTCATGCAGGAGATCTCCGGCGTCCCCGGCGTCGTCGCTGCAACCCCTTTCATCTACAGCCAGGCAATGCTGAAAAACGGCAGCAACGTGAGCGGCATCGTGCTCAGGGGTCTCTCCGCAAAGGACGCCCCGAAGGTGATTAACCTGGGAAAGATCAGCGAGGGAAAACTCGACTATCTGAAGGAGGGGGAACAGAGGATCCCCGGGCTGAAGCCGGAGTTAGCCGGACTCCCCGGGATCCTCATCGGCCGCGAATTGGCAAAGAATCTGGGGGTGTTCCTCTTCGAAACGGTTCACGTCGTCTCCCCCGCCGGGGTCTCCACGCCGATGGGGATGGTCCCCCGGATGAAGCCATTTGTCGTGGTCGGCATCTTCGAGTCCGGCTTCTATGAATACGACTCGACACTTGCCTACATCTCCCTTAAGAACTGCCAGGAATTCCTGAATATGGGCGACACGGTGACCGGGATCGAGATCCGTGTCGATGACATCTACAAGGCCGACCGGATCGCCAAGGCGATCGAAAAGAAGCTGGGCTACCCCTATTGGGGCCGGAACTGGATGGAGATGAACAGGAACCTCTTCTCGGCGCTGAAACTGGAGAAGCGGGTGATGTTCATCATCCTTTCCCTGATAGTCCTGGTCGCGGCATTCAACATCATCAGCGCGCTGATCATGATCGTCATGGAAAAAAACAAGGACATCGCCATCCTCAAAACGATGGGCGCGACAAGAGACGGCATCATGAAGATTTTCATCTTTCAGGGGCTCGTCGTGGGGGCGATCGGCACCTTCTTCGGCTGTCTCGCTGGGCTCGCCGTTGCCTTCAATTTGGAGTCTCTCTCCCGCTTCGTGGAGAAACTCTTCGGCTTCAAGATCCTTCCCGGCGACGTCTATTACTTAAACGAGCTCCCCTCGCAGGTCAACTACGGCGACGTGGGGATCATCATCTTAGGAACGATGCTGATCAGCTTTCTCGCGACGATTTATCCCTCTTGGCGGGCCTCCCGCCTTGACCCGGCGGAGGCGCTGCGCTATGAATGAGGAGAAAGGGGTAAGGGGTGAGGAGTGAGGAGGTTTTAACGCCTCACGCCTAACGCCTCACGCCTCTCATTATTTTATGATACAGGTCAAGAACCTCTACAAGACATTCATCAAGGACGGGCAGAAGATCGAGGTCCTCAAGGGGCTCAATCTCGGCATCGCCGATGGGGAATCCCTGGCGGTCGTGGGGGTTTCCGGGGCCGGGAAGAGCACGCTGATCCATATCCTGGGCGCCATCGACCGTCCGACGTCAGGCGCTGTGCTCTTCGACGGGGCCGACGTCTACACCTGGCCAGAACAGAAGCTGGCCGCCTTCCGGAACCGGAAGATCGGCTTCGTCTTCCAGTTTCATCACCTGCTGCCCGAGTTCAGCAGCCTGGAGAACACCATGATGCCCGCCCTGATCCAGCGGGTCCCGCAAGCGGAGGCAAAACGGCGGGCCGTGGCTATCCTGAACGAGGTGGGGCTGGGCGCACGAATCACCCACAAACCCGGCGAGCTCTCCGGGGGGGAACAGCAGCGGGTCGCCGTCGCCAGGGCGCTCATCCTGGAGCCGGAGGTCCTCCTCGCGGATGAACCTACAGGAAACCTTGACACGGAAACCGGAATAAAGATAGAAGACATCTTAATTGCTTTGAATCAACATAGGCGGATCACGCTGATCGTGGTCACGCACAACCAATCACTTGCAGACCGGATGACTCATCAAATCGGTCTGCGTGACGGAAGGATATACACCCGTGAATAGAAAGCTGTTTTTTGCAGGCATCGCGACATTTCTGGCCATGATTCTCTTCTGGCCGGCTCCGGGAACAGCGGCAGAAAACATCAAAAAGGTAGCGATCTTCCCCTTTGAGGTTTACAGCAACATTCCCGGAAGCGCCGCCGATCTCCGGGAAACCGTTTACCGGGGTATCGCCACAGAACTTCTGAAATCGAAAAATGTCCGGCTTGTCGAGAGGGAAACGATCACCGCCGCCACCGAAGGAAAGCGCCTCGACGACGCAGTCGTTCTCGAAGTGGGAAGGAAAACGGACGCCTTCTACACCATCACGGGCAGCATCTCCGAATTCGGGGACCGGATCAGCGTGGATGTTCGTCTGATCGATATCCGCGACGTGAAATTAATGCCGGGGGTCTTCGTTCAGGGCCGGGGCCGGGAGAACCTGGACGCCATTCTGGCCCAGCTCCGGATGGACATCATGAACAGGATCGCCGCCGAGCAGCGGATCGCCCGCGTCGAATTCAAGGGCAACCGCAAGATAGAGAACAGCGCCATCAGCCATGTACTGAAGAGTGCGCCGGGGAACATCTTTACCGACGCGGACCTTTCCGACGACATCAAGGGCATCTTCAGGATGGGGTATTTCGACGACGTCACAGCGGAGCTGACGGACGCCCCCGAGGGAAAGGTGATCACCTTCACCGTGGTGGAGAAACCCATGATCACGGAAATCCGGATCAAGGGAAACAAGGCCCTCAAAAAGGACGACATCGAGAGCGTCATGACCGTCCGGAGCCGGCAGACCGTAAACCCCGAGAAACTCAAGTCCGACATGGAAAAGATCAAGGACCTCTTTGACAGCAAGGGGTTCTACAATGCCGAGATCCGCTACGACATCGCGAAGGAGGGCGAGCGGGACGTCAGCATCATCGTCAGCATCGACGAACATGAAAAGCTCTACATCCGGAACATCACGTTCGAAGGCAACCGGACCTTCACGACAAAGGAACTCAAGAACATGATGACCACGAACGAATGGGGGATCTTCCACTTCTTCAGCGATTCCGGCCTCCTAAAGAAGGATCAGCTCAAGCAGGACGTGGGCAAGATCAATGCCTTTTATCTGAACAACGGTTTCATAAACGCCCAGGTCGGCGAGCCGGAGATCACCCATGACCTGGACGGGATAACCGTCAAGATCCCCGTCTCGGAGGGGAAACAGTTTCGCGTGGGCAAGGTGACGATCGCAGGCGACGAACTCAAAACCTCCCGGACAGACCTGCTGGCGAAACTTCAGATCGCCAAGAAGGACTTCTACGACCGCGAAGCGGTCATGAAGGACATGGATGTCCTGACGCAGGCCTGCAACGACGAGGGCTACGCGAATGCCGACGTCGTTCCCCGCACCGAACCCCAGGAGAAAACCCAGACCGTCGACGTTACTTATGAAATATCAAAGGCGAAGCTGGTCTATTTCAACCGGATCAACGTCACCGGCAACACCAAGACGCGCGACAAGGTCATCCGCCGGGAGCTCTCCGTAGTCGAAGGGGATCTCTACAGCCGGACCAAGCTCAAGAAAAGCTACATGGCTCTGAACCGGCTGCGCTTCTTTGAGGAGATCGACTTTCAGGCCGAAAAGGGCCCCGACGAAACCCTGACTGACGTGAACATCCGCGTCAAGGAGAAGCCGACGGGGATCTTCAGCATCGGCGCCGGATACAGCGCCCTGGACCATGCCATCGTTTCGGCCCAGGTCTCCGAGCAGAACCTCTTCGGCCGGGGGCAGACCCTGAGCTTCAAGGCGAGCCTCGGCTCCCGCTCCACCCTCTACGACGTTTCCTTCACCGAGCCCTGGCTCTTCGGCATGCCCCTCTGGAGCAAGTTCGATCTCTGGAACCTCTATCGGGAATACGACTCCTACAACCTGGACTCCAAGGGATTCGGCGCGACCTTCGGCTACCCCCTCTGGCCGTACGTCACCGCCTATGTCGGCTACCGGTTGGCGATCGACAACGTGAAGGACATCCAGGATACGGCCTCCTTTTACATCAAAAAGCAGGCAGGGGAAACGACGAGCAGCGGCGTCACCGTCAATCTGACCCGGGACTCGACGGACGATGCGATATTTCCTTCCACGGGGTCGAAGAATAGCGCCTCGGTGGAATATACCGGTGGCCCGTTCCTGGGCAACGTCAGCTACACCCGGTACGGGGTGAGCTCGGCCTGGTTCTTCCCACTGCCCCTGGATACGGTCTTCGGCATCCGCGGTCGGATGGGCGCCATGAAGGGCAACGAAGGGAAGGAGGTGCCGATCTTCGAGAGGTACTACCTCGGGGGGATCAACTCCCTCCGCGGACTGAGGCAAGTGGGGCCGAAAGATCCCGTTACGGGAGATGTCATCGGCGGTCTTACAATGCTGAACTTCAATGCCGAGTATCTCTTCCCGCTGATCAAGAACGCCGGGATGAAGGCGCTTGTTTTCTTCGACACCGGCAATGCCTGGGAGAGCGGTTATCACCTGGGCGATATGAGGAGGACGGCGGGGGTCGGCATCCGGTGGTATTCGCCCATCGGCCCGCTCCGTCTGGAATGGGGATATGTCCTCGACAGGAAGGAAGATGAATCCCCCAGCCGGTGGGAATTCACGATCGGGATGTTCATGTAGGGAAAGACGGAAGGCCCCGCGGTTTTCTGTCTGTTACGAAAATACTTAAATGGTTACGGAAAGGGATGGATTGATGAAAAGACATGGTTTAATAATCGTCGCGGGTGTTTTGATGATGGTCTTGGCGCTAACGGCAACCCCGGTCTTGGCAGACGAAAAAACGGGGTTCGTGGATATCCGGGAGGTCATGCTCACCTCCAGCGCCGGCAAGAAGGCTTCCGAGGATTTCAAGAAGGCGTTCGAGAAGAACAAGGCGGCCATCCAGGATAGGGAAACCGAACTCAAGAAGCTCAAGGATGAGCTGGAAAAGCAGCGCCTGCTTCTCAAGGAAGAGGCCATGAAGGAGAAGGAACTGGCCTACCAGAAGAAATTCCGGGACTACCAGCTCCTGGTCAAGGATTCCAATGAGGAGCTCCAGGTCAAGGATCAGGAGCTGTCCAAGAAAATGGTCCCCGATATCCTGAAGATTGTCCAGACCATCGGCGAGAAGGAAAAATACACGACGATCATCGACATCAGCGCGATCCCCCTCGCCTATTATGCGAAGGAGAGCGACCTGACAAAACGGGTGATCGAGGAGTTCAACGCGGCGTACAAACACAAGAAGTAACAGGGAATAAAAGGTTGAATAAGACATTAAACGAGATCGCCGCGTTTTTAGGCGGAGACGTCAGCGGCGACGGCGGGGTCTCCATCGAGCGGATCCGGGGGATCGACGAAGCCGGCGCAGGGGATCTGACCTTCGTGGCCAACCCGAAGTACCGAAAGAAACTCGAAACCACCGGCGCAAGCGCGATCCTCGTCGCCCCCTCAACGGTCTGCGCGGGGAAAAACCTCGTTATCGTCGCTGACCCCTATATCGCCCTTGGCCGGCTGCTGTCCCTCTTCCATCCTGAGGAGGAAGAGACAGCGGGAATCAGCGAACATGCGCGCATCGAGGCGGGGGCCGACGTCTCGCCGGAGGCCGTTGTCTATCCCGGCGTCCACATCTGCCGCGGGGCGCGCATCGAGAGAAAGGCGGTGCTCTACCCGAGAGTCTTCATCGGCCGGGATGCCGCCGTCGGGGAGGCCTCCATCCTCTATCCCTGCGTCACCGTCTATCGCCGCTGCCTGATCGGCCGGCGGGTCGTCCTCCATGCCGGCGTCGTCGTCGGGAGCGACGGCTTCGGCTTCGCCCGGCCGGGCCAGGAAAACATCAAGATCCCCCAGGTCGGCTACGTCCAGATCGACGACGACGTCGAGATCGGGGCGAATACGACCATCGACCGCGGCGCCCTCGGCAGGACCTGGATTCAGCGGGGGGTGAAGATCGACAACCTCGTCCAGATCGCCCACAATGTGGTGATCGGGGAATATTCCGTCATCGTTGCCCAGGTCGGAATTTCGGGCAGCACGCAGTTAGGAAAGGGGGTCGTCGTCGGCGGTCAGGCGGGTCTCGTCGGCCACATCCGGCTCGGGGATCATGTCATGGTGGCCGCCCGGTCGGGGGTCCACAAAGACATCCCTCCGCTCCAGGTCGTCGCCGGCACGCCCCACATGCCCCACAGGGAATGGTTAAAACTGGAGGCTTGCCTCCCGAAGCTGCCGGAGATGCGGGGGACCCTCGCCGCCCTGAAGCGGCGGGTGGCGGCGCTGGAGGAAAAATTAGAGAAGGGACCGTCATGAATATACACCCAACGGCATTTATCTCCCCCGACGCGACGCTTGAGGAAGGGGTCGAGGTCGGACCATACAGCATCGTCGGTCCCGACGTCCATATCGGGAAAAACACGGTCATCGGCCCCCATGTGGTGATCGAGAGCCGCACGGACATCGGCGAGGGGTGTCGCATCTCCCCGTTCGCCTCTATCGGCGGCGCCCCGCAGGACCTGAAGTACAGGGGAGAGGAAACGCGGGTCGTCATCGGCAGCCACAACACGATCCGGGAGTACGTTACGATAAACCGGGCCACCATCTCCGACATCGGCGTCACGATCATCGGGGACCACAATCTGCTGATGGCCTACTGTCATGTCGCCCACAACTGCAAGTTAGGCAGCCACATCGTCATGGCCAATGCGGCAAACCTTGCGGGCCACATCCATGTGGAGGACTTCGCGATCATCGGCGGCCTGACCGGCGTCCACCAGTTCACCCGGATCGGCGCCCACTGCATCATCGGCGGCGCCTCGGCGGTAACCAAGGACATCCCCCCCTTCGTCATGGCCTCCGGCAACTTCGCCAAGCTTTACGGTTTGAACGTGATCGGCCTGAAGCGGCGGGGGTTCACCGACGAGACAATCGGGGCCATCAAGGAAGCCTACCGGATCGTTTTCCGTTCCTCATTGCTCCTTTCCGCGGCAATCAAAAAGGTCGAAGAGGTGGTGGAAGACCTGCCCGAGATCCGGCAGTTCCTCGATTTCATCCGAAAATCGGAACGGGGGATCTGCCGTTGAAATACGGCGCGTGCAAAGGTCTTGATCCATGGAGAAAATCAGAATCGGTGTGGTGGGAACCGGCCATCTGGGACGGTTCCACCTGCAGAAATATCAGAAAATGCCGGGTTGTCTGATCGTCGGCGTCGCCGATGTGGTGGAAGAGTACGCCCGGAAGGCGGCGGAAGGCTGCGATTGCGAGATTCTCACCGATTATCGCGGGCTTCTGGGAAAGGTCGATGCCGTCAGCATCGCCGTCCCGACCGGCGCCCATTACGAGGTCGCCTCGGTCTTCCTGAAGGCAGGGGTAGACGTCCTGCTGGAGAAACCGATCGCCGCCACACTCGACGAGGCAGACGAACTGATCGCCCTGGCCGAGTCGAAAGGGCTGATCTTCCAGATCGGCTTCGTCGAGCGTTTCAACCCGGCCGTTGCGGCCCTCGGCACCGTGATGGGAAAGCCCCTCTTCATCGAATCCCACCGCCTCCACCCTTTTTTCGAACGCGGCACGGATGTGGATGTGATCCTGGATTTGATGGTCCACGACCTCGACATCATCCTCCATTTCGTCGACTCCCCTGTCGAGAACGTAGACGCGGTGGGGGTGTCGGTCCTCTCGGACAAGGTGGACATCGCCAACGCCCGCCTGACCTTCGCGAGCGGCTGTGTGGCGAACGTCACCGCGAGCCGGATCACCGGAAAGATCATGCAGAAGATCCGGTTCTTCGGCCTCGATGGATACCATGCCGTGGACTGCCGGAAGCGGGAACTGGTTTCCCTGGGAAGGAGAATGGGCACGGATGGAACCGTAACGATCACGGAAAATTACGTGGAGGTAAAGCGGCAGGACCCATTGGAGGAGGAGATCCGCGCCTTCGTCCGGGCCGTGTCCGGCCGGACGGCCCCGCCCGTGTCGGGAAAGGACGGCAGAGACGCCCTCGGGTTGGCCCTGCGCATCAACGACGCCATCGAGAAAAGCCGGTCCCGAACCCTTTTGTATTCCCTTGAAACCGCTCCCCTGCCCGCGGCCCCTCTTTCCGACGGGTCTCCTGCGGGAGGTCGGGTGCAGCCGTGAACCAGAAAAAGATCATGATCGTGGCCGGAGAAGCGTCCGGCGACCTGCACGGCGGGAACCTCGTCCGGGCGATGCAGAACATAAAACCGGGACTCTCCTTTTATGGCGTGGGGGGCGCGCGGATGAAATCGGCAGGGGTGGAACTCCTCGCCGACGCCGCCGATATGGCCGTCGTGGGGCTAACGGAGGCGGCCTTCAAACTTCCCGCAATCCTCCGGGTGATGCGCCATCTGAAGGCCTCTCTCAAAACAGAGAGACCCGATCTCGTCATCCTGATCGACTATCCGGACTTCAACCTCTCTCTCGCCCGGGCTGCCAGGCGCCGCAGGATCCAGGTTCTCTACTACATCAGCCCCCAGGTTTGGGCCTGGCGAAAGGGGCGGATCGCAACAATCAAAAAAACGGTGGACCGGATGGTCGTCATCCTCCCCTTTGAGGAGGAGTTCTACCGGAAGGCCGGCGTGGACGTCACCTTTGTCGGCCACCCGCTCCTGGACGAAGTCAGGAAAAAATATTCGCGGCAGGAGGCGCTCAGCCGCTTCGGCTTGCGTGACGACGCCATCACAGTGGGCATCCTCCCCGGCAGCCGCCGGTCCGAGGTGTCTCGAATATTGCCGGAGATGCTCCGGGCTTGCGGCATCCTGTCGGAAAAGATCTCTCCGCTGCAGTTCGTCCTGCCGCTCGCCGGAACGCTCGATCCCGACTTCGTCCGGAATATCCTCCGGCAGTTTCCCATCGCGGTCAATGTCATCCGAGACGGGGTTTACGATGTCGTGGCCGTCGCCGACGCGGCGATGGTCGCCTCGGGAACGGCCACCCTGGAAGCGGCGCTCTTAGAGATACCGATGGTCGTCGTCTATAAGGTCTCCGCCCTCTCCTATGCCATCGGCCGGAGGTTCATCCGCGTGGGCCATATCTGCCTGCCGAACATCATCGCGGGAAGAAGGGTTGTCCCCGAATTGATCCAGAGCGAGGCCACACCGGAGCGGATCGCTTCCGAGGTAAGGGAGCTCGTCGTCCGGCGTGAGAAGGCGCTGGAAATGAAGGCCGCGCTTGCGGAAATCCGGGAAAAACTGGGAGCGCCCGGGGCGTCGCGCAGGACGGCGCGGATCGCCTGTGACATGCTGAAATAAAAGGAAGAGTAAATTGTGGACGTTTTCAAGAGGCTATTGAAACTGGCAAAACCGCATGCAGTCAAATTTTCTATCGCCATGATCTGCATGCTCGTCGTCGGGGCAACCACCTCGGCGCTTGCCTTTCTGGTCAAACCGGCCCTCGATGAGATCTTTTTGAAGAGGAACGCCGAAATGCTGAAATGGATCCCGCTCGCCGTCGTCGGGATCTATCTGATGAAGGGTGCGTGCAACTATGCCCAGACGGTTCTCATGAACTTCATCGGTCAGCGGGTTGTGGCCGACCTCAGGGAGTCCCTCTACCGGAAGATCCAGACCCAGTCGCTCGCCTTCTTCACGAAGAACCCGACAGGCACACTCATGTCCCGGATCACCAACGACGTCGGGTTCATCCAGGGGGCCGTCTCAGAGGCGGTCACCGCGCTACTCAAGGACTCTTTTACGCTCGTCTGTCTCGTCTTTGTCATCTTCTACCGGGACTGGCGGCTCGCGATCATCGCCATGTTCGTCTTTCCGCTCGCCGTCTATCCCATCGCCAAGTTCGGCCAGAAGATGCGGCGGGTTGCGACGGGGACTCAGGTCACGCTGGGGAGCCTCACCACCCTCCTCCAGGAGACGATCTCGGGGACGAGGATCGTCAAGGCCTTCAGCATGGAGGAGTATGAAAACAAGCGGTTTGCCAGGGAAAACGAGCGTCTCTTCCGCCTCAATCTGAAGGCGGTCTCGATCAATGCCGTCTCCAGCCCCTTCATGGAATTCTTAGGCGGTCTCGGCATCGCCGCGATCATCTTCTACGGGGGATACCAGGTCATCCACGGTCAATCCACGCCGGGGACCTTCTTCTCGTTTCTCACGGCGCTGATCATGCTCTACGAGCCGGTCAAGCGCCTGACGAACGTGAACAACACGATCCAGCAGGGGATCGCCGGCGCCGAGCGTGTCTTCGGGATCATCGACCTCACACCGGAAATCCAGAACAGCAACGGCGCCCTCCTCCTGCCCAGGATAGCGCGGGAGATCGAGATCCGGGCAGTCAGCTTCCGCTATGAGGAGACGCCGGTCCTCCGGAACATCAGCCTTCAGATCCGGGCCGGCGAGGTGGTCGCCTTCGTGGGGATGAGCGGCGGGGGAAAAACGACGCTCGTCAACCTGATCCCCCGTTTCTACGACGTCACGGAGGGGGCGATCCTCATCGACGGGCAGGACATCCGCGCGGTCACCGTCGAGTCGCTCCGGGGGCAGATCGCCATCGTGACCCAGCAGACGATCCTCTTCAACGATACGGTCCGCAACAACATCGCCTACGGCGACATCGCTCGGACCGAAGAGGAGATCATCGCCGCGGCGAAGGCCGCCAACGCCCATGACTTCATCATGCGCCTGCCTGAGGGCTACGACACCCTCATCGGCGAGCAGGGAACGAAGCTCTCCGGCGGCGAGCGCCAGAGGATCTCCATCGCTCGCGCCCTTCTCAAGGATGCCCCGATCCTGATCCTGGACGAGGCGACCTCCTCCCTCGATTCGGAGGCGGAGATCGAGGTCCAGGACGCCCTGGAGACGCTCATGAAGGGGAGGACCACGCTGGTCATCGCCCACCGCCTCTCCACGATCCGGAATGCCGACCGGATCATCGTCCTGGTAAACGGCGAGATTCGGGAGGAGGGAACGCACGAGGCGCTCCTGGCCTGTCAGGGTGAATACTGCCGCCTCCACAACATGCAGTTCAAGGATAACGGGCGGGGGCACGGGGAACAGGCCGCAAATGGCCCTTAGAAAATATGGGGACATCCCCATATTGGGGTGGGCGGGGAGCCGACGGAGAGAAACGATGAGCGTTGAAGCGACGGTCCAGAGGATCTGGAACGAGGAACGGCCGGAAAACCGTACCGCACCCCTGCGCGCCGGTCTGTGTTTCCTGTCGCTTCCCTACTGCGCCGCCGTCGCCATGAAAAACCGCCTCTACGACCGCGGAATCTTCCGGCAGGCGAAGCTCCCCTGCCCCATCGTCAGCGTGGGGAACCTTACCGTGGGCGGCACCGGCAAGACACCGACGGTGATCCTCCTGGCCAATCTGCTGAGGGAAAAGGGCCGCCGGCCGGTGATCCTGAGTCGGGGCTACGGCGGAAACGCGAAGGCCCCAGTGAATATCGTCTCCGACGGGAACCGCCTTCTCATGGGGTGGCGGGAGGCAGGAGACGAACCGGTCCTGATCGCCAAGTCGGCGCCGGGGGTCCCCGTCCTGACCGGCCCGAAAAGGTTCCTCACCGGTCGAGTCGCCGTGGAGCATTTCGGCGCGGATGTCCTGATCCTTGACGACGCCTTTCAGCACCGGGCGCTTTTCCGGAACCTCGATATCCTCCTCGTCGACGCAGCGCTGCCCTTCGGGAACGGCTTTCTCCTTCCCCGGGGACCGCTCCGTGAACCTCAGGGGGCCCTCAACCGCGCCCATCTCGTCATCCGCACCGGAGGCAGCGGAGAAACGGAGCAACCCCTTCCCGGGGCCCCTTCCCTGCCCTCCTTCCGGGGAATCCACCGGCCGCAGGGGCTTGTCGAGGCGGGAACGGACCGGGCCTTGTCCCTTGCGGAGCTGCAGGGGAAAAAGGTATGCGCCTTCTCCGGAATCGCCTCTCCGGAGGCCTTCCGGGAAAGCCTGACGGCGCTGGGCGCGGCGGTTGTCGCCTTCCGGGCCTTTCCCGATCATCATCCCTACGGCCCCTCCGACCTCGACGCCCTCCGGCGCCTCGCCGGGGCGAGCGGCGCCAAAAGGATCGTCACCACGGAGAAGGACGGCATCCGCCTCGCTGATTTCCCCGTTTTCCTGGCAGAGGTCTCCCTCCTGCGGATCGGAATGGAGATCACCCCTGCCGAGCCATTTGCAGAGTTGATTTTTGCGGGGCTTGCGGGTCATAGCTCCCGGCCATCCAGAGGGATTTGCAATCATGAGGCCTAAACGGTGACATCCCAGCGTCTTGACGATATCCTTCTCGCCTGTTTCCGGGTGATCCCCACCCCCCTGCGCAAGGCCCTGTTCACCGGTCTCCTCCGGCTTTTTTACCATCTCTCCCCCCGCCAGCGCCTGATCGCCGCTTACAACCTGTGCCGCGCCTTTCCGGAGAAATCGGATAACGAGATCATCGGAATTGTCCGGGGCGTTTACCGGAACATGGGGATCGTGGCGGCCGAATTCTTCAACATCCCCCGTCTCACGAAAGAGAACATAGGGAAATTTGTCGAGGCAGAAGGCCTTGAAAACTGCATGCAGGCCCTCGCGAAAGGGCGGGGCCTCCTCCTCTTCAGCGCCCATTTTGGCAACTGGGAGCTGGAGGCGGCGGCGACAGCCCTCCTGATCAAGCCCGCGGTCGTGATCTACCGCCCCCTGGACAGCCCCCTCCTCGATCACCTCGTCCTCCGGGTCCGGTCGGCGACCGGGAACATCCCGCTCCGTAAGGAACACGCGATGCGGCCGATGCTTCGAAGCCTTAAAAACAACGAGATACTGGGGATTCTGATCGATCAGAATGTCGCCTGGTATGAGGGGGTCTTCGTCGACTACTTCGGCCGGCCGGCCTGCACCACGGACGGCCTCGCGCTTCTGGCCCTCCACACCGAGGCGCCTGTCCTTCCCGCCTACATGGTGCGACTCCCGGACGGCCGGTACCGTCTCGTCTTCGGCCCGGAGGTTGAGGTCACCCGCACCGGCAACCGGGAGGCGGATATCCTCGCGAACATGCAACGATTCACGAAGGTGATCGAACAGATCGTCCGCCGATACCCAGATCAGTGGCTCTGGGTCCACCAACGCTGGAAGACGCAGCGGTGCCAGGTCCGGCGGAAGGAATAATGATGGGGCTGAAGGTCAGAGGCGGGAAAAGGCTCCCCGGGGAGGAGATCGAAAAGGTGCTGATCCGGGGGACGAACTGGATCGGTGACGTCGTGATGACCCTCCCCGCCGTCGCCTCCGTGCGAAAAACCTGGCCGGGCGCGCGGATCTTTGTCCTCGCGAAGCCCTGGGTCGCCGAGATCTACCGCCTCTCCCCGGATGTGGACGAGGTCATCCCCTTTGCGGAGCCGGGGCGTCATACCGGCGTCATGGGAAAATGGCGCCTGGCCAGGGAACTCCGCGGGCACGGCTTCGATTGCACCATCATCCTCCAGAACGCGATCGAGGCGGCGATCCTCGCGCGGCTCGCCGGCATCCCCATCCGCGCCGGTTACAACTCCGACGGCCGGGGGCTGCTCCTCACCCACTCGGTCCGACGGACGAGAACGATCCGGCAGATACACCAGATCGACTACTACCTGGAGATGGTCCGGGCGCTCGGCTGCAAGCCCGCCGGGCGCGATGTCCGCCTCTGGCCCGGGAAAGATTACGACGGCCTGGCCGGACAACTTTTCACCCGTTTCGGCATCGACGGCGACCGCCCCCTGGTTGGCATCGCACCGGGGGCCGCCTACGGTCCGGCGAAAAAGTGGTTCCCGGAGCGGTTCGCCGCCGTCGCCGACCACCTGATCGAGGATGCCGGCGCGCAGGGCCTTCTCTTCGGGAGCGCCGGCGACCGGGAGAGCACGGCGGAGGTGGGGAAAAACGCCCGCCACCCCCTGATCGATATCGCCGGGAAGACGAATCTGAAGGAGGCAATCGCCCTGATCGCCCGCTGCCGGATTTTCGTCTCCAACGATTCCGGCCTGATGCATGTCGCCGGGGCGCTCGGGATCCCCACGATCGCCATCTTCGGCTCGACGAATCCCGTGACGACGTCACCCGTGGGGGAAAAGAGCGTCGTCATCCACCATGACGTCGATTGCAGCCCCTGCCTGAAGCCGGTCTGCCCGACCGATTTCCGCTGCATGGACCTGATCGGCGTGGAAGAGGTCTATACCGCGGCACGGAAGCTCATGGAGAGTCGATGAGAGAAGGAAAGAGGCAGGCGGCCGTCTTCCTGGACCGCGACGGGACGATCAACGAGGAGGTGGGATATCTCGACCGGATCGAGAAACTCCGGCTGATCCCCGGCGCCGCCGAGGCGATCCGTCTGATCAACGAAAGTGGGATGAAAGCCATCGTCGTAACCAACCAGTCCGGCGTCGCCCGGGGGATGTTCGACGAGGACTTCGTTCATCAAGTTAATACGCGCCTTCGGGAGATGCTTCGGGCGGAAGGGGCTGCTATCGACGGCCTCTACTTCTGCCCCCACCACCCAACGGAGGGCCTGGGGGATTACCTTCGGACCTGCGACTGCCGGAAGCCGGCGCCGGGGCTCCTGCTTCGAGCGGCAGAGGAGCTCCGGCTTGATCTCGCCCGCTCTTATATGGTAGGGGACACGCTGAAGGACATCGAGGCGGGGGTCAGGGCCGGGGCGCAGGGCATCCTCGTCCGGACCGGATATGGCGAGGAGGCCGCCGCTGAACTGGTCCCGGATGAAGAACCACGGAAGAATGGGGACATGATGCCGCATCGTGTCCCCATCGAGAAAGCCGGCACCCAAGGGGAGACGGCAATCGTCCGACCTGTCCACATCACCGGAGACATCCTCGATGCCGTAAGATGGCTCCTGAAGGACCGGAAAACGTGAACATCCTGATCGTCAAACTGAGCGCCATCGGCGATGTCATTCACACCCTACCGGCGCTGGCCGCCCTGCGGAGGTGCTACCCCGTTGCGGACATCACCTGGGTCGTGGAGGAGGCCTCCGCCGACCTGCTCGCCGGTCATCCCGCGCTGAACCGGGTCATCGTCTCCCGCCGGAAAACCTGGATGAAAGAGATCCGACGGGGAAGGATCGCAGCCCCCCTCAAGGAAATGCATGCATTTTTCAAGGCCCTGCGCAGCCGCCCCTACGACCTCGTCATCGACTTCCACGGCCTGCTCAAGAGCGCCGTGATCGTCGCCGCGAGTAGAGGCCGGCGGAAGCTCGGCTACGACAGCATGCAGGAGTTCTCCGGCCTGTTCTACGACGAAAAGATCCCCGAGGAGATGGGGAAGCACGCCGTGGACCGCTACCTCGACTTCGTCCGCCATCTCGCCGGAGGTCTGGATGGACGGAATGCCGCTTGCCCAAAGGGGCCGCCGGAGTTCACCATCACCGTCGATGAACAGGAGCGCCGGCGCGTGGCGGCGCTCCTGGACGAACACGCGGAGATCTTGCTCCCGGCAAAGACGGATCGTCCGGGCGAAGCGGAGAGGGGAAAATGTTTCGTGGCCATCAATCCCGTCGCCTTCTGGGAGACGAAACTCTGGGAGGAAGAGAAGTTCGCCGAACTCTGCGACCATATCCGGGTAGAGCTGGGGATCGGCGTGGTCCTGACGGCGGGGGAAGCCGGTCCACTCGACCGGATCCGCTCGCGGATGAAAACGGAGGCCGTCAACCTCGGCGGCAGAACGACGCTCCGGGAACTGGCCTGTCTCTACCGGCAGGCTGTCCTCCTCGTCACAACCGATTCAGGCCCCATGCACCTCGCCGCGGCAATGGGTACGCCGGTTGTCGCCCTCTTCGGGCCGACCGATCCCGCCCGGACAGGCCCTTACGGCCCAGGCCACCGGATCATCCGGAGGGAATTGCCCTGCATGCCCTGCTTCCGGAAACATTGTGAAGATCCCCGGTGCATGACGGAAATTTCGGTGAATGAGGTTTTTTCGGCGGTAAAGGAAATGATCGGGAAATGAAGGAGTGAATGATGGGAATCAGCAAGGAACTTCTGGAAATATTGGCCTGTCCGAAATGCAAGGGCGAGGTACGCCTGACGCCAGCGGAAGACGGTCTAATCTGTGATCGGTGCCGTCTCCTCTACGAGATCCGGGAGGAAATCCCGATCATGCTGATCGATGAGGCAAAACACATCGACGGGTAAAGGGAAGACCCATCAGCCGGAAAGCGCCTGGCGGATGACCGCCTGCATCTGTGCAACCTCCATGGTATCGAGACAGAGGCTGATTCCGCTCCCCTCGCACCCCTTTTGATGGCAGGGGGCGCACTCCATGTCGGGAACGACGACTCGGTTGCGTTCCCCCGGCGGCGCCCAGTAACGCCAGTCGGAAGGACCGTAGAGGGTGACCGTGGGCGTCCCCACCGCGGCGGCGATGTGCGGCGCGGCGCTGTCGACGCCGATGTGGAGGCGGCTGAGTTGGAGCACGCCCGCCAGCTCCGCGAGCGTCGTCCGGCCGGCCAGGTTGTACACCTTTCCGGCGCAGGCGCCGACCAGTCCTTCGATCCGTTCCCTCTCGGCGGGCGAGCCAACAATGACGGCGGGAAGACCGAACGACTGCCAAAGCCAATCGATGATCTGCACCCACTTTTCCAGCCCCCATTCCTTGTAAAACCAGCGGGAAAAGGGATTCACCGTCAGCCAGCGGTCTGAAGCCGCCGGAGCGGACCAATAATCTCCCTTTTCATCCCCGGCTGCAGGCAAAATTCCCTCATCGGCAAGAATCTTAGCAGCCCGAAAGCGCACCTCAGTGGAGAGATGGAGCTCGGGAACGACATTCCCCGCTTCGATCCCGAAGGCCCGGAGGATATAAAGGGAGATGTCGGCAGCCCCTATCGCGAGGGCCATGCCGGATGGCGCTACGAGATGGGTGAACAGATGGTTCCGCAGCCAGGGGAGCGCTGAATAATAAAGGGCGGCGCGGACCGGCGCCCCCGTCAGAAAGGCCGTATAGGCCCCCCGCTCGTCCCCTCGAAAATCTAAGACAAAGTCGAACCGCTCCCGGCGGAGCGCCCGGATCAGACGGAGCGACTCCCCAACCCCTTTCCGGACCTCGAAGATCTTCGGCGGCGAAGCCTCCGCCGCGAGCAGCAATCCGTTTCCTTCCCGGAGGAGGACGGCAACCACCGCCTTGGGAAAAGCCTCACGGACGGCTCGGAGGGCGGGAAGCGACCAGACCGCGTCGCCGATGTCGCCGAGTTGGATGAGAAGGATGCGGTGCGCCTGCGCAGGTTTGTCGAAGCGTTCGGCAATCTTCATGGGTCAGGGACACCCCCTGAGGTGCCACACCAGCAGATTCCCGTAGACCGTCCCTTTGTCTCGCAGCTCCCGCTTGAGTCCCAGCGTCAGAAGAACGCCAAGGGAAGTTAGAAGCCAGTCCACGGCGAGGCGCAGCAGGATCACGACACGGACCGCAAGATAATAGGGACGATTCTTCCATTTGCGGAAGAACTGGTAGCGGGAGCGGTAAAACTCGATTCGGGAGCGAAAGCTTCGGCCGATGCTCTGCCCCTGATGGTGGTAAATAAAGGCGTTGGGCACATACAAGACCTTCCAGCCGGCCCGACGCATCTGATAGGCCCAGTCCGTCTCCTCGAAAAAGAAAAAGTAGCGCTCGTCGAAAAACCCGACGGCGTCGATTGCCGCCTTGCGAACCATGAGGCAGGCGCCGACCCCCGAATCGACCTCGACAGGCCCCGAATGGCTGTACCTTTTGCTCGGAAAGCGCCGCGGAAAGAGATACTCGAGAAGCGGCATGTTGGCCAGGAGCGTAAGCAGCGTGGGGAAGGCGGCGATGGAATTCTGCCGGCTCCCGTCGGCGTTGAGGAGCTGGCCGCAGGCCATCGCCGCTTCGGGATTGTTTACCAGACAGGTAAAGAGTTCGGTGATGGCGTTTTTGGTAAGGACTGCATCCGAGTTCAGCAAAAGGGCATAGCGGCCTGCCATGATCCGCAGGGCCTGGTTGTTGGCCGCGCCGAACCCCCTGTTTTCGCTGTTCTCGATCCGCCTCACGCCGGGGAACCGCTCCTTCAGCATGGCGACGCTGCCGTCGGCGGAGGCGTTGTCGACAACGATGACCTCCTGAGAGAAGTCCCGGACCATCGCCTCCACGGACTCGAGACACTTCTGCAGAAGTTCCCGTGTGTTCCAGTTGACGATAATGATCGAAAGTTCCATTCCCAGCCATTCCCGGACTTGACCCGCCAGCCGCCGCAATCCTAACGCCGCTGGAGAAGCAACCATCGGCAGCGAGCTCCATTCACCGGATCTCAGGCGGGTATTACCGATGAGGAGGTGGACGCCACATCTTGTCCGATTCCTTTTCCCGCCGGCTCAGCTCATTAAGCTTCGCATACTTGAAGAACTTGTTGACCGCGTCGGTCACGGCAAGCGTCAAACCCTGCGGGCCGTCCAGGAAGCCGCCCCGAAGGAGATAATCCTGGAAGAAGGTGAATTCCGCCCGCAGAAACGCCAACCAGATCGAACACCTTCGCCCTTCCACGAAGGCCTCTTGGGCGCCGAGCGTGGAATAGCGGTCGATCTTGCGGAGGATCAAATCGAAGCGGCTCTCCGTCCAATGTTCTATCGGGACCTCCAACTGCTCAACGGGCCCATCAACGGCGACCGATTCATGGACCGCGGCCCCCGTCATGCAGCCCTCCCCCTTCCGGAAGAGACGGACCACCCGATCCGGCCACCACCCAGCATGGCGGATCCAGCGGCCCTGAAAGAAATTCTTTCTCGGGAAGCTGTACCCGGCCGCGGCATCAGGGGAGCCGACAATCAGCCGGATCACGCGGGCAGTTTCCGGCGGGATTCGTTCATCGGCATCCAGGACGAGTGTCCACGCCTCCCTGCACTTCTCAACGGCAAACTGCTTCTGGGGACCGAAGCCGCGCCACGCCTCGCTGAAGACCTCGCAGCCGAAATCGGAGGCAATACGGAGAGTCTCGTCCTCGCTTCCGGAATCCACGACGACGATCTGCCGGGCAAAGGCGACGCTCCGCAGACAATCGGGAAGGCTCTGCGCCTCATTGCGTACGATCATGGCCACGGAAAGCGGCACTTTGTCATCCATCGCTCTTCTCCCCGCGCCAGGCCGACAGCATCCCCACCGGCCGCTGCCGGGTGGCAAATCCTTCTTTCTGCAGAAAAGCCTCCAGGGAGTCGATATTCTGATCCGCCCCTGGTCCCCCGTGGACCTCCATTGCGATCCGATCGATGCGGGCCAGGACATCCGGCGGACAGTGATAGAGGATGCCGTATTCGGCCCCTTCGCAATCCATCTTGAGAAGGTCGCACCGCTTCAGGCCATGTTCGTCCAGGATCTCCGGGATCGTCACGGCGGGAACGCGGATCCGGTCTTTCTGGCCGGAATCGCCCCCCATGACGGTGGCGCTGGTGGTGAAATCATCGCCGCCATCAAAAGCGAGGATCAGATCGCCCGACTGTCCCGCCACCGCCTTGGGCACGCAGAACCACGGCAGGCCGGGATTCAGGTCACGGTTCCTCTGCAGAAGCCGGAAATTGGCCGGTATGGGTTCAAAGGAGAATACCGTGGCCCCGTCAAATCGGGATAGCGCAAACAGCGAGAAGTAACCGGCATTGGCCCCGATATCCAGGATCGTCGGATTTTCGGGAAGCGGGAATGCCAGATCTTTCATATAACACTCATCCATGAAGATCTCCTTGAAGGTCTGCAGGAGCCTCCTCGGCACCTCGATGCGGACCCCCCGACGCGTCGTGAAGCGGAGCGGATCGCGGCGGGTGAGATCGAACTTTACTTTCAGATAGAGCGGCCAGTTGGAAATGTTCCGCAGAAGGTTGCAGTATCTCATGACTCGCTTGCCCACACTCCTGTGAAAATATTGCAGTGATTTTCTATCATAGTTGCACTATTATTCAAACAGCGATTTGCCTTCGAAAAGGATTTCAGACCATGAACCTGGAATGAATTGACCTGGGTCAGATGAGGTTCATGAGGGTGAAGACCCGCTCGAACCGCATCTCCCATGTGTGCTCCTTCCGGGCCCGCCGGAACCCCGCCTGGCGGATAGCCTCCACTTCGTCCGGATTGGCCAGGAGATGGCGGATTTTGGCCGCGAGTTCGTCAACGCCCCTGTACGTAACGATCTCTTTCCCCAGGTCATAGACCGTCTCCAGTTCAGGGTGGTACTCCGTCAGGTAGAGCCCCCCGCTCATGGGGATCTCAAAATCCCGGCCCTTGATACAATAAGTCTCATCATGGCCCTCCACACCCCCGAAACCGAGGTTGATCCGGCTTCTCGAATAGATGCGGACCATCTCCTCCGTGGAGAGGGGGCCGCCCGGCCAGCCGTACCCGAAGGCCTCGACACGGATGCCCGCCTCCCCGAGACGGCGGATCGTTTCGGGGCGTTTGCCGTAGCACTGGCCGACGAAGGAGACATCGATCGTCTTTTCCTGTTCCCAGGGTCTGTGGAGTTCCGGATTGGCCCCTTCAGGCAGGTAGAGGGGGATGGCTCCTTCCACGCAGTACTTCTTCAGGGCGTCCTCGGTGCTCGTCCAGCACAGATCGAAGAAACGGCAGATGTCCCGCGAACCGAAGGCGAGGCCGCCTCTCACCTTGCCCACGAAATGTTCCTTGTCGTTGAGGCTGAAGTGGATCATGGGCGCGCCATAGGCCCGGAGGGCCTGGACGGTCTCGGGAAAAACAAGTTCCCCAGAGAGGTATGTGAAGATTACGTCGGGGCGTTCCCCTACAACCCATTGCCCGATACGGACCACGAGATCCCGGTTCATGTCCGCCTTAACGGACCTCCGCCAGTCACGGCGCGCGTGGTTGAACTCCCCGAACCAGTCGTAGCGACGCACCGTCCCGAACCTCTCAAGGGCGGGTCGCAGGGAAGTATCTTCCCAGTTGTAGTGGTGGTAGACGGCGATGATCGAAAGCGCACCCTTCGGCTTCGGCCTGAGGCCGGGGAAACCGTTCTGCAGGGCCAGACGGATGGCTGAATCATCGGGGATCGCAAGCCCCCGGGCTGTAAATGCGGTTTCGTAGCGTTCCAGCTCCCCCTTGAGCCTCACCCTGTTCTCCCAAGACCGGAATCGCCTGCGGCATGTTTTCAGGGGATCGTTCATGGCTGTGCGGGTCCGGCGCCGGACATGCGTCCCCTTGATTTTCTGAGGGTGTACATTCTCAGCCCCTTCGACTTGTCCTCCCGGCCATTCATCATGTTCAGGACATGTCCGGCATCGAGGATGGGTATCGAGAAACGGACGGCGGCATCGACGCAAATCGGAAGGGCGCCCACGCCCGCGCCGGCGAGACAGAGATCGGTACCGGACGGAATCCGCCCCAGAATCCCCTCCCGTATCGTTTCCCACCGTGTTGCAACATACTCGGCCGGAATCTCGATGAAAACGATTTCCGGCTTGCTCGCGAAGCGGGCGAACCAGTCCCGGCAAGCATCCGGGTTGTATTCCGCGTTGAGGATGCAGAGCTTCCTGCCGTCGACGAGGCGGGCAAAGGCTTCCGAAGTAAGGTAAGCGTAGACGACGTAAAAAGGGATGTAATTTTCACCCGTCACTGCAATGCCATGGTCCTGAAGAAAATTCAGAAAGGAAGCGGAGGAAACCTCTTCGGAACGTCGGAAGAAGGAGAGAAATACTCGCTTCCGTCCGCGGCCGATGTTTCCGGGGAAAATCAAGGGCGCCATCTTCCCGCTTGCCGTCAGCCATCTGAAGGCATTGATGTGCAGGGGCATCGCCTTCCGGACGGCCTCTACCGATTCGGCCTGCCGGTAAAGACCGTTGCAGCCCAGCGTGAGTTTGTAGAAAGCGTACTCCCCGTCCGCAAAACGGACCACCGGGGCCGGCCTCCGCTCCTCCAGTCCCACCCTTACGTAATCGTGCATGATCTCCAGGTAATCGGCGCCGCAGACGACACTGCGGTGGAAGAGGCAGGTCTCCTGCTCAACGATCTCCGGCACGTTGACCCTGATGACCGGTTCGTTGTCGATCTCCGGCAGGTCGAGCCTGGCGAAGCGAAACTCCCCGCTCTCCAGCAATTCACGGCAATAGTCCCTGTTCTCCTTCATGGTGATGCCTTTTCACGGGTTTCCGTTCTTCCGCGCGACGACCGCGAAGCTGTGTCCCGAATAGAAGCGCGCGATCAGCCGGGCGACGGGTTTGGGAAAAAACGCCCTCTCCAGACTTTCCTTGACGTGTTCGGAAAGATAATCCTTATGGCGCATCGTCCGGAAGCCCTTTTTCGCAAGGAGTTTCTGCAGGGTCCCCGGGGTGAAGTGGTAGAAATGATAGGGCAGAGACCACCCCGTCCAGTGATCCCACCTTTTCCGGGCATCCGTTCCTTCATAATTCGGCACGTCGACCACCAGTATCCCATCCGGCTTCAGCCACTGTCGGGCCTTTTCAAGATACTTGGCCGGCTCGCGCGCGTGTTCGAGGAAATGCCACATGGTGATGATGTCGAACGATGCCGGCGGATAATCGACCCCATCGATGGTCCCGACGGCCACCGGTATCCCCAGTTCACGGCGGACATAGGCGGCGGAATCGGCGGAGATGTCCATCCCCTCGACGTCGTATCCCCGACGGCGGCAGGCAAAAAGGAAATAGCCCATGCCGCAGCCGATGTCGAGGAGCCGGCCCTGTCTCCTGATCCCGTGAAAGAAGCGGACCCGGTGCGTTTCCTGGGAGAGGCGGCGTTTCATTTCCGGTGAATCCGTTTTTAATCCGTCGTCATAGTGACTTTGAAAGTAGCTGCTCCTATAAAGCTCGTTCAATTCGTCCTGATCCGGGCGGGGATCCAGAAAGCCCAGGCCGCAGGCATTACAGCGTAAGACGGTCCAGTCACCCTGGCGTATCAGGGGGCTTCTATCAGGGCTGTCGCAGAGGATGCAGTTCACAGCGGCATGCTCCATGAGATTAGTTGCTCCCTTCGCTATTCAACGGTTTGAGCGTTTCATAGATGGCCCGGTATTTGGTCCGCTTCCTTTCGGTCCTGACCCCGTCCCCGAGGAAAGGCATAGTCAGTGCCAGCGTAGCCAGCCGGAAACGGGCCTTGCACAGGTCGGCCCTCCGGATTCTGGCGATCGTCTCCGGGAGGTAGTGTTTCCGGTAGAAGAGGTACTCGGCCAGAGTCTTTTTCTTCCAGACCTCCGCGGGGACGGATTGCCGTTCGCTCTGGCCGCCGTAATGGACGACGACGGCGTCATCGATGCACCCGATCTCGTAGCCGGCCCGGCGGACCCTCAGGCAGAGATCCTGGTCCTCTCCATAGAGGATGAACTCCTCGTCGAAGCCCCCGATCCGCTGGATCACCTCGGTGCGCGCGATCATACTGGCACCCATGACACAGGCGATTTCACCTTTCAAACCTTCCATCTCCGACATGGCGAACTTCTGTCCCGGATACCGCCAAGAAACCGATTTCTGCAAGCTCCCATCCGGATTGACCAGCCTCGTTCCGGCCAGGCCGACCCCGGGATTGGCATCCATGAACCGGACGCATTTCTCAATGACACCGGGGCCGGTCAACTTGGCATCCGGGTTCAGGTAATAGAGATAGGACCCTCGGCACAGCGGCAGAACCTGATTGTTGGCCGCGGCGAAACCCCTGTTTTCTTTATTGACGGTCAGGTTGATCCAGGGATAGCGGTTCCGGACAATGTCCGCGCTTCCGTCCGTCGAGGCGTTGTCGACGACAAAGACCTCGCGGGACAGACCCGTTTCGGCACCGAGGGAATCAAGGCACATCCCGATCATATCGGCCGTATTGTAGGAGACAATGATGATTGAAACATCCAGTGGGTTTTTCTTCATCGGAATCCTGAAACCATATTTGTTCGGAGTCCTTCTAACATAAAAACGGCCATTTATCACCATGATTCTCAAGGCCGCTGAAAACGTTCGCGATAGGTTTGGCTAGCGCAGATTTTCACATCCGCTGCTTCGAGCCGTCGCCGCGCCTCTTCGGCGACCTCTCCGAACGAGCCAATGGCGAACCCCCGTGACAGCAAACTATTCTGATTTGCAGGGCAAAAAAACGAATCCGCTTTATTTTTCAACAGAGATTCACCAGTTTTCCATTGGGATTTCTGTGACCGAGGAAAAGGATGCGTGCCCTCACAGGGGCGGCAAAGCGGCGATGCAGTTATTTTCGGTGGTGATTCGGAAGGCGGGGTTGATGTTAAGCAGCATCTTCCGAATCTCTCCGATAGTCGGATAACCGGGGGTGTGGGTAAAACAGAGCGCGTCATCGATTAAGATGCAATGGTCATGGCGATCGGTTCCTGCAATCGCAGCAAGTTCGGAAAGCAGAGGACAATCTTGTTCACCTCTGGCCGTGCCCTCACCGCTGTAATGTGCATCCAACCAAAAAAGAATTCTACCGCTTCCCACATGGCACAGCACATCAGACATCAAATTTCCACTGCTTCCGCACCAAAGCATAACATTCCGGCAATTACTAAATCTTTCCTTGTTGCGTTGATACAATTCTTTCGATAGCTCAACAGAGATGACAATGTCAAAATAATCCTTCACAACCCGGACCGTATCGCCGAGGTAAGTACCAGTCTCCAGGAAAGTGTCGCATTTAAAATGTTGGCCGATTTCCAGAAGTCTCTGCTGTTTATAAGACAGGTCGACAACGGGGCGACCCGACAGCTTGATACGGGCCTTTCTTACCTTGATGGCAATGAGACGTAAGGTGTGCAGGAGACGATTTTGGGCATTCATTGCGGTTGATTTCCTATTATTTTCAGTAATGATGATTTACGCGTGTACCTTTTCGTATAGTTCGCCTACGCGCTGAGCCACTTTCTCCCATGTACAGGAAAGGGCGGTCGCATGGGCCTTCTCCCCCATTATCAGCCTCTTTTCCCTGTCGAGAAGGAAGGCTATCTTTCCACTTATCTGCATTGCATCATCGCCTCCTTCTACGATAAAGCCGTTTATGCCGTCTCTGACCAAATCCTTTGCGCCTACACATTCGGTCACAACAACGGGCAGCGATGCGGCCATGGCCTCAAGTACCACCATGCCAAAGGTGTCGAATCGAGAAAGAATCGCGAAGATATCGCTGGCCATGTATGTCCGGTCCAATTTCTCCTTTCCCATAACGCCCGTAAAAACCACCCTGTCAGCGATGTCCAGCTTTCCGGCAAGCCGCAGGTATTTTCTTATGTTTCCTTTTCCCACGACCAGTAGTTTGAATCTTTCTCCGGGTCGTTCGGATTTGAGGATGGCCAGCGCTGTGATCAGCCTGTCCAGACCTTTGATGTCAAAGTTCATGGCAACAAACAGCAGGAGCGTGTCTTCGGTGCCGATGCCGTATTCCCTTCTGATTTCCCGTCGGCAGAGCTTCCGGTCGAGATGCGCATATTTTTCCGTGTCCACTCCTGGATGAACAATCTGGACCATTCTCGAGTCTGTCCCGTAGGCCTGAAGAAATTTTTCCTTCGCAAGGCCGGATACGGCGAGGAAATAGCGGCACCGGTGACCGGTCACAAGTTTTTTTTCCACCCAGGCGGTGACACGATCATAAAGACTCATGCTCTTACCCCTAATTTCGCGCACCCATAAGCAGTGAGGAATGCCATGCATGGTAAATATATCCGCCTCAAAGATACGGTCCTGGGCATGAACCAGATCGAAGCCTATCTTAGAGATTAAGCGTGCGGCAAACCAGGCAAAACTAATGGTTGTCAGGAACTTGGGGAACGTGATGATGGGCACCTTGTGAAATATGATGCGCTCCGCAGGGCCAGCCCACTTGTTGGCCAATACATGAATGTCATAGCGGGGATTGCGGGCGATCCGTTCGGTCAGTTCAGCGGTGAAGTCTTCCGCTCCCCCTGTCAGACCATACTTTGGGATTACAACGGCAATTCTTCGGCAGTCCGGTTCCATAGGGTTTGATCCATTAATTGCAGCATTTGAAACAGAGAACTTGTTGGCTCCCTTTACGTGAAAGTTTTTCTAAAGACCATGCATATAAAGGTATGCTCATAAATGTCCCCCAGGATATGCTTTTCATAAGGATCGGGCAGAGCTGACATGTCTGAATTCTTATATAATGAAAAACTATACTCACCTGCAAGTTCAATTAATTGGAAGATTTCTTCTTTAGAAAAAATAGTATAGGAAAGACCGCAAGGCCGTTCGTCATCCTTAGTCTTCATTTTTTCCGGCCAGTAATCGGCAGTCACAAACAGGAGTCCTTCCTGCTTAATAATGCGGTTCATTTCCTTAAAAAACTTCATCAGGTCAACACCGTGTTCGATTACGGAAATACTCGTGGCCACTTCAAAGAAGTGATCGGGAAACATTGTCTTCGTTAAGTCTCCCCGGCCAAAATGAAAGGGGGGTTTTAATGAACAGGATTTGAGCATTATCGCCGCTTGCTTCCATCTCTCCTGGCGTGTAACCGTTAAATCTATGCCATGGATGTATTTAAATCCCAAAGCATAAAAAAAATTAAGTGCCGCCAACCCGGCACAGCCCAAATCAACTACCCTAATGGTCCTCGGCAAGGGCGCTATCACTTCGTGGAGAAGACAAAGATCCCAATTCTTTAGTTTGTCGTAATGCTTGACCAATTTATGTTCATTTAAGAATTCACCCGCTTTTTCAATCTCCGCACTGCTGCAAAGAACCTTAATCATTGTCCCACCCTTTTCACTCTACATCGCCCTGCTGCCGAGCGTATACTATCATATCATCAAATTTGTGCACGCCGCAACATACAGGCGGCACGAAGCTGATCCCACCGCTTTGACTTTTTCGGCATCAGCTTTTCGATGATCATCCTTGGACCTATGGGAAGGATATCTTTCGGAGACATGATCATATGCCATGTCGGCGCGACACACCATGAGGGCAGGGGGCTATGCCAAAATGGCTGATAGACAACAATCCCTCTAGAATAAACTCCCATGACATGGCTCAGTGAGCTTTTGCTCATGACAAAAATATCGGCGGAAACACATCGGTGAAACGTTTGAAATATATCTTCATTGATATGGAGAATGCAACCCTCCTTCACAAAGTCCTCAAAATGATCACGATTTTTTCTCAGATGTTTCGATGGCTCCCGCATATATGCCGAGTGAACTTCAGAACGAAAGACCTCCTCCGTGCCTTTGTCAGCGGAGACATTCCCTTCGGAATGAATATGGAACTCGGCATCGGCCGGGACATGCTTTTTTAGTTCTCGAATGATAGACAAATAGTATTGATTGGGCAGCATCCGCTGGGATTCCCAAAGATGGAGTTCTCCCCGGCGCACATGAATCGACACTTGAAACTTATCTGTTCCCTCCAAGCGAGGTTTGGGCGTCCCATCATACCAAGCCCACAGCTTTGGCCTCACCTTGTCCAGATACTGGGGGAAAACATCCAGAAAGGGATAAGGGAGCACAATTCGTGCTTGGCCTCCGTTCCTTATCCACCGGCTGATGTCAGGCAGTTGGTCAGGGAACACATTATTCCAGACACGACTCTCAGTAGAAGGGCTTGCGATGGTACGGGGAAATCCCAAAAAAGCATCCCATTTTTTAGGCAGTTCAAGATCAAACTCTTTGTTTACATATAAATCCCAGCCGTGATAGTCGATTTTGATGATGGGAGAATGATCGTAAGGGACACGCAAAGCCTCTGCCAAAGCGATAATACCGATAATCCGCTGGATTTGCCCACCGGCACCATCGGAAGCCATATCATTTGCATAAGTAAGCGCCACAATAACCAATCTCCTTGTTAAATATAGAAATTAAGCGAAAAGCAAGCAGCCGTCTTTTTTCATCAGTTCCAGCGGGATCGTCTGATATGCCTATGAGCTACTTGTTACGCAGGACCATGAACAATCCCTTGAGATAAACTACCCGCCTTTGGATGGCATTAGGGAAAAGCTCCCTGCCCACATAAATATCATTCGGTGCGATGCGTTTCCAGAGGATATAGTTGATGCCTTGCATATAAGTTCTATACTTCTTTTCATTAAATATGTTTTCAATGATCATAACTCGGGGGCGGTACTTTGGCACATCCAGACCATCGATAACCTCTAATTCCCATCCCTCCGTATCAACTGACAAGATATCAATATGAGTGATATCGGAGGCATGAACTTTAAGGATCGTATCAAGGCGCCTTAAGTTTACCTGAATTTTTTTCATGTCGAGATCACTCTTAAGAGCAGCATAGGAATTTTTAATACCCAGTGATGAAAAAGATTCGTAGGAAACCTCGCCATTTATATACTGGGTCCCATGCGAATCCACGACAAAGAAATCGACATTATCCTTGTCCTGATCCCCACAGGCATACTCAAGAATCTCATATCCTTTTTCCCGGTGCAGGGTGCAAAATTCGGGGTTCGGCTCAATGGCGATAATTCGCCAACCAAGTGATCGATATAAAGCGCTCAGGGATAGGTAATCCGGTCGAGCCGCTCCTACCTCAACAAAGATCTTTCCGGAGCCATTCCCGGGAAAGAACCTGCGTTGAACGATTCGATCGATATTGCCCTCGGCTTCATTCTTAATGTTCTGGTTCTCTATGACCATTGCTTGACCATCCAACCTTTCTGGAAATCCGGTGAACTAAGTTTAGTCATGCTTAGACCAGTCAAGCTGCGGAAGACGCGCAACGGCTGCGAGCATTAACAGGAAATCGCTTTGTGGCGCGGCAAGTGTAAGGAAAGGTGCAGGGCCTGTCAAGAAAAAATGGTTCAGAGATCGGTACACAGCTTGTCCTCATCTATGCAAGGACACTCCTTCGCTTTGCAAAAGCAGTTTGATCATTCCCCGCAGATCGACGGAAGGCTTCCACGCCGTCATCTGCATAAGCTTTTGCGGATCACCGACAAGGGTTATGCCGCTTTTAGAGATTATACCCTTGTCTTCTTCTACGTACTTTGTCCAGTCCAGTCCAAGATATTCGAAGGTTATTTCTACAAAATCCTGCACCCTGTGCTTTTTCCCCGTGGCGATGACAAAATCATCGGGCGCCGCTAAGCCGACTATTTTTTGAAAAGCCTCCACATAATCCGGTGCATATCCCCAATCCACCTCTGAGCTCATGTTTCCCAGGACAAGCTTTTCCTGGAGACCTTTTTTGATATTGATTGCGCCCTCAATGATTTTTTTTGTCACGAATATCGGCTTGCGATAGGGTGATTCATGGTTGTAGAGAATCCCCGTGGCGGCAAACAACCGGTGTCGGTCCCGGTAAAACCGACAGGTATGGATGCCCGCCGTCTTGGTAATGCCGTAGACCCCTGTCGGTTGAAAGGGCGTTTGTTCGTTCTGCGGTTCGCTTGCGGCATTGCCGAAAACATGGGACGAGGCAGCATAAAAAAGTCTAGCCTCTTGAGCGTGCGTTCTCATCGCTTCAAGGAAATTGACCAGAGAGAGGACATGGACCTGAAAGCTCCTTCTGAACAGTTCGCTTTCTTCCTGAAAAGACAGGTTCTCGGAGGAGTGATGGAACGCGGCAAGATAATAGATCTCGTCCGGTACGAAGGTTCGGATCAGATCGGCCACGGCCTGACGATCGCCAATGTTCAGAGAAAGATGCCAGTCAGGCGGCTGATTTAGCGATGCCGGCCGTGCGATACCGGTTACCAGGTAGTTCTTCCGGGAAAGATTTTCATAGAGCAGACGGCCGTCCTGACCATTGCAGCCGACGATGACAGCCTTTTTCATTGCTTTTTGACCGCCTCCAGTTCAGGCAGGGGGAAAAAGAGCGTCCCTCCGGAACTCAAATATTCGACTTCCCGGGCAATAATGTTCTCTTTGAAGTGCCACGGCAATACTATAAAATAATCAGGTTTCATGGCTCGGGCCTCAGCTTCGGAGATAATGGGAATCAAAGTGCCGGGGGTGTAACAGCCGAACTTGTCCTTATTCACTTCGGCGATAAACGGTATGTCCTGTTCCGTAATATGGCAAAATTGCAGGATCACATTGCCTTTTGTAGATGCACCGTATCCGAGGACCGATTGCTTTTCTGATTTGGTTTTCTGCAGGAAGCCGATGAACTCATCCCGGTGCTGAAAAACGCGCTTTTTAAACTCTTCGTAAGGCCTCAGCGTATGCAACCCTTTTCCCTTCTCTTTGCCGAGAATGGCTTCCACCAAGGAGCCCGCTTCCCGGTATGGTGCATTGGACTTGGCAACCACGAGTGCAAAGCTGCCTCCGTTGACATTATTAAGTTCCACATCGATAATCTTAAATCCTACCCTATCCGTCATCCACTTTATCTGCGTCAGTCCATAATGTTCCAAGTGTTCGTGGCAGACGGTATCGTAGGCGTTCATCTCCAGCATAGCGGGCATGTAGCTTTGCTCAAAAACCCAGACCCCGTCATCAGCAAGAACATCATGGATCTGTTGCATAAAATCGATGGGCGATTCCAGATCGTAGAACATGGCAATTGAAGAGATCACTTTAGCCTTCCGGCTGCCGAAGCGGTCTTTGATGGAACGGGCAGAAAAGAAATCTGCGATAAGATGGATCTGGTCCGGATAGTAGTCCTTGAATTTCCTTCCTGTAGGATCGATCCCGACCAGGGTATATCCTTTTTTCGGGTAGCCTTGGAGCAGGGTGCTGTCGTTGCTGCCGATATCGATGATGAGGTCTTCCGGTTTCAGATCGACCAAGGTGCAGATCTTGTTGACTATGTTATGCAGATGGTCGATCATGGATCGGTTGAGGCCTGAACGGTAGCCGTAATTCAATCCATACATTTCATGCAGGTCATAGGAATGCCGCAATTGGAGGAGTCCGCAGGAATTGCCCGCCTTATCCCCGGCACACTTCACGAGTGCCAGCGGTCCCGAAGTGATCTTCTCGTCTTTTTTTGTCGGGAAAACGCCGGTTAGGTTCTGCTTGCCGAGGTTTAGTATGGGAATCAGGTCGCTGCTGCCGCATATTCTGCATTTTGTGATTTCATGATGCATAGCCGTCTTGCTTTCATACATCGCCCCGTTCAGGGTGCCTTTTGATTCTTTAAGCTGGTATTCTTTTGCAGGGGAAGTGTATGGAAAGAGGTGGAGTGTGTCAAGAAAAATGATCGCAAGATTCGTTGTTTTTAATAAATCGCCGTCTGTGTTAGTTTGCAGTCGATTCGGGGATCGGCGGCGATCCGTTCCGTGAGCTCGGCGGCAAATCCCTCCGCGCCTCCCACAAGACCGTACTTGGGAATCACCACCGCGATTCTTCTCCTGCCTTCCATGTCGCTATCCACCGTCAGAAGAGGCTCTGCCGCTCGAGCCGGAAAAAATGAACCTCCCTGCCCGCCTTCAGAATAGGGTCAGGCCAATCTTCATCGTTACTTGACCTGGTACTCCTTGATGATCTCGATCACCTTGGCGACCTCTTCGGGCGGGAGCTTTCCCTTGTAGATGTAACGGCAGATCCGTTCCTTGTCCACGATGACGATGTTCGAGGAGTCGTTCTGGAGGCCCCAGAGGTTGAGGATGGTATAATCATCATCCAACAGGATGATCGCGCCGGTTTTCTCCCGCTTGCTCTTGACGATACCCTTGATGAGAAAATTGGGCAGCGCGGTCGCTTTCATATTCGTGATGCCGAGCCCCTTGTACCTGGTCTTGCGATCCAGGCCGGTATCCTTGAGGAGGGCATCCTCCACATGGACGTTCATATCCTTTTCGTCCGGATCGACATAGAAGATTGACATGACCCTTCCCTCGAACTCCGGAGAGGCAAGCGAGTATTGTTTTCCCGTCGAATCCTTGAGTTTGAAGTCCGGGGCCTTGTCCCCCACCTTGAGTTCGGCGGCCGCGGCCGCAGAGACGGTCCATAACAGCCCGAGCAATACAAAAGCAACGGTTTTCTTCACGCCATTCCTCCTTCCTTTGGGATCGGGGACAGATTTGAAATCTGTCCCCGATTGAAGATTCTCCGCAGATTGCTGCGGAGGTTTCAATTATAGGGAAAAGGCCGGGGCCAATCAAGATTAATAATCTTAAATTCTATTGAATCCTCTGTGCTCCTATGTTAAGCAGGACTGAAAAATTAAGAGGTTGGGATCGCGCCATGAGCCTGGGGAAAATGCTGGAGGAAAGCGCCGGCCGGTATGCGGAAAGGGTGGCCCTCGTCCACGGCGAACGGAGGATCACCTACGGGGAGCTGAACCGGGCGGCATGCGCCCTGGGAAACCACCTAAGGTTGCTTGGTTTAGGCAAGGGGGACAAGGTGGCGATCATGCTCCCCAACTGTCCCGAGTTCGTCATCGCCTATTTTGCCGTCCAGAAGATCGGCGGCGTCGCCGTGACCCTCAATGTCCAGTCCACGCCTTACGAGCTCCGGCACCTCCTCGGAAACAGCGACGCGCAATGCCTGATCACCCAGGGGGCGCTGGCGAAACGCTTCGAAGAGATCAAAAATGAACTCCCCCTCTGCCGTCATATAATAGCAACGAACGGGCCCGATGAAGAGTCGCCGTTCCGGGAGATCATCGCCAAAGGTCCCTTCACCATAGAGGTCCCCGAGCTCGCGGCCGACGACCCCGCGGTCATGATCTATACGGCGGGGCTGACGGGAAAGCCGCTCGGCGCTGTTCTTACTCATTACAACCTCCTGACCCAGTCGGTGCTTCTCCGGACGATCTGCCAGCGGGACGAAAAGGATATCGGCCTCTCCATCATCCCCCTCTTCCACTCCTTCGGGGCCGTCGCGAACATGGTGTCGCCCATCAGGATCGGCGCCGCGGTCGTCCTGATGGACCGCTTCACCCTGGACGGGATCTTCGGCGCAATCGAAAAGGAGAGGGTCACTTACATCGCCGCCGTCCCCCGGCTCTTCCTCGGCATGGTGTTCCACGAGGGGACCGAAAAATACCGGCTCGATTCCCTGCAGGTCTGCATCACCGGCGGCGCGGCGATGCCCCCGGAATTCATTCCTCTGTTTGAACAAAAATTCGGCGTCAGAATCATGGAGGGCTACGGCCTCACCGAGGCGTCGCCCGCCGCCGCCTTCAGCCGCCTCGACATGCCCCAGAAGCCGGGGTCCATCGGAGTGCCCATCCCCGGCGTAGAAGCGAAGATCGTCGATGAAACGGGTCGTGAAGTCCCGCGGGGAACAGTCGGCGAGCTCATCCTCAGGGGCGAAAATATCATGAAGGGCTACTACAAGGACGAGGAAATGACAGCTCAGGTCATCAGGGACGGCTGGCTCCACACGAGCGACCTGGGCCGGATCGATGCGGAGGGCTATATATTCCTCACCGGCCGGAAGAAGCGAATGATCATCACGAGCGGCTTCAACGTTTATCCCCGGGAGATCGAGATCGTCCTCGGTCTGCACCCAGCCGTGCAGGAGGCCCGCATCGTCGGCAAGGAGGATCTGCTGCGGGGAGAGATAGTCAAGGCGCTCGTCGTGAAGAAACCCGGCGCGGAGATCGAGGAAAGGGAGCTGCTCAAACATTGCCGGATCTACCTCTCCGCCTACAAGGTCCCGCGCGAAATAGAATTCATCGAAAAGATCGGAGAGTAAAACAAAGACTGCCGCGCAGGAGGTTCCCGGGGAAAATAGGTTTCAAGAGGCCGACGGCGCCGCGCAGACTTCCCCGACGGGCTTCTCCTCTTCCAGGTCCATGGCTTTCCAGACAATCTCCGCAATGTCGAGGGCGGCCATGGTCTCCTCCTTCTTGCGGTCCTTAATCCCATCGGCGAGCATGGTGAGACAGAAGGGACAGCCCACCGCGATCCTGTCCGCCCCCGTAGCGATGGCCTGGTCCGTCCGCATGTTGTTGATCCGCTCGCCGATATCCTCCTCCATCCACATCCTCGCACCCCCGGCGCCGCAGCAGAAGCTCCTGGCGAGGTTCCGCTCCATCTCCGTCAGCTTCAATCCGGGAACGGCCGCGAGAACCCGCCGGGGCGGATCGTAGATCTCGTTGTACCGGCCGAGGAAGCAGGAGTCGTGGTAGGTGAACAGGCCTTCGACCGGCTTTTTAAGGGCAATTTTATCCTTCGCGATCAGATCGGCGATGATCTCCGTGTGGTGCCAGACCTCGAACTCCCCGCCGAAATGGGGGTAGTCCTTCTTCAGGGCGTTGTAGCCGTGGGGGCAGGTGGCAATGATCTTCTTGACGTTGTAGTTCTTCATGATCTCGATGTTCGCCTGGGCCAGGGTCTGGTAGAGGTATTCGTTTCCGCCGCGCATCGCGGAATCGCCGCAGCACCCCTCCTGGGTCCCAAGGATGCCGAAGCTCACCCCTGCCGCCTTGAGGATCTTCGCCAAGGCCGCAGAGACCTTTTTCCCGCGGTCGTCAAACGAACCGGAGCAGCCCACGTAGAAGAGGTACTCCACATCGGGGTCTTCGGCCAGGGTCTTGATCCCGAGGTCCTTCGCCCAGTCCGCCCGCAGGTGGGCGCCGATGCCCCAGGGGTTGGAGTTGTTCTCCATGTTCCGGTAGGTGAGCTGGAGCTCCGGCGCGAAATCGGCCTCGGTCAGGACCTTGTATTGCCGCATCCCGACGATCTTGGGGATATGCTCGATCGAGGAGGAGCAGTGCTCCATGCAGTACATGCAGTTCGTGCAGGCCCACAGCTCGTGGAGATCGATCACCCCGCCGACCATCGCCTTCTCGGCCGGCGCCGCCCCGGGCGTCGTCCCCTTCACCACGGTATCGACCGCAGCATCCATGCGGTCGAGGGCCTTCAACAGAATATTCTTCTTACCGGGTTTCCCTCCCGGCTCCGCGGCGATACATCCCGCCTCCTTCTTTGCAGCAACGGCCGCCGGCGCCATCTCCAGCCAGTAGGTCTTGAGGTCCTGGATCACCTTCTTCGGCGAGAGGGGTTTCCCGGAGAGGTAGGCCGGGCATCCGTCCTGGCACCGTCCGCAGCGCGTGCAGGCGTCGGAATCGAAGATCTGCTTTTTCGTGAACTCTTCGAGTTTGCCCACGCCGAAGGACTCCGCCGTCTCGAAGTTCCGGATCGGTTCGCTGTATCCCGCGGGCTTAAGCGAGACCATGAAGTGGTTGGCGGGGGTCGTGATGATGTGCAGCAGCCGTGAGTAGGGGATGTAGGCGATGAACCCCAGGGAGACGAAGGTATGGATCCACCAGGTGATCTTGTGGAGGGTCTTCGCCTGCACCGGATCGACGCCGGTAAAGGCCTTGGCCAGGAACCAGCCGACGAATGACCAGACCTCCCAAGGGGGACGGGTCACATGGATCCGGAGGGCCTCGACGACAAAGCCCGTCACGATGATTCCAAGGATGAGCAACAGCGCGATCGCATCATCCAGGGTGTTGTCCGGCTTTCCCTGGTAGCCGAGGCGGTCGGGCCGCTGGACGTACCGCCGATAGATCGCCAAAAGCCCGCCGATGAGGACGGCCAGGCCGAAGAGGTCCATCAGGAAGGAGAAGACCAGGTAGAAGGTCCCGCGGAGAAAGGCCCATCCCAAGGGCTCGGCGATATGAAACTCCGTGGCGTCGAAGGCCGCGCCGAAGAAGAGGACAAAGAAACCGAAGAAGATCAGCCCGTGCATGATCCCGGGATAGGGATCCCGGAAGGTCTTCCACTGGATGAAGCCGTTCATCAAAAGGGCGTTCATCCGCTTCCCGAGGCGGTCTGTCCGCAACTCCGGCCGGCCGAGGGCGACCCACAGCTGCCACCGCCGATAGACGCCGTAGGCGAAGATGGTGAGGGCAAATGCCGAAAGGAGAAAGAGGATGGGTTCAAAATAGTCGGCATTCCAGAAGACCTGCCGTCCTTCGTTTCCGACCGAAAATACGACGTGTTCCATACACCCTCCTGCAAATATGGGGGATAATAAGGGGACATATACCTATTTTTACAGAAAATAGGTATGGATGTCCCCATATTATCCGTCCCCATATTATCCGCCGACCTCGGTCAGGCAAGCAGTTTCTTGCACTCTTTCGTCAATTCCGGAACGACCTTGAAGAGGTCGTCCACGATGCCGTAATCGGCCTTCGCGAAGATGGGGGCCTCGGCATCCTTGTTGATGGCCACGATAAATTTCGAAGAGCTCATCCCGGCCAGATGCTGAATGGCGCCGGAGATGCCGCAGGCGATATAGAGGTTGGGAGAGACCACCTTGCCGGTCTGTCCCACCTGATCGCGCTGGGACCTCCAGCCGGCATCCACCGCCGCGCGGGAGGCGCCGACTGTAGCGCCGAGGACGGCCGCCAGTTCTTCAAGAATGACGTAATTTTCCGGCCCCTTCATGCCGCGCCCGCCGGAGACGATGATATTGGCCTCCGTCAGATCCACCTTGCCGCTCGTATCCTTCTGGACCTCGAGGATCTTCGTCTTGAGTTGACCGGCAGCGAGGGCGGGATCAAATTTCACGACCGTCCCAGCCTTCGCGTTTTCCACTGCGGGAAAGACGTTCGGCCTGAGTGTCGCCATCTGCGGGAAGGAGGAGATCGTGATCTCGCCGAAGCACTTGCCCGCATACATCGGCCGGACGGCCAGGAGCTTCCCGTCGACGATCTTCACGTCCGTGCAGTCCGTCGCCAGGCCCGTCGCGAGCTTGCCCACCAGGCGGCCGGAGAGATCCTTCCCCTGGGTGGAAGCGCCCAAAAGCAGGATGGCGGGATCATTCTCTTTCACCACCTTGGCCACCGCCACCGCATGGGCATCCGTCGTGTAGGGTTCGAGGGCGGGATCGTCCGCCGCATAGACCTTGTCAACACCGTATTTCCCCAATTGCCCGGCGATCCCCTCGATCCCCGCGCCGCAAAGCACGGCGCACACCTCTTCGCCAAGCTGATCTGCAAGCTTCCGGGCGGTGCTCGCCAGTTCGAAACTGATCTTTCGGAAGGCGCCATTCCGCTGTTCTGCAACGATCCATACACCTTTTGCCATGTTTATATCCTCCTATATCACCTTCGCCTCTTCCCTGAGCAGCTTGGCCAGCTCCGCGGCCTTCCCTTCCGGAGTGCCGTCGCCGCAGATGATCTTCCCCGCGGCCCTCGCCGGAGGCGGTACGAATCTGGCGACCTTGGCCTTGCCCTCGGTAGACACGCCCAGTACGGCGGCATCCTTCACCTCGACCGGTTTTTTCTTCGCCTTCATGATCCCGGGGAGGGAGGCGTAACGCGGTTCGTTTAACCCCTTCTGGGCCGTCACCACGCAGGGGAGCGGGCACTCTATCAGGAGCTGGGCCCCTTCGATGGGCCGGATGACCTTTACTGCCCCGTCCGTGAACTCAAACTTGGTCACGACTGTAACCTGGGGAATCCCTAACAGCTCGGCCAGAACGGCGCCGACCTGCGCGGAGTCGTCATCGATAGCCCGCTGGCCGCAAAAGACGATGTCGAAGGGAACCGCCTTGATCGCCGCCGCCAGGGCCGAGGCCGTGACGTAGGCGTCCGCGCCGTCGAAGGCCGGATCGCAGATGTGGATGCCCTTGTCGGCGCCCATTGCCAGGGCGGTCCGGATCGTCTCCATCGCTCGTTGCGGCCCGACGGAGACGATGGTCACCTCGCCGCCGTTTTTCTCCTTCAGCCTCAGGGCCTCCTCCACGCCAAACTCGTCGTAAGGGTTCATGACCCACTTGATGCCGCCTTCCTCGATGCCCGATCCGTCCGGCTTCACCTTGATCTGGGCCTCCGTATCCGGAACCTGTTTTACGCATGCAACAATATTCACATCCTCCTCCTTCCCGATGCGTATGGCTCACCTGGGGACAGATTTCAAATCTGTCCCCATCGCCTCGCTCCTCCTATTGGGGACAGATTTGAAATCTGTCCCCAATAGCCAAATCTGTCCCCAAAAGCCTTGCCTCTTTACGCCCTCTTTCCTACATCAGGAAAGCGGAAAGAGAAAGGTTTTTTTAGAGCCTGTTTCTCACCAGATCCTCGACGACCGAGGGATCGGCCAGCGTGCTCGTATCGCCGAGATCGCCGATGTCGTTGGCGGCCACCTTCTTGAGGATGCGCCGCATGATCTTGCCGCTCCGGGTCTTGGGAAGCCCGTCCGCCCACTGGAGCTTCTCCGGAGTGGCGATGGGGCCGATGATGTTCCGGACGAGCGCCACAAGCTCCTTCCTGAGCGCGTCGGATTTCTCCACGCCCGTTTTGAGCGTCACATAGGCGTAGATCGACTGCCCCTTGATCTCGTGGGGGTAGCCGACGACCGCCGACTCCGCCACTTTCTCGTGGGAGTTCAGCGCCGCCTCGACCTCGGCGGTCCCCATCCGGTGGCCGGAAACGTTGATGACGTCATCGATGCGGCCGGTGATCCGGTAATATCCGTCGCTGTCGCGAAGCGCCCCGTCGCCGGTGAAGTAGTAGCCGGGGAAGGGTTCGAAATAGGTCTCCTGGTATTTTTTGTGGTCCCCGTAAATCGTCCGGGTGAAGCCGGGCCACGCCCGCTTGATGCAGAGGGCGCCGCGGCCGACCAGCTCCCTGACCTCCTCGCCCGTCGTGTCGTCCATCAGCGCCGGGACGACCCCCATGATGGGGAGTGTCGCCAGCGCCGGCTTGATGGGGATCGCCCCGGGGAGCGGCAGGATCATAAAGCCGCCCGTCTCCGTCTGCCACCAGGTGTCTACGATCGGGCACTGATTGCGGCCGATCACGCTGTAGTACCAGTGCCAGGCCTCGGGATTCAGCGGCTCGCCGACGGAGCCCAGGATGCGCAGCGAGGAGAGATCGATCCCCTCCACCCACTGGTCGCCCTCCTTGGCGATGGCGCGGATGGCCGTAGGAGCGGTGTAGAACTGGGTCACCTTGTACTTCTCGACGATCTGCCAGAAACGGCTGTAGGTCGGGTAGTTGGGCACGCCTTCGAACATGAGGGAGGTGGCGCCGTTGCAGAGCGGCCCGTAGATGGTGTAGCTGTGGCCCGTCACCCAGCCGATGTCGGCGGTGCACCACCAGATGTCATCCTCATGAACATCGAAGCCCAGTTTGTGGGTGTAGGCCGTAAAGAGGAGATAGCCGGCCGTCGTGTGGAGGACCCCCTTGGGCTGGCCTGTGGAGCCGGAGGTGTAGAGAATGAAGAGGGGATCCTCGGCGTCCATCCACTCGGGTTCGCACTGATCGCTGACCTTGGCCATCTCCTCGTGCCACCAGAGATCGCGGCCCGGCGTCCAGTCCAGTTTGCCGAGCTTGTCGCCGACCCGCTTCACGACGATTGCCTTCTCGATGGAGGGACAATCCTTCAGGGCCGTGTCGGCGTCCTTCTTCTGGGGCGCCGCCTTGGCGCCGCGGAAGGTCCCGTCGCAGACCACGAGGATCTTCGCCTGCGAATCCCGGATCCGGACGGAGAGGGCCTCGGAGCTGAAACCGCCGAAAACAACGGTATGGACGGCGCCGATCCGGGCGCAGGCCAACATGGCGACCCCGGCCTCGGGGACCATCGGCATGTAGATGCAGACCCGGTCGCCCTTTTTGATCCCGTGGGCCTTGAGGACATTGGCGAACTTGCAGACCTCTTTGTGCAGCTCGCGGTAGGTGATGGCCCGCTCCTCGTTCGGTTCGTTCCCGACCCACTGGATCGCCGCCTTGTCGCCCCTCTTTTCGAGGTGCCGGTCGAGGCAGTTGTAGGCGACGTTGAGCTGGGCGCCTTCGAAATACCTCACAGTGATCGGCCCTTTGCGGATGTCGAAGTTGAAATCCTCGACCCTGTCCCACTTCTTGAAGAAAGTCACATACTCATCGGCCATCTTGGCCCACCAGCCGGGCGGGTCGGCCAGAAACTGCTGCTGGAGCTTCTCGTATTCCTCCCTGCTTTTGATATAGGAAATCTTGCGCACCCTCTCATGTACGGGATACACCTCTTTCAACTCTGCCTTGTCCTTTTCCCCCATGATGACCTCCATTTATTGCTTAATTTTTCTACGGGCAAACTGCCGCTGCGGAATATCCAAATCTTCGGCACAGATCCCGACCGGCAAGAGACGTCGCTGATCGTGAACGGCGGTCAATATATGACCGATGGTCATATCACTATGTGTCTGCCCTATATCAATATTCGCCGAATGTCAAGATTTATTTTCCGACTAGAACGGGGACAGATTTCAAATCTGTCCCCGTTCCCACGCGGCAAGCCGCGCAGATTTGAAATCTGTCCCCGTTCCCACAGGGCGGTCCGCTGTGTTCTATTTGACACATTCCGGCGTGTTGAGTCCGGCGATCGATTCCCCGGCGCCCCGCACCATATCGGGCAATGGGCCTTTCGTCACACAACCCCGACGGCAAGAAAAAGCTGGGAATAATCATCCATTCAATTGTTTTAATTCATTATTTTAGAAGGGATGCCGTGGATAGCCGCTTCCGGACCGTCGCACCCGTCCCCAGTCGCGTCGCCCCGGCGCGTCACCCTGGTATGATGCTTGCAGCGTGGAAATCACTCAATCTCTTCACCCGGGCATGAGATGCTTCGCCCGGCGGAAAGATAGGGCTTGACATCGCCTTTGAGCGGTGTTAGCATGCCATCCGATATCTGTGAAAGGAGGTGGTGCGCCGAGCGGTTATTTTTAAAACGGCCTCCGGGGAGTCCGAGAGGAGTTCCCCCTGCCGGCCTCGGACCGGTTAAAAGCGGGCCGCGTGCGGAGACGCGAAAGCGTCGGTTGTTTTTTGAGAGGGTCCCCATGCCCGTGGGGATCGAAACAGCAAAACAGGAGGAAAGAAATGAAAAAGTTTTTGATCGTTTTACTGTCGCTGGGACTGATCGCAGCCTTCAGCATGACCGCATCGGCCGCGGACGTAAAGTTCAGCGGGTCGTACTATGTGGTCGGCGTGTATGATAATAATGACGCTCTCGCCGACAACGACCTGGCCCCTTCCCGCGCCTTCTTCTTCCAGAGGGTGAGACTCGAGCCCGTCTTCCAGATTGCCGAAGGACTGACCTTCACGACCCGGATGGACGCGCTGGAGAAACAGTGGGGCAGTTTGAACTGGAGGACCATCGGCGGCGGTGGCCAAGATTCGCCCTCCAGCCGCCCCAGCACGGGTGGTGCTGGCAGCCTTGCCCAGGAGAACATCGAATTTGAACGCTCCAATGTGACGTTCAAGACCGCCATCGGCACATTCGTTGTCGGCTATCAGGGCTTCTTTAACTGGGGCACCGTTTTCCAAGACTTTTCCGACAACGACAACACGACAGCGAGGATCTTGTATATAAATACCGTGGGCCCTGTGACCCTGCTCGCCTTCTACGACAAGTTTATCGAAGCCGACACATCCGCCGGCTTAATCGGACTGACCGATGCGGACATTTCCAATTACGCGCTCGCCGGCATCTACAGCTTCAAGAACGGGAACGCCGGTCTCCTCTACTACTACTTCAATATCGCCACCCCCAGACCAGGCGGCCTCCGGATCAATTGGCACTATCTCGCGCCTTACGTAAAGGCGACGTTCGGCCCGGTTTATGTCGAAAGCGAAGTGATTTATATGACCGGCAAGACGAAGTTTGAGGCGCCTCTCGCTGGCGTTGCCGATGTTGATACAAACGCCTGGTCCGCCTACCTGCTGGCGAAGGCGAATCTGGGTCCGGCGCATGTCGGCGCGCAGGTCGGTTGGGTATCCGGCGACGACGGTTCCGACCCCACCAAGAACGACGCCAGTCTCAACACAGGCACCGGCTGGAACCCCGCGCTCATCCTGATGAACGATGATTTAAACAACTGGAAGGGCCGAACAGGGGCCAACACGGCCAACAGCGGAAAGGGCAACATCCTCCTCTACAACATCTTCGGCGGATTCAACCCGACGCCGAAGATAAACGTGGAATCGGCCCTGACGTATGCCGAGGTCGACAAGATACCTGCAGCCGCCGCTGTTAATAAGAATGAATCAAAGAAGCTGGGGATTGAGCTTGACATTACCGCCAGCTACAAGATCTATGACAACCTGACCTACATGGTGGGTGCGGGTTATCTGTGGACCGGCGATGCCTTCAAGGGATACGGAGCCGGCAGCAACGCGAACGTGGTCGGCAACGACTACCTGCTGATGAACAAGCTGTCCCTGAGCTTTTAGGGGGGTGTTTGATTCAAGAGCGGTTTAACCTCTAACCGGCCCCGGGGAGAAATCCCCGGGGTTTTTTTATCCTGTCTCTCCTCCCCCTTGACCGACCGCGCCGAAGCATGCTATTGATTTTCCGAAGTTTGAAGAATTATGGGGACAGAATTAATTCTGTCCCCATAATTCCCAGAGGAGCAGCCATCGAGAAGATTCACGGCAATTTGACCGGTCTCGGGCCGGCCCAGATCAGGCGCATCGGGCAGCTCTATCGGCGGCGCCTCCCGCCGGAGCGGGTCGTCACCCACGAGATGGCCCGGCCGCTTACGGAGCTCTCCCGCGAGATCAACCGCCAGATCGGCCTCCTCGTCACCCGCCGGGGGGAGGTGGCCTATGTCATCGTCGGCTCTCATCACAACATTCTTATCCCTTCTCTGGACGGTTTCCGCGCCTCCTCACGCCGCTTCAAGGGGCTCCGGCTGATCCACACCCACCTGAGCGGCGAAGAGCTTACCACCGACGATCTGACCGACCTGGCGCTTTTGCGCCTCGATCTCGTCTGCGCGCTGGAGGTAGGCGGGGACGGCCTCCCCGGCTTCGCCCACACGGCTCACCTCATCCCCGAAAACCCGGAAGGACGCTTCTGGCTGACCCTCGCTCCCAAACGCCCCGCGGAGATGGATCTCGACTTCCTGGACTTCATCTCGGCCATGGAAGGCGATTTCGCCAGGCGCCAGAAGACGCGCAAGGTGGAGGCCGCCGACCGCGCCATCCTCGTCCGCGTGGAAACAAACCCCTTTTTCGACGGCGAGGCCTCCCTCGCAGAGCTCCGGGAACTCTGCCGCACCTGCGGCGTCGAGGTCTTCGACGCCGCGATCCAGCACCGCCCGGAGGTGGACCCGCGCTTCCTCATCGGGAAGGGAAAACTCTCCGATCTCGTTATCCGGGCGCTGCAGATGGATGCGAACCTTCTGATCTTCGACCACGAGCTGACCGCCGCCCAGGTCCGCTCCATCGCGGACTTCACCGAGATGAAGGTCATCGACCGGACCCAGGTGATCCTCGACATCTTCGCCCGGCGCGCCCACAGCCGGGAAGGAAAGATCCAGGTCGAACTGGCCCAGCTCAAATACCGCCTCCCCCGTCTCACGAGGCAGGACGCCGCCCTGTCCAGATTGGCGGGGGGGATCGGCGGCACCGGCCCCGGCGAGACGAAGTTAGAGGTCGACCGGCGGCGGATCAGGGAGAGGATCCACCGTCTGGACAAGGAGCTGAAGAATATCGGGAAGGCGAGGGGGCAGCGGCGCGTGAAAAGGGAGAAGACGGGCCTCCCCGTTATCTCGATCGTGGGCTACACCAACGCCGGCAAATCCACGCTCTTGAACTCCCTGACGAAAAGCGCGGTCTTCACCGAAGACCGCCTCTTCGCGACTCTGGACCCGAAGAGCTCGCGCCTCCGCTTCCCCCGGGACATGGAGGCCGTCATCACCGACACGGTCGGCTTCATCCGGGACCTGCCGAAGGAGCTCGTGACCGCCTTCTCGGCCACCCTCGACGAGCTCCAGGAAGCGGACATCCTCCTCCACGTGATCGATGTGAGCAACCCGGCCTTCGAGGCCCAGATCGCCGCCGTCGAGAAGATCCTCGCGGAACTGGACCTGATCGGCAAGCCGACCCTCCGGGTCTTCAACAAGGAGGACCGCGTCCAAGACAAGGCTCTCCTTGCGAACCTCTGCCGGCGGTTCGAGACCGTGGCCATCTCTGCCCTTGATCCCGCCACGCTTCCCCCGCTGATGGAGAGGCTGGAAACCATGATCGGGTAAAGCGGATGCGTGCTTTTTTTGCAAAATACCGGGCAAAGGCGGGATGGTTTCTTCTGATCTGCCTGACCGGCTATGCCGTCCTGAACCTCCTATGGCAGAGCGTCCGGCTCTATCCCGGTCTGCCGGAGAAGGACCCTGTCACCCTCCACGAAGAGAGGATCCGGCAGCTTGAATCCCTGCTGCCCGCCTCCGGCGAGGTCGGCTATGCCACCACCGTGGAAAACGACAAGATCTTCGCCGCTGAAAAGGCGTTTCAGAATGTGGAGTATCTCGCCCAGTACGTCCTCACGCAGTACACCCTGGCCCCCGTGATCGTCCGGAACGGCCCGGAGTTCCCGCTCGTCGTCGGCAATTTCCTCGACGGTCCGCCGCCGCCCGGATTCTTAGAAAAAAACGGCCTGTCGCCGCTACGGGACTTCGGCGACGGCCTCATCCTCTACCGAAGGGACCGGAAGAAATGACATTTTCATTCAGCTCCTCCCTTCTCACCTCTCTGATCATCGGCTGCCTGCTGTCGTTTATCTTCATTCCGCACCTGAAAAACGGCGCCGCCGGTCTCGCGTTCCGTCTCTTTGCCGGCGCCGGTCTCGGCATCGGCGTCACATCCTGCGTCTATTTTATCTGTCTTCTTGCAGGACTCACCCGATACGTCCCGGCAATCGACCTGGTTATCTGCCTGGTTCTCGGCCTGCTCTGCTTCGTCCTGTCCAGGAGGGGTCTCCGCAAGGAACCGCTGCAGCTTTCGGAAATCGGGACATTCTCCGGATTCCGCGTCCTTCTAACCGTGATCTTTTCCATCGAACTCATCGCTTCCCTGCTCTCCTTCGCCGTCGCCTTCCTGAAAGAGCCCCACGGCAAATGGGATGCCTGGCTTATCTGGAACATGCACGCCCGCTTCCTCTTCAGGAGCGGCGAGGAGTGGCGCAGCGTTTTTACCGGCGGCCTGGACTGGAGCCACTGGGACTATCCCCTCCTCCTGCCGCTGTCCATCGTCCGCTCCTGGAATTACATGGGAGGCGAAAGCCGCAACGTCCCCGCCCTCATGGGTCTTCTCTTCACCTGCCTCATCCTCGGCCTTCTTCTGTGCTCGCTGTCGCTTCTGCGAAGCAGAGCCCATGGCTATCTGGCCCCCATGATCCTGATGGGAACCCCTTTTTTCATCGCCCTGGGGGCCTCTCAATTCGCCGATATCCCCTTCGCCTTTTTCATCCTGGCCACCCTCGTGATGCTTTTCTTCCAGCGGCGATCGCCGGGGAATCATGCCGGGCCGCTGATCCTGGCGGGGATTGCCGCCGGATTGTGCGCCTGGACGAAAAACGAGGGGTTGCTGTTTGTGCCGATCGTGACTGTCTGCCTGGCCGGCACGGCGTCTTATACCGGCGGATGGAGACAATTTTTTAAGCAAACCGGCTGGTTTCTGGCGGGCGCCCTGCCGGTCCTGCTGATCGTCCTCTATTTCAAGACCCGGCTCTCCCCGGCCAACGATCTGGTGGCGGGCTTCAGCTTGGCCGCTGCATCGGCCAAGCTGCTGGATCCGGGCCGCTATGCCGAGATCGCCAGAGCCTTTTTCATCACCGGAATCAGTTTCACCCAAGGGTTGATCGACGTGCGCATGGGAATGCATCTCAACCCCGGCGCCGTCAACATCCTGCTCTTGGTCGTCTATCTCCTGCTGACCGGAATCAGGATCGATGAAAAGGACAGGGTTTGCCTTTTTCAGACCGCCGCCGTCCTTCTGCTGATGCTGGCCGGTTACTTCTTCGTCTATGTCATGACTCCGCTCGACCTGAACTACCATCTCATGACGTCGCTGAACCGTCTTTTCCTGCAGCTCTGGCCGAGCGCCGTGTTCCTCTTTTTCATGGCCGCCGGCCTCCCCGAGCCGGCATCGCTCGCGGGGGGCCGGCCGGAGACCGCATCCCTACAGCCGCAAAAAGGACCCGGAAAGGGTAAAAACACCGTGAAACAAAGGAGATGAAATGAATACGGAAAAAGTGCTGTCCGTCGTGATCCCCGTTTATGACGAAAAGGAAACCATCCTGAGGATCATCGATAAGGTTCTCCAGCTTGATTTCGTCAAAGAGATCATCGTCGTCGATGACGGATCAAAAGACGGAACAACAGAACTGCTGCGCGAGGCCGCATTTGACGGTCGGGTGAGGATCTTCTTTCACGACCGGAACCGGGGCAAGGGGGCGGCGCTGAGAACGGGCTTCGGTCATGTCACCGGGGAGATCGTGGCCGTCCAGGACGCGGACCTGGAATACGATCCGAACGAATTCGCCGAGATGATCAAGCCCATTCTCGAGGGGGTGGCAGACGTGGTTTACGGCTCGCGGCTCTCCGGGGGCAAGCCGCAGAGGGTTCACCTCTTCTGGCACAAACTGGGAAACGGCTTTCTGACGTTTCTGACGGATCTCCTCTACAACACAACCCTCTCCGACATGGAAACCTGCTACAAGATGTTCAGGAAAAACATCATCGAAACCATCCGCATACGGTCCGACGGTTTTTCCGTCGAACCGGAACTGACTGCCAAGATCTGCAAGAACAAGCAGTGGCGCGTCTATGAACTGCCCATCTCCTACTACGGCAGAGGCTATGCGGAAGGCAAGAAAATATCCTGGAAACACGGCTTCTCCGCTCTCTGGACGCTTCTGAAGTACCGCTTCACCGACTGATGCTAAAATTTTTGGATACCCCCTCCTGCCGAATGCACCGGGGATGACGCCTGCCACACCACCTTATCCACGCGGCATAAATTCTCTATTGACATCCCCCGGGGTTTGTTTTAAAATTTTAGCGATTTCGTCAGTGGGGTTTCCTGAGAATGAACGGAACGTTGAGAGTCGTTTTTTGGAAGAGTCAGTCCTGAAATCAGCGTATCCTAAAGGCCATGGGTAAAAAATCCATGGCCTTTTTATGAAATCCTCCCACAGAATACCCCCTCCTGTGGGCGGGGTCATTCACCTCAAGGCGTTTTTTGCCTGCATTTTTCTGCGGCGCGCAAAGATGAAGGAGACCCCGGTCGGGAAAAACAATTTTTGGGGAAACGCTATGCATGAAGTGATATGGCACGGCCGCGGCGGACAGGGGGTAGTCATCGCCGCGCAGATCCTGGCCGAATCGGCCTACCTACAGGGATTCAAAGGGGTCACCTCGGCGCCGACCTTCGGCCCGGAGCGCCGCGGGGCGCAGCTCATGGCCTCCACCCGGATCTCCGACGCCGCAATCCGGACCTTCGCGCAGATTGAAAAGGCCGACATCGCCGTCATCCTCGATCCGTCGCTCTTCGGCGTGGTCGATATCCTGGGCTCCCTGAAACCGAATGGGCTGATCCTCATCAACACGACACAGAAGGCGGAGGAGGTCGCAATCGAAGGCTGTCTCAACATCGCCACCCTCGATGCGGCCGCGATCGCGCTTCGCTTCCACCTCCTCAAGGAGGGGACGCCGATGGTCAACACGCCCATGCTGGGGGTTCTCGCCCGGGCCTCGTGCCTTGTCTCTCTCGAATACATGGAGAGGGGACTGAAATGGAAGATGTCCGGCACGGCGGCGGCGACCAATATCGCGGCGCTTCGTGCCGCATACGAGGAAACGAGTTTGAAGAGGATCGTATAACGCAACAGTTGGACAACGGGAAATCAGATCCCGGAAGCGCCAACGGAATAGAGGCATCGGTTATGGAACCCAAAGACGATAACATCTCTGCGATGTGCAAGCCGGCCGTAGGCGAGGCGGGGAGGACCGGGGACTGGCGGGATGCCACGCCGGTCATCGACCATTCTAAATGCATCGCCTCCGTCAAGAACCGGCCGGCATGCTACCTCTGCTGGCTCTACTGCCCCGACGGGATCGTCACCGCGGGCATTCCGGTCCGGATCGATCTCGAATACTGCAAGGGGTGCGGCATCTGCGCCGAGGAGTGCCCGGCGAAGGCGATCACGATGGTGATGCACGAGGAGGCCGGGAAATGAGCAACGTCGAGATCATGACCGGAAATCAGGCCGCCGCCTACGGCGCAAAGCTCTCCAAGGTGCAGGTCATTTCAGCCTATCCGATCACCCCCTCGACCCCTGTCACCGAAATCATCGCGCAGTGGGTCGAGAAGGGCGAGCTGAAGGCCGAATACATCCGGGTGGAGAGCGAGCACTCGGTCATGGCGGTCTGCATCTCCGCCTCCACCGTCGGCGCCCGCGTCTTCACCGCAACCTCTTCCCACGGCCTCCTCTACATGCACGAGCAGCTCCACTGGGCGGCGGGCTCTCGCCTCCCCATCGTCCTTTGCTGCGTGAACCGCGGTGTCGGCGCCCCCTGGTCGATCTTCAACGACCAGCAGGACTCCATCGCCCAGCGGGACACAGGCTGGATCCAGATCTACTGCCGGGACAACCAGGAGATCCTGGACTCCGTGATCCAGGCCTACCGGATCGCCGAAGAGGTCTACTGCCCCGTCATGGTCTGCTACGACGGCTTCGTCCTCTCCCACACCATAATGCCGGTCGAAATCCCCGACGCCGAAATGGTCTGCCGATTTCTCCCCCCCTACAAGCCCCACACGATCCTCAGCCCGGAAGATCCCCGAAACATCAACCCGGTCATCTTCCCCTGGCAGAGGCGGGACGCGGAGGGGATCCTCCGCGACGGCTACATGGACATGCGCTGGAAGCTCCAGCACGCCCTGGAGGGATCGCGGGAGGTGATCATAAAAACGTGCCGCGACTATGCGGAGCTCTTCGGCCGGGATCAGGGCGGGATGCTCTGGACCCACAGGACGGAAGACGCCGAAGTCCTCCTCGCCGCCATGGGATCCATCGCCACGGAGGCGACGACGGCGACGGACATCCTGCGCGAGGAAGGCATCCGGGCCGGCGTGGTCGGCATCCGGGTCTACCGCCCCTTCCCCCGCGAGGAGATCCGCGATGTCTTCGGAAAGGCGCCGGCCATCGTCGTTTTTGAAAAGAATATCAGTTACGGCTACGAAGGGGCGCTCTGCGCCGACATCAAGGCCGCCCTGTACGGCACCGGCAGCCGGGCGCCGGTCCATAATTTCATCGCCGGCCTCGGAGGCCGGGATGTCAAGGCCAGGGAACTGGCCGAGGCCACCCGTTCCTCCCTCGCGGCCATCGCCGCGGGGAACAGCGAACGGCAGACGTGGCTTGACTGCGTGACGGAGTGACAGATGCCGGAAACACTCTTTAAGGTAAACAAGGAAGAATACATGCTGCCGGGGAACCGCGCCTGCTCGGGCTGCGGCCTCTCCTTGGCCTACCGCTATGTGCTCAAGGCGCTCCGGGAGAACACGATTCTGACCATTCCCGCAAGCTGTCTTACGGTCCTCCACGGCCTCTACCCCACGACGTCCGTCGCCATCCCCTGCCTGAACTGCACCTTCGCGAGCACCGCGGCCTCGGCGTCGGGCCTCGTGGCGGGGCTTGCGGCAATGAACCGGAGCGACATCACGGTCGTCGCTATCGCCGGCGACGGGGGAACCTTCGACATCGGCATCCAGGCGCTCTCCGGCGCCGCCGAGCGGGGAACGGACTTCATCTTCGTCTGCTATGACAACGAGGGATACATGAACACGGGGACGCAGCGCTCCAGCGCCACCCCTATGGGGGCGCTGACCACGACGACCCCGATCCTCACCAAGCAGCAGAACAAGAAGGACATGATGAAGATCATGGAAGGCCACGACATCCCCTACCTTGCCACCACCTCCCCCTCCTTCCCGATCGACCTTTACGAAAAATTCGTCAAGGCCAAGAGGATCAAGGGGACCCGCTATCTCCAGATCGCGACCCCCTGCCCCCCCGGCTGGGTTTACCCGCCCAAGGACACGGTCAGGATCGGCCGGCTCGCCGTGGAGACGGGGTTCGTCGTCCTTTATGAGATCGAAAACGGGAAGTTCCGCTTCACCGGCCGCAGCAAAACCCTGGCCGAAAAGGGAAACCGCGCCCCGGTGATCCAGTTCCTGGAGAGGCAGGGGCGGTTCAAGAAGATGAGCCTGGAGCAGCTGGGCCAGCTCCAGCGGTGGGTCGACCACAAGTGGAATGAGTGCCTGAAACGGGCGGAAGCGTAGCGGAATCGGGGACAGATTTCAAATCTGTCCCCATATTATCCGCGATCAGGGCCGCGTAGCGTGCCGCCGCCCCCTTGTTCGCCGCCACGGCCTGCCGCCCTGCCTCTCCCCTGCTCCGGAGAACATCGGGACGGTCCAGGAACTTCCTGATTCCCGTGAAGAGTTCCTCGCCGTTTGTGACAGTGATCCCCGCCCCCACTTCTTCGAGAAGGGCCAGTTCATCCGGGAAATCCTCCATGTGCGGCCCGTGGAAGACGACCTTTCCCCAGGCGGCCGCCTCGAGGATATTCTGACCGCCCTTCGGGACGAGGCTCCCCCCGCAGAAGACGACGGCGGCAAGACTATAGACCTTGAAGAGTTCGCCGATCATATCCACGAGAATGATCCGTTCTTTCACGCGGCGGCGTCCGGCATTGATCTCCGACACCTTGATGAAGTCGGCAAACCCGGCCCGGCGGATGAGCTCCGCGACGGCCTCTCCCCGCTCGATGTGACGCGGAATCAGGATAAGTTTGAAATCCGGCCGGCGTTCGAGAATTCTCTGGTAGACCTCCAGGATCACCGTTTCCTCCCCCTCGTGCGTGCTCCCCGCGACGAGCGCTTCCTCTCCCGCTTCGATCCCGAGGCGCGCGGCGATCTCCAGTTCCAGTTCGGGGGAAACCCGGGCCGCAAGGCCGTCGTATTTGGCGTTCCCAATGACCTGGATACGGGCGAGGGGCATTCCGAGGGCCGCGAGCCTTTCCTGATCCGTTTCCGAGATCACGCCCGCGCCGTCGAGCGCCGCGAGGATCTCCTTCCAGAAGAAGCGCGTCGCGCGGTAACGGCGGAACGAACGGGGTGAGATCCGGCCGTTCGCCATGACGATCCGCGTCCCCCGTTCGCGGCAGATCCGGATGAAATTGGGCCAGAGCTCCGTCTCGACGGGGACGAAGACATCGGGCCGGACCAGGTCGAGGACCTTTCGGACGACGCAGGGAATATCGAGAGGATAATAGATATGGGCCGTGGCGGCGTCGACCAGTTTCCGGGCCATCTCCTGCCCCGTCTCCGTGCTCGTGGACATGACGATGCACGCCGCCGGGAAGCGGGAGCGGAGCGTCTCCACGATGGGGGCGGCCGCCGTCACCTCGCCGACCGAGACGGCATGAACCCAGATCCGCGGGCGCCCGATCATGCGGGAGGCCATCTCCGGGAAGAGGCGGCCGAACTTGGGACCGAGGCTCCGGCGGTACTTCCCCGTCAGGAGCATCCTCGCCCCGTAGAAGGGGACGGCAAAGACCGTGGCAATTAGAAGCAGCACATTGTAGAGTCCCGACCAGAGCAAGAGGCAACCTCTCTTCGATGACGATCCGGTTTTGACGTCCTCCATACCATGACCGGAGACCTGCCGCAAGCTACAGGTTGGGGGGGTCGGCCCGGAGTTTGTTGACACCGCCCCCCCGATGGTGTATGAAGATCCCGGCGGCAGGATCGTTGACGACTTCCCCGGGGTCCCCGCGTGCGGGAAAACCTGGAACGTCAATCGCCGCTTCTCCAACCCTTTGTCATTGAACTTGAAGTCATTGCGGGTTCGGCCATGAAACAGATCGCGCCATCCATCCTTTCGGCAGACGGAAGCAGGCTCGGCGAAGAGATTGCGGCCGTAGAGGCGGCGGGGGCCGACTTGATCCATATCGACGTCATGGACGGCCATTTCGTCCCCAACCTCACCATCGGCCCGGGACTGATCGCCTCTCTCCGGAAGACGACGCGTCTCCCCTTCGATGTCCACCTGATGATCGAAAACCCCGAGCGGTATATCGACGCCTTCGCGAAGGCGGGAAGCGACCGGATCACCGTCCACACCGAGGCCTCGATTCATCTCCACCGGATCATCTCCATGATCCGCGAGAAGGGCATCCGGGCCGGCGTCTCCCTAAATCCGGCGACGCCGCTCGCCCAAGTAGAACCGATCCTGCCCGATATCGATCTTCTCCTCGTCATGACGGTCAACCCTGGCTTCGGGGGACAGAAGTTCATCGGGGGGATGCTCCCAAAAATCGGACAGGCGAAAAAGATGATCATGGCCGTCGCCCCGGAGGTGTTCCTGGAGGTTGACGGCGGCGTGACCCTGAAGAACATCCTTTCCATCGCGGACGCCGGCGCGGATATCTTGGTCGCGGGCGCCTCCATCTTCGGAAGCGGCAACTATCCCGAAACGATCGGGGCGATGAGGGCCCTCCTCACGGCGCCGACGGTCTCGGTCTGAATCCGCCAGGGCCCTCCCCCCGCAGAACGACACCCTTGCAAGAGCGCATCGGGAACAGGAATCCGGCAAAACGGCGGATTCCCCGTTCGCCGGCCTGTCGGACCATTAACGGAACGTCATCAGTTCGTCAAGGCACTGGGGGACCACAACCTCCTCGGCCTGCGCTTCGACAAGAAGTACGGCGGTCGTGGTCTCCCCTGGAGCGCGGAGATCGCCGCCCTGGAGGAGGTGGGCGTCCTCGGGACGGCCCTCGGCTGCGCCTTCTCGATGCCCTCCATCGTAGGGCAGGCCCTCCACTCCTTCGGGACGGAGGAGCAGAAGGAGAAGTTCCTCAAGCCGCTGCTCAAGGGGGATCTGATTTCCGCCGAGGCCCTGACGGAACCCAGGGGCGGCTCCGATTTCTTCGGCGCCACGACCCGGGCGGAGCTGAAGGACGGCTGGTTCACGGTGAAGGGCCAGAAGCGGTTCGTCGTCGCCGCCGACGGGGCGGACTTCTTTATCGTCTACTGCAACACGGACCCCGCGGGCATGCCCCACGAGCGGATCAGCCTCATCCTCATCGAGAAGGACCGTCCGGGCGTCGAGGTGAAGTACCTCTACAAACTGCTGGGGACAAGGGGGGGCGGCACGGGGAGGCTGATCTTCAAGGACGTCAAGGTCCCGGCGGAGAACCTCATCGGCGGCCTCAATAAGGGGGCGATGATCTTCAACACCATGATGGTCCCGGAGAGGCTCACCTCGGCCGGCGGCTCCCTCGGGATGGCCCGCGCCGCCCTGGAGGTGGCCGCCCGTTACTCCGACCGGCGGAAGGCCTTCGGCCAGAAGATCCGGAACTTCGAGGGGGTGAGCTTCAAGGTGGCAGATGCGATCGCCGCCCTCGACGCCGCGAGGGCGCTGACGCTCGCCGCCGGGAAGTGCGTGGATGCGGGCCTGCCGACCGCCCGGCGGCTCGTCAGCGAGGCCAAGAAGTTCGCCACGGATACGGCTTGGAACGTCTGCAACCTCGCCATGCAGATCGTCGGCGGCATCGGCTACACAAACGTCTTCCCGATCGAGAAAATGATCCGCGACACCCGCCTCATCCAGATCTGGACGGGTACCAACGAGGTCATGAACCTCCTCATCCAGCACGAGTACTACCGCGAGGTCCTCAAGGACCCGAACCCCGGCCGGATGATCGAGGCGGACGCCGAGGAGGCCGCCCAGAACGACGAGAAGGTCTACGAGGACGACGAGATGTGGACCAAGGGGTGGTAGGTCAGGCAAGCTGGCCGGCCAGATTTCCCCGGACCTTACCTTTATCTCGCCTGGAGGTATCGCCCGATGGTCAAGATCTCCGCCTCTTTCGTCCCCTCGTAGAGCTCGAGGATCTTGGCGTCGCGGTACCACTTCTGGACGGGGTACTCCTCGATGTAGCCGTAGCCCCCGTGGAGCTCGACGGCGTAGTTGGCGCAGAAGACGGCGGTCTGGCCGCCGAAGAACTTCGCCATCGCCGCGAGCGTGTAGTCCGGGCGCTCCTCGTCGATCAGCCAGGCCGCCTTGTAAACGAGACCCCGGAGGGCCTCGATCCGGATCGCCATCTCGGTGAGCTTCATTTGGGTGAGTTGATAGGACCCGAGCGGGGCCCCGAAGGCGGTCCGCTCCTTGACGTACTTGACGCTCGTCTCGAGGCAGGCCTCCGAGAGGCCGAGGGCCTGAGCGGCGACCATGACCCTCGTCGTGTCGAAGAAGTGCATGAGCTCGCGGAAGCCGTGCCCCTCCTTCCCGACCAGGTTGGCCTGGGGAACCCGGACGTCCTCCAGGGCGATCTCCGCCGTGTCGCTCGCGCGGATCCCTAACTTCCCGTGGATCTTGTTCCGGGTGACCCCCTTCGCATCCGCCGGGACGATGATCAGGCTGAAGCTGTTGTGCTTCTTCTCCTCGGGGTTCGTGATGCAGGCCGTCACCATGAAATCGCAGACCGTGCCGTTGGTGATGAACATCTTGTTGCCGTTGATCACATAATCGCTCCCGTCCTTGACGGCCCGCGTCTTGTAGCCGGCAACGTCGGTCCCGGCGTTGGGCTCCGTGAAGGCCCCGGCGCTCACCCGCTCGCCGCTGCAGACGGGCGGGAGCCAGGTCTTCTTTTGCTCCTCGGAGCCGTACTGGAGGATCGCCTCGCAGCCGAAGCTCGCCGCCGTGACGTTGAGGCCGATCCCCATGTCCACACGGGAGAGCTCCTCGGTAATGATGGCGTTCCCCAGGCAGCCCGCCCCGGCGCCGCCGTACTCCTCCGGAACCCAGGCGCCGACGAGGCCTTGGGCCGCCGCCTTCGTCCGGATCTCCGCCGTGTACTTCTCCTGCTCGTCGCACTCCTCCGACAGGGATGTGAAATTCGCCCTCGCAAAGCGGTACGCCATGTCCTGCAACATCTTGAGTTCTTCGGTCAATTCAAAATCCATGGTTTCTTCCCTCCCTTGTCATTTTAACTGACCTTGGCCTGAGAACTTGTCCTTTTAGGTGTTAAATAGAAATCCGGTTTGGTATAGTGCTGCGACAAACTGATCCTAACTGGAGGCCTGACCGGAAGGACATATAGCACATTCGCCTTCCGCCGGCAATGACTTCCTGCCCAAATGGATGTTTTCAGGAAAACGCCGGAGGACATGACCATGCACATCATCGTGGACGGCTACAACCTAATCCGTCAATCCGACGTCCTCAGGCGATACGAGCGGATCAGCCTCGAAGAGGGGCGGCGCGCCCTCGTTCTGAACCTCGCCCGTTACCGAAAGAGGAGGGGGCACCGGATCACGGTCGTCTTCGACGGCTGGGAGGGGGGCTCGCCGCAGGAGGAGCGCGACCTTGCGGGGGGTGTGGAGATCATCTATTCCCGCCTAGGGGAGAAGGCCGACGAGGTGATCAAGCGGCTGCTTAAGGCGGGAAGCGAGGAGATGCTGGTCGTCACCTCCGACCGGGAGATCGCCGTCTTCGCGGAACGGCGCGGGAAGACCGCCATCGACTCCCCCGCTTTTGCTGATCGGCTCGACCGGATCGCCGCCGGAAATCTCCCCGCCGCCCCGCCGGAGATGGAAACAGAGGATGACGACGATCGCGCCGGCAGCGCGAAAAAGAAGGGTCCCTCCCGGCGTCTCTCCAAGCAGAAACGGGCAGCCCTGGCCCGGCTCAGGAAGCTCTGACGCTCTACCGGCTCCCGCAGACGGCGAGCAGGAAGCGCTCCAGGAGGAGGCGGGGATCCTTTCCCGTCGTCTTGAGCGCCAGATCCGTCCGGACCAGAAGTTCCAGATAACCGGCCAGCTCCGCCCGGGTAAACCGCCCCGCGTTTTTCAAGGCCTGATAGACGACAAAAGGGTGCTGAGAGACGAGAGCGATCGAATCCTCCCCGTCGCCGGCCAACTTCCGGACGGCGGGATAGACCGCCTTCTGAAACCGGCCGTAGTCCAACTCCGGACTGAAGGACCCCAGCCGCCCCGAGGCGATCAGGAGCTTCGCCTGAAAAAGAAAGCGGATCTCCTTGGTGATCATCGTCATGATCATCAAGGGATGGAGGCCCTGGTCGAGCAGTTCGTGCAGGGTTCGAAGGGCAAGGGTCAGGTTCCTCCCGACGAGCGCCCCGTTGAGCTCAAAGACGGTGTCCTCCCTCGTCCTGCCGACGACGGCCTCCACATCCGCCGCTTCGATCTGCGACTTTTCTCCGGCATACGTGATCAGCTTCTCGATCGCCGAGAGCGACTCCCGAATACTGAAACCCGTTTTCTGCCCGAGGGCGGACCAGGCGCCGGATGAGAGCCGCTTCCCCCTCTTCGCCAGGATTTCGGCGGCCATCTCCTGTACGGCCTGCTGCTGCCTCGCCTCCCCTTTCACCTTTGAGAACAAAAGGATCTTGCCTGCCGATGAGATTGTCTTGAAAAGCTTCTTTCTCCGGTCCACGGT
>Ga0154726_1010_pt1 | contig 45932 bp, 39 predicted proteins | sample Rifle2008BG16ft_FD_105734 | JGI IMG/M metagenome (GOLD analysis project Ga0154726, IMG submission 105734) | Deltaproteobacteria bacterium RBG_16_58_17
GCCGGGATGTCAACAACAACTCTTCTGTCGGCGGAAACCTTGCGGAGAGGAGGTCGCGGGGTTATGTTTAGGAGAACATTCTTTCCCATCAACGATGTTGACTTTTCATGGCACTGAAAGTAACTTGGGGCTAATCCGGCAGGCAACCACTCTTTGATTCCTGCCGTCCCATGAGTCAGTGAGAAAAATGACCGATAAGCCCTTGCTTCCGGAAAACATGACATCCCGCCTCCGCTTGCTGATGCTTGCGCGAGTGGCCATCGTAACCTTCCTTCTGGGGATTGCCGCGTTTATCGACATCAAGGGGATGGAGCCCTTTTCGGCGATCTCGGCAACCGCATTATTCAGGACGATCATTCTGACCTATATCCTCTTTATCCTCTACCTTCTCCTTTTGAAATATGTACGGAACCTTTTGTTGAATATCTACACTCAGAGTCTCTGCGACGTCCTTCTAATCACCGGCATGATATATGCCACGGGCGGCATCCGCAGCATCTATTCGGCCTTTTATCCGCTCGTCATCATCTATTCGGTCCTCTTTCTCGGGAGAAGGGGAGGACTGGTCATCGCCTCCGCCTCCGCCATCTTATATGGTCTTTTTGCAAACCTGGAGTTCTACGGGGTGATTTATCCCCTCCATTCGATTCCCGTATATGACAAGCTTCTGGACACCGGCTATTTTATCACCAGGATTTCCACCCACGTCCTTTCCTTCTATCTTATTGCCTTTCTCACAAGCTTCGTCGTAGAACAAGAGAAGCAGACCAGAACCCTTCTGGCAAGGAAGCAGAGCGACTTCGATCAACTCAATCTTCTGCACCGGAGCATCATCGAGTCGGTGGACACAGGCATCCTGACCGTCAATAAGGATGGGAAGATCAAGTCCCTCAACCGCGCGGCCGCCGAAATCACCGGTTTCTCTTTCAGTAAGGTCATAAACCAAAATTTCTCCGATGTTTTCCCGGACTTTCCCGTCCTCAGGGAAAAACAGAACGCCGCTGAGTACAGACCGGTTGCGAAAACCCATTTCGAAACCTCATTTCACACTGGTGATGGCAGGAGTCTGCTCCTGAGTTGCTCCGTCTCTCCCCTCCGGGATCATGAAAACGTCGAGATCGGGAACATCGTTATCTTCCAGGATTTGACGGAAATCAGCGAAATGAGGGAATCCCTTGAGAAGAGCCGGAGGCTTGCCTTCATCGGCGAGGTGGCAGCCGGTCTTGCGCATGAGATCCGGAATCCGCTTTCCTCCATCAGCGGCTCGATTCAGATGCTCATGCAGGATCCTTCCCACAAGGACACCAATGAAAAACTGATGCAGATCATCCTCCGGGGGAAGGATCATCTGGAAAACTTCCTGAAGGATTTTCTCCTTATGGCGAGACCCGCCCCCGGCATCCGGGAGGAAATCGACGTCGTCAGTACGATCAGGGAAGTAGTAGAGTCCCTTCGCTGCATTCAGGATTGGCATGAACCTCTGGAAGTCGTCATGCGTCTGCCGGACACGCCGCTTTCCATCAATGCCAATAGGACAGAAATCAGACAGGTCATCTGGAATCTGGTTCTCAACGCGGTTCAGGCAATGCCTCAAGGAGGCGTTCTGACGATTGAAGCGCGTCCCGCAAAGATCAATGAAACAGAGGGCGTCGAAATCAGGATCATCGATACAGGCTGCGGCATCGACAGGCAGGATCTCACAAAGATCTTCGAACCTTTTTATACGACCCGGGAAACGGGGACAGGGCTGGGGCTGGCGGTGGTCGGCCGGATCGTGGAAGGATACGAGGGGAAAATCCATGTTCAAAGCAAATCGGCGGAAGGAACCATCTGCCGGATATGGTTTCCCTGCCGGGTTAGCCCTGCGGAAACGGTTGTTGCTTAGAGGAAAGGAAGGAGAATCATGGCCAGGATCCTCGTGGTTGATGACGACCAGGGGATGAGGGAATTTCTGGAGATTATGCTGACCCGTGAGGGATACAGGGTCACCACCGTCGGCGATGGCGGAAAAGCCCTCAACCAGTGTCGAAAGGAAAAGATCGATTTGGTCATAACGGATCTCAGGATGCCTAAGATGGACGGGATCGGCTTCCTCCGGGAAATCAAGGATATTTCTCCCGAAACAATGGTCATTCTGATTACGGCCTATGCGTCCGGGGAAACGGCCCTAACAGCCATGAAGGAGGGGGCATACGATTATATCGAAAAGGATTTCGCAATCGAAGATCTCAAGCGGATAATCCAGAACGCCCTGACCAGGAGAGGAGAGAAGCAGGGCGACGCCCTTTTCCGTAAGGAAGTGGAGGATGCAGTCTGTTTCGGGAACATGATCGGCAACAGTCGTGAGATGCTCAAGGTCTATGGGACAATCAAAAAGGTGGCCGACACCCCGGCCAATGTCCTGATCCTTGGCGAAAGCGGAACGGGCAAGGAACTGGTAGCCAGGGCCATTCATGAAAACAGCTCCCGAAGCGAGATGCCCTTCCTGGTCATCAACTGCGGAGGCATACCGGAGAACCTCCTGGAAAGTGAGCTTTTCGGTTACAGCAAGGGCGCCTTTACCGGGGCCTATTCCGACAAGGCCGGGCTATTTGAAGTCGCCCAGGCGGGAACCGTATTTCTGGATGAGATTTCGGAACTTCCGCCGCTTCTGCAGGTCAAGCTCCTGAGGGTTGTCCAGGAAAAGACTTTCCGCCGTATCGGAGGGTCGGACGATATCCGGGTCGATGTCCGCATCATCTCCGCCACGAACCGCAATCTGGCGGATCATGTGAAGTCCGGCTTTTTCAGGGAAGACCTCTATTACCGCCTCAATGTGATCCCGATCCATCTGCCTCCTCTTAGGGAGCGCAGGGAGGATATCCCGATCCTGACGAAGCATTTCATTGAGAAGTATTCACGGGAATTCAGCAAGGAGATAAAAACGATATCCGCCTATGCCCTGGAGTTGCTGATGCAGTATCCTTTTCCGGGCAATGTCCGGGAGTTAGAGAACATCATCGAACGGAGCATCGCCCTGGAGACCTCAAACATCATCCTTCCGGAGAATCTTGTCCTGCCCCCGGGCGTCGAACCCAAGGGCTGCTTCCCCATCCCCGAACTGCCTGACGCCGGACTCAACCTCAACGAAGAATTGGCAAGAATCGAAAAGGGCCTGATCGAAAAGGCGCTCAAGAAGGCAGGCGGTTCCAAAACCAGGGCAGCGGAACTACTCAGTATCACTGACGATTCTCTTTATTACCGGAGCGAGAAGCTGGGCATCCGCCCCCGATCGTGAAACTCGCTTTTCTCGCAAGATGAGGCTGTAAAACCGTCGATAAATTCGATGCCTCCTACTGGGAGGGGGGCGTCGTGGGGATGATCATGGAGAAGGCGATGATCCGCGCCCAAGAAAAATTCAAGGAGGTCAATCGGGAAACGATAAACCGCGCCATGGAATCCTTCCGCGAGGAGGATTTCGGCGGTCTGGTCCCCGCCGTAACATACACCCCGACGGATCACGGCGCCTCTTTCAAGGCGCGGATCGTCCAAGTGAAGGAGGATGCTTCCTGTATCCCTCTGACCTATTTCTATGTCCCCGGGAAGGAAAAGATCAGCCTCCAGAAGTAACAAACAATTCTTGCGGAGAAAGAAAAACAGTTCCCTCTCTTAACAGGCACGCTGCCCCAGATTCTAAGCGCTCAGGCGGCTCGCTTCGGCACTAACGGGGTGGCGATCCGGGAGAAGGCCTACGGCATCTGTCAGACCTATAACTGGCAGGACTATCTGCGTTACGTAAGACAAGCCGGTCTGGGGCTCATTGCCCTCGGTTTCCGGCGCGGGGAAGCCGTGGGATTGATCACCGACAATCACCCCGAATGGCTTTTTTCGGAACTGGGAGTTCAGGCGGTTGGGTGCGTCACCCTGAACCTCTTCACGTCGGCCGTCGTGGAGCGGCTGTCGGCCTCTCTGAACCGCATCCGCGCAACCTTTGTCATTGTCCAGGACCAGGAGCAGGTCGACAAGATGATCGCCGCCCCGGGAAACTCAGCCATGTGCGTAACGTCGTCTTTATCGATCCGACGGGGATGAGCTTCAGCGGAGACGATCCCTGGCTGGTCTCCTTCCACGATCTGCTCTCCGGGGGGGAGAGACTCGATTGCGGCAGGCCCGAACTCTTTCCCGGTGAATTGCACCGGGGAAATCCCGAAGAAACAGCCATGATGATCCAGACCTCCGGCACAACGGGCATGCCGAAACTGGCCATGCTGTCGCACCGGAACCTGACGGCTATGGGGGAAAGCTGGATCAGGGCCGTCTCCATCCAAGCGGGAGAGAACTGGATTTTCATTTCGCCGCCAGCCTGGATTGTCGATCAGATGTGGGGTTTGGGCGTGGCGCTCTTCGGTGGGATGACGATGAACTTTCCGGAAACACCGGAAACGGTTCTGGAGGACTCCCGGGATATCGGCCCCTCGCGGATCATCACCTCGTCCCGTTTCCGGGAGGAACTGGCTTCCCGGATCCGGGTCCGGATGGGGGATGCGGGCTGGGTCAAACGTTGTCTCTTCAGCGAAGCCGAGCGCGTCGGACGGGCGGTCGTGTCCCGGCAGGTTTGCAAGGAACCGACGCCGCCGCTCATCAGAGGGCTTTATCATCTGGCCGCCATGATTATATATCGTCCCCTGCTCGACCGGATCGGCTGTGCGAACTTCCTGAGCGCCTATACGGGAGGCCATCCCATCAGTCCCGACGTGATCAGTTTCTTCCGGGCGATCAGTCTGAACCTGAAGCAGTGTTACGGGCTGACCGAAGGAGGGGGAATCTTCCAGATCCAGCCGGACGAGGAAGTCAAGCCGGAAACGGTCGGAACGCCTCTACCCGGCGTTCAGGTCCGGATCGCGGAAGACCAGGAAGTGCTGGTCTCCAGCCGTGCCATCTTCCAGGGGTATTACCAGGATTATCAGGCTACCGAGGCGGCATTCACCCAGGGCTGGCTGAGGACAGGCGATGCAGGGTATCTCGACCGGGACGGCCATCTGATGATCATCGGCCGCAAGGAGGAGATCATCCGCAACAAGAGCGGAGATGCCTTTTCCCCTGATTTCATCGAAACCCGACTGAAATTCAGCCCGTTCATCAAGGAGGCGGTCATCTTCGGAGAGGGGCGGTCCTTCCTGACCGCCATGATCAACATCGATTTCGGCAATACCGGAAGCTGGGCGGAAGAGAGGATGATTCCCTACACGACCTATATGGATCTCTCCCAGCAGACGGCGGTGGAGGAACTGATCCTCAAAGAGGTCCGTGTAAAGGGAAAGATCCGCTATCGGGACGGACAGATCGGCGAGATCGATGCCTTCGTTCGCGTCATTGAGGTTTTATAAGGAAAGGGTATCCATGATCATCGGAACGCTTTTTCTGATCCTTTTTGGACTGTTCTTCAAATTCTCCTCCCAGGGGATCTATATGCGCTCTATCGCGCACAACCAGAGGGCCGCTCTGTCGCTCGGGGTTCACGTCAAGCGGGTCTTTGTCCTCTCCTGGGCGATTGCGGCGCTGGTCGCCGGGATGAGCGGCATGGTGCTGGGAATTATCAACGGGGTAAACGTCCACGATCTCTCCGCGATCGGCCTCAAGGTCTTCCCCGTCGTCATCCTCGGCGGACTGGACAGTATGGACGGCGCCATCATCGGCGGGATCATCATCGGGCTTCTGGAAACATTCACCGGCGGATATATTTCGCCTTAATTACGCGACGTCGTCCCCTACATCGTGCTGGTGCTGATTCTACTGTTGAAACCTTACGGTCTGTTCGGACTGAAGGAGATTGAACGGGTCTGATATATGAGAAAACTCCAAATGCATCCCTGCGGAATTTCCGCGAACGGTATCAGCAGGAACTTGCGGTCTTTACGACCGATTTCGTGCGTATCTGGACCGGGATCGGCATTCTGCTCCTCATTGCGCTCGTCCCCCTGTCGGCAAGCACCTACATGCTCTATATCTTCAATATGATCGGCCTTGCCGCCATTGCCGTGATCGGCCTCAACATCCTGATCGGTTTCACCGGCCAGATCTCCCTTGGGCACGGCGCCTTCTTCGGTGTCGGCGCCTATGCGGGGGCTATCTTCTCCACCGCCCTCCATCTGCCGATGCTCCTCTGCATCCCGGCAGCCGGGCTGACGACCGCCCTGGTCGGCATGATCTTCGGCATCCCTTCCGGCCGCCTGAAGGGACTTTATCTGACGATCGCGACCCTGGCGGGCCAGTTCATCATCGAGTATGTCCTGATCCACTGGGAATCCCTCACGAAAGGAACCATGGGGATCACGATCTTCCGCTACAAGCGCCTCTCCTTCGGAATTAGTTCCTTTTACGCCGGCTTCGCCGGCGCCCTGTGGGCATTCTACATGGGCAGCATCACGGCGGAGCCCTTCAATCTCGGCCTTTCCGTGGAGTACATCGCTATGGTCATCATCGGCGGGCTGGGAAGCATCTCCGGTTCCATTTTCGGCGCCGTTTTCATCACGCTCCTCAACGAAGCGCTGCGCTTCATGGCTGGCACCATGATGAATTCAGGCCTATTCTCGACATCGGGGCTGTACATAGCCCTCCTCCGGGAATTTGTATTCGGACTGGCCATCGTCCTGTTCATCCTCCTGGAGACCCGCGGATTGGCGGAGTTATGGCGGATTATCCGTTCGAACTTCCGCCTCTGGCCGTTTTCTTATTAAAGGGTTTCTTTTTATGGACCGGATTCTCCTGCAACTGAACAATATTTCCGTCGTCTATTCAGATGTCATCCAGGTGCTGAAGGGCGTTTCGCTTTCCGTTGAGAAGAACCGCATCGTCTCGCTCTTGGGAAGCAACGGAGCGGGAAAGACCACGACCCTCAAGGCGGTGTCCGGACTCCTGAAGCCGGGAAACGGCAAGGTGACGGACGGGACGATCCTCTATCAGGGAAGCGAAATCCAGAATACCGTCGCCGGAAACGGTGGCTGTAGGAGCATTTTACGCAAGTCTTGAATCGTTCGGCGAAAACAATATCCTTGACACCGGACCTTTCAGCGCTTATAAGCATCGACCGGTATTCGAACCTTCTAGAAGATGCCCTACTGGTTTATTCCGGGAGCATGCACTTTGCATGACCGTAAAGAACAGGAGACACCTTGCGGACGATGGGACATGACATTAAGTAATGACGGCACGGTAAAGTGCATTTTTCTCCAGACGCCCACCGAACAACAGATCGGGCAGATCATCGAGCTCTACCAAGCGCAGGGGTGGTGGAACCCATCCGATGAAGTCAGACAGCAGCTGATCCCGCGGCTGATCTCGGGCAGTCACTGTTTCGTGGTTGCCGCAGAGGGAGACCAGATCATAGGGATGGGAAGGGCAATCAGTGACGGCATCAGCGATGCCTATATCCAGGATGTGGCTGTCCTCAGCACCCGCAGGAAACAGGGGATCGGAAAGATGATTCTCCAGGCGCTCCTTGAACGCCTGGAGGCCGACGGCCTGAGCTGGATCGGGCTCATCGCCGAACCGGGCTCCTGTAACCTCTATCGCCTTAGCGGTTTCCAAGAGATGACCGCCTGGGTTCCCATGCTTTTAATCAAGAAGCCATGAACTTTAAACAGCTTGACGTTTCCGATTACGATATCCTGAAAGTGTTCTTTAAGGAACAACCCTACAGCCTGAGCATCTATTCTTTGGCATCCATAATCGCCTGGAGCAACTGGATGCACAGGGCTCTTTACGCCATCTCGGACGGCGCCCTTTTCATCGCCGGTGAAGAGGAAAATCATCCGAACGACAGGCATCTCATTCTTCCCCTTTCCTCAAAAGCGTATCCTTCGCCTTCCGAACTTCACCATTTTGCCCGGAAGCTCGGATTCGACAGATACTGGTATGCACCGGGGGATTACCTGGAAAAACTGGACCGTTCAGAGCTCGACTCCTACTTTACCGTAGAGGAGCAGAAGGAATTCACCGATTACGTCTATCTTGCAGAAGACATGATTCGCCTCAGGGGAAACAGGTTCGCCAAGAAGCGTAATCTCATCCACCAGTTTACGCGGGATTACCTGAGCAAGGACCGCGTGGAGGTCCAAACCATCCGCCCGGAATATACCGATGAATGTCTGAATTTTTTGGAGATCTGGTGCGAGCAATACGCCTGCGACGAGGACCTGGAAAGCAGCCTGGCCTGTGAAAAAAACGCCCTGATTACCACCCTGAAAAATATGGATCAACTTGAGTCAAAGGGGATTCTGATCCGAATCGACGGCGAAGTCTCCGCTTTCGGGATCGGGTCGCGCCTGAACAGGACTACCGCGACGCTCAATTTCGAAAAGGCTTTCCCCGAATTCAAGGGCCTTTATCAATTCCTCGACAATGAATGCGCGAAAAGACTCTTTAGTGAATTCCTGTATATCAATAAAGAAAGCGACATGAACGTTCCCAATCTGGCGAAATCGAAGCAGTCCTACAACCCGGTATTCCGTATCGAGTCATACCGCTTGATCCTGCGCTGATCAATTCAGGAATTCGCCTGAACGGCAACATCTCTCATCTTCAGTTGGATATCCGCCGAACCGTTCCAGTAATTGATCTGCGGCGTGAAAACAATATCCAAAACCGCCGCAGAGAGCTCCGGAAGGAACTGTCCGCTGCTGAACCAGATAGAATTCCTGGACACCCCGTCACCGCTAACGCGCATCTTCAGGTGGTTGTTCCCGACAATGCTCGGAGAAGCGACACTGACGTTTCTGACGCAGAGAACCGGTTCTGGGTTCCTGCTCCCGAAGGGTGCCAGGCGGTCAAACTGAGACAGGAGCTCACGATTGATGTCCGAAAGGCTGCACTGCGAATCGATGGTCGTACAGACCGTGAAATCGGTTTTCTGACCATTTTCCTGGATCACATCCCTGAGCAGCGCCGAAAATCTATCGATGTCCTCCTCGCGGATGGAAATGCCTGCGGCATAGCGGTGGCCTCCGTAGGATAACAGAAGGGACTCGCAGCGTTTCAGCCCCTGATAAATATCGAAATCGGCGATGCTCCGTCCCGATCCCTTGCCGATGCCGTCCTTCAGGCTGATCAGAATGGCCGGTCTTCCGAAACGATCCACCAGCCTCGATGCGACGATGCCGATGACTCCGGGGTGCCATTTGGGGGAGGAAAATACCAGCGGCCCGATCTCTCCGGATTCTAAATGGTCACCAACCTGTTCGATAACCTCATTGAAAATCACCTTTTCCAAAGCCTGCCGTTTCCGGTTGAACCCGTCCAACTTCCTGGCCAGTTCTTCGGCCTGCACAGGATTTTCCGTCAAGAGGAGCTCTACGGCCTCCTTTGCCGAATCAATTCTTCCGGCAGCGTTGATCCTGGGGATCAGAGAAAAGGAGGCCCTGTTGGAATCGATCACCTGGTGATCGATTCCAGAAACCAACTTCAGAGCGCTCAGACCGACCCTCTTGCTCTCGGTCATCAGTTCGAGCCCTATTTTGGCAAATATGCGATTTTCATCCACAAGCGGCGCAATATCACCGATGGTCCCGAGCGCCACAAGATCAAGGTATTCCCTGAGATTGGGATAGGCATCATTCTTCCAGAATCCTTCCCGCCTCAGGGCGCCGCGGAGGGCAATAAGAAAGTTGAATACAATGCCAACGGCGGCGAGATGTTTGAAGGGAAATCCACAATCCGTGCGATGAGGATTGACAGCAGCGAACGCCTCCGGAAGGGTATCGGAGAGCTCATGATGGTCCAGGATGATCGTGTCCATGCCCAGCTGTCGTGCATAGGCGATCGGTTCATGATCGGATATGCCGCAATCTACGGTGATGATCAGACCGACCCCCTCGGATCTCAGTCGCTCTACCGCCTCCCGGTTAAGTCCATAACCCTCCGTGATACGGTCAGGGATATAGAAGGTCACCCCCCGATGGATCTGTCGCAGAAATTGGATAAGAACGGCAACGGAAGTGATGCCGTCCGCATCATAATCCCCGTAGATGACTACCTTCTCCTGATTGTAGATGGCGCGGATAACTCGATCCGCCGCTTTTTTCATATCCTGCATCAGAAAAGGATTGTGGAGGTCGCGAAGGGAAGGGGAGAGGTACCGGAGGGCATCATCAGGATCGACGATATCGCGACTCATGAGAATCCGGGATATGATCGGGCTGAGGCCCAGTTCCCTGACCAGCAGATCCTGAATATCTCTGTTGCCCTCCCGCAAACGCCAGCGGGTGATGGGCAGTCTTGCTGCCGAGATAGCCATTTCTCAGTTTGACTCCCTGTCATGCCGTCACATCCGGCTCTAAAATAATTTTATCATATCAAGGTGGACCTCGATGTCAAGGAGAGAATTCCTTTTTATTTTTCCCTCTCTTTTAATCTTGAAATTTCCCTGGGGGCATGATAGTCAATTTTCGTTATGAGATGCAGATCTGTCCGCTGAAATCGCCACTTTTGCACACAGGTTACTACAACGATTGGAGGCCTCATGAAAAGATTCCTATTGTTCCTTATTCTGATGACAGTTATGCCTGTCCTCCTGGGGATGGGCTCCCTTCAAGGACCAGCCTCTCCGGAAAAGATTCCCGTACCGGTCAAGAAGTATACCGCTACCATCCTGGATCAGATGGATGTGGTCGCTCAGTGCAGTGACGTAAGCATTGAAGGTGAGACCTTCCTGGAAGGGAAGCGCGGGGAGGGGAACTACACCATCTCCTTTGACAACATTGAGCAGATTCTGTTCCTCTTTAATGCGGACAGATTGACCGGCATAGTAAAACTGCACGACGGGGGATCGTCCGAGTTGACGCTGAATAAAAACCAGAAATTGTACGGCCGGACCAGGTACGGCACCTTCCAGATCAAGCTGCAGGATATTAAAAAGATCGAGATATCAGACGCTCCACAGAGGTGAGATGAAATCACAAAGGCCGGGACAGCATCGCTCAGCTGTTCCGGCCCGTAATCCCTTTGCTGCAATTCTTTTCAGACGGCCTTTCTAATAAAACCCGAACGGATGCACCGGGTGCAGGACTTCACGCGCTTCACCGTCCCCGTCTTGGCGTCGATACAGCGTATCTTCTGAAGATTGGGGTACCAGATCTTTTTGCTTTTGTTGTTTGCATGGCTGACCTTGTGACCCGCCACCGGTTTTTTACCGCATACTTCACAGATTCTCGACATACACAGGCTCCTCTCTGAAATGCTGCCGGTTAGTAAACCAAAACTCTCCAGAATGCAAGCATTTTTTAACGGCTTTTAAAAGTCCGTATGCTGCTTTGCGCTTTCCCCTGAGCCGGTCCCGATATGATAAAATATTTCAAACGTTTTTCATCAGTGGGGGCTGGCCCGTCGCTTCGAGGACCCGCATCCAGACATTGCCAACCGGTTCGACTTTGGTGCCGGAACTAACCATTTTCAAGGGTATATGGACATATTCGTCCTTCATCAGTCCGACGAGCATGCCTGTCTTTCCGGCCATGCCGGCATGGACCGCATACTGTCCGAGCGCTCCGCAGTACATGCTGTCGCTGGCATTTGCAGGAACACTGCGGATGATGTAGCTCGGGTCTATGTACTTGAGGTTGACCTCCATGCCGATCTTCCGAAAATATCCCTCCAGGGTGGTCTTCAGGAAGATGCCGATATCGAGCAGACGTAAATTGCCCGAGGCATCCGTGTCCACAGGATGACCATCCTGCCGGAGGTATTCCTGTCCGGCCCCCTCGGCTACAAGAATCACGCAGTGCGCTTGGTCACGAAGACGTTTCTCGACGGCCTTTAATAAACCCTTTTCCCCCTCCAGGTCAAAGGGAACCTCCGGAATCAGGACGAAGTTGACATCGGACTGTGCCAGGGCGGCGCTGGCCGCTATATGCCCCGACTGTCGCCCCATGATCTTGACCAGACCAATGCCGTTGGGACTCCCCCTGGCTTCGATATGGGCGCATTGGATCACCTTGACCGACTCGGAAATGGCCGTATCGAATCCGAAGGTCTTCTGGATCAGGTTCAGATCATTGTCGATCGTCTTCGGGATGCCGATCACGCCGATATTCTGATCCCGCCGTGTGATTTCCTCAGTGATCCATTCCGTGGCCCTCATAGTCCCGTCTCCGCCCACGCAGAACAGGAGATCCACATTCATCCGCTTGAGCGCATCCACCATCTCCCCGATATCCTGACGTCCCCGTGAAGACGAAAGGATGCTACCCCCGATCGTATGGATATCCTTCACGATATCCGTGGTAAGCTCAATGACCGGATAACCGTATTTAGGGATCAGTCCCTGAAACCCGTATTTTATCCCGACGATATTCCGGACTCCATACCGGTGATGAAGCTCCATGACCAGCGCCCTGATTACGTCGTTGATACCCGGGCAGAGTCCGCCACAGGTGACAATGGCCGCCTTGGTCTTAGAGGGATCGAAGAAGATCTTCTCCCGTGGCCCGGCCACCTCGACGGCAAGGGGCATACCGTCAGGAGACTTGAGGCGGTCGTACTGATCGAGGTAGATGTTGAACAGGACTTTCTTGGCATCCGTAGTGAAATAACTGACGTTTACGGGAGAAGGAATGGTACATTCCCCCAGGTTCTGAATGGTAAAATCGTACGGAAAATTCTTATCCATGTTTTCTAACCTCGCTTTCCGCCAAGAAGGCGGCATTTATCCCGGAGAGAATCTCCCCTTCGAAACCTTGCCCTGCCAGCAACATCCCCCCCGTCAAGAATACATCCCGAACGGGTGTTTCCGGCGAGAAGATACTGATCCCGAAAAAGAGGCGCTTCCGGGTCCGGTATTTCTGGTTGACCAATTCCTGGCATTGCCTCGATAGGGCAATGGATTTTTCAACATGAATATAATCGATACTCTCCCGAAGAAACGGGAGGAATCCCCCCAGGGAATCGATGATGCCTGTGGCATACTCCTTCAGTTCACCATCATTGAGCCTTAGCGGCGAATCCTTTAGAAAAACAGTGGCAGTGATTGCGCGACGTCCTTCGGGCGCCCGGCCCGTCTCACCCGGGAAACTGGCTTCGAGAAAAACGAGATTACCCTCTGTTACGGGGCGGTTTTCATCCGGGACCACCACGGTATAAGGCGCCATCCTCTCCGGAAACCCCCCTTCATGAACGCCCATATGAAGGCAAAAGAGATAAGCAGCCGGACGGATTGCACCGAACCGGCGAACCAGCCGACGGAATGGCTTCTGATCAAGCAGCAGGAGATTGAGTTTTTCCCACTTTGTGCTGACGATGAGCTTTTTGCCGCTAAGGGTTGACAATGTCCCTGCGCTTTCCAGATCGACCATGATTTCCGGCTCTGTGTCGATTCGAATGACGGAACATCCCTCTTGCAGAATTCCCCCGCTATCGGTAAACCCCTTGCACAACCACTTCAGCCAGGAGTTCCGGCCTGCGCACGGGTAGAAAAGGCCCCTTGCGGGCAGGGAAAGGAGATACGCAGCAGACAGGGGAAGGTGGCCGTTGATATCGAGATAGGAAAGGATGGTCATCTGGGCTTCAATAACCCTCCTGAATGAGTCGACCTTTTCATTTCCCCGGAAGGCAAGGGAAGAACGACCCGTGATGGCGGCGGGAAGGCGACCAAGCCGGCGGAGAAGCCCTCTGAAATCCCGCCGGCCGCCAGGGAAATCTTCGCCGATCCACCTCTCCACCAGCGCGCCGGCTCTTGCGACGGCATGGTGAAAACGCATTATCTCACGTGCCATTTCAGGAAATTCGCGGATCATCTCAGCGATCAACCGCTCCCGGTCTTGAAAAATGTCCACCCGGTGTCCGGGGAGGATCACCTGCAAGGCGGGGTCCAAAAGCATAACCGGGGGAGCGCCTTCTTGCGTCAGGTGCAGTTCCGCCAGAAGCCGTGAGATTATCTGTTTCTGTCCAAAACCTGACAGAGGAGTTGGGTCGATCGGAAAGGCATATCCAGCTTCCCGATGTTCTGCCTCCAGTGAGTCCTCCGCGACCAGGACCGTTTTCAATCCGATCCGGACCGCAGTCAGGGCGGCGGTCAAGGAGCTCAAATCCCGGCCTATGACAATTGCATCGCACATATGAATGAATCCAAGAGATGTGTGACGGAAAAAACACCTGTCCGACCGATGGGGAAGAAATCAAAACCGGGTCAAAGGAGGATTGTGCAGCGCAATGTCCTCCATCCGGCGGTCGCATCTGATGCGGACCTTCCGGCCCTCGATCTCGATTCTTCCCTCCGCGTAATACTGGATGGCCTGGGGGTAAATCCTGTGTTCTTCTTTCAAGATCCTTGCAGCAAGGTCGTCAGCGGTATCATCTTCGCGAACCGGGACAACGGCCTGGATGATTATGGGCCCCGTATCGACCCCTTCATCGGCAAAATGTACCGTACAACCCGAAAATTTGACTCCGTATTCCACAGCCTTCTGCTGTACGTGGGTGCCGGGAAAAGCGGGGAGCAACGCCGGGTGGATGTTCAGGATCTTTCGGGGAAACGCCCGGAAGAATTCAGGAGAGAGGATCCTCATGAAACCGGCCATCACCACAAGATCAACGCCGGACGTTTTCAGTATTTCGATCACTCTGCGGTCGAATTCCTCGCGGGAGCTGAACTGGCGATGATCGACCACGGTCGCCGGGATCCGATGCTTTCTGCATCGCTCTAAGGCATAGGCCTCCGGGTTGTTGCTGAGGACTACCCTGATTTCCGCATCGAGTGTCCCGTTTTCGATATGATCGATAATGGACTGCAGATTGGAGCCGCTTCCCGAAACAAGAACCCCGATACCTATTTTCTGCAGCATGATATGGTTCCTGCGTTCAAAACGTCAACGTAATTGCCGCCAGATTGAAAAATCATCTCCTCTACACGAAAGAGACCGCTAACTGATCGTTTTCCCTCTTTTCGATCATGCCGATAGCATAAGCCTTTTCGCCTAACATTTCCAACCTCTCTAAGATTTCCGCCTCGTCCTTCTCGGCTGCGATGAGGATCATGCCGATCCCCATGTTGAAGACCCGGAGCATTTCCATCTCCTCAATGTTCCCCGTTTTGCGGATCAGATCGAAAACGGGCGACACCGGCCATGTTCCCCTCCTAATGACGGCCCGGCAAGGGCCGGGTACGATTCGCGGAATATTGTCCAGGAAACCGCCGCCGGTAATGTGCACGAGTCCCAGGATGTTAAAGTCCTTTATGAGGTTCAAAATCGGTTTCACGTAGATTTTCGTGGGCTTGAGAAGTTCCAGTCCGAGGGGCTGTTCGAGACCATCCACCCGATCGTTGGGATGGAGCTTTCCTTCGTCAAAAAGGACCCGCCTGGCCAGAGAAAAACCGTTGCTGTGAAGACCCGAAGAGGCAATACCGACGATCCGGTCTCCGACGCGAATATCGGAACCGTCGATCAATTTATCCGCCTCAACCACTCCGACGCAGAAACCGGCCAGATCATACTCACCGGCCGGGTAAAACCCGGGCATCTCCGCCGTTTCTCCCCCAATAAGTGCACACCCGGCTTCCTGACACCCCCTGACGACACCCTCCACGATCTGAACGGTCGTTTCAATATGGATCTTGCCCGTGGCGATATAGTCCAGAAAGAAGAGCGGCTCCGCCCCCTGCACGATGACGTCGTTTACGGACATGGCCACGAGGTCTATCCCCACCGTATCGTGTTTGTCCATCATCTGGGCAATTTTGAGCTTGGTGCCCACACCGTCGGTTGAGGAAACCAAGATAGGATCCCTGTTTTTGCTGATATCCAGATGAAAGAGACCTCCGAACCCGCCGATGCCGCTCATCACTTCGCGGCGCGAAGCCCCCTTGATCAGGGGTTTTATCCTTTCGACAAAAGAATTAGCCCGGTCGATATCAACACCCGCTGCACTGTATGTCATCTTTTCCTGCATAAGAACTCCCGTGTTTTCTGCGCCTGCGTCCGGAAAGAAGAAAAAACATCGATCGGCGATGCAAGGCATATCCGCTCCATTTCGGAAGCGGTTTTTTCATCTAACTGAAATCCTCTTGAAAGTCAATTCTTTCCTTGCGAAAAAAAGGAATATCTGCTAACAGTACAATCGCTTTCTGTTCGATATCATAATGGATTCATCTCAATGACCGAATGGGATGAGGCATGGAATCACTGGGGAAAATACTGGAAAAGATGGAGGCGCCTCTTTCGTTTGCCGCAGGGGACTCCTTCGACCGCATCTCGCTGGTCAAGAATCTGGAGGCCGTCATGACCTCCCTCGCACGACAGCTGCAGGATGGCATAAACCGTGAAGCGCCCGAAACACAGAAAGGTGAACTCGAGAGGATTGCCGTCGCGCTGCTGAATCTGTTCGACGGATACGACAGCCTGCTCACCGAACTCAAAAGGGATCGTCTTGCGGAGGCCATCCATCATCTCTCATTATTGAAGTCGATCCAGCAGAACCTGCCGGCGGGGGAAGGCGGCGGGCTCTCCGCGCCTGAAGAGGGGGGAAGTGCCCTTAATCTTCTTTCCCTGCCGGTCCAGTCCGTCCGGGGAGTCGGTCCCCGGGTTGCCGAACTCCTCACCAGAAAAAACCTCTCCACCGTCGAAGACTTGCTATATTTTCTGCCGCGTCGGTATGATGATCGCCGAACGGTTTGCCGGATCTCGGAGACAGTTCCCGGGATCAGACAGACCGTCGTGGGCAGGATCGCCCTGGCGGACATGCGTTTTTACGGCAGAAGAAGGATCTTTGAAGTGACGTTCGATGACGGCCACGGCATTCTCAAGGCCAAATGGTTCAAGGGGCGCGAGGCCTTTCTGAGAGGGACCTTCAAACCGGGACGGCGTTTCATCCTGACCGGGGAGATCACTGGATTTCCCTTCGAGAGGGAGATGATCCACCCCGATTTTGAAATTCTCGATGAGCACGAGGATCAGCTGCTGCATTTCAAAAGAATCGTTCCCGTCTATTCTGAAACGGAAGGTCTGCACCAGAAAACCATCAGAAGAATCATGTGGCAGGTAGTGCGGGATTTTGCCCATCTCATGTGGAGTCCCATTCCGGGAAGGATATGCCGGAAACGCGGGCTCATGGAGATCAGTGACGCCGTCCGTCAGGTCCATTTTCCCACGGCAGATCAGGAGATGGAGGCCTGCCAGGAGATGAGGACTGATGCCCACAGAAGGCTCATTTATGATGAATTCTTTTATTTCCAGCTCGGCATGGCCCTGAGGAAGAGAGGGGACGTCTTAGAGCATGGGATAGCCTTCCGTCCGGGCGGGGAGATGCTGCAGAGATTCTACACTCTGCTTCCATTTGCGCTCACGTCGGCGCAGCGCCGGGTCATCGCGGAAATCGAACGGGACATGACAGCGGTTCGGGTAATGAATCGCCTGCTTCAGGGAGACGTAGGTTCCGGGAAAACGGTTGTATCCATGGCCGCCATGATCATCGCCTGCGAAAACGGATATCAGTCCGCGATGATGGCGCCGACGGAAATCCTCGCGGAACAGCACTACCGAAATCTGAAGCTCTGGTCGGACAAACTCGGACTGAAGAGCGAACTCCTGACCGGAGGCCTGAAAACGGCGGAAAGAAGGGAACTTCAGGCACGCCTGGAGAACGGGGAGATCGATATCGCCGTCGGGACCCATGCCCTGATCCAGGAGGAGGTGGCCTTCCACCGTCTGGGGCTGGTCGTGATCGACGAGCAGCATCGCTTCGGAGTAGTTCAGAGGGCGGCACTGAGGAAGAAGGGCGCTATCCCGGATGTTCTCGTCATGACCGCTACCCCGATTCCGAGGACCCTGGCCATGACCGTATACGGGGATCTTGATGTCTCCCTCATCGACGAAATGCCGCCAGGCAAGAAGCCGGTCCGGACGAAGATCTTTTCAGAGGCCCAGCGAAACCGCGTCTACGCAATTATCCACCGCGAGGTGCAGAAGGGAAATCAGATATTCATCGTCTACCCGCTCGTCGAAGAGTCAGAAAACCTCGACCTCAAGGATGCCACGCGAATGGCACAGCATCTGCGGGAGGAAATCTTTCCTGACTGCCGGATCGGTCTCGTCCACGGGCGAATGAAAGGGGCAGAGAAAGATCGGGTTATGGCTGATTTTATCGCAAAGGAAATACAGATCCTCGTTTCAACGACGGTCATCGAGGTCGGCATTGATATCCCGGAGGCGTCGTTGATGGTCATCGAACATGCGGAGCGCTTCGGTCTTTCGCAGCTTCACCAGTTAAGGGGCAGGGTGGGGCGGAGCGACATCCCTTCCTTCTGTATTCTCCTGACGCAGTACAGCCGCTCGGAAGATGCGCGAAAACGCCTGCGAATCATGGAGGAAACGACCGATGGTTTCCGGATTGCCGAAGAGGATCTTGCCATCCGGGGCCCGGGAGAATTTATGGGGACGAGACAATCCGGGTTGCCTGATTTCCGGGTGGCCAGTATCCTCCGCGACGGCCGTATCCTTAGCGAGGCCAAAGCGGACGCCTTTGCCCTTGTGGATGAAGATCCGCGATTGGAAATGTCCGAACATATCCCGCTCCGGGAGGCGCTTCTGAGAAGATGGGGCGGCAGGCTGGAGCTGGCCAAGATCGGATGACGGATGAATTCTTTTGACAAAGCCTGACAAATTGATATAGAAACTGGCAGTCTTTTCGGAAATGGCAGCACAGGCGATAATATGCAACTCCAGGTAATAAAGACATGAAAAAGATATCTTTAGGACTCATCGGCTTCGGAACGATCGGCACAGGGCTCGTCAAGCTCCTCCAGGAAAATGGAGAGCTCATCGCCGGACGACTCGGCGCCAAGATCGATGTGAAAAGGATTGCGGATATCGATATCCGGAGATCGCGAGGGATACCGGTGGATGCCGCGCTGCTCACGACGGATGCCGGCGACATCCTGAATGATCCGGGGATCGATATCGTCGTTGAACTCATGGGCGGTTACGAACCGGCCCGCACCTTCATCCTTGCAGCCCTGAGTCAGGGAAAGCACGTGGTCACGGCAAACAAGGCCCTGCTCGCAACCCATGGAGACGAGATCTTTCAGAGCGCTGTGCGCCACGGGGTCAATATCGGCTTTGAGGCCAGCGTCGGAGGGACTATCCCCATCATCAAGACCGTAAAGGAGAGTCTGATCGCCAATCGAATTCTGTCCATCTCCGCCATCATGAATGGAACCGCCAATTTTATTCTCACTAAAATGACTGACGAGGGGAAGGCATTCGCCGTGGTTTTGAAGGAGGCCCAGGCCCTGGGTTTTGCCGAAGCCGATCCCGCTTACGACGTCGAAGGGATCGACACGGCACATAAACTGGCGATTCTCCTCTCCTTAGCCTACGGGAAAAAAGTACGTCTGGAAGATCTTTACCGGGAGGGAATCACCAGGATCAGCGAACAGGATATCGAATTTGCACATGAACTAGGCTATCGGATCAAACTTCTGGCCATCGCGATCCAAAGAGACCAGGAGGTCGAAGCGCGGCTTCACCCGACGATGATCCCCTTCGATCACCTGCTTGCCAATGTCAACGGGAATTTCAACGCCTTTCACATCATCGGCGACGCAGCGGATTCGGTGTTCCTCTATGGCCAGGGCGCGGGCATGATGCCCACGGCCAGCGCCGTGGTCTCTGATATCGTCGATATTGCACGCGATGTACTCAAAGGGATCTCCGGTCGCATTCCCCCGCGGGTACTCCATGAAGAGATTATCGAGGATATCAGGCTGCTGCCTTTCGATCAGATCAGGACGAATTATTATTTCCGTTTCTCCGCAGTCGACCGTCCCGGCGTCCTTTCCAGGATCTCCGGCATCCTGGGTGAAAACAACATCAGTATCGCCGCCGTCATTCAGAAGGGGCGGAAACAGGGTGGCGCCGTTCCCGTTGTCATGACCACCTACAAAGCCCGGGAACTGGACGTCCGCAGGGCCATGGAGGATATCGACCGGCTCGATGTGGTCATGGGAAAAACTATGCTGATACGAATCGAGGACGATAAACTCTGACGGCTCCGCAAAAAGTCCAAGACCTCTCTCCGCGTTGCGCTTCCTCCTTCGTCACTGCAGCGTACGAATAAGTACGCCTCACTCCTCAGGAGTTGCGCGCCTTGCCTTTGGAGCTTTTTACGGAACCGCCTCGGATGTCATGATTTAAGAAATTTTTTACGAGGAAACCAGCTCTGATGAAATACGTGATCTTGCTTGCCGACGGGATGGCCGATTATCCGCTCGACCTCCTCGGAGGGGAAACCCCCCTGGAGTATGCCCGGACCCCTCATATGGACCGGATGGCCTCCCGGGGAACCCTGGGGCTGATCGACACCATTCCCCCAGGGCTTCCAGCGGGAAGCGACGTGGCCAATCTGGCGGTTCTTGGTTATGATCCCGGGCTCTGTTACACTGGAAGGGGCCCCCTTGAGGCGGCAAATATGGGGATTACCCTTTCGCCGGAGGATGTAGCCTTTCGCTGCAATCTTGTCGCCCTCAGTGACAGTGCGGACCCTGTGATGGACGATTTCACGGCCGGTCATATCTCATCCGCAGAGGCGAGAAGAATCATCATTGATCTCGATGAGGGGATCGGATCGGAAACCTTCCGATTTTACCCCGGCGTTGGCTACCGGCATCTGCTGGTTTGGAAAGGGGGAAAAGCGGATCTGACCACGATACCGCCCCATGATATTACCGGCAAGGCCGCCGGCCCGCATCTTCCGCAGGGCGAGGGGGCCGAACAGATGAAGCGACTGATGCGGCTCTCACAGGAATTCCTTGCCGACCATCCGGTCAACAGGGAAAGAAGAGACCGGGGCTTGAAGCAGGCGACCTCAATCTGGCTCTGGGGACAGGGGAGGAGGCCGCACATGCGGAATTTCTCAGAAAAGTACCGCCTGCGTGGCGGTGTGATCTCGGCGGTGGATCTTCTCAACGGCATCGGCGTCTGCGCCGGATTGGAGGTCCTGCAGGTCGAAGGGGTCACAGGATACACGGACACCAACTATTTGGGAAAGGCCGAAAAGGCACTTTCTGCCCTGAAGGAGCTCGATCTGGTCTTTGCCCATGTCGAGGCCCCCGACGAGATGGGTCATGAGGGGAACGTGGAAGGAAAGATAAAGGCCATCGAGGATTTCGATGAGAAGGTCGTCGGAACGGTCCTGGCGGGGATAGGAAGTCTCGGGGCCTTCCGGGTGGTCGTTTTAAGTGATCATCCCACTCCAATCAGACTCAAAACACACACCGGGGATCCCAGTCCCTTTGCCGTCCTGTCATCTTCAAGCAGGGAGAACCAGGCCAGGGGGATGGCCTTCGGGGAAAGGGAGGCGGGCCTGACAGGCAATCTCATTTCGCCGGGATATCTTTTCATGGAAACTTTCATCGGCAACTGGAGGGGTTTTCTTGAAAAGAACACCCGTTAAGATCAGGGTCATCTATGCGGATACCGATGCCATGGGCATCGTCTATCACACCAATTATATCCGCTGGTTCGAGATCGGACGCACCGAGCTTTTCCGGGAGATGGAAATCCTCTATGCGGAGATGGAGGCTTCCGGTCTCAATCTTCCCCTCACACAGGCGTACTGCCACTATTTTCTTCCGGCGTACTACGATGATATCGTCCTAGTTGAAACGGATATCAACTATCTGAAGCGGGCCAGCATTAAGTTCACTTATCGCATCTGGGACGAAAACCGGCAAAATCTCCTCACGGAAGGGTACACCGTGCATGCCTGTACCGACAGGAACGGAAAGGTCCTTCGCATCCCGGCGACAACGGCAGATAAGATCAATCAATTTATCAGAAAATCTAAGGAGCAGAGGGAAACCAATGGCGGCAAAGATCGATAAGAAAGAGCTCACGGAGCCGGACAAGCTGCAACTTTTCTTCTACCGCGTCCGGATGTTTGCAAAAAAAAACAGGAACCGGATCTACGCCGGGGCAGGGCTTTTCCTCCTGATTGCCGTGGTTGCCGGCGGATGGTACCTCTACCGGCTCAACTATGAAACCAGCGCAGGCAATACCTACGCCCGTGTTTTTGAAAGCGCTATGAAGGCCGGCTCTCCTGCGGGTGATGCGGAGACGATCAAGGGGTATAAGGATCTTATCGCCCGGCATCCGCAGAGCCGGGCAGCGATTACAGCCTACTACCGGCTCGGAAATCTCTATTTCGGCCGTCAGGAGGTTGATGCGGCGATCAGTGCCTATCAGGATTTTCTCGACAGGGCGGGGGAGGGAAGTGATCTCGTTACCCTGGCCTATAACAGCCTGGGTTCCTGTTATGAACTGAAAAATGACTTTAATAAAGCACTGGATTCGTATGAAAAGGCGATGAAAACAAAAACGGCGCTCTCGTTTGAGCTGCTCAACTACCGCCATATCGCCAGGGTCTATGAAGCCATGAACAATACAGCCAAAGCAGCAGAATATTACCGAAAGGCTCTGGAAAAGACAACTGATCCCCTGATGACGCTTTACCTGAAGAGGAAGATCTCCCTGCTGGGTTGATTAAATTGAGATTCTGCATACACGATTGGGGATGGATAAAAAGAAGGGGTGTTTTTTGAAAGAACTGCTATCCGGAAATGAGGCGATCGCCCGCGGCGCTTATGAATGCGGGGTGAGATTCGCCGCCGGCTATCCCGGGACCCCGAGTACGGAAATCATGGAGGCTTTTGCCACCTACGAGGGGGTCTATGCGGAATGGGCGCCCAATGAAAAGGTGGCGATGGAGGTCGGAATCGGCGCTGCTCTGGCGGGCGCCCGGGTGATGGTGGTCATGAAACACGTGGGGGTCAATGTCGCCGCGGACCCTCTGTTTACAGTAAGCTATACCGGAATCAACGGAGCCCTAGTCGTCGTCAGCGCCGACGACCCTTCGCTGCATAGTTCCCAGAACGAACAGGACAATCGCAACTATGCCAAATTTATGAAGATCCCCATGCTCGAACCATCCGACAGCCAGGAAGCAAAGGAATTTATCAAGATCGCTTTCGAAATCAGCGAGAGGTTCGATACCCCCGTCTTTCTCCGTTCGACCACGCGCGTGTCTCATTCAAAATCGGTCGTGACGCTTGAGGCGCCTAAAACTATGGAAGACCGCACCGCGATCCGTTGCAACGCGGAAAAATATGTCATGGTCCCGATGAATGCCCGCAAGCGCCGGGTCGAAGTCGAAAAGCGGATGCGCCTGTTGGAGGCCTTCGCCGAAAACTTTCCCGAAAATCGCATGGAGATCAATGATCCGGAAGTAGGTATCATCACGGCGGGGATGTCCTACCATTACGCCAAAGATGTCTTTCCCGACTACTCCTACGTGAAACTGGGGATGGTACACCCCCTGCCTGTCGGCCTGATCAGGGAGTTCGCCTCGCGCGTCAGGAAACTCTATGCGCTTGAAGAACTGGACCCCTTCATCGAGGAACAGGTTCGCGCCCTGGGGATCGAGGTGACCGGCAAGGCGATTTTTCCCTACACAAACGAGTTCAATCCGGGAATCGTCGAACAGGCGATTATCGGTCACGACAAGATTTTGCGGACTCTTCCGGAACGCCAGCTTCCCCTGCGTCCGCCCAATCTCTGTCCCGGCTGCCCGCATCGCGGCCTCTTTTACGTCCTCGGCCGCCTGAAAGTTTTCATTTCCGGAGACATCGGCTGCTATACCCTCTCCTTTATGAAGCCTCTCGATGCTCTCCATTCCTGCATCTGCATGGGGGCCAGTATCGGCATGGCCCACGGGATGAGCAAGGCCCTGGGAGAAAAGGGGAGGGGAAAGGTGGTCGGTGTGATCGGCGATTCGACTTTTCTCCATTCGGGGATGACGCCCCTGCTCAATATGGCCTATAATCATAGCGACGCGCTCATCGTCATTTGCGACAACCTGACCACCGCCATGACGGGCATGCAGGAACACCCCGCCACCGGTTTCACCCTCCAGGGGGAAAAGACGATGGGGGTTGATCTGGCCAAACTGGTCAGGGCTCTTGGAATCAAAAGCGTCCGCCTGGTTGACCCCTACGATCTGAAGAAAACCCGAACCGTACTGAAAGAGGAACTGGCCAAACCCGGTCCCTCCGTGGTGATCTCCAGACGCGCCTGTGTCCTGTTCAAAAGGGAGAAATTGTCGCCGGGGAAACCGCTTCGGGTCGATCCGGAGAAGTGCACCGGATGCAGGCTCTGCCTCGGTCTTGGCTGTCCTCCCATCGCTTGGAAGAAACTCGTTGGTCCCTCAGGTGATCAGAAGAAAAAGGGGGAAAAACAGCAGGGGATCGCCGTCATTGACCTGAATATCTGTAGCGGCTGCGGCCTCTGCCGGCAGTTATGCAAATCGGACGCGATTGTGGAGCAGATATAGATCTATGGATACCAAGGGAATATTGATCGCTGGCGTTGGCGGGCAGGGCATCCTCCTTGCCAGCGACATCCTCTGCCGGGTCATGATGGCCGCAGACCTTGATGTAAAGAAAAGCGAGGTGCACGGAATGGCCCAACGGGGGGGCTGCGTCACGAGCCACGTCCGTTACGGACAGAAGGTCTATTCGCCGATTGCCAGAAAAAATGATGTGGATATCCTCGTTTCTTTTGAAAAAATGGATACCTTGCGTTATTTGTACTTTCTGAAACCGGAAGGAACGATCATCATCAACACGGAGGAACTCTATCCGCCGGCCGTTAATCTCGGCGATGCGGTATATCCGGAGGATATAATCGAGTCCGTAAGGCAGCTGTTCGGTATTGTCAAGGTGGTCGACGCCACGGGTCTTGCAGTCCGGGCCGGTAATATCCGGGCCGTCAATACGGTCCTGCTGGGCACACTCTCATCATGTCTGCCACTGCCGCTTGAAATCTGGGAAACGGTCTTGAAGAACACCTTCTTACCGAAACTTCTTGAAGCAAATCTTAAAGCCTTCCAATTGGGAAGGGCGGTCTAATGACTTCCCATTGACAAACGGCATTCAGTGCATAAGGTAGCGATGATTTCATTAAAATAAAAATACGATCGGGCGATTTATGGTTGAGGATTACTATCAGATCCTGGGAGTGGAAAAAGGCGCCGGTCCTGAGGATATCAAGAAGGCCTACCGGAAGCTGGCCCTGAAATATCATCCCGACCGCAACCCGAACAACCGGGAAGCAGAAGAGAAGTTCAAGAAAATCAGCGAGGCCTATGCCGTTCTGAGCGATTCGGAGAAACGAAAACAGTACGACAGTTTCGGCTCGGATCAGTTCAGTCAGCGTTTCAGCCAAGAGGAGATCTTCCGAAACTTCGACTTCAGCCAGATCCTCCGCGACCTCGGATTCGGCGGCCCGGGAAAGGATGATCCACGGTATCGCGGCGCCGGCAGACAAGGAACCTATACATTCCGCGGCGGCGATCCCTTCGCAGACCTCTTCAGTCAGAGGGGTCAGGAGCACTACCAGATGCCCCAGAAGGGGGAGGATCTGCATTACAATCTTTCCATTACCCTGGAGGAGTCCGTTTTGGGAGCGGACAAGAAGCTGGCGCTCCAGCGCGATCAGCAGGTTGATGAGATCAGCGTCAAGATCCCCGCGGGGATCAATACTGGGAAGAAACTACGATTGTCAGGCAAGGGAAATACTGGATTCCGCGGAGGTCCCGGAGGCGATCTCTATCTGAACATCATCGTCCAGTCACATCCGGTCTTCGCCAGGGACGGAAACGACATCTATATTGAGAAATCAATCTCCTTCACACAAGCCGTACTGGGGACCAGTATCGATGTCTCGACCCTGGACGGGACGATCAAGAGGATTAAAATTCCCGCCGGAACGCAGAACAATACCAAAATCCGGATGAAGGGTTACGGCGTCCCGGCGATGAAAGGTTCCGGCACCGCGAAGGGGGACCAGTATGTGAAGATCAGCATTGCGGTCCCGCGTAAAATCACGGATAAACAACTGCAGTTAATCAAAAAACTGGCCGATGAGGGCATTTAGAAAAGGTCTGCGGACGCGGAGTCATTGTCTGATAAGATATGTTATGTAAACTTACATGTACGGTCTTTTTAATATTCTCTCCCCGTAGGTCCTTTCGGAATAATCTCCTGGATTCGTTCTCATATTATCAAAACAACCCCCGGTTTACAAAAACTGGGCCGCTCCGCTTCCGATAATCCGTTCCGCCTCCTTTTTCAGCGGCCACGTAAGATCCAGTTTCATATCCTCTCCAAGGTAGATGACCGTTTCGCACCTCTCTTCCATAAGCCTGATGAATCCGTCCTGCGTTCCGGGAAACTGCTTCAGGCTTCGTCTTAGAAGTTGGATATCCTCTGCGGATGTTTTCTTCACGTCGATCGTAAAATATGCGGTCTGATATGGTTTTTCAGCCGCAGACGCCAGGAGCGTTGCCTCCGTTGCGATGACCTTGATGCTGTCTTCCGCAATATCGAGAGTTCCCTGGATCAGCAGAGGATCGTCGCCATGCAGTAAATCGTATGTGGACCGATAGACATCGGAAAAAAAGATGACGGTAACGGACCCCTTCAGATCCTCAAGCGTCACATAAGCCATGGTCTCTTTTCGCTTGGTGATCACCTCGCGGATGCTGGTGACAACGCCTGCCACTGCCACCGTTTCGCGATCTGATTTCCTGGAAATGGTAGAAGAATCGGCATTCGCGATCATGCCCAGGCGATCGGAAAATCGGGAAAGCGGGTGGCCGGTAATATAAAATCCGATGGTCTCTTTCTCGTTAGCTAATAACTCCTTATGATCCCACTCGGGAAAATCGGGTAGCAGCGAATCGCCTGTATCCACAAGCGGTTTGCCGCCATGATCTTCAAAGATATTGACCTGGCCGCTGGATCGTTCGCGCTGGCGTCTCTGGGCCTGATCCATGATATCTTCGTAACAGGCCATCAACTGACACCGGTTGTTGCCCGTGGAATCGAACGCACCGCACTTGATCAGACTTTCGATAACCCTTTTGTTGACCTTCCGCTGATCGACGCGATCGCAAAAATCCAGAAGGGAAACGAATCGTCCCCCCTCCTCCCGCACCGATATGATCGAATCAATCGCGCCGACGCCTACATTTTTTACTGCGGCAAGCCCAAAACGGATATTTTCGCCCACTACGCTGAAATCACTCTTGGACTCATTGATATCGGGCGGAAGTACATTGATCCCCATCTCTCTGCAGCTGGCGATATGGCTGATGATTTTGTCCCGGTTGTCCTTTTCGCTGGTCAGCAGTGCGGCCATGAATTCGGCGGGATAGTGGGCCTTTAGATAGGCCGTCTGGTAGGAAATGACCGCATAAGCGGTACTGTGAGATTTGTTGAAGCCATATTTTCCGAAGGTTTCCATCTGTTCCCATATTCTTGTGGCCTTGACTTCAGGGATCTTCTTTTTCCGCGCCCCTTCGAGAAACTTCGGTTTCTCCTTGCTCTCCATCTCCTCAGATTTCTTCTTGCTCATGACCTTGCGGAGGGTATCGGCTTCGGACAGAGTATAGTTGCCGATGGCCACGGCGATCTGCATGACCTGTTCCTGATAGACGATGATCCCGTAAGTCTCCTTCAGGATCGCCTGCAATTCTGGGATTTCATAGACAATCTTTGTTTTGCCCTGTTTTCTCGAAATGAATTCGGGAACATTCTCCATGGGGCCGGGACGATAAAGGGCGATCAGAGCGATCACATCCTCGATGCAATCCGGTTTCATTCGCACTAAGATATCCTTCATGCCGGCGCTTTCCAACTGGAAGATTCCGTCGGTGTTGCTCCTCATGAGCAATTCGTAGGCCGGTCGGTCATCGAGGGGCAGGGAATCGATGTCAACCTCAACTCCCCGCCCTTCGCGGATAAATCTGAGGGTATTCTTGATGACGGTCAGGGTCTTCAATCCGAGAAAATCGAATTTCGTCAACCCCACCTCCTGAATATCATTCATGGAAAATTGCGTCACGACGTCATCCTTGGGACTCTTGCACAGCGGAATCCTCTCCACCAGCGGCAGATCAGAGATCACAACGCCCGCCGCGTGCGTCGACGAATGACGGTTCAGACCTTCCAGCGCCCGTGACAGGTCAAGGAGTTTCTTGACCCGTGGATTGTTCTTCGCCTCTTCCTGAAGCCGGGGTTCCCGCTTAATGGCATCATCCAATTTGATGTTGAGTACATTGGGAATCAACTTGGCGATGCGATCCACCTCGCCATAGGAAATATTCAGCGCCCGTCCCACATCGCGAATGACGGCCCTCGCCTGCATTTTTCCGAAGGTGATGATCTGGGATACCTTGTCGCTCCCGTATTTTTCCGTCACATAGCGGATGATCTCCTCCCTCCCCTCCGGGCAGAAGTCTGTATCGATATCCGGCATGCTGATCCTGTCAGGATTGAGAAATCTTTCAAAGAAGAGGTTGTAGCGGATGGGATCGATATTGGTAATCCCTGTGGCATAGGCCACGAGACTGCCGGCGGCGGAACCCCTTCCCGGTCCTACCGGGATATTCTTTTTCTTGGCATAATTGATGAAGTCGGAAACGATGAGAAAATATCCGGCAAAACCCATGGACCGGATTATTTCCAGTTCGTGCCGGAGCCTTTTTACATACTGTTCCCGAAGATTTCCATTCTCACCCTTCAAAATTTTCGGCAAAAGAGCCGCAAGCCCTTCTGTTGCCTCCCGTTTCAAACGTTCATCCAGTGTTTCATCAGGATTGATCTCGAAGTGGGGCAGGAGAATGCTGCCGAACTCAAAGGTGAGATTGCACTTTTCAGCAATATTGATCGTGTTGTCGATCGCTTCCGGGCAATCGGAAAACAAGCGTTTCATTTCTTCGGGAGAGCGGAAATAAAATTGATCGGTTCCAAATTTCATCCGCTCGGAATCCTCCATTGTTTTCCCGGTTTGAATACAGAGAAGAACCTCATGGGCCTCGGCATCATCCTGATTCAGGTAATGACAATCGTTGGTAGCGACCAGCGGAAAGTCATGCCGGCGACTCAGTTCGATCAATGCCTGATTAGCCGCCTTCTGTTCGGGCAGGCCGTTTTCCATGATTTCGATGAAAAAATTTCCCGCTCCAAGAATCTCCTGGTATCGATTTGCAGCACGGATGGCTTCATCGGAATTTCCCCGGAGCAGATGCCCGGAGATCTCACCATGGAGACAGCCACTCATTCCGATCAGTCCCTCGTGATACTGGGCCAGGATCTCCTTGTCGATGCGCGGCCGGTAGTAAAAGCCGTCCAGAAAGCCTGCGGTCGATAATTTCATGAGATTCCTGTATCCCTGCCTATTCCGGGCAAGGAGAACGAGATGGTTTGCCGTCTCGCCGATTCCGTATCCCGCCTTGTCAAAGCGGCTTTTGGGGGCGACATACATTTCGCAGCCGATAATGGGCTTGATTCCGTATTTATAGGCATGCTTATAAAAATCAATCGTCCCGTAAAGATTGCCGTGATCCGTCATCGCAACGGCAGGCATCTGATATGCTTTTGCCTTCTGAAAAAGGTCATCGAGACGAATGGTGCCGTCGAGGAGACTGTACTGGGTATGAACGTGAAGATGAACAAAATCGGCGTGTTTCATAATCTAATCCAGCCAGTAGTTTGGCGCTTCTTTTGTGATGATTACGTCATGCACATGGCTTTCCCTGAGTCCTGCTGAAGTAATCCTGATGAATCGCGCTTTTTCTCTCAACTCACCCGTGGTCCTGCATCCGACATAGCCCATGCCTGCCTTCAGACCGCCGAGCAACTGTTGGATACTGGCCGATAGAGACCCCCGGTAGGGGACCCGTCCTTCTATTCCCTCCGGAACCAGTTTCAGGTTGCTTTCCATGTCATCCTGATAATAACGGTCCTTGCTGCCCATCTTCATGGCCTCCAGCGATCCCATTCCGCGATAGACCTTGTATGACCTTCCCTGGAAGAGGATGCTCTCCCCCGGACTCTCTTCTGTTCCTGCAAACAGACCGCCGATCATGACCGTATTTGCGCCTGCGGCCAGTGCTTTGACGATATCCCCCGAATACTTAATCCCGCCGTCGGCAATAATGGGGATATCGTATTTCACACCTATCTTATAGGCATCGCGAATCGCGCTCATTTGCGGTACACCCACCCCGGCGATAATTCTCGTTGTGCAGATCGAGCCCGGTCCGACACCCACTTTAACGGCATCGACGCCCGCATCAATCAGCGCCTTGGCGCCTTCTGACGTCGCCACATTTCCGGCAATCAGTTCGCATTTGGGAAAATTGGCTTTCGTGGTGCGGACGGCATCCAGCACCCCTGCGGAATGTCCATGCGACGTGTCGATCACAACGACATCGGCGCCGGCCGCGAGCAACGCATCGATCCTCGCCTCCCTATCGACGATTCCGACCGCTGCTCCAACCCTCAACCTCCCCAGTGAGTCTTTGCTGGCAAGAGGGTATTTTTTTATTTTTTCGATGTCTTTGATCGTGATCAAGCCGGTGAGATTATAGTCTTCATCCACAACGAGGAGCTTTTCGATCCGGTGTTTGTGGAGCAGTTTCTTGGAGTCTTCGAGAGAAATTTGAGTAGAAGAGACTGTGATCAGGTTTTCATGGGTCATGACATTGGCCACCGGCTGTTCGAGATCGGTTTCAAAGCGGAGATCGCGGTTGGTCAGAATACCGACGAGCTTCTTATTCTTGACCACCGGAACACCGGATATCCGGTAACGGTTCATCAGTTCAAGCGCTTCGTAAACTCTCTGTTCCGGTTCAATGGTAATGGGATCCACGATCATTCCACTTTCCGACTTCTTGACCTTATCGACTTCAATGGCCTGTCTTTCGATACCCATGTTCCGATGAATGATACCCACCCCGCCTTCCTGGGCAAGACAGATGGCTGTTCGGGACTCGGTCACCGTATCCATAGCCGCACTGATTATGGGGATATTCAGGCTGATATTTTTAGTCAGCCGCGCAGAGGTATCCACATCCCGCGGCAGAATACTGGATTCTGCGGGAACTAAAAGCAGGTCATCAAAGGTCAGCGATTCCGCAACACGATCATCTAACATGGGGGCCTCCGATTACGATTTATGATCGTTTTCAATGGTATAAGAACGATATTTTAATGTCTGATGTGATGATGATTTCTCTGGGGAGCATAATCCAGAAATTTACAGAACAGGCGCCCCTTCTTCCTTTCCTTGTGTATCCGGATCTCGATTTGATCATCCTGTGACGGCATAACGCGCTTTCCTTAAAAGTTTCTTCGGCTGTCTAAAAGCATCGTGACCGGTCCATTATTGACAAGTTCGATCAACATCATGGTCTGAAAATAGCCTTGAGCCACATGCTTTACTTTTTTCTTTACCAGACTGAGGAAGTGATCGTAAAGCTTTTGTGCATCATCTGGATTTTCTGCCCCCGTGAAAGAAGGTCTTCTGCCTTTCCGGCAATCGCCCAGAAGAGTGAATTGAGAAACAACAAGCATCTCCCCCTGTATATCAAGAAGGGAGAGATTCATCTTTCCAGCCTCATCCTCAAAGATCCTGAGATTGATGATCTTATTGGACAGATAATCGGCGTCGCTTTCCCGATCACCATGCTCGATCCCGAGAAATACGAGAACACCCCTTTCTATGCTGGAAATATACCTGTCGCCGCTACGGATCTCGGCTCTATCAACCCTCTGCACCACCGAACGCATGACATACACCTTTTATAAGCGCTGATGTTAGCAACAAACACCTTTTGCTTCAAGTCTTTTCTGGTGGTTATTCTACGAAGGCAGGCAGTTTGGGCGTTTATACGGGGAAGCTCCCCGCCGGCAGGGCAGAGCATTCCGGCAAGAAAGAGATATTAGGTTGCGCCCTTAATCCCCAACTCTTCAAGGCTCCTCATAAGGATCCATCAGCGGATGTCGTGGATTTCTGTCACGGCTAAGGTTGCAATATCCATGTATTTACTGTATTTGGGACTGTCCGGAGGCATAAGGTCGACCACACGTGAAAAGATATTTTCAATCATGAAATCACGGTTCTGCTCCTTCTTTCGGATGCCGTAGCAAATTTGTTTTCTTTCCTCATCGCTTAACCGGTTCATAAGATTCTTTGTCGTCCAGATTGAACCGTAACGGGCAAAGTCAGATAATCGGCCCGCATAATTGACCGAATCGCCAAGTGCCGTAAATTCGATTGTCGGCGATGATGGAATCGTTCCGAAATATTCCTGTCCTTCGTTGATTCCAACGTTCAAATAGAGATCGTTAAACCATCCCTTGGTCATTTTCCACTTATTACTCAAATTTTTCATGCTTTCCCTCAACTCAAGCGAACAGAGAATGGCGTTCATGAGATAATTGGAATCGCGCTCCTTGAGGAAGTAGTAGACCATGCCGTCACCGGTGTGTTTTCCATATGTGCCATAATATTTTTTGAATGAACCTTCCATGCACTTCCAGATCTCATTGATCAGCTGGAAATATTCTTCCGGAGGGAGTTCGGCACAAATCCTGATCGAGTCTTGAAGATCTGCAACCAGAACGGAGAAAGATACCAGTGTCGGCATGCGTTGTTTGAGAAGATCCTGAATGATTCTACCTCTTCTGGACAGCAGCTCGACAATTCCCTGCATCATCTTGTTTACCGGGACATATACACATAAAATCCCTTCCCGAAATTTGATGTTGTTCACTCGATAAACCATTTCAGAATCTTGGTGGAAATTCAGGTTCAGATATGTCTCAGGAAGGGCCGGAGAGGAAGTAACATCTATAATATCATAGATGTCTGACAGCATTTTGACATCTCTCTTTGTGATGCCCAGAAAGAGTTTTTCCAGATCCTCTTTTGAAGATCTCTGCTTAAACAGCGACATGTGGAAATCGAGGATCGCATGACGGGACTCGACCGACTGCATGAGACCCATACCGATAAACAGTCTGAATATATTCCTGGATTCCGCTATTGTTAGCGAATGTATGTTTTGACCAAAAATAGTTTCCTCCGCCTCCGTATTGATCCAATCAATTTCGAAATTGTTACTGATCAGATATGCAGGGCATTGGAGATCATTAATCGTCAATTTCACTTCATTCGTTTTAACAGCGATCATTATATCACTCATTTCCTGGCTCGTTTCCTGATCTGTCCTGCGTTCCTCGTCCGGTATCAGGCCGTCATCTCTGCCTTGTTCATCGGCATCATAGGTTACAGAATCAGTAATTACAGTCGAATCATTTGCTTTCAACCTCATGTGATCGCATATCTCGTCCATGGAATACCCCTCTGATTTATACTGTATAATTTTATTTATAGTGTCCAATACAGAGCCGGGAAAATAGCCGATCTGTCTTGCCTTGATCGAAGCCTTCTCAGGTTTTCGGACGATTGGACGGGGAATTATTCCCATTTTGATATAATTGTTCAAGGTGGCTCGGGAAAGCCCGGTTCTGTCAAGGATATCGATGCTGCTGATCAAACCGTTTTTCGTTCTTTCAAGTTCTGCCATAATAACCCTCCCCTATTATGTTGAACAGTCCATTATCCATTATATCAACAATATATGACAGTGACAGCTATTTCGGATTCTGTTTATACGCTTCATAACGATTTGTCAAGAATTATTTATACTGTATTATTATAATGTCTAAAAAGTTACAAAGCATCTTGATTATTGAATAATAACAGTATAATGGACAATGTAATATTATTATATGCATTACCATATATAATTTTTTCTTCAGAAATTGTCGGAATATAGAATATGTGCTATTGGTTTATTTATGAAGCGGAGAATAATACTTCTCATCAATCCCTGGACCTATGATTTTGCAGCCTATGATTTAATGATGACATATTGGTATCCGGCGGTATTCGACATCATCACTATCGTGCGTACGATGTTTCCAGGCGTACCTGTCGTCCTGGGAGGAAATTATGTCACCCTCTGTCCGCGTCATGCATCAAGGTCCGGGGCTGATTTCTGTTTGCCCGGCCCTGCGGAAGCATCTATTCCCGCTCTGCTGAAGGATCTCTTCAACCATGAGATGATCTTCCTTCCTGACAACAATGACCTCGATTTATGGCGACGCACTTTTTGTTGATCCCCGGGATATGGCGATTCGGCTTCTGAAAGAGATCATCCGGAGGAAATTGCCGATTCAGTTTCACTGTCCGAACGGCCTTCATCTGCGTGACATTTCTTCAGAGCTCAGCACGCTCATATTTAAGGCGGGCTTTAAAACTCTGCGTTTTGGCTTGGAATCATCAGACGCCGCCCGGCAGATAATGACTGGCGGCAAAGTCTGCAATGAAGAATTTACAGAAGCCCTCATCTGTTTGAGGCGCGCCGGTTATCGGGATCAAGACATCGGGATATATCTTCTCTGCGGTCTCCCCGGACAAACCGCGGAAGAGGTAAGGGAGAGCGTCCGTTTTGTCCGGTCCTGTGGGGCGCGTCAAATTATTGCCGAATATTCTCCCATACCGGGAACGGATTTGTGGGATGAAGCGGTGGCTTCCTCGCCCTACCCTATCGCTGAGAAGCCCCTTTTCCAGAACAATTCCCTCCTTCCCTGCCGGAATGATCATCTCACTTATGAGATGTATCATTCACTGAAGCTCATGACGAGAACTCCTGAGAGCACTGACATTTAATTTTTCTTGCTCCTGAAGACCGATACCGCTAAGATAGCCGTTGTAAGGAGATAAAATACATGGGTTCGTACATCTGGTGGGGGAAAAATATCCTGATTGCCGTTTTCTCAGTTATTTTTCTCATATTCGGCATAGAGACCATCATCGGGGCATTTCATCTTCACAACCCTATTGAATTCATCATGTATTTCTTCTCGGCGAGTCTCATCATTCTGGTTAGCCTCGTCGGCATTATCTATCCCGCTTTTCAAATCCGCTCCTGGTTTAAACCCCGGAAGGTCGATCATGACATGTAAAAATATGCCCTTTACGTGCCCCACTGCTGGCGTCTTTTTGCAAAGTCGCCACAAATTCTGGATCTTACCACCTTTTTACGAGAGCGTGATTCCCCCTTTCTTTGCAAGACACCCCGCTGTTTCATACGCCCTTCTCACGGCCATGGGACTTTTCATTTCGCTTCTTCTCCCTTCCCCTCTGTCTTCCTACAACCTGGAAAAACAGGTTCATGCCTTCACCCTCGCAAATAGCCTCCGGCTGTTGATTGTCGAACGTCACCTGAGTCCTACTGTTTCCATCTATATCCGCTGTCGTGCGGGGGCTGCGGATGAGGCGGATGGTAAAACCGGAACGGCGCACCTGTTAGAACACATGATGTTCAAGGGAACAAAAACCATTGGAACAAAGGATTACCTCCGGGAAGAGAAGATCCTGCGTAAGATCGAAGAGGCTGGAACCGCTCTGGACCGTGAAAGAATGAAGGGCAAGGCGGCTGATCAGGCAATAATCGCCCGCCTGACGCTGCAATTGGCAACGCTACTGAAGTCGCATCAGCCTCTGATGGTCTCCAACGAGATCGACCGACTCTACACGAAGAACGGCGCAGTCAATCTGAACGCCTCGACCGGTCATGACCTGACAACCTATAAGGTCAGCATCCCGGCGAACCGGATCGAACTCTGGGCCAGAATCGAATCTGACCGCATGATCAATCCCGTATTCCGCGAGTTTTATACCGAGCGCGATGTGGTCAGGGAGGAAAGACGGCAGCGTACTGAATCGGATCCGGAAGGAAAACTCTTCGAATCCTATCTTTCCGCAGCGTTCATCGCTCATCCCTACCAGAGACCGGTTCTGGGCTGGCCTTCGGACATGCTTTTCCTCGATATGGCATATATGGAGAAGTTCTTCAAGGAGACGCACACGCCAAACAATACGGTCATCGCCATCGTCGGAAATATAAAGCCGCCTGCGGTCCTTAAGATCGTCGAGAAATACTTTGGCCGGATACCACCCCGAAAGCTTTTCTCCGTCCCTGTCACGGAGGAACCACCTCAATCCGGGGAAAGACGGATCGAAGTGGTCTTTGATGCCGAGCCGCAGATGATCCTCGGATACCACAAACCGCCCCCCCCGGCCTATGCTGATCATGTATTCGATATCCTGGAATCCATTCTCAGCAGTGGGAGGACAGCGAGGCTCTTCAAAACCATCGTTGAGGAAAAACGGCTTGCGGAGAGCATTCAGGCTGTCAACGGTTTGCCCGGTGCACGCTATCAGAATCAATTCGCTATCTTAGCTAAGCCTCGACACCCTCATATCTGCAGTGAGCTGGAAGAGGCGATTGACTTGGAATTAGAAAGGATCAAAAGGGAACCTGTTCCCCTCTCCGAGCTGACAAAAGCCAAGAATCAGATCAGGGCTGATTTCCTCAGAAGACTCGATTCCAATACAGGCCTTGCCGAAATGCTCTCTTATTTTGAAGCGCTGTTGGGGGATTTTCACTACCTTAAAGACTATCTCGATACGATTGACCGAGTCACTCCGGACGATATTCTAAATGTGGCGCAAACCTACCTGACACGGGAAAACCGCACGGTCGCTACGCTGGTAAGGAGGAAACATTAAAACATGCAACATAAACAAACCTCTGGCAAACCATCGTTGCTGATTGGCGCCTTTCTGTTCTGCCTGTGTTTTGTTCATTTTTCCCCGGTTACAACATTGGCTGCGGCCCCACCGGCATTGACCGATCCGGACCGGATCCGCTACAAACCCCTGTCCTTTCATCCTCCCATTGCGGATCGGATCATACTTACAAATGGTCTTGTCGTCTATTTACTTGAAAATGGAGAACTCCCCCTATTGAAAATAAGGGTCGTCGTCCGTACCGGCAGCATATATGATCCGCCCGGCAAGGAAGGTCTTGCGGAGTTGACTGCGACGGTGATGGAGACCGGGGGAATTGCCGGCATGACCGGAAATAGCGTTGACGAAACCCTGGAGTCAATGGCGGCTTTGCTGCAAACGTCCATCAATCGGGATTACGGAACCTTTTCCCTTTCTCTGTTGAAGAATGATCTGGAAAAAGGACTGGATATCTTTTCGCGCATCCTAATGCAGCCGGTTTTCGAACAGGACAAGCTGACCCTGGCAAAAGGCTTGAAAATCGAAGAGCTGCGGCGGATTTTTGATGACCCGCAAAAACTCGCTTTCCGCGAATTCGGCCGACTCATGTATGAGGACAGTCAATGGGGAAAGGTCGCTAACAGGGAATCCATAAGCCGTCTCCAAAGGGATGATCTGATTCGCACGCATGAGCTTTTTTACAACCCGGAGAATGTCATGATAGCGGTAAGCGGTGATATCGGCAGGAAGGAAGCGGAAATCCTCCTCAACCGCTATTTCGGGATTTGGAAATTGTCAGAAAAGAAGGTTCCCGCCCCTCCCCTTCCGCATCCACGCGAAGGAGAAATTTTTTTCCTTCCCAAGGATATCCCCCAATCGGTCGTCCTTTTCGGCTGGTTTGCCCCTTCAAAAAAGGATGCTCAATTCTATCCTTTTGAGATCTTGGACTTTATCGTAGGGAGCGGCGGATTCCGCTCGCGAATTTTTCAGGAGATCAGAACGAATCGCGGTCTGGCCTACAGTACAGGCAGCTTTTACAAGGCAGGAAAGGAACATGGCCTGTTCGTCGCCTATGCCCTGACGAAGTCAGAATCCACAGCCAGCGTTTTTTCTCTGATACAAAGCATCCTCCGGGAGATTGGAGAAAAACCGGTCCTGCCCGAGGAACTGAAAATGGCAAAGAATGCAATTCTGAACAGCTTTATCTTTTCTTTCACCTCGGCAGACCAGATCGCTTTTCAGCAGTTACTGTTAAAATATAATGATCTTCCTGATGATTTTCTTGTATCTTATCGTAATAAAGTAGATAATGTAACAGCAGACGAGATAAGGAAAGTTGCTGGTCTTTATCTTGCTCAGGGAAAGGCGGTTGTTCTGATCATCGGCAATGACGCGGTCTACCGGGATATTTCCACTGCTTTTACTAAGATTAAGAGGATTGAGGGAAAATATGATTGATCAGAGCTCTTTCCAAAGGATTATCCGGCGCATCCAAATGTACGAACAGGAGATGATCCGCCTGCAGATCCAACTCTGCGCCATTCCCGCTCTTGCCCCTGAGAATGGCGGTGACGGTGAATATCGGAAGGCCTCTTTCCTGAATGCCTACCTTCGTGAAGCCGGTTTATGCAATATTCAGGAGATCAACGCACCCGACGACCGGGTCTCTGCCGGAGTCCGCCCCAATCTGATCGTTCGGATTCAGGGGATCAATACGGAGAAAACGGTCTGGGTTCTGACGCATATGGACATTGTTCCTCCCGGCGAGAGCAGCCTCTGGTATGAAGACCCCTATCGCGGCTACATCAGCGAAGGAAGATTGTTCGGCCGGGGCATGGAGGATAACCAGCAGGACCTCGTTGCCTCCCTCTTTGCGGCCAGGGCCATTCTTGATGAAGGTATTCTTCCAGAAAATTCCATCGGCCTTTCCTTTGTCTCCGATGAAGAGACCTCCAGCCGAAAAGGCCTTGGTTACCTTCTCGCCGATGAAGCCAATCCCTTCCGGAAGACGGACCTTATCATCGTTCCGGATGCGGGCAATCAGGACGGCAGCTTTATCGAAATCACGGAAAAAAGCATGCTCTGGCTTCGATTTAAGACGACAGGCCGCCAATGTCACGGAAGCAAGCCCTCCTTAGGGCAAAATGCCTTTCTGGCGGCATCCCACCTTGTCGTAAAACTTCAGGGGCTTCATGAGGTATTTAATCTGCTTGACCCCCTCTTCGACCCTCCGGAGAGCACGTTTCAGCCAACGCGCAAGGATGCCAATATACCCAATATCAACACAATCCCCGGGGAGGACATCTTCTTCTCCGACTGTCGTGTCCTCCCTTGTTACCCCCTGGAAAAGGTCCTTGAAACGGTTCGCCGCATAGCTGATGAAATCGAAAGGCGTTTTGGAGTAACCGTTGAAATCGCGCCTGTTGAAAAGATCCAGGCCCCTCCGCCCACCCCGTCGGATGCCCCTGTCGTGGGGGCGCTGCAGGACGCACTTCAGGAAATATACGGATTTAGACCGCGACTGGCCGGTATCGGCGGCGGAACGGTAGCTGCCTGTTTCCGCAAAGCGGGCTATCCGGCAGCCGTCTGGTCCCGACTTCAGGAAACGGCCCATCAGCCCAATGAAAACTGCCTGATTGCCAATATGGTCGGCAATGCAAAAGTGTATGCCCACCTGTTCATGCAGGGCGATGCCGCTGCGCGTCCCTCGGCGAAATAAAGTGAACCGGCCGTAAAATGATTTGCGTTACTAATTATAACATGTTAAAATTTGCACACTTCTTTATAGGGTAACTATTTATTGAAGCAAATTAAAGAACCCCTCAGCGTAGAAAAGATCGATTTTGCCGACAACGAGCTGCTGCGCAATCTCTTCGGCGAGCATGACAGGAATGTCAAGCTTATTGAAAGACTCGCAGCGGTCACGCTAAGCGTCCGCGGAAATGTCGTATCCCTTGCCGGCAGCCAACTCTCAGTAGTTCTCGTCAGGAGCCTCCTGTCGCAATTATATAAAATCGCCGGAAAGGGATATCCCCTTTCTTCCGCTGACATCGAATACGCTTATCGTATCCTGTCCGAGGATTGCATGGCCGATCTGGAACGTCTCTTCCTGGATATTGTCTTCATCTCCGCGAAGAAGCGAATCATCACTCCCAAGAGTATCGCCCAGAAACTCTACATCGATGCGATCAGGAACTCGGACATGGTTTTCGGCGTCGGACCGGCGGGAACGGGGAAAACCTATCTGGCCATGGCCATGGCCGTTTCCGCATTGCTGGAAAAGAAGGTCAACCGTATTTCCCTGGCGAGGCCTGCCGTTGAAGCGGGCGAAAAGCTTGGCTTCCTGCCGGGCGATCTTTCGGAAAAGGTCAACCCCTATCTGCGTCCCCTTTATGATGCCCTTTTTGACATGATCGACTTTGACCGGGCATCGGCACTGATTCACAAGGGGGTCATCGAGGTCGCCCCTCTGGCCTTTATGAGGGGCCGGACGCTGAATGATTCCTTTGTCATCCTCGATGAAGCCCAGAATACGACATCCGAACAGATGAAAATGTTCCTGACGAGGCTCGGATACGGCTCCAAGGCCGTAATCACCGGCGACGTTACGCAGATCGATCTGCCGACGGAGAAAATATCCGGTCTTATCGAAGCCGAAGAGCTCCTCTGTAAAACGGAGGGGATTCGTTTTATCCACTTCTCGGAGCTTGACGTGGTCAGACATCCCCTGGTTCAGGATGTCATTCGTGCATACAACCATCTTGATCGCAGGAAAAGGAGGGACGGCGGCCGTTCGGAAGCGTAGCAGGAAGGGCGTTTTTTTTTAAACCCCTGAACAGATCTTCCGCGTGACAGAATGCCCGATATGCCGGTTTCTATAACAAATCGCCAGAAATCGTTCAAGATTGACTTGAACAGGATACGGAGGAGCCTGAAAAGGCTTCTGAAAGAGCTGAACTACGAAGACAGGGAGATCAGTCTCCTGCTGGTCGATGACAATCAGATCAGGGAAATAAACAAATATTACCTCAACCGGGACTGTCCGACCAATGTGATCTCTTTCGCTATGACGGAAGGCGACTTCGGCCATATCAACCCGCAGATCCTCGGGGATGTAGTCATTTCCGTGGAAACCACATCTCGTGACGCATTAACCGCCCATATCGATCTCATGGAGGAGCTGGAGTTTCTCCTCATTCACGGTATTCTTCATCTGCTCGGATATAATCACGAAAACACCAGCGCTGCAAAAGTCGAGGAGATGAACAAACGCGAGCAGGAGCTATTTTCCCTCCTGAGGCGCTACCATCTGGACTGATAATGCCCCCTATTGGATCATGATCACCTGCCCCGGATAGATGTTGTCCTTTCTCGCCAGTCTGTTGATATCGAGCAGTTTGTCGAGGGACATGTTATTCTTCCGTGCGATCTTGTTAAGACTGTCGCCTTTTCTAACCGTGTATTTCTTCGCCGTTTTTGTTTCCGTGTCCTTGCCTGATTTAGACTTTACCACCGTTTTGCCTTTCCCCTTGCTCTCCTCGCCGCTGTTCCTTTTCTGCCCCTTATCACCTTCGTTATCGTCCCCCTCGATCCGAAGGATCTGACCGATTTTCAGGGCATCCTTTTCCAGATGATTGAACCTTCTAATCTCAGCAACAGTCTTGTCATACTTCCTTGCCAGAGAAGCCAGCGTATCGCCTTTTTGAACCTTATGGCGCCCAATCTTTTCCGGCTTATTAGTTTTCCGGGTAGGCCCAGCCATTTTTGATGTCTGGATGGGCACATTCAACCGCTGACCTGCCACGAGACGCCGTTTCTTGGACAGATGATTATAGGCCGTAATCGCCCCGACGGAGGTTTTGTATTTACTCGCAATAGAGGCAAGGGTTTCCCCCCGCCGCACCTTGTGCCTGATGACCGCCCCCGGCTTTGCAAAGAAGGACGCACGGGGCGCTTCTGCCTGCGGAATTTCATCTATAACCTTAAGAAGCTGTTCCGCCATCTCCAAAGGCACCTTCAGTTTATAAGGTTTATCCGGCGTAATTCTATACCGGAGTTCAGCGTTCAGGATATTCAGGACTTCTTCTGAAATATCCAGTTTCCGGGCTATGTCCTGCAGACGCATGGATTTGTTGATCTCCGCAATCTCATAGGACAGGGCGGAGATCTTTCCGGCTCCGGCTCCAAGATCAATGCCGTATTTCTGCGGATCCCTGATAACCACCAGCGTTGCCAGAAACCGGGGAACGTAGCGCGCCGTTTCGTAGGGAAGCTTCTGATAGAGGTCCCAGAACCGATCGAGATAATTGATATGCTGCGAGGCTATGTTCCTGATCACCCTTCCCTCGCCGCAGTTGTATGCCGCAAGGACCGTCAACCAGTCGCCGAACATCGTGTGCAGTTCTTTGAGATAGTCAATGGCCGCCCGGGTGGATTTTTCAATGTCCATTCGTTCGTCGAACCAGTCATCCCTGTTCAGGCCGTATTTATATCCGGTGGAGGGGATGAATTGCCATAGACCAAGGGCCCGCGCCGTCGATAATGCGTTGATTTTGAAGCCGCTTTCCACCAGAGGCAGCCACGCTAACTCTTCCGGCAGGCCAGCCTTCTTGAGTTCCTTCAGAATGATTGGGCGATACATTGTCGACCGCTGATAAGAAGAAATGAAAAAATCGCGTTCTACGGTCTGAAACTGACGGATCTCCTTCTCGACATCGGCATTGGTGATGACCGGGATCTCACTGCGTTTCCCTTTCGCAACAGCCGGAATCGAATTGTAGATGGCGAGGATCCTCTTCGAGATGATGAGACGGAGGTCATCCTTCTGTCTGGCGATATCCGGATTGCCGTTGGTATCGAGCAGGAGGGCATAAGCCTGATCAAGCATTTCCAGGGCATTTTCAAGGTTGCCGCTGACCCAGTAGGTATGGGATTCATCCAGAAGTACGAGCGCTTCTTCCATGATATCCCGCTCAGCTTCTTCCTCGTTCTCTCTAAGGCCTTCATGAAGCGGCGGCTTTGACTGATCCGCAGTAGAAGAAGACTTTGACAACCCGCTCTTCTTTGAGAAAGCGGGCGTTTTATTCAGAGACGTTTGCTTTGCCGGGGGAAGACTCTTTTCCGGCTTTGACAACTCGATCTTTTTGGAGAGAGCGGGCGCTTTCTCCAGGGATGTCTCCGCTGCCGGGGGAAGATCCTGTTCCGGTTTTGACAACTCTACCTTCTCAGAGGGAACAGGCTTTTTCTCCAGAGCCCGTTCCTCTGCCCGAGGAAGACGCTGTTCCGGAGATGATGGATTTCCCACATTCACCGCCGGAGCCGGCGCTGCATTCTCCGCCAGTATCTGGCCCGATGCTCCGGATAATTGGGGAATCGGACGGCCAGCACAACCGATCAACAGGATAATCAGGGTTACACAGATCATCATTCGGGACATCTTGCCGGACTCCTTGCTGTCAGATCTGCACTGCGGAAATACGCCTGATCACCATGGCATCCCCCTTGCGTGCAGGTTAATCCGTTTCTCCACTGCCTGCTCTATACCATAATTCTTTTGTTTCCCCAAATATTAATGCAGCAGATAGGCCTCTATAAACTCGTCGATGTCGCCATCCAGAACCCTGTTGACGTTGCCTGTCTCGACGTTTGTTCTGTGATCTTTGATCATTTTGTATGGATGCAGCACATAGGAACGGATCTGGCTCCCCCAGGCGATATCCTTCTTGGTCTTGTTGATCTCCCGAAGCTTTGCATTCTGCTCCCGGAGCTTAAGTTCATAAAGACGGGATTTCAGATATTTCATGGCCATCCCCTTGTTCTTGTGCTGCGAACGTTCATTCTGACACTGAACGACGATCCCCGTCGGCAGATGGGTAATTCTCACCGCCGAATCGGTTTTGTTGACATGCTGTCCGCCGGCGCCGCTCGAGCGGTAGGTATCGATGCGCAGGTCCTTCTCATCTATTTCGACGACGATCCGGTCATCCACCTCCGGATACACGAAAACAGAGGCAAAGGATGTATGCCTGCGGGCTCCGGCATCAAAAGGAGAAATCCTCACCAGGCGGTGGATGCCGATCTCGGCTTTTGCATAGCCGTAGGCGTATTCGCCTTGCAGTGTCCAGGTCACACTTTTTACCCCGGCTTCGTCCCCCGGAAGGTCATCGATGATAGTCGCTTTGAAACCCCTTCTTTCCGCCCAGCGCAGATACATCCTCAGGAGCATTTCCGCCCAATCCTGCGCTTCCGTGCCCCCGGCGCCCGCATGAATGGACATGATGGCGTTCATGGAATCCTGCTCGGATCCCAGCATCATCCTCAGTTCATCATCCCGGATGGCGGCGTGCAGTCTTTCCAGTTCTCCGCTGATCTCCAGCTGCGCCCGATCATCCTGTTCTTCAATGGCCATTTCAGTGAGAATCGCCAGATCATCGATATTGTTCTTCTGCTTCTTCCATTTTTCAATAATATCTGTCAACCTGCTCTTTTCCCGGAGAATATCGGTCGCCTTCTCCGGATCATTCCATAAACCCTCGCGCAGGGATTCCCTTTCCAGCTCCCGGATACGCAGCTCCTTTTCCGGGACGTCAAAGACACTCTCCCATGTGAGCTATTCTTCTTTTTAGATCGGTCAGTCTTTCATGAATTCCTTCCAACATTCCTGTTTCTCCTTTTCCTTGTTGAAATAATAAATATGATCAGCAGGGATATCCCGCACAGATAAACGAATAGATCCCCATATGCCGCATAAAAGGTCTTTTCGTCAATGATTTTTACCTCGCCCTTCAAAAAGGTCCTTTTAAAAATGCCCGTCCGGGACAGGATCTCCCCGGTAGGATCGATGATAGAGCTGATCCCGGTATTGGCTGCCCGCACAAGGTAAAGGCGGGTTTCAATCGCCCGGAAAACTGTCATCGACAGATGCTGGTATGGCGCCGATGTTCTCCCGAACCAGGCATCATTGGTTATGTTGACCAGGATCTCTGCTCCTTTCTGCTTGTATTCCCTCGCACCTTCCGGGAAGATCGCCTCATAGCAGATCAGAACACCCAGACGGCGCATATTGATGGTGAGGGGATAAAATCCTTTTCCCGCTTTGAAGTCCCCCACTCCGGCCACGAGTTTGCCGATGAAGGGAAAGAATCTCCGCAGCGGCACGTACTCCCCGTAAGGAACCAGATGAACCTTATCATATCTGCCGCTTAGGGTCCCATCGGGCCGGAGAAGGAAAGCGCTGTTCATATAATTGATGTGTCCTTCATCTTCCGCATAGCTTGGGCTGCCAAAAAGCAGCGCCCCCCCGGAAGTTCTGGCAACATCCATTACCGCTGCCTGCAGCGGATCCGGGCGCTGAAAGTAAAAAGGCGCTGCCGTTTCTGGCCAGATGATCAATCCCCCTGCGGCAGGCGCCGCCGCCAGGGTAAGCGAGCGGTAGATCTCCAACGTCTCCTTCTGGTACTGGGGATTCCATTTGGTGTTCTGATCGATGTTTCCCTGGATTAGCGACACGTCGAGTCCGGGCGCCTTGCTTAAGGACTCCCTTACATCAGCGGTCCGATAATGCCCATAACCGTAGATCGCGCTGATCACAACGCAGGCGGCAACCGCCTCTGTCAGGAGATATCTCTTCCGGCTTTTTCTCAGCAACAAATCGAAAAGAACCGTATTGATCAGAACGATCGCGAACGTGATGCCATAAATACCTGTAATATCGGTTAGTTGTATTATTTTACCGTAGAGATACTGGGAATAGGCCAGATTTTCCCAGGGGAATCCCGTCAGGAAATGAGAGCGGGCAAATTCGAGTACCGTCCATAGCAGGGGCGCCGACAGAAAGAGAAAGACACCCTTTGGCCGAAAGTATGCGACTCCCATGGCAAAACACGCCATACAAAGACTCATATATGCGGCGAGGAACAGCATGGCCAATATCCCCATATAGATGGGAAGATTGCCGTATTGCACAACAACATATGTGATCCAGTAGAGGATGCCGACATGCGCGACAAAGCCGGTGAGAAAGCCGATTTTAAATCCCTCCGCTGGCCGGGTATCCTTCAGGGCGTACAACAGAGGAATCAGTGCGACCCAGGCCAGGATACCACTTCCGAATTTCGGGAAAGACAGGAACAGGAGGAGGCCGGATAATACGGCCATTGTCAGCTGAAGGGGTGATATTTTTAAATGTGCTGTCATATGGATCAATGCGGCCAATGTCTCAGAGGGTCCGTAATAATTTAGGTTTGAGCATCTTGCCCCCCTCTTCCAGGATACTTTCTATCATCCTGATGTTTCCGTCCTTCTGTAATCCTTCAGACCAGGGATGGACAGCCCATTCATCATAACGAAAAGGGGGCTGACCATGGATGGTAAACCCCCTAAGTTATTGGCGGGGTCGATGGGACTTGAACCCACGGCCTCCGG
>Ga0154726_1104_pt1 | contig 27419 bp, 30 predicted proteins | sample Rifle2008BG16ft_FD_105734 | JGI IMG/M metagenome (GOLD analysis project Ga0154726, IMG submission 105734) | Deltaproteobacteria bacterium RBG_16_58_17
AAATCATGGTGGAGGCGGCGGGAGTCGAACCCGCGTCCGGAAATCTTCCGCTGCACTTTCTACGTACGTATCTTCTGTTTTGAGTTTCGCTCTCGAAGGCTCCCGGAAGCAGGATCCTTCAGTCGCTATCCTGTTGATGGTTTTCGCCCCTCCCCCCCCAGGCGTGGGAGATCGGTTATCCTGCCTGAATGACGCCCCCAAACCGGCCCGACAGGCGAAACCGGGGAGACGTTAGCCGACTAAGCGGCTAAAGCGTAATCGTAGTTGTCTGCGATTATGTTTTCCTGCCTGTTTAACGAGGCCTGCAGGAACCTCGGTACGCTTATGCAGCTTCACGCATCCCCGTCGAAACCGTGACGCCCCCATGGATGTGAAGCGATGTAATGAGCTTTTTCGCTCTGAATATAGGCCTGCTTCCCCTGTAAGTCAAGCCGTATTCTCCGTTCCGGCCGGGAAAAATGCAACCAATGCCTCCTGCTATGCGCCGTCCCGGTCATGACAGGCCGTCCGCATGGCGCCTTCCGTCTATGACCGCCTGGCGGTGGCGATCCTTCCCTCATGAGTCCCTGTTCTTCGCCCGGAGGCCCCTTTCCATCGCCCGGCGGTCCTCCTTGAGCTTGATGTCCTCCCGCTTGTCGTAGAGCTTTTTCCCCCGGCCGACGCCGATCTCCACCTTGACCTTGCTGTTGCGGAAATACATCCGCAGCGGAATCAGGGCAAGGCCCCTCTCCTGGGACTTGCCGTAAAGTCGTTTGATCTCCTGCCTGTGCATGAGCAGTTTGCGTATGCGAAGCGGATTGTGATTCTCCCGGTTTCCGTGCGAATAGGGGCTGATATGCAGGTCATAGAGGAAGAGTTCCCCCTCCTTGATGAGGGCATAGCTGTCCTTGAGGTTCGCCCGGCCGTCGCGGAGGGCTTTCACCTCCGTCCCCACGAGGGCGATCCCCGCCTCACAGGTCTCGTCGATGAAATAATTGATCCTGGCCCGCTTGTTCTGGCAGATGGGCTTTTCCGCTGTTCCCTTCTTCGCCACGTTTTCTATCCTGCCCTTCCCCATCGCTGGCGCCCTTCGGGAAAAATCGCCCGTCCCCGTCAGGGAAAACAAAGATCCTGTTGTCAACGTTGGAGGATTTTATCCGAGATCGGCCGGCTTATCAAGGAACTTTCCGTAAGTTTCACTGACCTGCCGACAATCACCTTGAAAATCGCTGTCGATTGTTATAGAAAACAGATAGGGCGGCGGTCATGATCCGCCGCGGACCTTTCCATCATTCCCGAAAATGGATGCATCATCCAACCATAAGGAGGCCATTATGACTGAAATCATCAATATCGACGCCAGGGAGATCTTGGATTCACGCGGTAATCCGACCGTTGAGGCGGAGGTCACCCTGCTTTCGGGGAGCACCGGACGGGCCTCCGTGCCCTCCGGAGCATCGACCGGAGAACATGAGATGCTGGAGCTCCGGGACGGAGACAAGAAACGGTACCTCGGCAAGGGGGTTCTGAAGGCCGTCACCAACGTCCTCGACAAAATCGCACCGGAGATCATTGGGATGGACTGTTTACAGCAGCGGGAGATCGACCGGGAGATGATCGACCTGGACGGAACGGAAAACAAGAGCGCCCTGGGCGCCAACGCGATCCTCAGTGTGTCGCTGGCCTGCGCCAAGGCCGCAGCAGCAGCCCTGGAGCTTCCTCTTTACCGGTATATCGGCGGCATCATCGCCCACGATATCCCGGTGCCGATGGCCAACATCATCAACGGCGGCCAGCATGCCGACAACAATGTGGACATCCAGGAATTTATGATCATGCCGGTGGGCGCGGAGAACTTCCGGGAGGGCCTCCGTATGGCCGCCGAGATCTTCCATCACCTGAAGGCGGTCCTCAAGGCCAAAGGGTATAACACGTCCGTCGGCGACGAGGGCGGATTTGCACCCAATCTCAAATCCAACGAGGAGGCGCTCGTTCTGATCACCACCGCCATCGAAAAGGCCGGCTATGCACCCGGAAAGGACTGCTGCATCGCTATCGACTCGGCCGCCAGCTCCTTCTACAGCAAGGGAAAATACGTCCTCGCCGCCGAAAAGAAACCCAACCGGACCGCCGGGGAGATGGTCAAGTTCTACGCGGACCTGGTGAACAAGTACCCGATCGTATCCATAGAGGACGGGCTGGCGGAAGACGACTGGGACGGCTGGAAACTCCTGACGGACACGCTGGGAGGAAAGGTCCAGATCGTGGGGGACGATCTCTTCGTAACAAACCGGAAGCGCCTGGAGAAAGGGATCAAGCTCGGCGTGGCCAATTCCATCCTGATCAAGCTCAACCAGATCGGCACCCTTACCGAAACCCTCGAGACTATCCAGTGCGCCCGGGAAGCCGGCTACACCACGGTCATCTCGCACCGCTCCGGCGAGACGGAAGACACCTGCATGGCCGACATCGCCGTCGCCGCCAACTGCGGGCAGATCAAGAGCGGCTCCATGTCCCGGACGGAAAGGCTGGCGAAATACAACCAGCTGCTCCGAATCGAGGAGGAGCTGGGCAAGGCCGCCGTCTATCGGGGACGGTCCGCCTTGTATTCGATACGGGGAAGGAAGTAACGACACTCCAGCGAAGGTTGAAAAACACCTGTTTTGCGGGCTGTTCAAAAATGCTTAGATGCAAGGCGCGCAAAAACCGAAGAGCGAGGCGTATATGGAAATACGCTGAGCGATGAGGTTTGTAGCGCAACGCAGCAGATGAGCGTTTTTCAACAGCCCGTTAGAGGAACTTGAACAGCCTGCGACGCAGGGATTCCATCTGCACCCTGTTTTCCGTCAGGGCGTAGCGTGTGGTTGTCCGTTTTTCTCCCTTGTCCTGGACCTCGGTCACAGTGATAATGTTTACGTCCTGGAGGTACCCTATGGCGCTCTGATAGTTGGACTGGGACAGGGCTTCCGCCCTCCGGATCTCTCCCTTACGGTACATCCTCGCCCCAAGACCCCGGATGTACTTCAGCCAATCCCTTTCCGCCTTCGGCCCCTTCCGGAGATAGTAACACCCCCGGACGACCACCCAGTAGGATTCCATATAGTTGTGGATGAGACCCGCAAAGGGAAGCAAACTGGTCCTTCCCCGCCCCTTCACCTCGATCCAGGCCCTTTCCCCCCTGTCGAAACGCACGATCATTCCCCGGTCGCGCAGATAGGAAAGGGTTTCCCCGACCTCGTCCACATCCTTCTTCTGATCGTCAAAAATGAATTCATGCCTGAACAGGCGTTTGAAAAATGAATAATCATCGCTGATCCGGTTGACGGGGATCATATCCTCCGGACTCGTCAGGATGGAGGTCGCCACAAAAATCGCGGGAAGGAAGTAGTGCAGAATATTGTTCTTGTAGTACTCGAGATTCATCCGTTTGTCGTCCTCGAGGGAATAGACGATTTCCTCAATTTCCTCTTCCTCGTCTTCCGCCCCCATGCGGGAGATGAGCCCCGACTGAGCAAAGAGGTTCAGCGCCTCTGCGACCGCCATTTCCCGGTCGGCAAAGGTCATGGCGAAGGAGACCCGGCGGGTGGAGAGATAATCGTGGAATAACGCAAGGACCTCCCTGAGATCCCCGAGAGAAATCCCCCTCCGGTCGTAACAGAGGAGACCCGCCGCGGTCAGGGCAAAAGGGGTAACCACGGAGACCTGATTGATGGCCCGGACGATCGTGTAGCCGATCCGGCGGTAGAGGCTCTGCCTCTCCGCTACCGTCATCTCTTCGAGGGGTTTTTCCTGCTCGGCCATATAGGATTTGAGAAGGATCGGATCCCCGACGTTCATGTAAACGCGCCCGTAGCGTTTCCGGAGCAGCTTGCCGCTTTTGATCATCTCCGTGGCCTTCTCCTTCTCCTTGGGAGCGCCGCCAAGTTCCTTCAGGTAGGCATTCTCCTCGATCACCCGGTCATAGCCGATATAGACGGGAATCGCCGCCAGATCCTCACAGGCCTTTTCCTGATAGGCCTGGATGATCATGGAAAGAAGACCATACTTGGGCATCACCATCTTTCCCGTCCGGCTGCGTCCGCCCTCGATGAAGAATTCCAGAGGCAGCCCCTCTTTCAGCAATACTTTGACATACCGGGTAAAGACCTCGGCATAGAGTTCGTTTCCCCTGAAGCCCCGGCGCAGAAAGAAGGCTCCCGATTTCCGGAAGATATAGCCCATAGGAAAGAATGAGAGGTTCATCCCGGCCGCCACGAACGGCATCTGGATGTTGTTCTTGAAGAAGATGTAGGAAAGAAGCAGATAATCGATATGGCTCCGGTGGCACGGGATGATGACAAAGGGCATCTTCTTAGAAACCTGACGAATCTTCGCAATGCCTTCCACGTCCACCACCAAGCCGTCGTAGATGTTGTTCCAAAGCCAGGTGAGGATTTTCTCCCAGATCTCTATGAAGATCTCATTGTAATCGGAGGCGATCTCGTCCAGATATTTTCTCGCCTCCTTCCGGACGGCATGGAAATCCCTCTTCCCCTTATTTTCCTTCACCGCCGTCTCTTCCATGAAGGCCACGAGCCCCTTGTCCCTGAGTACCATCCCGATGATCTCTTCCCGTGACTTCAGGATCGGCCCTACGATCGCCGCCTTTTCCTCATCTATCCGGGCAATCAGCTCCCCGCGGAGCTGCCGTATCAGTTCCTCCCGGGATAGTCCCTCCCCGGCCTTCATGAACTCCGCCAGATTGACCGGCTCGGCGGAGGCTACGGAGGCCTTGTTGGAATACCTGAGAAAGGTGACGACCCGCTGCAGGGGATCGGTCGTGTCGGTCTGACCGAAGAGAATGTTGATCAGGCTTTCTTTTTCTTTTTCCCTTCGCCGCCCGTAGGTGATCAGTTCCGGACAAAGATATATCGGCACGTCGGAGGTTTCCTGAACTTCCATCAACTGGGACAGCGCCTCCTCCACAAAGGGGTTTTCAAAGATTTCCGAGTACCCGAGATGGATGATGGAACTCTTCTTTCTCCGCGTGAGCTCTTTCAGATAGTTCTTCCTTACGGGATCGAGATCGGCCCTCTTGAAGATCCGCCGGGAAAGATGGGACATGATCACCCGGAGGGCCGCAAAAAAGGGCTGCCAGGTGAGCATATTGATGCCGTGACAGTAAACGGGCCGCGGGATCCCTTTACGCACGGAGAGATCCCGGAGAATGAGGCTGTTGATCTGGCTTTTGTTCTTCAGGGCATAGACGACCACGCCCTTTTCCGAGAGCGACTTCATATCCTCCGCTGTCTCATCGGCAATCCTGACCTTGGAGAGCGCCTTTCTGACTAGCCAGGAGAGGGGGAAATTGTCCTCGGGGTAGAGACTTCCCGCGTGGTAGACGCCGATCTCCGTGGTCCATGATCTGATTGCCGACAGAAAGGACATGATCCCTCTCAAGCCCTCCCCGTTTCCAAAAATGCATGCAGAATCCTCAGGGCTGTCTGTAGCCGCATGAAAGTCTCTCCCGTCCTGGTTTTTACTGGCCGTTCACCTGAAATTCCTCCGGGAAGCGTTTCTGCATGGTCGCCTCGACAAGCGCCCGGATTTCTGAAGAGGAGGAAAGTGTCATTACCTTGTTCAGGAGGGTCTTCGACTCCTTCAACGTAGACCCCCGGATGATCTTTTTCACACGGGGGATGGCCAGCGGATTCATGCTCAGCTCGTCGATTTCCAGTCCTAACAGGATCATTGTATAGGTCGGATCCCCCGCCATCTCCCCGCACATCGCCACCCGGATACCGGCTTTGTGCCCGATATCCACGACCTGTTTGATCAGGCTCAGAACGGCCGGATGGAGTGGTTCATACAGGTAGGTAACTCTTTCATTGATCCGGTCAATCGCCAGAACATATTGGATGAGGTCATTTGTTCCGATACTGAAAAAATCCACCTCTTTGGCCAGTTCCTCGGCAACGATCACCGCTGAAGGGACCTCGATCATCACCCCGATTTCGATATCGTTCCCTACAGCCATCCCTCTTTTCAGCAGCTCATTTTTCGCCTCGCAAAAGATCCGTTTAGCCTCAAGGATCTCCTCGATACCGGAAATCATCGGGAACATGATCCGGAGTTTCCCCCGGTCGCTCGCCCGGAGGATCGCCCGGAGCTGGACCTTGAAGAGTTCCACCTCCTTCAGGGAGAACCGGATGCCCCGAAGCCCCAGCTGCGGGTTCAATTCACGGGAAGTCTTGGCGTTCGGGAAAAACTTGTCGCCGCCCAGGTCGAAGGTGCGGATGGTCGACCAGGAAAGGCCCTCGACACCGACCACGGAGCGATAATGGGCGAGATGATCCTCCTCGTCGGGGAGTTGCTTCCGATTGATGTAGATGAACTCCGTCCGGTAAAGCCCGATCCCGTCCGCCCCGTGGGCAATTGCGGAAGGGATCTCTTCGATGAATTCGATGTTGCCGCCGATTTCCACACTGTAGTTGTCCTTCGTCACTGCGGGCAGTTTGGCGTAATCCAGCAGATCGTCCTGGGCTTCCTCATACAGCCGCTTCTTGTCTTCGTAGCGCTTTCTGACCTCCGGATCGGGACAGACGATCACAACCCCGGCGGAACCGTCTATGATGATGTAATCGTTGGTCTGGACAGACCGGGTGATGTTCTCCAAGCCCAGCACGGCGGGGATCTCGAGCGAACGGGCCACAATCGCCGTATGGGAGGTCTTCCCGCCCATGTCCGTGGCGAATCCGAGCACCCGGTCGATCTTCATCTGGGCCGTGTCGGCGGGCGACAGGTCGGTGGCGATGATGACGAACCCTTCCCCCATCTCGACGACCGTCAGGTTTTTTTCGCCGAGATTGGTGATAATCCGCTGCCCGGCGTACTGGATGTCGCTGATGCGCCCGCGGAGATAATCGTCCTCCATCCTGTCGAAGATCTCCCGATATTTGTCGATGGTCATCCGCACAGCCCATTCGGCATTGACAGACATTTCCCGGATATTCCGGATGGTACGGTCGACGAATTTCCGATCCCGCAAAATCATGATATGGATATCGATGATGTAGAGCGGCTGCATCCCCCCGCCCAGATCGCTGAGCTGATTCTTCAGCTCGAGGAGCTGTTTTTCCGATTCCCTAAGGGCCTTTCTGAAACGCCTGATCTCTCCGGCGATCAGGGATGGATCGTTCAGCTTGTAAAGGGGAACCTGGGCATCCCTGCGGTCGAAAAGGTAAGCCTTGCCGATGACAACGCCTGGTGAAACGCCGATCCCCTTCATCACGGTAGTTTCTTTCAGATCATCCTCACCCATGAAATCCTCTATCCCCACAGATCGGACAACGGTCATGACCGCCGCACCGTTACACTTCCCCGAATTTATCCGCAATCAGCCGCGCAAAGGCCTCTATTGCCTCTTCCGCGTCGGCGCCCTCTGCACGAATCGTCAACCGGCTCCCCCGGGGACAAAACAGGGTTAGGATGCCCAGGATGCTCCGCCCGTTGACCTCGACCCCGTCCTTCTCCAGGAAGATCTCCGCCTGGAAGCGATTGGCCGTTTCAACCAGTTTGGCGGCTACCCTGGCATGAATTCCCAGCCTGTTCGCGATATCAAATGTCCTTATCTTTACCATATCAGATGGACAGCACCCTGCACAAGACAGTAATTCAGTAGAGGATCTTGACCGGAGAGATTCCCCTGCGGAAAAACAAAAGTGTGTTCCGGGACCTATCGATGGCGTTGCCTAACATGATTGGTCGGTGAAGTCAATCCATTGCCCTCATGGTCACATCAATATTTATGAGATTCCGACCAGACATGATGCGTGAACGGGACGGGGGCCACAGCCGAGATACGCATTTTTTTCACATTTTTTTCTTGACAGACAGTATTATTTTTGATAGCAAAGCGCACCTTTAAGGAAGGGAATAACCGACCCGACTTGGCCATGAATTTGGTATTGGAAGCGGGTCGGTTTTTTTAGAATAAAAACTGATCCGTCGAGGAGGAGATTAACATGATTTGTCAAACCATCAAGAGCGGTGCAGAGTGCGGCTTCATGACGAAGAAGGGCTGCGGATTCAACGGGGGAAGCTGTCACGAAATCATCGACAAATGTGAAGGATGCAACAAGGTTATCGAGTGTGAAACGGGCACGTATTGCCGGGTTTATCCGGATCCGGCCGGAAAATGGCGGACCGGAAAATGCCCGACGGCCTCCCATCTGAAGACGGACGTCAAAGATGTGGCGCAGAAAGTCAATCCGCTGAAGGCCTCCAAGCGGGCAAACAAGAAGTAACTTCGGGAATGCAGCCGCGTGTCTCCCCTCCGCCTTCCGGTTTCCGGCGGGCAGGATGCAGTCGATAAAAAAAGGCCGATATGAAACCGGAAGGTTTCCGTCGGCCTTGTGTTTTATTACTGAGATTGGCGACCTTGCGACTCGCCGAATTTTTACGAAGCAGTCAGGATCCACTGACGATGTCTCTGATCTGCCGTAAACCTTTTTCTATTTCCGTAAGGAGCTCTTCCCTTCTATCACCGGCGGCCGCAAATCCCCCCGACCGCATCTTCTGGAGCTGTTTCCTGGCCCCATTGATCGTGAAATTCTCCTCGTAGAGGAGTTTTCTGATCGTCAGCAACTCCTCGACATCCCTTCGTCGATAGAGTCGCTGATCGGATCGGGTGCGGATCGGTCTGACCGTTTTGAATTCTGATTCCCAGTAGCGGATCACGTAAGGCTGGACATTCAATAACCGGCTGACTTCACCGATCCGGAAATAGGACTTATCGGGAATCGACCTGTTCATAATCAAATCCCAACATCATGCATGTCGACCTCAGTCCTCAGCCCTTGATGTGCCGCCGCTTAAGAATTAAGAATTCAAACGAGCTCTGATTAATCGTTAAGCGCCTTGCGAAAGACCTGACTGGACTTGAATGTCAGCACCCTTCGGGCCGAGATGGCGATCTCGTCACCGGTCTGGGGGTTCCTTCCCCGCCGGGATTTCTTCTCCTTGACGACAAAATTTCCAAAACCGGAAATTTTGATCTTCTCACCACTCGTCAGGTTGTCCTTGATGATATCGAAGACCGACTCGACGATCCGCGCCGAATCTTTCTTCGAAAATCCCAGCTTCTCGTAAACATCCTGAATGATATCGATCTTTGTCATTTTCTGCCTCCTCCGGTTGTTACAGGTTGGTCTGTTCTTATCTCACTGATGCCTCCGTTGCCTGCACGATCTTCTGCACAATCCCGCCGTGGATCTCATTCACCTCTTCATCGGTCAATGTCCTCTCCGCGCTGCGATATGAAAACCGCAGTCCCAAACTTCTCATCCCCGCGGGGATGTTTTGGCCTTCATATACATCAAAAATTTGAACTTTTTCAAGTAATTCTTCAGGGAAATCTTTCACCAGCCGGAGCAGTTCTCCCGCCTCCAACTCGCGGCGGATCAGAAAGGCCACATCCCGCGAACTCGACGGAAAACGGGGAATGCTGCGGAATGGCGCCTTTGCGGAATAATATTCTGTTAGGCGATCCAGATCCAGTTCGCATACCACAATCGGACCGGTCAGATCCACGCGGGACAGGACATCCGGATGAATCTCTCCCAGAAAGCCGACCGGTTCGTTCCCGCTGAACACGCCGCAGGATTTCCCCGGATGCAGAAAGGCCTCACGGATGCCGGACTTGAATGACGGAGCGGGTATCCGAAGCGCATCAAGGATGTTTTCCACACATCCTTTCATATCATAGAAATCTGCATGCAGATCCCGGGAATGCCAGCGGTCTTGGTAACGCAGTCCCGTGATGAGACAGGCCATCCGGTTCTGTTCCAGGGGCTGCTTCCCCTCCTCATGCCTGATGAAGGTCCTGCCCACCTCAAATATCTTGAGATCGAAGCGGCCGACATCGGCGTTTCTTTTGGCGTTGAGTAGAAGGCTGTAGATCATGGTGGACCGCATGACCGCCTGTTCTTCCGTCAGCGGGTTTCTGATCCTGACCTGGCAACGCCGCTCGTCCGTTTCGCCGAGCCCGAGTTGATCGACGGCCTCCGGTGCAATGAAACTGTAGTTGATCGCCTCCCCATAGCCGGCGCCGGTCATGATTTCCCGCACCCGCTCCTCGACCGTTCTCTTGCCGTCCGTGATTCCGGCATCAACGGACACCGCAGGCAGGGTCACCGGCACCCTGCCGTATCCGTACAGACGGGCAATCTCTTCGATGAGGTCGATCTCCCGCGTGATATCCACCCGGCAGGTCGGGGGAGTCACCTTGAAAGCCCCCTCTCCATCGCCGGTCGGCTCGACCGCCATCTCCAGGCATTCGAGGATGCGGATCATCTCCGCTTCGGGAACAGCCGTACCCAAGATATCGCGCACCCGCTGCACATGCAGGGGGATGTCGCACGCCGTCTCAACCCTCCGGGGATACTGATCGATCGCATTTGCGCAGACCGTTCCACCGGAAAGCTCCGCCATGAGACGGGCCGCCCGGTCGAGCGCCCGGATCACCCCTTCCGGATCAATCCCCCGTTCGAACCGGAAGGCGGCGTCGGTTCCCATGGCCAGCGCCCGCGAGGTCCTGCGAATGGAGGAGGGGTCGAAATAGGCACTCTCCAGAAGGATCGTCTCCGTATCCGACTGGACCTCGGAATTGAGTCCGCCCATCACCCCGCCGACGGCCACCGGCTTGACGCCATCACAGATCATCAGCGTGTCGGCCCGCAGGGTCCTTTCCTTTCCGTCGAGGGAAACGAATGGTTCCCCTTCCCGGGACCTCCGAACCACGATCCTCCCTTCTTCAAGAAAGCGGAAATCGAAGGCATGCAGGGGCTGGCCCATCTCCACCATGACGAAGTTGGTCACATCCACAATATTGTTGATTGAGCGAAGCCCCACCGCCTCCAGCCGCCGCCTCATCCAGAAAGGCGACGGGCCGATCCGCACCCCTTTGATGATCCGGGCCGTGTAACGGGGGCACAGATCCGGATCGAGGATGGAGACCGAGGTGACCCCGCGGATATCCTCATCGGTCTCCATCACGCCGGAGGGGGGATAGCGCAGCTCTTTCCCGGTAATGGCCGCCACCTCGCGGGCCACTCCGATGATGGACAGACAATCCGGGCGGTTGGGGGTGACGCCGATATCGAGAACCGTGTCGCGCAGATCGAGCGCCTCCGCCAGGTCTTCTCCCAGAGGCAGATCGGACGGGAGAAGCATGATCCCCGAGGCGTCGCCGCCGACCCCGAGTTCCTCCTCGGAACAGAGCATCCCCTCGGAGGCCTCGCCGCGAATCTTCGAACTCCGAATGACATATCCACCCGGCAGGGTCGCTCCGACCTGCGCCAGCGGGACGGTGTCGCCGACGCTGATATTCCCGGCGCCGCAGACCACAGGATAGGTTGCCTCTCCTGTGGTCACTTCACAGAGGGATAAATTGTCGGCATCGGGATGGGATTTGACGGAGAGTATCTTTGCCACCCTGACTTCGCTGAAGGCGGGGCCGGTCCTATCCAGGGAATCCACTTCCAGACCGGCCATGGTCAACAGTTCGGCCAGTTCCTCCGGCGACACATCCACGTCCACATAATCTCTAAGCCATTTCAGACTGACTAACATAGGGGCTTTCTCTCGGCGGCTTCAACGGAAACCGGCGCAAGGTGCGGATTCCCGGACAAATCAAAACTGTTCCAGGAACCGCATATCGCTCTCAAAAAATAGTCGGATATCCGAGATCCCGAATTTCAGCATGGCGATCCTCTCCAGACCGAGACCGAAGGCAAAACCGGTGAATTCCTCGGGGTCATAACCGACGTTCTTGAACACCTCGGGATCGACCATGCCGGATCCCAGGATCTCCAGCCAGCCGCTCTGACCGCAGACCCGGCAACCCCGGCCGCTGCACATGACGCACCGGATATCGACCTCCGCACTCGGTTCCGTGAAGGGAAAGAAACTGGGGCGGAACCTGAGCGCCGTGTCCTCGCCGAACACCTGTTTGAGGAAAACGGTCAGCACCCCCTTGAGATCGCCGAAGGTGATCCCTCTGTCGACGAGGAGGCCTTCGATCTGATGAAACATGGGGGTGTGCGAGATGTCCGAGTCGCGGCGGTAAACACGGCCGGGGGAGAGGATTCTCACCGGCGGTCTTCTCTTTTCCATGATCCGGACCTGGACCGGAGAGGTATGGGTGCGCAGGACGATGTTGTCTTCAACATAGAAGGTATCCTGCATGTCCCGTGCGGGATGGTCCTTGGGGATATTCAGCGCTTCGAAATTATAGTAATCCAATTCAACTTCCGGACCTTCCACCACCGAAAATCCAAGACCGGCAAAGATGCGGCAGATCTCTTCCCTGACCTGCGTCACCGGATGGAGACGGCCATGCCGGACGCCCCTCCCGGGGAGAGTGACATCGAGCCTCTCGCATTGGAGGAGCGCTTCCCTTTTTGAGGATGCCAGCCCGGCAAGAAGCTGATCGATCCCGGCGGAAAGGCTCTCCTTGACTTCATTGCACTGCCTGCCGAACTGGGGCCTTTCTTCGGAAGGCACATTCCCGATGTTGCGCAGCAATGCGGTCAGAAGGCCCTTCCTGCCGAGATAACGGGTGCGGATCTCCTGGAGTTCCTCTTCCGTTTCGGCCTTGCGGAGCCCGGCTTCCGCCTGCTCCCGAAGCGCCTTCAGATCTTCCCTCATGCCGTCCGCTCACCCTTTGCGATGGTCACGATTTCGGAAAAACCGCGGGGATCATGAATGGCAAGCTCGGAGAGGATCTTCCTGTCGATCTCGACACCCGCTTTGTGCATCCCATCGATCAGCCGGCTGTATGAGATCTCGTTCAGGCGCGCAGCGGCGCTGATCCGTGCGATCCACAGCTTCCGGAAGTCCCGTTTTCTGACCCGTCTGTCCCGGTAGGCATAGGCCATCGCGTGGTTCACGGCTTCCGTGGCCGTTCTCAACAGCCGGTTTCTTGACAGGAAAAACCCCTTGGCCGCCTTGAGGATCTTCCTTCTCTTCTTGTGAGCCGTCAAGCTTCTCTTTACCCTCGGCATTGCTTTTATCTCCTCATCTTTATAATGTGAGGCGTAAGGTGTGAGGTGAAAACACTCCTCACTCTTCACTCCTCGCTCCTCACTCCTACAGATACGGAATCAGTTTTCTTATCGCCTTTTCATTCGTCTTATCGAGAATGGTCGATTTTCTCAGGTTTCTCTTGCGCTTTGTCGTTTTCGGCGTCAGGATATGGCTGGCATTGGCCTTGTTCCTCTTGATCCGCCCCGTTCCCGTCACGGAAAAACGTTTCGCCGCGCCGCGATGTGTTTTGATTTTTGGCATTCCATCACCCCTATTCTAAAGATACTGAATCTTCGGTCGGTTCAGGCGTAAATATTTTCCAACCTGAATACAACAACATTGCGAATAGCCCTGTTTCCCGGCAGGATCCCCTCACTTCTTCGGCGAGAGAATCATGATCATGTTTCTCCCCTCCAGCCTCGGGTGCTGATCGATCGCTGCTCCATCCGCAAGGGTCTCCTTGATGTCCTCCATGATCTTCCTGCCGAGCTCGGTATAGGCAATTTCACGCCCCCGGAACATCATGGTGATCTTGACCTTGTTGCGCTGCTCAAGAAACTTCCGGATGTGCTTGATCTTGACCTCCAGGTCATGCTCCTCTGTCTTGGGCCGGAGACGGATCTCCTTGACCTGAATGACCGTCTGGCTCTTTTTGGAAATCTGAACCTTCTTGCTCTGCTGGTATCTGAATTTTCCGTAATCCATGATCCTGCAGACCGGCGGCGCCGCAGTGGGCGACACTTCCACCAGATCCAGACCCGCCTTCGCCGCCTCCGCCAGGGCGTCCGCCAGAGAAATGACCCCTAACTGGTTTCCCTCCACATCAATTACCCTGACCGACGAAGACCTGATCTCACGGTTGATCCTTAAATCCTTAGCTATGGGTCACCTCCAGACATGTAAACAAACTATTTGAACTGTGAAGACTGCCCGCGGACAAGGGCAATGAACGCCTCCACACCGATGGAACCTAAGTTTTTCCCGTCCCGCTGCCGCGGAGAAACCTGGCCGGAGGCCACTTCCCGATCGCCGATCACGAGCATGAAAGGCGTCTTCTGCAGCTGCGCCTCCCGGATCTTGTAGCCCAGTTTTTCATTCCGGAAATCGCCCTCCGCCCGAATGCCTGCCTCGACGAGACGCATCCTGACTTCCTTCCCGTAGGGGATATGGTTGTCCGTCACGGTCAGCACAGCGGCCTGCACGGGCGACAGCCAGAGGGGGAAGGCGCCGGCGTAGTGTTCGATCAGCACCCCCATGAACCGCTCGATGGCCCCCAGGATCACCCGGTGGAGCATGACCGGACGGTGTTTCTCGCCGTCCTCGCCGATATAACTCAGGTCAAACCGCTCCGGCAGGGTAAAATCGCACTGGATGGTCGCACACTGCCACTTCCGCTTCAGGGCATCCTTCAGCTTGAAGTCGATTTTCGGTCCGTAGAAGGCGCCCTCGCCTTCGTTCACTTCATAGGTCATGCCGCCGTCCCTGAGCGCTCCCTCGAGGGCCGCGGTGGCAAGCTCCCAGTCCTGATCCGAACCGATGGAATTCTCCGGGCGGGTGGAGAGTTCCACCTCGTATTCGAAGCCGAAGATACCCATCGCATAACCGACGAAATCGGCGATTGCCCGGATCTCGCCGTTGAGCTGAGCCGGCGTGCAGAGGATGTGGGCGTCATCCTGCGTGAACTGGCGCACCCGCATGAGACCGTGCAGCACCCCCGCCTTTTCGTGGCGGTGAACCGTTCCCAGTTCGAAATAGCGCAACGGCAGGTCGCGGTAGGAGCGGATCTTCGCCTTGTAGATCAGCATGTGGGAGAGGCAGTTCATGGGCTTGATCCCATAGGTCTGCTCATCCACATCGGTGAAGTACATATTCTCCCGATAATGATCGAAATGACCCGACCGTTTCCAGAGGTCTACCTTGAGAATCTGTGGGCCGATGACCAGGTCATAGCCCCGCTTCAGGTGTTCCTTTTTCTCCCAGTCCTCGATGATGGTCCGCAGCAGGGTCCCCTTGGGATGGAAGATGACGAGCCCGGGGCCTATCTCATCGTTGAGCTGGAAAAGGTCCAGTTCCCTGCCGAGACGGCGGTGGTCCCTTTTCTTCGCCTCTTCCAGGAGCCGCAGATGTTCTTCGAGCGCCTCCTGCGTCGCGAAGCCGGTCCCGTAGATGCGCTGGAGCATTTTGTTGCGCTCGTCTCCCCTCCAGTAGGCGCCGGCCACATGGAGGAGCTTAAAGGCTTTAATCATTCCAGTCGACGGGACATGAGGCCCGCGGCAAAGATCGATGTAGCCGTGCTGGCTGTAGAGGCTGACCGTCTTGACGTCCGCCGGCAGGTCGTTCAGGAGTTCGACCTTGTAGTGTTCCCCTTTGCTCCGGAAAAGCTCAACGGCCTCCTCGCGGCTCACCTCACGCCGTTCGAAGGGGCAATCCGCTGCGGCGATCTCCCGCATCCGGGCTTCGATCCGCTCGAGATCCTGCGGGGTGAAACCCTCGGCATATTCAAAATCGTAATAGAAACCGTCTTCGATGGCGGGACCGATAGCGACCTGAACACCTGCGAAGGTCTCCTGTACCGCCTGGGCCATGACATGGGACATGCTGTGACGGAGGATCGAAAGGCCCTCCGACGAAGCGACATCGATCGGCTCGATGGCGGCAGCTTCGGCAAGAGAATGGCTCAGGTCGACCGGCAACCCGTTCACCTTAGCCGCCATTGTTGAAGCGAGATTCCCCCCCTGGCCGCCCGCAAGGGCCTCCCCTACCGTAAGCCCCGCCGGACAAAAAGCCTCTTTTCCACCCGGCAGGGCAATCTTTATTTTCTGCACCATATCCCGCTTCCCATGAAGAAAGGGCATCCGCACTATGCGATGATGCCCTCACCAATGCCTGCCGCCCGCTCAAGACGCCATTACGGATCCAACATACCCAATCACTCTGGCCGCTTGCGAAGGCAGAGTGGTTATTGAAAGTGGTAGGCACGCAGGGATTTGAACCCTGGACATCCACCGCGTCAGGATGGCGCTCTCCCCCTGAGCTACGTGCCTGCATGAGATTCTCCCGCCGAGAGGGTGCTCTGTCTAACAAGAAAATACAGTGATGTCAAGGCAAATATCATTTTCCCGCGTCGTTGTTGATGAGCTTCATGCCCCTCGCCATGTAGTTCAGGCCGGAAATGATCGTGAAAAAAGCGGTCACCCAGTAGAGTGTTAGGAGCCACATCTCATTGAAAGCGCCGGGCAGACATAGGACGGAAAGGCTAAGCAGGACCGTGACGAGCTGCAGGGCGGTCGTGATCTTACTGATGAAAGCCGGACGGATTTCCACGGGAATCGACATGATGGAAAAAACGGAGATGCCCAGCAGAATGATGAAGTCCCGGCTGATGACAATCACCGTTAACCATCCCGGAATGATGTGCAGGACGGACAGCGTCACAAAGGAACTGGTCAGAAGCGCCTTGTCGGCAATCGGATCCAGATAGGAACCGAGGACGGTCTGCTGATGAAGGACCCTGGCCAGGAATCCGTCAAGAGCATCGGTAAGGCTCGCAGCGATAAAGACAATCAGCGCCTTGAGAAATGAGCCCTGGATGAGCAGGATGACAATGACCGGCACCATGATGATTCTCAGCAGCGTCAATAGGTTCGGAATATTCATTTTCTACTTCTCACCAGCATCAGATACCGCCACGATCCCTCGCCCTGTTCCAGTCCACCCACTCATCCCTGTCCTCTGCCTCGGTGAAATCCCTCGGCTTCTCAGGTCTTCCGTCCGCTCCGATTCTCACCTGCTGCATCGCCTTGATGATGAGAGTCCATTCCTCCATGGTCACCCTGTGCGGCCCGGGAACCGGCTTGGGACCCTCAACACGGGTGGGCGGTCCGAGCGGCTTCGGCGCTTCCAGCGCCTTCCCGCCGCCGCTTACATAAACCGTCCCCTCATAGACCCTGACCAGGGCCGAGAGGTCTTTCTCGACATTCATCCGGTAAATAGTCCCCCGAACTCCGGCGACCGCATAATCACAGGATACCTCAACATTTCCCTTCACTCCCAGGGTTTTCACGACGTTGGCCCACGCCCTGCCGAGGACGATATGGACCTTCTCCTCCCGGGGCGCGGCCGTTCCTCCCGGTTCCACCCGGATCAGCCGGAACTCGGAATCCCCGGCAAAACGGACCAGGCTGCTGTCGGGAAGCAGGATTTCCAGTCGCGCTCCCGCCCCGGTGCGCACTTGATCCCCCTCTCCCAGGGCATCTTTGAGCGTCAGGGGAAACCACTTTCCCTTTTCCAGGACTTCTGCAGACCCCGTGAGGAGAGTCACCGTGGCCTCGCCCTTCCCGATGGCCAGTGTCACCACCCGTCTCGCCTCCGCCTGTTGAAGAAAACAGGCGGCATGGAAAAGGGAGGTTGCCAGAAAGAGGAACAGGACCTTCTTGTTCACGGATCTCCCCCTCGAGAGGCGGCTCAGGAACCGATTGCATCCGGGCCGTCCGGCAGAGTCGAAAGCGCCTTATTGACAACCTCCTGAATGGCCGGCTCAAAGACCTGAGAGGTTTTCAATTCCAACTGTTTCCGGAAGAAACCGTAGTTGCGATGGGTTGTCCGATAGTGCACACGCCAGAGGCTCTCTCCCGTTCTGGCGCTCCTCAGTTCGAATTCCACATCCACCGTGGTCGGCGCATAGAAAAGAATCACTGCCGTTCCGACTTCTTTCAATATGGTGTACAGGACTGCGTCCACGTTCAGCATTTCGCCCAACAACCGAGGCGAGACCTCACCCCCGCCGCCGGCGGCAACTCCGGCCAGCTTCTCGTCGATCACTTTCGGCGGAATCTTTGGATAACCCTTGAAATAGAGTTCCTCGACCAGCTTGTTCCGCAACAGCCTGGCCATTTCAGGATCGGCAGGGCTATTTTGGACGGGCATAACCGCAACGAGCCTCGTTCCCCTCTTGCCGTAATCGGGAACGATCGTGTGCGGAATCTTCGCGGCGCAACCGGCAAAGAAAAAAAACACCTCAAGAAGCAACAACAGACGCATTCCTTTACACATCATCGCGCATACTCCTTCATCTCAGCCAGTCATACCCCTTTTTTCAGTTTTTCGATCTCCTCACGGATGACGCATTCGGCAATCCCGGGTATGACCTCGCGGGCGACCTTTTCCGCAACCTCCGCAGCCTTTCTCATGATCTCGTCACGCAGTCCCGGATCGACGAGCGCCATCTTCGGTCTTCTATCGACGACATCCACGAGATCATAGATCCTGTCGGGACCGGTCTTCCCTTCCGGAAGGCCGGCAGCCTGAAAGCGCGGCGCATCCTCCAGCACATTCAGGAGGTCATGGATACTGTCTTCCGGCTTCAGTATACGCCCCTCTATCATCATGACCCTGTTCCTGTCTTCCCCGGATAAACTTCCTGCCACGCCCATGGTCTCCTCCCCCTATCCTCTTATGAAAACGGCGACTGATCCGCCGAATTCCTTTACATCCGCGAACTTCCATTTTACCGCTGTCAGTTATCACACCTCCGCCGACAGTTCAAGGGAATAGTAGGAGACGGTAGATCCTCCTCCGCGACACCCCTGTTTCCTGCGCGAGCCGGTCTGCCATATCCCGCAGGGACAGCCCCCCTTCCCGCCGCAACTGCTCATGACGACGGAGAAGTTCCTCATCGGAACAGTCCGGCGTCTCCCCGGTTCGGCCCGCCACGATCAGGGTCACCTCCCCCCTGACCGTCCCGTCTCCCAGTCCGGTGATCACTTCGCTGACCGGCCCTCTCAGGAATTCCTCATAGATTTTGGTCATCTCCCTGGAAACGACCACTTCCCTGCCCCCCAGCAGCTCTCCGATATCGTGGAGGGAGGACAATAGGCGGCGGGGTGATTCGTAAAAGATGAGGGTCTTTTCCTCTTCCAGGAGAGAGGTAAGCAGCTCTCTTCGCCTGGTGGACTTTGAGGGTAAAAAACCGTGAAAAACAAAACTGTCCATCGGCAGGCCGGACACGCTGAGGGCGGCAATCAGGGCCGAAGCCCCGGGAACGGGCGCCACCCGGATACCCCGCAAGATCGCCTCCCTGACGAGAATATAACCGGGATCGGAGATACCCGGGGTCCCCGCATCCGAAACATAGGCCACATCCTCCCCCCCTTGCAGTCTCGCGATAAGCAGTCCGCATTTTCTCGCCTCGTTCTGATCATAGAGGCTGGTCAGAGGGGTGAGGATCTGATACGCATTGAGGAGAATCCTGGTCCGCCGCGTATCCTCGGCCGCGATCAGGCGTACCTCCTTCAGGACCCGGATGGCCCGGATTGTGATATCATCGAGGTTCCCGATCGGAGTGGCCACCACATAAAGCGTCCCCCCCGTCCCGCCGCTGCTTTTCCGCGTTTCCGGCTGTTCTCCTGCGGGAGGTCCAGCCTCGCGGATGGATGCTTTCCGTTTTTTATCGCGGCGCTGATGAACGTTTTTTCCCATACAAAGAAAAGGCCAATGCTTATGTAAAAAGTCGCCCGGATTTATAAATTGATTGACAGATAAAATCCCTTTGTGGTTTATAACAGCGTCATAGAAAAATTGCCAGAAAAACAAGGCCGCGGGGCTGCGTCGAGCCGGGGATGAAGCCCACCACAGGAATTCACGGCATGCCAGGGGGGATTAACAGGATGAAACGGATTCTCATCACCGGCGGCGCCGGATTTCTCGGTTCCCATCTCTGCGAGCGGCTTCTCGCAGAGGGACATGAGATCCTCTGCCTCGACAACTTCTTTACCGGAAGCAGGGCCAATATCCTTCATCTCCTTGAAAATCCGTGCTTTGAATGCATCCGTCACGACATCATCAACCCGATCTACCTGGAAGTCGATCAGATCTACAACCTGGCCTGCCCGGCATCCCCGGTCCATTACCAAGTCAATCCGATCAAGACGATCAAAACCAGCGTCATGGGCGCGATCAATACCCTGGGGCTCGCCAAGCGGGTGAAGGCCAGGATCTTGCAGGCCTCCACCTCCGAGGTGTACGGCGATCCGGAGGTCCATCCCCAGAGGGAGGATTACTGGGGCCGAGTCAACCCGATCGGGATCAGGAGCTGTTACGACGAAGGGAAGCGGGCCGCCGAATGCCTGATGATGGACTATCACCGCCAGAATCATGTTGATGTCAAGATCGTCAGGATATTCAATACCTATGGACCACGGATGGCCGTCCGCGATGGGCGCGTCGTCAGCAACTTCACCGTTCAGGCCCTCAAAGGGGAGGAGATCACCATCTACGGCGACGGGGCCCAGACCCGATCCTTCTGCTATGTGGACGATCTGGTCGAAGGCCTGATCCGGATGATGAACTCCCCGGAGGGCTTCACGGGTCCCGTCAACATCGGCGCCCCTCAAGAATTCACGATCCTGGAACTGGCGAAGACCCTGATCCGGATAACGGACTCCCCCTCGCGGATCGTCTTCCTGCCGCTACCGCAAGACGACCCGGTACAGCGGCGGCCGGACATCGCTCTGGCCAGGGAAAAACTCGGCTGGGAGCCCCGGGTCCCCCTTGCCGAGGGGCTGGAAAAGACCATCGCCTATTTCCGGAAATTGGTCTGATGGGGCTTCCCTTGATTACGAGGACGCTATGACTTCCGCAAAGAAGATTCTCTGCATCGGGGCCGGCTATGTCGGCGGCCCCACCATGGCCATGATCGCCTCCAAGTGTCCTCACTGCCGGGTCACCGTGGTGGACATCGACCCCGAGCGGATTGCGGCCTGGAATTCCGACGAACTGCCTATCTACGAACCGGGGCTGGATCAACTGGTTGCCGCAGCCCGCGGGCGGAATCTCTTCTTCAGCACGGACATCGAAGCGGGGATCCGGGAGAACGACATCATCTTCGTCAGCGTGAACACGCCAACCAAGGCTTTCGGGCTCGGGGCAGGGATGGCGGCCGACCTCCAGTACTGGGAAAAGACCGCCCGGCAGATCCTCGCGTTTTCGGAATCGTCCAAGATAGTCATCGAAAAGAGCACCCTCCCCGTAAAGACCGCGCTCGCCATGGAAAGGATCCTGAACAGCCGTGTAAACGGGGTCTTTTTCGACGTCCTCTCCAATCCCGAGTTCCTGGCCGAAGGAACGGCCGTCCGCGACCTGGAACAGCCGGACCGCATCCTCATCGGCTCACGGGAAACGGAGAGCGGACTGAAAGCAAGGGAGACACTGGCGGAGATCTACGCAAACTGGGTCCCGCGGGAGAAGATCATCACCTCCAATATCTGGAGCAGCGAGCTCTCCAAGCTGGTTGCCAATGCCTTCCTCGCCCAGAGGATCTCCTCGATCAATGCTGTTTCCGCCCTCTGTGAAAAGGCTGATGCGGATGTCACCGAGGTCGCACGCGCCGTCGGCATGGACAGCCGGATCGGCGCCAAGTTCCTCAACGCCAGCATCGGCTTCGGCGGTTCCTGCTTCAACAAGGATATCCTCAACCTCGTCTACCTCTGCCGGAATTACGGACTCGAGGAGGTTGCGGATTACTGGGAGAGCGTCGTGAAGATCAACGACTATCAGCAGGAGCGCTTCATCCGGAACATGCTGGGGGCCATGTTCAATACCCTGGCCGGGAAAAGGATCTGCCTGTGGGGCTTCGCCTTCAAGGCGAACACGAGCGACACCAGGGAAAGTCCCGCGATCTTCGTTACCCGGCGGCTCCTCGAGGAGCGTGCCGAGGTGGTTGTCTCCGATCCGAAGGCATTGAAAAACGCCCGCATGGACCTTGCCGGGTCGGCGGGCCGGGTCAGTTACGTCGAAGACCCCGTCCGCGCGGCGGAAGGCTGCCACGCCATCGCGCTCCTCACCGAATGGGATCTCTACCGTCATCTTGATTTACGGAAGATTTTTGAGACCATGGAAAAGCCGGCCTTTATCTTTGACGGGAGAAACCTTCTGGACCACCGCCGCTGCTTCGACATCGGCTTCAACGTCTATCCTCTCGGCAAGCCGCCGCTGACGCACTTCTGATGGACGCCTGCAACATCATCGAGGCGTAAGGAGTGAGGTGTTAGGCTACGGTCAGGAGACGGGCTTCTGCAACAGCGAGATACTCCACGCCGGCAACTGCTTCCGCTAACCGAAGGAGAGTTCAAAGGCGTTCCGGATCAGCTCGATCCGGTGGCCTGCCGGCAGCAGCCGGACCGCCACGACATCAAACCTCGCCGGGCGGTGGCACAGGCGTCTTTCCGCCAGATAATGAAGGGATATCCTTGAAATCTTCTTCTGTTTCTCACGTCCGACGGCGAGTTGCGGATCTCCGAAGGTCCCGGAGCGCCTGCTCTTGACCTCGACAAAGACCAGGGTCTCCCCCTCCTCGGCCACGATATCGATCTCTCCGAAGAGACAACGGAAATTACGTTCAAGGATCCGGTACCCCGCGTCCTTGAGATAAGCCGCGGCCAGCTCTTCGCCCCTTTTCCCTGTCCGCATTCCCGTCAGCGACATGGCCGGTATCCACGATTTTTTCGACCCGTCAGAACCCCAATTTTTCATTCACCGGGTGGCAGTCGATTTCGGCAACCCGGAAAGAATGGCGGTGAATTTTGCAACGGCCGTATTTCACGATCGCCTCCCGGTGCTCAAGCGTGCCGTATCCCTTGTTCCTGAGAAAATTGTACTGGGGAAACTGACGGTGGTACATCTCCATGATCCGGTCCCGCGAAACCTTCGCCACAATGGACGCCGCTGCGATCGAGACGCTGCGCGCGTCGCCGCGGACGATGGCTTCCTGCGGGACGGCCAGAGAAATCCGGTGCAGACCGTCGATGAGAAGATAATCGGGAGGGGGAAAAAGACCGAGGACCGCTTCCTTCATGGCGGCAAGCGTCGCCTGGAGGATGTTTACGGCGTCGATCACCGGCGCTTCAATGACGCCGATGCCGATAGAAACCGCCTCCCGCTGGATGACCGTGGAGAGTCTTTCCCTTTGCCGCGGGGAAAGTTTCTTGGAATCTCTTATTTCCACGTGTTCATAATCGGGCGGCAGGATCACGGCGGCGGCAACCACCGGGCCTGCCAGAGGACCGCGGCCCGCCTCGTCGATCCCGGCGATGTTTCCATAGCCGCACTCGCGGGCGTTGCTCTCGAAGCTGTTCATACCCCGGGCCGCTCTCACCCCGCCGCCTGCGCCTGCCTGCGGCGCGTCACTTCCCTGCCGGAAGGTTCTACTTTCCGGCTGAGAACATCCTACTTTCCGACCTCCTTGATCCTGGCCCGCTTGCCTCTCAGGCTCCTGAGATAGTACAGACGGGAACGCCTGACCTTACCCCGGGTGACGACTTCGATCCGGTCGATCGAGGGCGAATGAAGGGGAAAGGTTCTTTCCACGCCGATTCCGTACGAGACTTTCCTGACGGTGAAACTGGACCGAACGTCCCCCTTTCTCCGGCGGATAACGACCCCTTCAAAGGCCTGAATCCGCTGTTTCTGACCTTCAACAATCCGTACAAAGACCTTGACGGTATCGCCCGTTCTGAAATCGGGGATATCTCCCCTCATCTGCTCTTTTTCCAACATTTCTATGGCATTCATAACCCTGAACTCCTTCTTAAACCCGTTCTATCTATTTCCAATTCACTTTCAAACAGCTATTCCACCTCTTCGGCAAGCCATCTTTTCTCTTGCTCCGTCAGGACCGCGCCCGCCAGCAGGTCGGGCCGCCTGTTCCGCGTCCTGATGAGAGATTCTCTCCGGCGCCATGCCTCGATCTCCCGGTGATTCCCTGAGAGGAGCACCTCGGGAACCTCCCATCCGCGATATTCCGCGGGACGCGTGTAGTGGGGATATTCCAGAACTCCCATGGAAAAGGAGTCCAACGCAGCGGAGTCGCAATTACCAAGCACTCCCGGAACCAGCCGGGAAACTGCATCCACCAAAACCATGGCGGACAGCTCGCCTCCCGTCAGGATATAATCGCCTATGGAAATTTCGCGGTTGACCAGATGCGCCCTGACCCGTTCATCCACCCCCTCGTAATGGCCGCAGATGAGGATCAGTTGCGGATGCCGGCTCAGTTCCTCCGCCATTTTCTGGCAGAAACGTTCACCCTGGGGGGTCAGCAGGATAATCGGAATCCCCTCGTCCACCCGCGGGACGGATCGAAGGGTGCGGTCGATGGGCTCGACCTTCATGACCATGCCTCCTCCCCCGCCATAGGGGGCATCGTCGGTCATCCGATGTCTATCCTCTGCCTGGCTGCGGATATCGTGCAGTTGAATTGAGATGAGCCCCTTATCCCGGGCCTTCTGCAGAAGGCTGCAACTGCAGGGCGACTCGAACATCTCCGGGAAAATGGTCAGAATATCGAAACGGATCATGATTCCTAAAGTCCTTTCAACAACCGGACCGCCATTACTCTACACTCCGTATCGATTTTCCTGATCACATCGACGATGGCGGGCAGCAGGATCTCCCTTTCCCCTCCCCGGCAGACATAGACGTCATTGCTCCCCGTAGGGAACACGGCTTCAATCCGGCCGAGGACCTGATCGTCTTCCGTCACAACCTGAAGCCCGATGATCTCCCTCCAGTAATACTCCCCCTCCGGGAGTTTCTTTCTGCCTCCGGAAGAGATCCAGACAGAAGATCCTACACGCTTTGCAGCCGCATCCCTGTCCTCGATCCCTTTCAGCTTCAGAATGAAAAAATCCTTCCCGTTCTGCACAGCCTCCAGCGGAAAGGGCATGGCCCCCTGAACGCTTAGGCCGACAAATACCTCCGGAAGATCGTGCAGCACAGCGGGCGATTCAAGATACGACAAGACCTTCATGCGGCCTGCCAGACCATGAAAGCGTACGATCCTACCTATTTCAAGGAGCTCCATAGGGGAATCATTCAATGATTTCTAAAACGGTCCGTTTGCGAATCTTCGTTGACGCCGCACTCAGGATGGTTCTCATCGCCTTGGCCGTTCTTCCCTGCTTGCCGATGACTTTTCCCAGGTCTTCTTTAGCAACTCTCAGTTCGATGACGGAAGTCTGCTCACCTACGATTTCAGAGACCGCGACCATATCAGGTTTATCCACCAAAGCTTGGGCCATGTACTTGATCAACTCTTTCATCGCCACAACCTCCACAGTTCCTAAAAGTTAACCCCTGATTCCTTTCTTTTTGAGCAGCTGAGATACCGTTAACGTCGGCTTGGCGCCCTTCGAAAGCCACTCCCGAACGCGATCCTCTTTCAGGATAACCTCTGCGGGGTTCTTCTTGGGATCGTAATTTCCCAAAATTTCCAAGAACTTTCCATCCCTTGGGGATTCAGAATCGGCCGCAACCACCCGGTAGCTGGGTTTGCCTTTTGCACCTATCCGTGTCAATCTTATTTTTACCGCCATCCTCTTTATCGATCACCTCCTGAAAAATATTTTTCACAGGGGAATAGATATAACATATCCTTTTTTTTATTAAAAGAAGAAATTACCCCTACGGAGGGATTTTATTCCCCCTTTGGTCATCCTCTTCATCATCTTTCTCATCTCCGTATAATTCTTCAGCAGCCGGTTGACGTCCTGAATCTGCGTCCCGCTGCCCCGGGCGATCCTCTTGCGTCGGCTGCCATCGATGATCAGGTGGTTGCGGCGCTCCTTTGCGGTCATAGAATCGATGATCGCCGTGACTTTGACCAGCTCGCCCTCATCCGGCGTCATCTCCTTGAGGGCCTTGATCTTTTTCATCCCCGGAATCATACCGAGGATGTCCTGGAGGGATCCCATCTTGCGGATCTGCGTCAGCTGGTTCCGAAAATCGTCAAGGGTGAATTCATTCTTCCGGATCTTTTTTTCCAGGTCCCACGCTTCCTTCTCATCCACGGTTGCCCGGGCCTTCTCCACAAGGGTCAGAACATCGCCCATACCGAGGATGCGGGATGCCATGCGCTCGGGGTGGAAAACCTCCAGGGCCTCGATCTTTTCACCGACGCCGACGAACTTGATGGGCTTGCCGATGACGGCCTTCAGCGAAAGCGCCGCACCGCCGCGGGCATCGCCGTCCATCTTGGTCATGATCACGCCGTCGATCCCTAACTGCTCGTCGAAACGGCCCGCCACATTGACCGCATCCTGACCGGTCATGGCATCTGCCACAAAAAGAATCTCGGAAGGGTTGATCTGCGCCTTGATCCTCTTGAGCTCATCCATCATCTGGGCATCGATGGCCAACCTTCCCGCTGTGTCCACGACGATGACCTCGTAGCCGTTTCGCCTCGCCTCCTCCACTGCCTGCACGCAGATCTCGATCGGATCCTGAAGGCCGGCCGCGGCGAAGATCCCGGCGCCGATCTTCCCGCCAAGGACTTTCAACTGTTCCATGGCGGCGGGCCGGTAAACGTCCGCGGAGACCAGATAGACCCTCTTGCCCTGGGCAGCCACAAGACGGGCAAGCTTCACCGCGGTCGTCGTTTTACCGCATCCCTGAAGGCCGACCAGCATGATCGGCGCCGGGAAGCGGCTGCCGAATTTCAGCCGGCTGCTCACGCCGCCCATCAGTTCGGTCAGGCGGTCATGGACAATCTTTACCACCTGCTGTCCTGGGGTGATGCTGTCGAAAACCTCCTGACCAACGGCCCTCTTCCGGATATCTTCGATGAAATCACGGACAACGCGGAAATTCACGTCCGCCTCGAGGAGGGCCATGCGGATCTCCTTCAGGGCGGACTGGATATTCTCTTCATCCAGACTCCCCCGCCCCTTCAGTTTCCTGAAGATCCCGTCCAGTTTATCCGTAAGACTCTCAAACATCTGCTGCTCTCGTTAAAAAGGAACCACTACCGCCGGCAAGGCAGTGATTGCGGGTTAACAGCTCCCGGTCAAGAATATCTTCAATCTCCGCTGCCATTTCTGCCGGAGGGACGGATCACGCATTTCAACCCGCTGATCTTCCCGGCCAGCTTGTCGGCCGCTTCGTGGGCCTTTGCCCGGCTCTCGAACCCCCCCACGATGACGCGAAACCACCGCCCCTTGCCGGGGAGTTCCTTCGTCACCACCCGGGCCGGGAATCCGGCAGATGAGATTTTCTGCACCATCTGCTCAGCCTTCTTTCTCTCCCGGTAAGCTCCCGTCTGTATCTCATAACGCCCCTTCCCCTGAGCCGCCTCCTCCGGCTGCGGTTCAGCCGGGGGCGTCACCGATTTTTTTACCGCCGTCTCCGCTGTCGGCGAGCCCTTTGCAGGGGGGCCCTGCTTCTTCCCGACCTCTTCTCCTCCGGGAACAGGCGCTGCCGTCTTACCTGAGGCTATGCCGGGGGTTGATGTCGACGCTCCCGACATCGCCGGACTTTCCGCCGGACCGGCCGGTGTTGCGGAAGTTCCCGGTGGCCGGTCTTTCTCAGCGCCGGCCTGGATTCCC
>Ga0154726_1038_pt6 | contig 26798 bp, 26 predicted proteins | sample Rifle2008BG16ft_FD_105734 | JGI IMG/M metagenome (GOLD analysis project Ga0154726, IMG submission 105734) | Deltaproteobacteria bacterium RBG_16_58_17
TTTTTTCTCACAGTTTGGACTTTGGGTCAAGGGGCCCGGTCATTTTACAAGGGAGGAGCAGGATAGGGAGCTGATGGAAATGGTCAAGGCGCCATCAAGTGCGATGTCACGAAAAAGAAGGAGATCGGAGGACCGGTTGCGCAGCTGTGGTCGGTGGGGGTTTTCCGCACGAGCGCTTCAAGGCGTCAGATGAGTTTTTTAAGGTTCATCCGGGTGATGCGTACTTTCATGATAAAGGATGAGATTAAAGCCCAATAGCAAGCAACCTAAACTTTCACAAGTCCGCGACGCTCGATATCGAATTGAGGTGAGGATTACCGCTTATAAACGACATTTCACGTGGGCAAAGCCGTTGTGCAAATCACTGCAGCCGAGATAACGATAGATAATCTGCTCGTCATATGGCCGCCAGAATCCGTACTGTATGGAGAAACGCTCTTCATAAATCCCGACAAAGGTCTCAAAATAGTCCTCCACGCAACGGTAATAATCGGATAACTGCGGATTTCGTGGACGATAAGCAGCGGCAGGAGCTGATTAATCCTTGCGATATGTTACGCGAGAGAGTAGAAGATCATCAGGGCCGTTTATAATAATTATCCGACGCCGTAACAGATTTTTCTTTACAAGAGTTAACCTATAGGTTAATAATGACCCTCACAACGCTTTATTCGGGACAAGAGTATATCATTTCAGCCTTGATCATAAATAGACATTGTTTGGTACAGGAATTCCTTTTGGGTCTTGATAAGCAATCTGAAGTGCAGATATTGAGCTTGCTCAAGAGAACTGGCGACAATGGGCCATCGATCAATGGAGAAAAATTTAAGCATCTTAAAGGAAAAATCTATGAACTGAAAACGAGAACCGGGGTCAGGGTATTGAGTTTTTTCGGAGAAGGCAAGTCCCTCATTCTAACTCACGGGTTCTTCAAGCCGTCCAAGAAAAAACTCCAGTTTGAAATCGGCAAGGCGGCGGAATGGGAAAAGACATATCAGGAACATATAAAGACACAAAAGAAGGAGAAGAGGTAAGAGCCATCATGGATACGGAAAAATGGTTCAATGATAAATTGGCGGCATTGAAAGACGATGCCGATTTTCGCCTGGAGACAATTATCCTCGATTTGACCGAGCAAATCAGTGCAAGGATGAAAGAGAAAGGGATGACGCGGGCCAAACTGGCCACGGTCTTAGCAGTCACCCCGGCCGCCGTCACAAAGATATTGAATGGGAATCCGAATTTTACACTGAAGACCCTCCTGAAAGTGGCTGATGCCTTGGAAATTGAATTACATGTCACTCTTGGCGCAAAAAAAGGTGTTGGCAAATTGGCTATTGTGCATCCCTTCCCCGAGATGCAGAGAAAGCAACGGCCATCCATTCCCACGGTTGAAGACGATATATACCCAACCGAAAAACCAAAAGAATATCCATTATATTTGAACAGTAACGATTCGACAATAGGTCCCCGTTTGGGTGGATCATTCAGTTGTTAGAAATAGGAGGTGATAAAAAATGGCGACCAGTAAAAAAATGAAAGAGATCATTGTCACCGAGATCAAATATTCCCTAAACAAGATGGATGAAGCTGCCAGTGTCGAGGAGAAGCTTTACTATTTCAGCGCGGTCCAGGGAATATTTCACCGCGTGTTTAATATAGAATTCAGTCCGGAGCTTCTCTTTACCCATTTCATTTTCAACGAAGCCTTCAAGGCTTTTCAGCAGAAGTTAGCCACCATGAAGATGGGGGATCTTGTTTTTGTGATTGATGATCAACAGATGGGCAGACTTACCGATTTAACCAAGGAATTCCTCGCTCAATTTGAGGCGGGCAAGAGTACCGATGATGTTTTAAAAAAAATGGTCACCCTGCTGTATTCCGTCACTGGAAATGGCAACTATCTAATGGGGAAAGGGTTGTTGAAAATATAAGAAAGCTGGTCGATCCGCATGAATGTCAATTTTATGTTTTGAATTGTACATTCGGATATGCTTCTCTCTTCAAAAAGCGCACAACGTCAACAAACCTTATGTAATCTGCTGTCCTGCCTATTTCATATCCAGCATGTGGGATATTTGAGGATTATGATGTTTTTCACGTGACAGCAGAAATCATCATACCAGAGATTCAGATTTAAATATCATCGAAATAATTCAAACAAGTGGTGCCGATCCCAAAGAGTAATACCACGATCTTTGGCGAAAGTTATTGCATCTGCGGTAAAGCCATTAGGACAAACCGCGACGCCCCTTATACCAGCGGCGTTCTTCGGAAGTACCCCGTTTAGAGCTCTTACCACATCAACACCCACAGGTGATGCATGATTTTTACATTGAATATAAAGGATTATCTCTACGCCAATATCATCATCCCGCCGTGCTATAAGGTCAACACCCCCATCGCGGATCACAGGAGTGGTTTCTACTCTCCACTTCTTTTGTTCCAATAGCTGTTTCAAATGTTCCTCAAATTCCATACCACTCATTTCCGCATAGTTCCCTGTAAATGCCGCTCTACGTTTCGGCTGTTTTAAGTGCTCGGGAGGGACCAAACCAAACAAGCCGAAAAGCTCTTCGCTTGACAATTTTGATTTCAGATCAATTGAAACACTGTCTACCAAATCATCAAAAAGCAACTGTTTTTCTTTTAAGATCTTTTCAATTCTCTCTTCAATCGTATCTTCGATAATATATTTATAAACATTAACGGGAAAAGTTTGGCCAAGGCGGTGAGCCCTACCTTCGGCCTGAAGCTCAACGGCAGGATTCCACCAGCGATCAAAATGAAAAACATACGAAGCATCCTGTAAATTAAGCCCTTGTCCACCGGCGCGGAGGGAAAGAATGAGAACTTTATGATCTCGATTTTCTTTAAAGGTCCTTATGACCGAATCTCGCTGTATTGGGGAAAGATCACCGATAAATAAAAGAGGGTTATATTCTTCAAGTCTTGATGCTATGGCATTTGCCCCATATGTTGAATCCGTGAATTGCGAAAAAATTAATGCACGATATCCCTCAGATACGAGAATATGTAATCTCTCAAGCATATCATCAAACTTGACAGATCCGCCATCGATCGGACAGAAATTGCATATCTGCTTTAATTTCATAATAAGCGCTAAGATGTTTTCAATTCTAATAGACTCCCCACTTTCCTTTAATTGGATGATACCTTCTTTTTCAGCCCGCTCATAATATTTGCGCTGTTCTGAATTCATTGATAGAAATAGCTGGCTGACAATTTTGGGCGGAAGCTGTGGGAGCACATCTTGCTTCTTCCGTCGAAGCTGTAAACTTTTATGTATTTCTTGCAGTTCAAAACCCGGTTTGAGCCGAGGTGCTGACTCGCCGTCTTTGAGGGCTGTTACAAATTCGAGAATCGAAGCGAGATCGTCCTCTCGATTTTCGAGGGGAGTACCCGTCAGCGCCCAAGCTCTTTGGCGATTTAAGAGTTTACATTTGCGACTGATTTCGACATCCCGATTCTTAATTTTTTGAGCCTCGTCAAGAATGACAACATCCCATACTCGACGGCGGGGCGGTGATTGAGAATGGTCCGTACAATCAGACCGGAAGGTTTCATAACTCGTAAGGTAAATATGGGCAGGTGTTGCCCATTGCCATGTTCGCTCTGCTGTTATACCTCGAATGGTGGCGATACGTAATTCTGGAGCCCAATAATGGATTTCCTTGCGCCACTGACCGACGAGGCTCGCTGGGACAATTAATAGACAAGATTCGATACGACGCTGCAGAAAAAGGATGCGGAGAGCGCCAATAGCCTGAATTGTCTTTCCAAGACCCATATCATCTGTAAGCAATAAGGCGTCTTTTGAAAGCAATGTTTTTATTCCTTCGATCTGATAGTCGAACAAGGCGTGCGGCCACTCTAAAGGTCCAATTCGTGACAACAAAACGTCAGTTGGTGGTTGGAGCAGATACGCTAATCTTTTAGGAAGAGAGATTGCTTGTTCATCTTTATGAAAACTATCTTTAGGGGTTTGTGGCAATAAACACTGGTGTGACGGTTTTGATGTTTTTAAACCGGCTGGTTCCTCCTTTAATAGTATCCCAGCAAGTCCAGCACTACCAAATACAAAATCATCCTGTTGTGTATGGCCGGAAATGAGATTTTCAGGTATGTTTAAATCACAAGAGATCATTAATGAGACTGGTGATAATAAAGCGTTGTCATCAGATGGTGATACGTGTCGGGGAGCAGATAGGATTGCGGATGGTATAGAAAGCCTTTGGGGAATATCCTCACTCAGCTTAACCGAGCGCCGAAAAATACCAAACCAGCGTGCTCTCGGGACGTTTTCAAAATTTCGCTCTGTCCACCAAAGCGCATCTGCACTCATTATGTACCTTTAATCTGAATATACTTCCCGGAGTCCAATTAATGCCCGCTCGAAGGGCTCTATGAGTAAGCCCTTGGTAGACAATTCATGCAATAGTTTCAATTCAATTGAATCGTCAGGTGGTCTTCCCGGATACCAAAAGAGATTCATTGGTTCTTCTACTTCGATCCTATCCTGAATTTCGGTTGCTGAATAAGGAAGGGCTTTAATTGCCGGTGCTATCCGGCAGACTGGAACGGACAATTGAATATCCTGGCAGAAAAGTTCACTGCTCACCTCTTCAGCAAGACAAAGTATCAATCGTGGCGTTTTTGGACATAAGGAAAACAGCGATGTAGTTAATTTTCTGATTGCGTGGCGGTGGATATCCGCCTGTCGCCAAAGAAATGTGTGTGGAGTCTCTATGCGGTTGTATGTAAATTCTATTGGCTCACCGCGCGCATTGATCAGGAATAGTGCTGCTTGATATCCGGATTCATCCTGTGCAGGTAGAATCTTGAGATATCCCGCTATCCCTAAATCATTCTGTTCGTCTGCATCATGATAGGGTATGGGCATTAATCGAAGCCTCCGCATTTATTACTATTCAATGCTGTAGGTTTCAGTACCTTCGGTTTCAACTTCTAAATTTTTATCCTCAGTATAGTCCTGCACGAGAGTTGTGACTTCGATTTCAGGTTTGTAGTCTTTATCAAGTCGTTTGAGATCCCATTCGGTAATCCAACCTTTTACATATTGGCGCATTCGTGCAGTGGTCATACTCTCTATAGATTGTACAGGTGGAGGATCCCAATTGTATGCTTTTGCATGTATTGATCGTACTTTTTCATAAGTCTGATCCAGCATTTCTTTATCCGGTGAATTTAAACGGTTACATTCTTTTTGAATGACCCTCATGCCTCGCTCGGCCTGGCTGGCCAGGAGAAGATCGCTTTCCGTTCCTTTTGCTCTTAATCTGTTAGGTACTTTTTCAAAATCATCCATTCCTTCCAGAATCTTACTCTGGAAGTCTTCACTGATTGTGGCGACAACTGTCATTCCCGAATAATTTGAATCGTCAAGTTCTCCGATCCATCTTGCTAATTCTGCATAAGATTTAGCCCTTTGCATCAGCGAGTATTTACTTATTAATTCGACCTCGTCAATCAGTAAAACCCATCCGGAATAACTAGCGGCGATAATGAGGCGAGCTGCAAACTTGAATCTCTGTAAAGCAAGATCTTTCGCCGTAATGTTGTCAATCTTGTAGGTTACAGGTTCTCGACACGCTTTAAGATATTTTTTTAGTTCACTTGCCCCAATTTTATCACCCGACCAAAATCTGATAATCCGGTTACTGAATTCGGGATCATTTTTCATTCGTTCATATAAAAAAAGTGTAGCAGCAAATCTCGAATTAAGCCCCGCTTTTTGATGTATCCATTGGTAAAAATCAGCATAGGCCTGACTGTTGAATTTCAAAGCAGTGGCTATTTCTGTTAGGGCGCTGCCCCGTTTACCTGGTACAATTGCAGCCTCAGCCGCGGCACGATATAATTTTACCGGATCAAAAATGGGGGTCTCTTTGCTGATGACAATCTTACTGCACACAAAATTCTGTTCCAAGGCAAGGTGCATCAGATATTCAAGAAGATGTGATTTCCCCGTGCCAAAATCACCGGCAGCCATCATGCCTTCGTTTTTATCCTCGCCACCATTTGAATGTTTTACTCTCTGAAGTTGCTGTCGAAATTTATCCTCTATTTCCGGTTGACTACATCCCAATACCGCAACGGCGTCACGATTAGGCACGCCATTGCGTAATGCCTCTATGGCACGTCGATTTTTCACTTGATCATCAATGTTCATGCTTGAACCTCCTATTTCACATAACGCATTCAGTTTGCCTTATTGCTTCCCAAGCGAATTAGCGATGATAGAGGATTTTGTCTTCGTTTGTCTCTAACTTCATCTGTGATTCTCAACTTTAGGGCGTCGTAACGGTTTAAGCCCCGTCTGTCATCTGGATCAAGGAATTCTTTTGAAGCAAGAACCACAATTAAACAGCCCTCCATTTCATCCGTGCCATCAATAAATTGGCGAAGCACTTCATAAGCATCCAGAACGGCAGGAATGGAATAGAAAAAACCATCATCAGGATCCCGTGATCTCGTTGAACTAAGGTAACGCGTGATGTCAAGCACGAGTAACAGACCGTTTTTGCCGTTGACCCTGAGCCAGTGGGTGAGAGAAAACAGCATGTGTCGGGCATTGTGCCGGGCAATTTTTTGAAAAATTAATGCCTCTTTTAATGTTGAAATCAGCCGGAGTTCACCTTGTAGCCATTCCTTTACAGCATTACTTAAAAATAAAGTCGGGCCCGATGTATCGAGCTGATCCAAACAAAGACGGATCATGGCAATTCTGAATTCCTGGCTCATCTCATAATCACGAAAAATCCCTGTGCCGAGCCATGTTTGTACTTCTTTTCGTAACAGTATTTCCTCGATATTATTGGTTGCAGCTATATGTTGAAGATTAAAATCCTCTCTGCGAATCGGTAGCTTATAACCATTTTGCGTAAAGATTGTTTCAACAAATGTATGTGACAACTCATCCCAATCAATCTGTCGAGCTATTTCGTGAAACAACTTGTCGATCATATGAATCTTGGTTGACACCGCATTGACGGATGAAAAAAGATAATTTTCTTCTTCTGAGGTTTTTCGCAGCAGATTTACTAATTGGTTATGGTCAATGTCTTCCATAGGGACGACAAATTTTACCGCTGCTCCACCGTGTTTAATAAAATTCTGCAGATATTCTCTTCGAAGCGTGTCTGTCCAGTATTGTGGCGTGATATACATGGCAATCGCCTCCTAATCCTTGGAAAATGATATACCGTAATATCGTTTGTCCTGGCCTTCTTGCGTAATAACGCGAATCGTGCCCGTGGTCCATCTTGTTCCTGTGCTCGCCGGCAGTCTTATTACGAAACCCTTCTTTGTCGCGGTTACACCACTCTGATCAAGAAGATAAAGGTCGCGTGCAAATTCCTGACGCGAATAATCTTTGGCTTGCCCAGGCAGAAGAGTTAATAATCTGTATATTTCAAGAAGGGTTATGACGATCCCTTTGCCTGCTTGAGCCTTCCCGCGACTTCTTATGAGAATTTCGTATGCCGAAAAAAGGCTCTCTAAAAAGATATCCGGCTTAAACCTCACAGGCTTATTTTGCAGGATTTTCAGATGACTTACCAGAGTTGAAGGGCGCAGCCGCCTTTCTTTTTGTTTGTCAATCTGTACGGCAAGCTCATTGGGCAGAATGCGTAAGAGAAAAGGATAACAATATAATCTTTCATCCTGTTCAAAAATTTTTACTCCCAACGTTTTAGACATCTCCAAGATCTCAGCAGAAAATTCCTTGCTGGCAACATAGCTTTCCGTGTCGAAATTCCATCCGTCTCGCGTATTTACAAATTGTTGTTTCAGCGCAGCGATCGCCTGTTCCGCAGAATCTATGGTTTTCCTTAATTCTCGAAAACTTCCTGCCTTGATGGCGCTGCGAAATCTCTTTAAGGAACTGACGACTGAATTTGCCGCTTTTAAGGTTGCATCAATATCGGTCTCAGTTTTTGCAAGTGCCTTTTCAAGGCCATTCGGATAGATGTTTTCCATTTCAACCCCCCTTTTCAGTTTCATGACGATATATTCATCTCATATTGATCTTCATAATTAAATTTACCACATCATATTCACCAGTTCCGATCGCCATCGTCTGTAATTTCCCAATTGAACAGCTTGGGAAAAATCATCACAATCCGAGGGCGTGAGAAACTTAAACCAATATCGCTGTGGGTTACCATTAGTCTTTGAGTCGAGTAGACCAGTTTCTCCCGATACTGTTAGGTTGAAGTTTGTTTTCTCTGTTAACCGCCTGGCTTTCCGGAGGTGCCACAATATTTGGACCATGTATCCGTTGGCCCCCCAAACCTTCACATAACTGCTTATCTATATCATATTTTCTGGGGGAATAACATCATTGATTCCGGTTTGAAATCAAGCATTTTCTTGGAAGACTATGTTTTTTTGCTTTCAGGAAGCAACACATCAACCGGATGAGCCGTTTTTTAAGCTCTGCGGCAAGGGTGTTCCCCTCTGTTTCACGGATTGAGGATATCCCGGCAGGGGGTCCCCTCCCCGTAGACGAGCATGCGGTAGGTCTTCTCGATCCGGTCCCAGTTATCCTCCCGGTCCATGGACCAGTAACGACCAATGACAGAAACTACTTTCCCCAGGCCGATCTCCGCGGTCTTCTTCTCGATGCTCCCGATGTAGTGCGCCCCGCTTTCCGGTAGTTCGCCCCGCCGGCCGAGCATGGCGTGGATGTAGAGGTTGCGAACGCCCTCCCGCCGGGCGAGATCCAGCAGGGCGAAGAGGTGGTTGATCGACCCGTGGGAGCTGAAGAAGGATACAATGCCCAGGAGATGGAGCGCAGTCCTGCCGTCCCGGGCGGAACGGATCGTCTGCAGAAAGACCGCATTCCTGAAGAAGGAGCCGTCGGCAATCGCCCGATCAATCTTGACCCGGTCGGAGTAGATCCGCCTCCCGGCGCCGATATGGAGATGACCCGCCTCCGAATTGCCGACCGCGCCGGCCGGAAGTCCCACGGCTTCCCCCGCGGCCTGAAGCGTTGTCTGGGGCCAGATTCTCATCAGGGAGTCCATCCGGGGGGTGCGGGCCTTTGCAATCAGGTTGCCCCACATCTCGTCGTTCCAGCCCCAACCGTCCAGGAGAAGCAGGAGGACCCGTCGGCGAGCGGCTGATTTACTCCCGTTTCCGGCAAGCGAAAAAACGGAGTCTGGTTCGATCAGGGAACGCCCCGTCATCGCCGGCGGTTGGGGAAGGCCGAGGAGGTTGAGGACGGTAGGGGCGACGTCGGCAAGCTCGCCTCCCGAACGGAGTACCGGACGGGGATCTCCCCCGGCGATGATCAGAGGGACGGGGCTGTCCGTATGGCCGGTATCTACCTTCCCGTCCGGGTAGAGCCACTTTTCCACGGTGCCGTGGTCCGCACTGACGATCGCCGTCACCCCCTCCCGGAGGGCGGCGTCCACGATCCGTCCGGTGCAGTCATCCACGCATTCCACAGCCCGGAGGATGGCCGACTCGTTCTCGATGTGGCCGACCACATCCACATTGGGAAGGTTGACGAAAATAAAACGGCATCCGGGATCGCGGATCTTTCCGAGGGCCGCTTCCGTGATCCGTTCGCTTGACATCTCCGGGGCCTCGTCGAACAGGGCGACGTCCTTGCGGGTCGGCACAATGATCTTCTCCTCCCCCCTCAGGAGCGTCTCCTTCTTCCCGTTGAGGAAAAACCCCACATGGACCGCCTTTTCCGCCTCGGTGATCTTGACCTGGCGAAGACCGTGAAGGGCGATCGTGTCGCTCAGCGTATCCTCAAGAGTCCCGTCGGAGGGGAAGGCCACCCGGACGGGGAGTCCTTTGCGGTATTCGATCATCGTGGCGAACTTGAGTTTCAGATCCTCCTCAACCGGGAATTCCTTGAAATTCCTTTCCGTCAGGCTCCGGGTGAGTTCGATTTCCCTCTCTCCGCGGATGTTGTAGAAGATGACGGCATCCCCCCCGGCGATCCTTCCGACCGGCCGATCCCGGGCGTCGGTCAGGACCAAAGGGGAAAGCGTTTCATCCTCCTCGCCCCGCCGGTAGGCTGTCCTGACCGCTTCCGCGAGGGGAAGGCATGCATCCTCTTTCATGGGTTTCTCCTTTAAGGAAGGCCGTTTCGGCAAGATCGGGACAGATTGATCCGTCCGGCGGAAGCCTTCTTATCCAGCGCTTTTTCTAACGGAAGACAAGAGAAGAGTAAAGCAAAACTGATTCATCCGGTTGATGCGAACTTCTCTCTCGTTCGCAAATCAGCACCTATGGTGGATGAAATATTTTGAGGATTTGTATTCGAAATGATTGATCTAACGCCGGAAGTAAGCCGCCCGGCCACAAACGCCAGCATGAAAACCTGCCATTTATTCTAAAGAGCTGCGAGTGATATTTTAACTGACTACGGTCCGTTTGTCTTTGGGAACCGCCCGGTGCGGACCCGCATGCCGGGTGGTGTGGGGGCCGGGGGAGAAAAACCCCCGGCTACCCGATTGTTCGCCGATTTCCTGTCCGATCTCGTATAGAAAATCCGGTGAGAAATCCGCGTTATTGGGCCAGACGATAGTGTCAATCTCAGGGTTGACCGTGAAACGACGAAAATACGCCGGATCCCGCAACGGTTCAAAAATGGGTCCATCCAGATGAGAACCGAGATCAACAAGTTTGATCTGACCATCCTCGAAACGCACCTTGATCTTATGACCTGCAATGTGCCTGGCTTCAGTTACGTAGTGCATTCCGCACCTCCTATTCTAAGGGTTCAATTGCCAACAAATCCTCGCGACGTTCTACTCGCTTCCAATTCTCCATCAATTCGTCTCTGTGCTCATATGCCCATTCCAGCACCAGCGTCGTGACTCTGCGCGACAGACTTCCCTCAATGATACGTAAATCTAGAATTGAAAACGCCGCCCGTTGCTCCTCGTATTTCACGTGGAAATGCGGTGGTGCGTGCTCCTTGAAATACATGGCGATCACGATTCCGAAAAATCTGCTTATCTCAGGCATCGTTCACTGTCCTCATTCAACTTGTGTGTTGCTGGGAAGTATAGCACATTTCGAATGTCATGTCATCCCAGATTCAGCGAACGCTGCGGGTCACCGGGAGCCCGCTTTCCGGGCGATCCGTAGCAACCGCTGGTGTACGCCCGGCACTGGTGTGAACTTATGGGGTGAAATCCCCCTCCCCTGTATCTGAATCCTGTCAATGTCAACAACATTGACACAAGTACTAGCCGAAGGCAAGGGCGGAACCGCGAGGCTTGGGGCTTGAAAAATTTGCGCTTTGATGGTAAGTAGTGTTGCGGCGCCCCTATACCGGCTCCGGCTGAATGGCTGGATTGCGGTAAAGCGCCGGAAACCCGGCGACCGCTTTCAGCCGGGGCGGTTCTTCCCTTGTGGGGAACGGTTGGATTCCCCGGAAAGACGATCATCAGGACATGAACTTGACGGACCGATTTCTGAAACAGCGAATGAAGATGGTCGATACCCAGATCCGTGCGAGAGGCATCGCGGATCAGCGGGTCATCAAGGCCATGGAAAAGATCCCCCGCCATCTCTTCGTCGATGAGGGGCTGATCGACCAGGCCTACTACGACAGCCCGCTTCCCATCGACCGGCGGCAGACCATCTCCCAGCCCTATATCGTTGCGCTGATGTCCGAGGCGATGGAGCTGACCGGGAAAGAAAAGGTTTTAGAGATCGGAACCGGCTCGGGATACCAGACCGCCATCCTTGCCGAGCTGGCCGAGAGAGTCTTTTCCATCGAGCGCATTGCCGCGCTGGCGGCCCTGGCGAGGAGGACGCTCGATGCGCTTAACTACTACAACGTGGCCATCCGGGTGGGGGATGGAACATACGGATGGCGCGAGGAAGCCCCATTTGCGGCGATCATGGTGACGGCCGGTGCGCCGCTGATCCCCCGGATTCTCATCGAACAGCTCGCTGTCGGTGGCCGTCTGGTGATCCCTGTGGGGAGCCGCCACTCCCAGACCCTCATGAAACTGACCCGCCTGTCGGCAGATCCGGATGATCTGAAGAAAGAGGATCTTGGCGGCTGCCGCTTTGTGGATCTCATCGGGGAACACGGGTGGGAAAATTGACGAAAGAGATATCCCCATTTCCTGGTTTTTCATATCGCCCGCATTGCCGGAAATTCATCGGATTCATCCTGTTGCTCTTGATCGGCCTGACGATCCTCTCCTGCGCCGGCTACCCCCTCAGAAGCGAACGGCCCCGGGGTATATACCACCGTGTGAAAAGCGTGGAGACTCTCTTGGCCATCGCCCGGGCCTATCAGGTCAACCTGCAGGATCTTGCGGAGATCAACAACATCAGCAATCCCGACCAGATCGAAGTGGACAGCGTGATCTTCGTTCCCGATGCCAACCAGGTCCTGGACGACGTCCTGACAGCGGCCCGGTCGCAGAAGACCCTAACCGCAACGCCCGTCGCGGAGGCCCCGGTTGTATCAGGAAAAGCGGAGGTTTCCGGGAAGGAGATCCCGAATAAGGAGATCCCGAAAAAGGCGCCTGTGGCGGGGGCGGTTAAAAGCCGGGAAGCGGTTCCTGTCGATGTGCCGACAAAGGATCGCGCCGCTCTTCCCCGTGCGGCGGACCGGAATTCGATCCCGCCCAGGATTTCCGACAAGACTGAAAGCGAGAAAATCGAAAACCAGCCGGTGAAACAAAACATCGGGGAACGAGAAGGCATCCAGTTCGACAAGAAGCGTTTCATCTGGCCGGTTAAGGGTAAGGTGGTCTCTCAGTTCGGCATCCAGCCGAACAGGATGTCCTTCAACGGCATCCGGATCGCCGCCGGCGAGGGAAGTGCCGTTCAGGCGGCGGCAGGCGGGTCGGTGATCTTCTCTGCGCTCCTCAAGGATTACGGAGAGACGATCATCATCAAACATGATGATTATTATGCAACGGTCTATACGCATCTGGGGATCAGAACCGTCCGCGAAGAGACCCAAATCAAAAAGGGGGACCGGATTGCATTTCTCGGCAAAACCGATGGCAGAGAGGAACCCTATCTCCATTTCGAGATCCGGTATAAGAACAAGGCCAGGAATCCCCTTTTCTTCCTCCCGTGAACAGGGTGAAATCGGGGCATGCCGCGGAAGGCAGGGCGGCGCAGCCGGCATCCCGCCGGGGAACAGTCAGGATGTAGGAGGTAACGCTCATGAATCTGAAAGAGGATTTCAACTGCTTTGAACAGGGTCCGATACGACCTCCGAGCGAAGCCCGAAGTCTCCTGATCCGGGCGACAAGGAACTGCCCCTGGAACCGGTGCGCCTTCTGCCATACCTATCAGGGGGAGACTTTTTCGCTCCGGCCGGAGGCGGAGATCAAGGCGGACATCCTGAAGATGGCCGAGACGGCCGAGCGGATCCGGGCGCTTTCCTTGCGGTGCGGAGAAGGGGGGTGCGTCGGCGAGAGGACCATTCACCGGATTCAGGCAGAGAATGACGAAGGTTGTTTCCAGTCTGTCGCAGCGTGGCTCTATCACGGCGGGGAATCTGTCTTTTTGCAGGACGCCAACTCTCTGATCATGAAGACGGACGACCTTGCCGAGGTGATCTCCTTCATTTGCAAAACCTTCCCTTCGGTTACGCGGATCACCACCTACGCCCGCGCGAAAACCGCCGCAAAAAAGACGGTGGAGGAACTGAAGCGTCTGCGGGAGGCGGGGCTTTCGCGGATCCATGTGGGGATGGAAAGCGGTTACGATCCGCTGCTCAAATTCATCCGCAAGGGGGTAACCTCCGCCGAACAGATCGAAGGGGGACAAAAGATCCGGGAAGCCGGCCTCTCCCTTTGCGAATATGTCATGCCGGGCCTGGGAGGAGTCCGGTGGACGCGGGAGCATGCCGTTGAGACCGCCCTGGTCCTCAACCTGATCAACCCCGATCATATCCGCCTGCGGACGCTTCAGGCAGTTCCGGGCACACCGCTCGCGGAAAAGATCCGACAGGGAGAATTCCAGTCCCTGGACGATGAGGAGATCCTCCGTGAGATCAGGTTGTTCATCGAGACGCTGGAGGGGATCGAGACGATGGTCGTGAGCGATCATATCCTGAACCTCCTGGAGGAGCTGGAGGGAAAGCTCCCCGACGACCGCGAGAGATTGCTCGGCATCATCGACCGCTTTTTCGCCCTGCCTGCCGAGGAACGGATGATCTTCCGCCTGGGGAGACGGATGGGGACTTACCGGCGGCTGGATGATCTGGCCGACGAAGGCAGGAAAATACGGTTCAAGGGAATTCTGGACGGATATTGTGCAAAGGATCCGCTGGATCTGGAGCGGGATATCGCCGAGATCAGAAGCCGTTACATATGAAAGGGGAACAGCGGGAAGATGGCAACTGTCGGGCATCAGGTGCGAACAGGGAATCGTGTTGACTATTCTTCAAAGATGTGATAAATATGCGCAATCAAAATAAATTTATCGGGTGTAAAAAATGTTTAAGGTAGGAGATTTGGCGGTATATCCGGCACAGGGTGTAGGGGTTATTGAGGCAATCGAGAACCGGGAGGTCGGGGGAAGCAAACAGCTATTCTACATCATGAAGATCATGGGCAACGGCATGAAGATCATGATTCCCATGGTGAGCGCAAAATCGGTCGGTCTGCGCGAAGTCATCATGGAAACCGAGATTCCCAAGGTCTATGCGATCCTGAGGATGAAGGATGTCACGATCGACAAACAGACCTGGAACAAGAGATACCGGGAATACCTGGAGAAGATCAAGACGGGATCGGTATTCGAAATTGCCCGGGTTCTTCGCGATCTTTCCATCCTGAAAGGCGACAAGAGCCTTTCCTTCGGGGAGAGAAAGATGATGGACACGGCAAAGAACCTGCTCATCAAGGAGATCTCTGTGGCGAGCAATTCTGCAGAGACCAAGGTTGAAGAGGATCTGAAAATGATCTTTACCGTGCAATGATTCCTGCGCACGCCGCCCGATTTTCCAGCTCTGTTCTTTGAAAACGGATTGGATCGGACAACCCAAGCGATTACAGATTCACGTAGAAAAATAAAAAAGGGCCATTTCCGCGAACCCCAGGCAGCGCGGAAATGGGCCGAATTCATATAGCGACAAGAAAGGAGGTGGGTGGATTTGATTGTAAGAGTTCTTTTGATTCTGGCATGTTCCGCAAGCGGTTATTCGATTGCTTATCACACTTATGACCAATGGTGGGCACGGGTTGTCGGATTATTATTAGGTTTGTTGATTGCACTATATGTCATAAAGATCGAAAAGACTATCCGAAAGGTATCCCTGCGGGTCATCCTGGGTGGCGTGGTGGGGATGATCATTGGTCTGTTAATTGCTTTCTTACTTGCCTATGGTTTGCGTTTTGTCAGCGATATTGTGGAAAAAAGTCAGATTGTGCCCTGGCTCTACGCGCTGCTAACCGGAATCATGGGTTACCTGGGGCTTGTCCTCGGTTCGAAGAAAGTCGAGGATGTTAATCTGTTCGGCTGGGGACCGGCCAAGGAGATCAGTGATGTCCGAATCCTCGATACCAGCGTCGTCATCGACGGCCGGATCGCGGATATATGTGACACCGGTTTCCTGGAGGGAAACCTGATGGTCCCGCGCTTTGTCCTGGACGAGTTGCAGTACATCGCCGATTCCCCTGATTCCCTGAAGCGGGCCCGGGGCCGGAGGGGGCTGGACATCCTCAACCGAATGCAGCGCAGCAGCGGAATCAACATTGATGTGGTCGATCACGATTTTCCCAAGATAAAGGGGGTGGATGCCAAACTCGTGGCCCTGGCCAAGAAGACAAACGGCAAGATCATTACGAATGATTTCAACCTCAACAAGGTGGCCGAGCTGCAGGGGATCAAGATCCTCAATGTAAACGAACTGGCCAATGCCATGAAGCCGGTGGTCCTGCCGGGTGAATTGATGACGGTCAAGATCATCAAGGAAGGCAAGGAACCGGGGCAGGGGGTGGCCTATCTGGACGACGGCACGATGATCATCGTGGACAACGCCCAGAAGCACCAGGGGATGAATGTGGAGGCGCTGGTGACGAGCATTCTGCAGACGGCCGCCGGCAGAATGATCTTTTCAGAATTGAGGGCGGTCGTGGCGGACAGAAAATCCAACGGGATGAATGCAAAATAGAAACGCTTTCCAGGCCCGGCGACCCTTTGTAACCGGGCTTTTTTTATTTCCGGGACGCATCGATGAAGACTGTGGCAATCATCCCCGCCGGGGGATCGGGAAGGCGTATGGGAAGCGGGATCCCGAAACAGTACCTGCTGCTGGGAGGCATTCCCGTTCTCGTCCATACACTGCAGGTTTTTCAGTCCTCACCGGTCGTCGATGAGATCTTCCTCGTTGTTCCCGAGGGGGATATCCCCGAAGTCCGAAACGCGATCGTAGGGAGATACAACCTTTTCAAAGTCAGTCTGATTGTTGCCGGCGGGGCGGAGAGACAAGATTCGGTCAGAAACGCCCTGGCGCATCTGCGCGAGGAACACGGGATCGTTCTGGTCCATGATGGTGTGAGGTCATTTGTCTCCGGGGAGCTGATCCGGCGCGTCGTCGCTGCGGCTGAGGCGGACGGCGCCGTGGCCGTTGGCGTTCAGGTAAAGGACAGTGTGAAAGAGGTAAACTCTGCGGGATGGGTGATCAAAACGGTGACAAGGGAGGGGTTGTGGTTGACGCAGACCCCGCAGGCCTTTCGCAAGCCGCTCATCCTCGCCGCTTACGAGCGGGCTGCGGCAGATGGCTTCTGCGGCACAGACGACGCCTCACTGGTGGAGAGAATGAGGGTCCCCGTACGGATGATCCCCGGCGACTATGACAATATCAAGGTGACGACGCCGGAGGACCTGACGCTGGGGGAGGCCATCATCCGCCGTTTTTTGCCTGAAAAGGTCCATTGAGGTTTTCAGTTCTTATCGAGAACCGGATGTGAAATGGACTTTGCGACAGGCCGGGTTCCCTTTTATGGATTTGCAGGAGTGAATGATGCGGATCGGTTTCGGTTATGACAGCCACCGCCTCGTGGCGGGGAGAAAGCTTGTCCTCGGTGGGAAGACGATTCCGCACGAACGGGGGCTTCTGGGCCATTCGGACGCCGATGTCCTGATCCACGCCGTTTGCGACGCGATTTTGGGGGCCGCCGGCGAGGGAGACATCGGCCGGCAGTTCCCCGATACGGATCCCGCCTATCAGAACATCTCCAGCCTGACGCTTCTGGAGAGCGTAGGGGCGCTCGTCGCCGCGAAGGGTTATAGGGTCTTCAACGTGGATTCGACGATCATTTTGGAGAGACCGAAACTCGCCGCCTATCTCGGGGAGATGGCGGAAAACATCGCCGGGATTCTTCGGATTCCCGCGGCGCTGGTGAGCGTGAAGGCGAAGACGAACGAGGGGATGGGGCTCGTGGGCGCGGGGGACGGCGCCGCGGCCTTTGCCGTCGTTGCGGTTGGAAGGAGAACCGACTCATGACGCCGCCGCGGATCCGGGTGCGCTTTGCCCCCTCGCCGACGGGGGAGCTCCATATCGGCAATGCGCGGACGGCCCTTCTCAACTGGTTTTTCGCACGCCGTTGCGGGGGAGAGCTTGTCCTCCGCATCGAGGATACGGACCGGATCAGGACGACGGATGCCTTTGAGGAAACTCTCCTTGACGATCTGAAGTGGCTGGGTATCGACTGGGACGAGGGGCCGGGGGCAGGCGGCGCGTACGGCCCCTATCACCAGACCGGGCGCCTCGAAATCTACGGGGATTGCCTCCGGCGCCTGATTGCGGAAGAGAGGGTCTATCCCTGTTACTGTACCGAAGAGGAACTGAAAGCCGAGCGGGCGGATCTCTTCTCCCGCCGGACGGCGCCGCGCTACTTGGGGAAATGCCGGCGTCTGACGGATGGCGACCGTAGAAGGCTCGAGAATGAGGGACGGTTGCCTGCCTGGCGCTTCCGCGTCGCTGAGGGACCGATCGTCTTTAACGACCTCATCCGCGGCGCGATGACGTTTCAGGGCGAGGCCATCGGCGATTTCATCATCGTCCGTTCGAACGGCATCCCCGCCTATAATTTCGCCGTCGTTGCCGATGATCACTTCATGGAGATCAGCCACGTCATCCGCGGGGAAGACCATCTCTCCAACACTGCGATACAGGTTCTCCTTTACAGGGCGCTTGGTTTCGCGCCGCCCGTCTTCGCCCACCACGCCCTGATCCTGGGGAAGGACCACACCAAGCTGAGCAAACGACACGGCGCCGTTTCCGTCCGGGAGTTCCGGCGCCGGGGGATCATGCCGGAGGCCCTCCTCAACTATCTCGCCATTCTGGGAAGCTCTTTCGACGATGGCCGCGAGATCCGCACCGCCTGGGAGCTTATCGAGGCTTTCTCGCTGGACAGGACCGGGAAAGGCGGCGCCGTCTTCGACGAGGAGAAGCTCCTGTGGCTTAACGGGAACTATATCAGGCGGTATGATCCGCAAGCGCTCACCGATATTCTCATCCCTTTCATCCGGGCGGCAGGGTACGACGAGCGCTCCTTTCGGCGGGAGCAGCTCGAGGGGATTGTCGCCGCTGTTCGGGACAACCTATCGACCCTAACTGACATTGGGGACTTTCTCGAGATGTTTGACGACGACCGTTACCGTATGAGCGAGGAGGCCGCAGCGCTGCTTCGGGGGGAAGAGGCGAAAACAGTCCTCCTCGCACTTCGCAAGGCACTCATCCCGCTGGCCGCAGGCGGTGAAGGCGGCATAGGACTGGAGCCGGCTCCGCAATACCGTGGTATTATCGGTATTGTACGGTCGATACAAGACAACAAGACCGGACTTAAGGGAAAGAAGCTCTACCTGCCTATCCGGGCGGCCGTGACGGGCCGTCTCCACGGGCCCGAACTCGATAGGATCTTTACCCTGCTCGGCCCGGTTTCCCTCCTCCGGCGGGTCGAAGAGGCCCTCGCCCTGTCATGAAATAAGGAGGGAGTATGAACGGGAGGGATTTTCCTCCGGTGCATCCCGGAGAGATTTTACTGGAAGAGTTCTTGAAGCCGATGGGCATCAATCAGTACCGCCTGGCCGAAAGCATTCACGTGCCGGCGAGACGGATCAACGAGATCGTGCTTGAAAAGCGCGGCATAACCGCGGATACCGCCCTGCGGCTGTCTCGTTTTTTCGGGAATTCTGCTCAATTTTGGATGAATCTTCAAACACGCTACGAGCTTGAATCGGCGCGCAATTTATCGGCGTCCAGCATTGACCGGGAAGTCAAGCCACACGCAACAGCGTAAGATGCGAGGGAAGGTGGACCCGCATTATTTCTCCCCGGCGTCGCAGCTAGATAAATAAACTCAAAGTGTTTGGTTTTACACGGGCATTCCTCAGTGCTCTCTGTGGTTTCATGCTTTGCCTTTCTTTTGTCATGCATTTTGACAGTACCCACGCGTTTTCGATTTTCCGGCCCTTGGCCGCTGTGTGTGAAGAATGAACGGAGGGCACATGCCGATTTCCTGCCGTGCCCTCCCTTTCACGACAATTACAGCCTGATCTCTCCGTTGCTGCAGATCTTCGCGTCTTTGCTTTCCGACGATGCGTCGCCTGAGGGCTTCGCTTTCTCCGCCCCCCCGCAGCTCGACTCTTTGGTGAACCAGCACTTGATCCGGTGCAATAAGGATCTCTTCTCGCCTTTGGGGTCTGTTGTGGCGATCTTTTTTTCCATGACGTCCTCCTTTAAGCAACTGCTTAACCACAGAGTACACAGAGAACTTCTTGAATCAAGGGATAAATGCATCCATGGCCTTCCTCCCTCTCTGTGACCTCACTCTTTAGCCCCTTTGGTTCTTCTTTCGTCTTTTTTAACCACGCGTGCACAGGGAATCTATTCCTCTGTGCCCTCTGCCTGCGCCCAGCGTTTACGAGTGGAACCGCGAGTGCAGGGTGTGATTTCATGCTTGCTTCTTCGGGTTTCATAATAATTTTGATACTACCGCTGCCGCTCCTATTCTTCTACAACCTCGAGAACAAGCTCACCATACCGGTCCTTGACCTGCTTCCGGATCTGAAGCAGCTCGTACCACCGTCTGAATGCCGAAACCAGCACGATCGTGATCAGGACCATGATGATGACCGAGAGCACGCCCAGGAGATACTTTCCCGCCGGCAGATAGTTCGTCGTGACGTTCAGGTATCCGGCGTACATCGTCGTAAAGGCCATGAAGACGCCGGGCACGGCGGTGATCCACACATATTTTGCCTTTCCCATCCGGAGCAGCATGGTCGTGCCGATGATCAACGCGCTGGCCGCGAGGAGCTGGTTGCTCATGCCGAACAGGGGCCAGATGTCCCTGATGTTTCCCGTATACACGAGGTATCCCCAGGAAGCCGTGAAGATGAAGCTGGTGATGATGATCCCCGGCATCCAGCGTTTTTCGAGGAACTTCGGAAAGAGCTTGCCGACCATTTCCTGGAGGAAGAACCTGCCGACTCGGGTGCCTGTATCAACGGCGGTCAAGATAAACACTGCCTCGAACATGATGGCAAAGTGGTACCAGTACGCCATCAATCCCTTCATAAAGGGAACTGATGAGAAGATATACGCCATACCCACGGCAAGAGAAACAGCACCGCCTGGCCTGCCCTGAATTTTTTCTCCAACCTGCTGTGCGAGATCGGGAAGATTGACCACGGCCATGCCGAGTTTTTCGAATGCTGCCGGGGCCGCGTTGATGGCAAAGTAGTCTGCCGGCACCAGGACGCATGCCGCGATCAGTGCCATGATGGCCACAAAGCCTTCGACCAGCATCGCTCCGTAACCGATGAACAGAATATCCCGCTCGTTCCCGATCATCTTCGGCGTGGTCCCCGTGCCGATGATCGCGTGGAACCCGGACAAGGCGCCGCAGGCGATGGTGATCAGCACAAAGGGGTACACGGGGCCGGGGATGATCGGTCCGCCGCCGTGGATATACGGCGTGACGGCCGCCATCTGGAAATCGGGCCGGACGATCAAGATCCCGGCCGCGAGCATCACGATGGTCCCGATCTTCAAATAGGTGGAGAGATAGTCACGCGGACAGAGGAGCATCCAGACCGGAAGGACCGACGCCGCGAACCCGTAGGCCGGGATGAGGAGAGAGAGCGTTTCCTTCTTGAGCGTGAATATCCAGGACAACGTCGGGTTCGCCGCAACGTAGGGACCGACCAGGATCGCCGCCGCGAGCATGACCACGCCCATGATGCTCGCGCCCTTCACGTCGCCGGGCCGCAGCTTGTACATATAGATGCCCATCAGGATGGCGATAGGCATGGTGGCAAAGACCGTGAAGGTCCCCCAGGCGCTATCGAACATCGCGTTCACGACCGCAATGGAGAGGCCCGCGAGGGCCAGGATGAGAATGGAAAGGAACGCGAAGGAAGCGACCATGCCGGCGGTTTTGCCCACCTCGCTTTCCGCGATCTTTGCGAGGCTCTGCCCCTTGTGGCGCACCGAGGCGAAGAGCGCCACCATGTCGTGGACCGCGCCGGCAAGGACCGCGCCGATGATGATCCAGAGAGCGCCGGGCAGATACCCGAACTGGGCCGCCAGTACCGGCCCCAGGAGCGGGCCCGCCGCCGCGATCGCGGCGAAGTGGTGGCCGAATAGGACGTATTTGTTGGTTTTGACGTAGTCGTGGCCGTCGGCCAGGGCAATGGCAGGCGTCGGCCTCTCGGACTTGAGGCCCAGCACCTTGTTGGCGATGAACAACCCGTAATACCGGTAGGCAAGTGCAAACACGCAGAGCGAAACGAACACCAGAGTCAATGCATTCATGATTTTCCCCCTTCCCCATTTACGATTTGGCACTTGCCAATAAACAACCAAGGTGAGATCACGCACTGAGGAAGACAAGAACCATGGGGTAATTGTACACCCAATCGCGGAAGAGATAAAGCTATTTTGATAAGGTATTGCTTTCGATGGATGGAAGTATGGGGGGGCTGTTTTTGCTTGTGAATGGATATTTGGCTCGAAAAGCAGGGGCTGGCGATGCGATTGGGAAAGGGAAAAAAGGACGCGGCCTTATGACCGCGTCCTCCATCTTTCCGATATTTTCTTTTAAAGCGGGATATTGTTGTGCTTCTTGAGAAGCCGGACTTCAGTTTTGTCCTGGAGGGTCTCGAGTAGGGTCGCGACCCGTTTTCTCGTGTCCCGCGGCCGGATGATCTCCTCGATGACCCCGAGGCTGGCGGCGAAGTAGGGGTTGTTGAATTGTCCCTCGTAGGCGCAAGCCAGCTCCGCCCGTCTGGCGGCCGGATCGTCTGCCGAGGAGATCTCGCGGCGGTAGACGATGTTGCAGGCCCCTTCCGCCCCCATAACGGCGATCTCCGCCGTCGGCCAGGCCATGACGTAATCGGCGCCCAACTGTTTACTGCACATGCCGAGGTAGGCTCCGCCGTAGGCCTTCCTCGTCACGACCGTGAGCTTTGGGACCGTCGCCTCGGAATAGGCGTGGAGCAGCTTGGCCCCGTGGCTGATGATTCCGGACCACTCCTGCCGGGTGCCGGGCATATATCCGGGGACATCCGAGAAGGTGAGCAGGGGAATATTGAAGGCGTCGCAGAATCGGATAAAGCGGGAGGCCTTGTCGGAGGCGTTAACGTCCAGGATGCCCGCGTTGAACTTGGGGTTGTTGGCGATCACGCCGACCGGCCGGCCCATGATCCGGATGAAGGCGACGATGATGTTTTTTGCCCAGAGTTCATGGGGTTCGAAGATTTCTCCCTTATCTGCGACGGCCGCGATCACCTTTTTCATGTCGTACACCCGGTTGGTCTTGTCGGGGATGATCGTGTCCAGTTCGGGACATTCCCTGCCGGGACTGTCCGTGCAGGCGGCGACGGGCAGGGGGCTGTGGCAGCTGTCCGGCAGGAAGGAGAGGAAGGTCCTTATCCTGGCGAGGCAGTCCTGGTCGCTTTCCGTGACAAAATGGCAGACCCCGCTCTTGGTTGCGTGGGCGACGGCTCCTCCCAGATCCTCATGGCTCACCTCCTCGCCGATGACGGCCTTGATCACCTCCGGGCCGGTAATGTACATGTAGCTGTTCTTCTTGACCATGAAGACCCAGTCCGCCAGGGCGGGCGAATAGACCGCCCCTCCTGCCGTGGGGCCCATGATCGCTGTGATCTGGGGGATGTAGCCCGAAGCGATCGTGTTGCGGTAGAAGATGCCGCCATACCCCTCCAGGGAGGGCACCCCTTCCTGAATCCGGGCGCCGCCGGAGTCGTTCATGGCAACGAAGGGTTTCCGGGCGCTGAGTGCCATGTCCATGACCTTCCAGATCTTTTTTGCATGCATCTCTCCGAGACTTCCACCGGCGCTGGTGAAATCCTGAGCGGCGGCGAAAACGGTCCGGCCGTTGATCAGGCCGAAGCCGGTGATCACGCCGTCGGCAGGGATCTCCTTCTCCCCCAATCCGAAAAGGGTGGACCGGTGTTTCACGAAAAGCTGAATCTCCTGAAAAGTGTCCGCGTCGAAAAGAAGGTCAACCCTTTCCCGGGCGGTAAGCTTGGTGAGTTCGTGCTGCTTCAGGACCATCTTCTCGCCGCCCATCGTCAACAAATCCGCTTTTCGTACTTCAAACAACCTGAGTTTTTCTTCCGTCGATCCTTTCTGCTCGTTTTCCATCGTTATTCCCCCGCAAAGACTTATTTTAATATCTTTAAGACTCTCTTTATATTTGACCGGAACCTACCGATTATGGTATGGGCCCTATAGCATTCTTGTCCGGATTATTTCAACATAATTCGACACTGTCTGTCCAAAAAATAAAGCGATAGGAGGCGCCATGAAATTCATCGACGAGATAGACATCAAAAGTAAGAAAGTGTTGTTTAGGTTCGATTTCAATGTCCCCCTCGACAGTTCTCAGAACATTACGGACGATACCCGGATCCGGGCTGTTCTTCCTTCCATCAATTACGCCCTCGACGAACGGGCCCGAGTGATCATCATGTCGCATCTGGGGCGGCCGAAAGGCAAGGTGGTCCCTGAGATGAGTCTTGCCCCGGTGGCCAAGCGGCTCTCCCGTCTGCTGGGGAAAGAGGTCCAGATGGCCCCGGACTGCATCGGCGAGGGGGTGCGCCGGATGGTCGATGCCCTGAAACCGGGCTGCATCCTCCTTTTGGAGAACCTCCGCTTCCACATTGAAGAGGAGAAGAACGACGCCGGCTTTGCCGCCGCGCTGGGCGGCTTTGCGGATGTCTATATCGATGACGCCTTCGGCAACGCCCATCGGGTTCATGCATCGAACGTGGGGATCACCAAATTTGTCCCGGTGTGCGCCGCCGGCTTCCTCATCAAACGGGAGCTGAATTACTTCAAGAAGGCCCTGAACAAACCGGCGCGGCCGTTCGTGGCGATCGTCGGCGGCTCGAAGGTTTCGGGAAAGCTGGAGGCCGTGGGGCATCTGATCCGGAAGGTCGACAAGATGATCATCGGCGGCGGAATGGCCTTTACCTTCCTCAAGGCGCTGGGGCACGAAGTCGGAAAATCCCTGGTAGAGGACAACCTGATGGACAAGGCGACCGAGGTCATCAATACGGCCAGGGAACTGGGCGTCAAGTTCTATCTTCCCATAGATTGCGTGATTGCCGAGAACATGAGCGCCGAAGCAGAGACCAAGATAGTTCCCGTTCAGGAAATGAATCCCCATTGGATGGGCCTCGACATCGGTCCGGCCACGATTACGCTCTTCACGGAGGCGCTGGGGAATGCCAAGACCATCGTCTGGAACGGCCCCATGGGGGTTTACGAGATCGACGCCTTCGGCCGGGGGACCGCGGCGCTGGCCCACAGCGTGGCCAACTCCTATGCCCTGACCATCGTCGGCGGCGGGGATACGGATGTGGCGATCCACGAGGCGGGGGAGAGCGACAAGATTACCTATATTTCCACCGGCGGCGGCGCCTCGCTGGAACTTCTGGAAGGGAAGGTCCTGCCGGCGGTAGCCGCCCTCGATCACCGCTGCGAAAGCGCTTCGTGAGAGACGGACAGGCGCTGTAAAAAGGAGAAAGATTTCTTATCTTTTTTCGTTGCGTCTGGTCGGAAGCGAGTCGATGATGCGGAATATCAGACTGATCGTCGAGTATGACGGCGGCGCCTATTGCGGCTGGCAGCGCCAGATCAACGGCCTCTCCATCCAGCAGATTATCGAGGAGTGCATCGGCCGGATGACCGGCGAGGAGGTCCGGGTCATAGGCTCCGGCCGGACGGATGCCGGGGTGCATGCCCTCCGTCAGGTTGCCCATTTCCGGACCGCTTCCCGCCTCGGCGAGAGAAATCTCCTCATGGGGATAAATAGTCTCCTGCCGGCGGATATCGCCATCCGCGAGATCTGCGAAGTCGATCCCTCCTTTCACGCCCGCTTCGATGCGGTGAGCAAAGTCTATCTCTACCGGATCTGCAACCGGCCGATCCGCTCGGCCCTGGAGCGAAACTACGCCTGGTTCGTCTGGAAGCCCCTCGATCTGGCAAGAATAGGCGGGGCTCTCCCCGTATTTAAGGGGACGCACGATTTTTCATCCTTCTGCTCGACCCACTCGGAAAGCCCTGACCGCATTCGGACCATCTTGAACATAGCCGCAGAAAGGGACGCCTCCGGCATGATTTACATTTCTGTGGAAGCCGACGGCTTCTTGAGGTATATGGTCAGAACGATCGTCGGCACGCTGGTCGATGTAGGCCGGGGGAAGCGCTCAGCGGAGGAGGTGGCCGCGATCCTGGCGGCAAAGGATCGCCGGCGGGCGGGCCTCACGGCGCCTCCCCAGGGGCTTTATCTCAAGGATGTCAAATACCAATGAAGATTCTTATCTTAGGACACAAGGGCATGCTGGGGAGCGATCTGATGCTTAGGCTGATCGCCTCTCACGAGGTGACCGGAAAAGATGTGGACGAGATCGACATCGTCTCAGAGGACGAATGCAGACGCGTCATCGCGGAATGTTCGCCGGAGATCGTCATCAATGCGGCTGCCTATACGAACGTGGACGGCTGCGAGACAGACCGGGAGAGATGTTTTGCCGTCAATGCCGTCGGCGTGAAGAACATCGCCCTTGCGTGCCGGAAGCGGGCGATCACGATCGTCCACTTCAGCACCGATTACGTTTTCGACGGCCGGAAGGACTTACCCTACGACGAGGAGGACCAGCCGGCGCCGCTCAACGTCTACGGGGCCTCCAAGCTGGAGGGCGAACACTTTCTCCATGCCTTCTCGGATCGCTACCTCCTGATCCGGACGGCCTGGCTTTACGGCAGACAAGGCAATAATTTCGTGAAGACCATCCTGGAAAAGGCCGCCACGGTCAAGACCCTTGCCGTGGTGGATGATCAGATCGGATCTCCGACCTATTCCCGGGATCTGGCCGCCGCCGTCCAGCTCCTGATCGAGGGCGGCAATAGCGGCATCTTTCACGTGACCAACCGCGGCCGGTGCAGCTGGTATGAATTTACCTGCAAGATATTGCAATACGCGGGCAACAACGATGTAACCGTGAAGCCGATCCGGTCGGACAGCCTGCCTCGGCCGGCTGTCCGCCCCGCCTGGAGCGTCCTCAGCTCCCGGAAGTTCTTCTCCGTCACCGGAAAGACCATGAGATTCTGGCAGATCGCGCTTCAGGATTATCTGGACCGGATGGGGTATCGGAAATAGGGCGCCGCTCTTACATCATCTCCGGCGCTGGACGACCCTTTTTGGGGAGGGTGAATATGAAGACGGTTTTTAAAAAAATCACGGGTGTCCTGCTGCCTCCGT
>Ga0154726_1095_pt1 | contig 26543 bp, 29 predicted proteins | sample Rifle2008BG16ft_FD_105734 | JGI IMG/M metagenome (GOLD analysis project Ga0154726, IMG submission 105734) | Deltaproteobacteria bacterium RBG_16_58_17
ATGCATCCTCATGTCAATCGCCCTCCTCCATATATTTCCGGATCTTTTCCGTCATGTAAACCGTGATCAGTAAATCACCTTCTGTGACAACCCCGAGGCGGTCAGCTCCTCGAGGGCCACGCGGTCCATATACTTGCGGGGTTGCGTGGGGTCGGGCTGAAGCTCGGCCAGTGGGACGGCGTGGAGTTGATTGGGGGCATACGTCGCCATGATGGGTTCCTCCTTCCTGCTGAGAGAAAAAAGGATCGAAAACGTTGCCGGTCAGCGCGCGGTGTATGCCCTGCGCACCTTCACGGGTTCGGAATCAGCTTCAGCCCCCGAGGGGGCGCGGCGACAATGAGCGAGAGCGGGTGCGAATCGAGACAGCGGGTAAAAGCTAGCGATCTTGAGATGGTTATTGGGGACGACGATACAGAAAAAGCGGGGGGATGGCAAGAGAAAAAAATATGGCACCCGCTGATCGGTTATTCATAGTTCCAGACGTCGCGGATGTCCGCAAGAGGAAGCACCTGGACCTTTTCGGCAAGGCGATAGGCCGCTTTCCCCGGGTAGACAACCCGCAGCCGCTCCAATTTAAGGTCTTCAACCGCCGCCTTCATGGATCGGGTCAAGCGGGGGGCGTCTTCATACTTGAATTCCACGCCCCAGTTTCGTCCTCCTGCCTGCCAAAAAATGTCGAGTTCCGCGCCGGCGTGGGTGTGCCAGAAATAGAGGTCTGACTCCTCCTTGTCCAGGGTCCGGCAGACGCAGTCCAAGGCAAAGCCCTCCCAGGAGGCGCCGAGCCGGGGCGAGGTGTGCAACTGCTCCGGCGTTTCAAGGGACAGCAGGGCGTGGAACAGCCCGGAGTCGCGCAGGTATAATTTCGGCCGCTTCACCAGACGTTTCCCGAGGTTGACGGACCAGGGCTGGAGGATGCGGACCATGAACGTGCCTTCCAGAATATCGCAGTATTTTCGGACGGTCATGTCGGAGACGCCGAAGGAGCGTCCCAGCTCAGAATAATTCAGGATCTGGCCGTGGTAATGGCTCAGCATGGTCCAGAAGCGGCGCAGCGTCCGGGCGGGAATCGTGATCCCCAACTGGGGGATGTCCCGTTCCAGGAAGGTCGTCACGTATTGGTTCCGCCAGAGCAGACTTTCATCGTCCGACGCCGCCAGAAAGGAGCGGGGCAATCCCCCTCGCCACCACAGGGTCTTGATCGCGCCGGCGTCGATATCGCTCAGGCGGAAACCGCCCAATTGAAAATAGGCGATCCTCCCCGCCAGGGATTCCGAACTCTGGCGGATCAAATCCCGTGAGGCGCTTCCCAGGATGACGAACTTGCGATTTTTCCCTTGATCCACCAGGTAGCGTAGGAGGGGAAAAAGATCGGGTGATCGCTGAATCTCGTCGATGACGATGAGCCCCGTCAGGTCTTCCAGGGCGAGCTGAGGCTGTTCAAGACGGGCAAGGTCCTGGGGATTTTCCAGATCGAAATAGGAATCGGCGGCAAGCGTTCGGGCCAGCGTCGTTTTTCCGCACTGCCGGGGGCCAAGAATTGCCGTAATGGGAAACACGGACATGAGTTTGGTCAATGTGGCCCGATCCGTTTTCCTGTCGATGAGTGTCATGGTTGCAGCCTACAGGATATATCTTGAAAAATCAAGCTCCATCTTTGATATATCAATGATTAATGGCTACCAGATGATCTTCAGGCCTTTCACCGTCTGCAATGCCTGATCACAGGTTACGAGCGGTCCACCGTGATGAAGGGCGGTGGCCGCAATGATGCGGTCCGCCGGATCATGATGCGCAAAGAGGGCGTCGTTAGCCGAAATCTCAGCTATCTCCGGCGTAATGGGCAGCGGCCGGATCACCCGGGACGCTAAAACAAGCTTCAGGAAAGAAAGAGCATCCGTGCCTGGATCCAGTCGCCCCTTGGCGACCAGCATCGCGATCTCCCACAGCGAGATGTCGCAGCATGCCAGGGAACCATTCTCCTCACCTTCTTCAATGGCGCGGAGCGCCTCAGCGCTGAGACGCTCCGGCGCCAGGGCATCAAAAACGAGGGCGCAGGTATCGAGAAGAATCAAGACGCCGCCTCCCATTTTTTATTCAGGGGGGACACAACGTTGCCGATCCTGCACTTTCCCCTTAACAGGGCAAGCTGTTCCCTCGCGCCTGAACGCCCATCGGCAACGGGCGTCAGACGCGCTATCTTCTTTCCGCGCGAGGTCAGGATCAGCTCTTCGCCGGCCTTGACCATGCCGAGATAGGCGGGCAGGTTGTTTCGAAGCTCCGTAACGTTGACTTCTTTCATGGCATCCTCCTTTCTGTACATTTTTCTGTACAACCGCTTGACGACGATGTCAAGCATCAAGCATGACAGGCGGCAGAATGCTGTTGCCAACTCTCTGATTCTCTGGTACATCTTCTATCAATTCTCCAATCGTTAACGTCGGCTTCATCCGATCAGAGGAAAAGGCATCTCATGACCCCGCTGCGAGCATACATACTGAGCATCGAAACGGCGTTGGCCGGGGGAAACGCCACCGAGCACACGTACCGCCCTTTCCTGAAAAACCTTGTAGAATCTCTTGCCGATGGGATCACCGCCACCAACGAGCCGCGGCGCGAGGCGTGCGGCGCCCCTGACTTCATCATTACCCGGAACCAAATCCCAGTCGGCTACATCGAAACCAAGGATATCGGCAAACCGCTTTCTTCAGGAAAGGGGGCCATTCTGTACCGGAGGAGACGGTCCGCAGGCGTTTTGGCAAGAGCCTGTTCAATTTCATCCATTTTTATCGCACATTGGTTGATACATGGCACTTGTTTGACAATTCCTCGGAAAAACCGAGATCAATTGCCGAGTATGACGGGCAACTGAAAATATTTGATTCCGGGTTATATGAACAATTATGTTCCTGCCGAGGAGAAGATGAAAAAAGATCACAAGAATATGTCATTGGGGGAGATGGCCGAGGAAGCGCTCAAGAAGGCCGTGGCCCGTGTCGTGGAGGAACACCGGAAATCGGGCGAACCGCTCGCCGTTTAGCGGGATGGAAAAATCGTTCATGTGCCTGTCGATCAGCTTCAGGGGTATGCGGAGGCGCAAGGAAGCGAATCTGTCCAGGAAAGAGATGAGGGGTGAGCTGTCCGCGGGTCAGGCTGGGCAGGTAGGCCAATGCCTCCGTGACAATTTTTTATTGTCCTTGAATTAAGGGAAGACATGGCTTAGCAACGGCGGTTGTGTCAACCAGCACCTTATCGAACGACTGCACAATAAGTTCGCTAACCTCAACTTTTTCGGAAACGGAAAGAATTTCGATGCCGATGACATTTCCTTTGTCATCAAAATCCAGGATAATGTCTTCGGTCACCTCGTCGGTATTGTGAACATGATCCTCTTTGAGGCGTATGTAGATAGCGTCGGCATCCTGTGAATAATGCATCCTCATGTCAATCGCCCTCCTCCATATATTTCCGGATCTTTTCCGTCATGTAAACCGTGATCAGTAAATCACCTTCTGTGACAACCCTTAATAATTTCCCGGAAACGATCTTCTGATAGATCATCCGACTTTTCTTGCCCTTGACCATATTATCCGGGCTTTCCAAAGTCATTTCAACCAGATCCTTCGGGATTTCCCGTTCTTCCATCTGAATCAAAATATGCTGCGTCCAGTGCCAATCCATAAGAATCCTATTATGTTTCAGCCAGGTCTCATTATCTTCGTTCCGGAAGCAAAGTCAAGTCGCATCTTTTTTTGATCTGATCCTGGTCATTTATCCAAGCCGTAGAGGAGCTGCGTGTGCTGGAGATGCGGATGAAGTGCGGGATCGGGAAATGCGGCCGCTGCAATGTGGGAGAAAAATATGTCTGCAAGGACGGCCTGGTTTTTTCGCTCGCGGAGCTTGACAAATTGACCAAGGAGTATTAGTTTCAAATAGACCGCCCTAGGCGGAAAAATTGTGAAAAAAAGGGAACCGGGGGTTCCCTTTTTTATTGGGGAGCCCTGGGCGCGGTGCAAGATGCGACGGACAGCGGCGCACCGTGATCGATGGGAAACTATTTCACGATAGGAGAAGAAAATAGTGAACAGAATTGTCGAGAAGCAGGATTTGTCGGAGAACGTGGTTCGGATGGTCCTCGAAGCCCCGGCCATTGCGAGGAAGAGGCGTGCCGGCCAGTTCATTATTCTGAAGGTCCACGAAAAGGGGGAGAGGATCCCTCTGACCATTGTCGATTCGGATGCGGAGGCTGGGACGCTCACCATCATCTTTCAGGTGGTGGGGAAGACGACAACGGCCCTCGCCGCCATGAAGGCCGGGGATGCGTTGAGCGATGTCCAGGGCCCCCTCGGCAACCCGACGGAGATCGAAAACTTCGGCCATGTAGTCTGCATCGGCGGCGGCGTGGGCGTTGGCGTCGTTTATCCGCTCGCGGCGGCGCTCAAGAAGGCGGGGAACCGCGTGACCTCCATCATCGGGGCGCGGACAAAGACCCTCCTCATCCTCGAAGAGGAGATGAAGAAGGTCAGCGACAGGCTGATCGTGGCCACGGATGACGGCAGCTACGGCTTCCACGGTTTCGTCAGCGCGGTCCTCCAGAACCTGATCGACGAAAAGGAAAAGATCGACCGCGTCTATGCCATCGGCCCCGTGCCGATGATGCGCGTCCTGTGCAACGTGACGAAACCGTACGGGATCCGGACGATCGTTTCGCTCAATTCGATCATGGTCGATGCCACCGGGATGTGCGGCGCCTGCCGCGTCTCGGTTGGGGGCAAGACGAAATTCACCTGCGTGGACGGCCCCGAATTCGACGGCCATGAGGTCGATTTCGCCCTCCTGACGAACCGTCTGCGGATGTATGCGGATCAGGAAAAACAATCTCTGGAAACTTACAAGTGCAAAGTCAATGGAAAATAATGAAGTAAAACCGAAGAAGGAAAAGGTCCCCCGGCAGAAGATGCCCGAGCAGGCGTCCGATATCCGGGTCAAAAACTTTAACGAAGTGCCCACGGGTTATACCGAGGAGACCGCAATCACCGAGGCGAAGCGCTGCATCCAGTGCAAGAAGCCCGGCTGCATTGCCGGATGCCCCGTCGATGTCGATATCCCGGGATTCATCAAGCTGATCGCCGAAGGGAAGTTCATCGAGGCGGCGCTCAAACTCAAGGAAACGAACGCCCTCCCCGCCGTCTGCGGCCGCGTCTGCCCGCAGGAGGACCAGTGCGAGAAGGTCTGCATCCTCGGGAAGAAGGGAGAACCCGTGGCCGTCGGCCGCCTTGAGCGGTTCGCCGCCGACTACGAGCAGCAGGCGGGCAATATCTCCATCCCCGCGCCTGCAAAGCCCAACGGGAAAAAGGTCGCGGTGGTCGGCGCCGGTCCCGCGGGGCTCACGATCGCGGGGGATCTGGTCAAGCTCGGTTATGACGTTACGATCTTCGAGGCCCTGCACAAGGCGGGCGGCGTCCTTGTTTACGGAATACCGGAGTTTCGACTGCCGAAGGCGATCGTGGAGGCGGAGGTCGACTATCTCAAGAAACTGGGCGTGAAGATCGAAACGAACGCCGTCATCGGGCGGCTCAAGACGGTAGACGAGCTCTTCGCGGAGGGGTTCGACGCGGTCTTCCTCGGGGTCGGCGCCGGCGCGCCGGTCTTCATGAACATCCCCGGCGAGAACCTGAGCGGCATCTATTCGGCGAACGAGTATCTCACCCGCTCCAACCTCATGAAGGCCTATCGTTTCCCGGAATACGACACCCCCATCGTGCGGGGGAAGAATGTTGCCGTGATCGGCGGCGGGAACGTGGCGATGGACTCGGTCCGTACCGCCCTGCGTCTGGGGGCGGATAACGCGACGATCATCTACCGCCGGACGGAGGTCGAGATGCCGGCCCGGATCGAGGAGGTCCAGCACGCGAAGGAGGAGGGGGTGCAGTTCAAGCTCCTCACCAATCCCGTCGAATACATCGGGAACGAGGACGGCTGGGTGACCGGCGTCCGCTGCCAGAGGATGGAACTGGGCGAACCCGACGATTCGGGGAGACGCAGGCCGGTGCCCGTGGCGGGCTCGGAGTTTGTCATTCCCGTTGATACCGTGGTGGTTGCCGTCGGAACGACGGCCAATCCGATCGTCCCCGCGACGACGCCGGGGCTGGAGACGAACCGGTGGGGCTACATCGTGACGAAGGACGCCTCCGGCCTGACGAGCCGCGAGAGGGTCTACGCGGGCGGCGACATCGTCACCGGTTCGGCCACCGTCATCCTGGCGATGGGCGCCGGGAGGCTGGCAGCAAAGGCCATCCACGAGTATCTGTCCCGATCATAGCGGCAGGTCCTCTTCCCTATGCCGCTGTTTTCAGACTGACATGCATGCCTGCCCTCGTGGCAAGAGTCACAAGCATTTCGAGGCTAAATTACCAGCCTTTGTAATGTCAAGATAAACGATTCCCTCTGTACATTCAACTTTGCCTTTTTCCCATGGGGCGGCGGGACCGATTCTTTGTGGAATGACGGAGGAACAAAAAAGGGAAGGCTTCGGAATCCCTTCTTTTCTAATACACGCCCCGAAACCTTCCCTTATGCTTCAAGCATTCATCGTTTCAAACTCTATTACTTCGCTGGATGCACAATACCCATGGCGTCGGTGACACCAGGTTTGATCGGGGTATAGCGCTTGATCACCTTACCGTAAGATAATACGAAGTTGTAGCGACCCCAGGACGACGCTATCATGCGCTTCACCGGCAACCGAAAATAGCCATCTACAGCGGAAGGCGAGTCAAACGTAACATTGCCGGGCCCTACGAATCCTTCCCCTTTGCCATCGGACCCGGTGATCAGTTCGAACTTGATGGGTGTCATCACCAGTTCACAGACTTCCGGGGGAGCACCTTCTTCGGGGCTAGGAATCACCTTCAAGGTCACCAGAGGATTGCTTGCCACATCCTCTGGTTTCAAAATATCTCTTGGTCGCAACACTCCTGTGGCGATCCGCTTGCCAGTTGGACGTTCTGCCCAGGCACTGATAAGGTTTCTTTCTTTACTCCATTCTATGTTTGCAAAAAGTTTTGGAAAACCATATGGTTCTCGACCTCCAATCAGGCCGACCTCATTGGTGACCAGCAAACCAACACAATAAGTAACGGGTTGACCTTTCCACAAAGCATTAAGACCGATAATCACTTCTTTATACGCCCCCAGGGTGCTAAAATGAAAATCAGGGAAAAGAACTTGTGCGACGGCTGGTGAATTTGCAAGTGTTAGTCCTTCAGGAAGAACTGCTGCCGCAGCCTCGTCATCGGTTTCGTAAATAAACGCGAGCATCTCAATGCCGCGGTAGTAATATGGGGGAGCATCAAAAGGGGGCATGGTAACCGGCATCGAGAAACCGAAATTTCGCGGCTGTAGCTTACCTGGTAAGCCTTCCCCAGTAGCTATCACCGGAATCACCATGAAGAAAGCCAGCGTCAGCAACGCGGCCACGACTAGTATCTTTTTCATATTGTTTCCTCCGAAAAAATAATTCTCTACCCTGTTCTGGAACTCCAGGCAGAAACTTCTTGTGGTTATCTACGTTAGCCCCGCTTTGGGTCATAGATAATCCGTGCCCAGCCGATCACTGCTCTGCATTCGCTCCAGATGACTCTTCACCACCCGGAGCTAAAGTATTGGCACCTTAAGTACTTGTTTTCTCATAAGGCAGAACCCAAAAAAGCTTGGTGCCCTGAGTAGGAGAGATGCCCAACAAAGCAAGACAATGATCCTCGAACATGGCCACGTAACGCAGAGACCTTGCCATCAAGGCTCGGAAACCCAAGTAAAGTGATTCCTCTTCATTTGGTCGCAATTCGATCTTATTCGTGTCTTTTTGTCAAGAAGAAACTTGGAAGTGTCAGTAGCACGTGATATGTGCGGCATTGTAGCACACAATCTGTCCGGTTTAGGATGGTCACCGATGGAGGTGACGGATGAGACGGTGTTGATTGTCACAATAGCGGAAGAGGTCATCGCCCTCGGCTTTCCCATCCTTGCGGAGGGGGAGGCCGCCGTCTAGACAGCGGGAACGCTTGCCGATACGATGCGTTTGAATCTCCATATCAGGACGGGACACCGGGTCCTCTATCTTCTTTCGGCCTTCGAGGCGGAGAATCCGGACGGGCTCTACGCCGGCTTCCGGAAGATTGCCTGGGAGGGGCTCCTCCACGAAAGCGGGGCGCACGCGTACCTCTGCGTGACCTCCACGGTGGAGACCCCGACGATCAAGGATGGGCGATTCGTCAACCTCAATGCGAAGGACGCTATCGTCGACCGTCTTGCCGAGTGTTGCGGCATCCGCCCCGACTCCGACCCGGACCGGGACCGGGCGGTGGTTCACGTTTACTGGAAGGGAAGCGAGGTCCGCGTTTACCTGGACGCCTCCGGTGAGCCCCTCTCGCGGCGCGGCTATCGGAAGATCCCCCCTACGGCGAGCGGACGGGGGACGTCTCGAGACTGATCGGCCTGTACCGTGAGATCGGGGATTTCTTCAAGCAGAAATGCGGCGGCTGCCGGGGGTACATCTTCACCGGGAACATGGCCCTGGGGAAGCAGGTTGGGCTTCGGACCAAGCGGCGAATCCCCTTTTACAACAGCGGAATCGAGTGTCGTCTCCTGGAGTACGAACTCTATGAGGGGACCCGGCGGAAAGAAGCGGATCACGGCAGGGAATAAGGGGGGGACGTGAAGACGGACGCTCTCCCCATCTCCTGAAGACAAAATTGTGATTTCCTGAATAATATTTTTTACTCCTCCTCTGAGGAGGCCTGTCTTTTAGCTCTTCTATTCACACGCGAAGGACCAGACCCTGCGTCCCTCACGGGGCGTTTCAGCGTGGGATCAGGTTCATCGGTTGCGGAAACAACCGGCGGCTGTGCATTTACTTGTGCCGAAGGACGATCGGCGGATTGCCTTTGTGCGCTTTCAGTATCAAACACAGTAATCAACTTTATGTTTTCATCATATATCAGCAGGAGGTTCTCAACGCCTGCATCCTTTAAAATAAATCTTAACCCTTCTTCAAGTGTAACCTTGTTTAGTGTTTGCGTAACCGGCTTGTCCATCCATTTATCAGGTACTTTTATCTTCCATCTGGTTGTTTTGGAAATTTTTCCAAGTACGCTTCGTAACGGCTCATTTTTTACATCCATGGTAATCATGGGATTAGCGGATACATTATCCGATCCCCAGCAGGGAGTTGCAATAAGATTAGCTGAAAACAATCCCACAAAAAACACAGCAAAACCAATTTTTATTATTGCGATTGACTGTTTAGACATGATTCCTTCAAATGGTTTGCCATCAGCCGGGCCAGCGGTCACGGGAGGACGGGGGCCTGCTCGAGTATCACGACCGCATCGACGAACAGCTCGTACTCCTCGTTCTCGTTGAGGTCGTGCACGCGGACCTTCTCTACCTCGCCCTCGCCCAGGACGGCGATGGGCTCGGACTCATAGATGACCTTCACATCCGACCGCTTGAGCGGAGCGCGCAGGTCGTCCTTGGAGGAGGGCTCCTTGGTCGAGGACATGAAGACGACCCTGCCCGTGTGCTTGGTGAGCTCGAGCGCAACGTCGACGGAGGGTTTGCCCCTGTCGACAACCAGGACCCTCTTTTCAACGAACGCCTTGGGATCCTCGACCCTGCGGTAGACGCCCTTGCCGAGCAGCGCTTCCGCGCCGTCGATGGCGGGCGGTTTGGTAACGGGCAGCCCGCAGGAGGAGGGGACTTCGCCGACCTTGGGGGATTCCGGCGTCTCCCCGCGGCGGCCCTCGCGCCACGCCTTGATGGCGTCGTGGAGCGCGTCCGCGGCCAGATTGGAGCAGTGCATCTTGATCGGCGGCAGGCCCTCGAGCGCGTCCGCAACGTCGTTGCGGGTGACCTTCATGGCCTCGTCGAGGGTCATGCCCTTGACAAGCTCTGTCGTCATACTCGACGTGGCGACGGCCGAGCCGCAGCCGAACGTCTGGAATTTGATGTCCGCGATGCGGTCATCGCTGACGCGAATGTAAATGTACATCAGGTCGCCGCAGATGGGGTTGCCTACCTTGCCCACGGCCACATCGAGGCCCTCAAGGGTGCCCACATTGCGGGGGTTGCGGAAGTGGTCGAGCGTCTTCTCGCTGTAGTTGGTCGACTTCATGCCTTCGTTTCCTTCGCATAGAGCGGTGATAGACTGCGCAGCCTCTCGACGATGCCCGGCAGGACTTCGATCACGCGGTCCACGTCCGTGGGCCTGCTCCACCTGCCGAAGGTGAACTCCAGCGAGCCGTGCGCCTCCTCGTGGAGCAGCCCGCAGGAGATGAGTGTGTGCGATGGTTCGAGGGTCTTCGACGAGCACGCGGAACCCGTTGAGGCCGCGACGCCCTTGTCCTTCAAGGACAGCAGCAGCGACTCGCCCTCGATGGCCTCGAACCGGAAGTGCGCGTTGTTGGGGAGCCTCTCCCTGGGGTGGCCGTTGAGGTGCGACTTGGGGATCCTGCCGAGCACGCCCGCGATGAGCCGGTCGCGGTACTGCATGAGCCTGAGCGCCTCCGCGGGCATCTCGGAGGTCATGATGTCCGCCGCGGCCGCCATGCCCACAATGGCGGGCATGTTCTCGGTGCCGGACCGCAATCCCCTTTCCTGGCCGCCGCCCGGCATGACTGGCGCAATGTTCACGTTCCTTCTGATGTATAGTGCGCCCAGGCCCTTGGGACCGTAGATGTCGTTGGCGGAGAGCGTCAGCAGGTCGACGTGGACCTTGCGCACGTCGATGGGCACGAGGCCCTCGGCCGCGACCGCGTCGGTGTGCAACGCGATACCCCTGCCCTGGAGCGCATCGGCGATCTCCGGCATGGGCTGGACGGTGCCGATCTCGCTGCTTGCCCAGCCGATGCTCACGAGGATTGTCGCGTCATTTATCTTCTTGCGGAGCTTCTCGACGCTCACCCGGCCGTACTGGTCGACCCCCACCTTACTGACCTTGAAGCCCTGCTTCTCGAGCGCCTTCGCAATGTTGTGGATCGAAATGTGCTCGCTCTCCGCGACGACGATGTGGTCGCCCCGCCTGCGGTTGCGGGTGGCGTAGCCGATCATGGCGAGGTTGTTCGACTCGGTCGCACCCGATGTGAAAATGACCTCGTCCTTGTTCGCACCAATGAATTGCGCGACCCTCTCACGGGACCTCTCGAGCGTGTCCGTGGCCTCGTCGCCATCGAGGTGCAGCGAGCTGGGGTTGCCGAAACTCTCGGTGAACCAGGGGCGCATCGCGTCGACCACGCGGGGATCGACGGGCTTCGACGACTGGTAGTCCAGGTAGACTTGCGCAGGCATTCCCACCCCCCTTGCCCCACCTAAAACCACATCGCGGCGCCCGCGTCGAGAGCAAGGTCATTGAGCGTGCCCGCGCCGACGATCTTGACGCCGGAGATCAGCGTGACCTTGTCCCAGCCCAGCATTTGCTTGGATGCCTCGCAGGCGTAAAACTCAACGCCCATCTTCATGGCCTTGTCCATCATTTCCTTCACAGTGGGGAACGTCCCCATCTTGATAGCCTCGGCTGCGCCAGGCAGCAGGATCTTGAGTCCCATGCCCAGGTAGTAGACCTTGGTATTGAGCCCCATGGCCGCGGCTGTCTGCGCCAGCACCAGAGGCGAGTACTGCCTCTCCGGTGCGTCGCTCGTCTGAACGTACAGGATGAATTGTTTCTCTGACATGTCTATCGTCTCCTTTTCTGGTTGATCGTAACCTCTCGGAAGGTCACTCGTTCCTCTTGATCAAGAATCGCATGTGGTCGTCGTCCTTCTCGTAGGACACGACCTCGTGGCCCGCGCGCTTGGCAAACCTCTTGAGATCCTCCTCCGCCGCCGGGTCGTCCGTGATGACCTCCAGAATCTCGCCTGGCTTGATCTGGTCGATGTTCTCCCGCGTCTGGAACAGTGGCTCGGGGCAATACAGTCCCAGACAGTCAAGCGTTCTGGCGGGTTTAACGTCCTCTTTCATACTCAACGCCTCTTTATACCCTATCCGTTTTTCAGTTCCAATTCCAGTGGTATCGTCCTTGTGATGCACTCTACCCCTGGACATCTTTCCTTGGCCAGCGTCATGAGCTTTTCCAGTTTGTCCCGTGAAGCGCCATCGGCATTTACGGTGAACTTCACCCTGTCAACAATATTTTCGCTTGCCAGTCCCATCTGTTTCCTAAGGTCCATCCAATTCTCTGCGGTGACCTCAAGATTTGTTAGGCGGATACCTTCGCTGGCGGCTGTTGCTGCGAAGGTGACGGCAAAACAAGCGGCTATCCCGTAAAGGCAGTACTGGATAGGATCGGGACTCGTGCCCCAACCGCCGGCAAAAGGCGCCAGTTCTGCGCTGAGCACTACGCGTCCCTTGGCATATTCCAAAGTAGAGACGAACTGCGGCTTACCCTCCTCTAATATCCAAGAGCCCATAACGCGCTTGTTCTTCTTGGCTTGGGTAGGATCCTTTCTTATTGTAGCGACAAATTTTTGCATCTCCGGCAGATTTACATTGTTCATTTGTACTATCCTCCTTGCAATGCTCCAGTCGTTTTCGGATGAATCGACTATGCCAAAATGTCAGATTCTACGTTAATTATTGTCAAGCCATCCGTATATGTATTCACCTCCTTCCGTTTGGCGGCCACTTCCCTGAGTTTCCTTATCATTGATAATAACTTGCTATTATGTGGGGATACTTTACAAAGAACGGCCTTGTATGTCAAGAAGCTTCTGGCATAACATGTAGTGTCGCAAAAGAGGGGGATTCCTGTGGGAAAGGTGTCGGCGGCGCGAGGGGCGTCCATTTGGCATGAGCGATAGTCGATAAATAAATGTGATGACAAAAGGCACACATTCGAGCATAGTGGCGGCGATGTTCTAATAGACCCAAGCGGGATCGTACGTCTGAATCATATTGGCAAAGGCCCGGCAGATCGTCCCACTGTTGAGATGATTTTGGGCAGGATTAAGATGTAGAGAGGCGCCAAACCTGCGCGATCTGGAGAGGCAGAATGAATTACCCGCGAATCATACTTAAAAAGGGACGAGACGCAGCTCTCCGCCGCGGCCATCCCTGGGTCTTCTCAGGAGCGCTGGCCTCGGTAGAGGGGAAGTTAGAGCCCGGTGACATCGTCCTGGCGGCGGACGCCACCGGCCGAAACCTCGGCCTCGGTTTTTTCAACACCGGCGACATTGCGTTCCGTCTCCTCACCGACAATCCCGCCGCCCGAATCGACGCCGGTTTTTGGCGGCGACGGATCGAATGGGCGCTCGCCCTGCGCCGTCAGGTCGTCCCGCCGGAAACGGACGCTTTCCGGCTTGTCAATGCGGAGGGGGATGGGATGCCCGGCCTCGTCGTCGACCGGTACGGAGACTATCTTGTGTTCAGCATCGGGACGGCCGGGATTGAGAAATGGCGGGAAACCTTGATCGGTCTTATGGTCGAGTCGGTCGGGCCGGTCGGGATTTACGAACGGAGCGAGGGGCGTTCCCGGCAGTTGGAGGGGCTTGCAGAGCGCATCTGTCCCGTGGTGGGGGAGATCCCGGAGACGGCTGAGATCACGGAAAACGGCCTTCGCTTTGTGGTGGATCTGATCACCGGACAGAAGACGGGATTCTTCCTCGATCAGCGTCTGAACCGGGAAATCGTCGGCGCCTTGAGCCGGGAGGCGGCGGTTCTGAACTGCTTCTCTTACACCGGCGCTTTTTCCGTCTATGCCGTTCGCGGAGGGGCTAAGCGGGTCGTCTCAGTGGAGGCCTCGGCGGCGACCAACGAGATCGCCTGCCGGAACCTTGTCCGGAACGGCCTTTCTCCGGAGAATCACCCCATGCTCACGGCCAATGTCTTCGATTATATCCGGGAAACGGAAGAGGTATTCGACGTGATCATCCTCGATCCTCCCGCCTTCGCCAAGTCCCGGAAGGATCTCGCCCGTGCGGCGCGGGGCTACAAGGAGATCAATCTCCAGGCGGCGCGGCGCCTCCGGGAAGGGGGGTTGCTCGCGACCTTCTCCTGTTCCAACCCCATCGATCCGGAGCTCTTCGAAAAGATCGTCCTCGGCGCCGTCCGAGATGCGGGGAAGACGGCGCAGGTTCTCCGTCTCCTCGGGGCGGGGCCGGACCATCCCGTGAACCTCGCCCACCCGGAGGGCCGTTACCTCAAAGGACTCCTCCTCTGCCTGACGACGCCTTAGGATTTCCGGCCTCTCAGGAGTTCTTCAGGACGTTCGCGATCCGGTCATGAATGAGCTGCGATGCCAGGTTGTTTCCAGACGGCCCCACCATGATGGAGACCGCCGTCATTCCCTTCTCCACGTACTCCACGGAGATCCGGACCTTGTCGTCTTGGATCATTGCAGTTAAATTCCCGGTTGCGATCTTTTTTACCCGCTCGACGTCGACGGCCTTGAGGTCGGTCACGGTCTTCTCGCAGGCCGCCCAGACCTTCTCGAAAGGAAAGATGTAGGTGGCCCGGAGGTAGCCGTCCGTGTAAATGAATTCCCCGGAGCGGATGCCGATCGTCTTGGTGCCCACGGTGAGGGCGGTGTCGCACGCCGTGATCAGGAGTAGCGCAGGAACCAGTAACATAAGCCCAAGGAGCTTTCTTTTCATAAACCCTCCTTTCACTTCAAAAGCCCGGCAAGCTTTCGACCATATTCGAAGCAGGATTCGATGCTCTTCTGATCGGGATTCCAGAGGCACCGGAGGCCGTCGCCCACGACCTGGAAACCTGCCGCTTCGAGCTGTCCTTTGATCATCTTGACGGATTCGCCGCTCCAACCGTAGCAGCCGAAGGCGGCCGCTTTCTTGTTTCTGAACTTCAGCCCCTTCATCTCCTCCAGAAGCCCCGCGATCGAGGTCAGAACGGTGCGGTTGATCGTCGGGGAGCCGACGAGGATGGCCCTGGACTTGAAGATCTCCGTCATCACGTCGTTCCGGTCCGATTTGGCCAGGTTGTAGAGCTTCAGGTTGACCTGGGAATCGGCCTGCTTGATCCCCTGTGCGATGTTCTCCGCCATGACGCGCGTGCCGTTCCACATCGTATCGTAGATAAGCGTGATCTGGTCTTCCTGGTAGCTGTCCGCCCATTTCAGGTACTGTTGGACGATCCGGACGGGGTTGTCCCGCCAGATGACCCCGTGGCTCGTGCAGATGATGTCCACGGGGAGGTTGAAGGCGAGGACCTCCTTGATCTTCCGCTCCACCAGCTCGCTGAAGGGGGTCAGGATATTGGCGTAATACTTGATGCATTCCTCCATCAGTTCCGCCTGATCCACGAGGTCGTTGAACATGTATTCCGAAGCATAGTGCTGCCCGAAGGCATCGTTGCTGAAAAGAATGTTGTCCCCGGTCAGGTAGCAGAACATGCTGTCCGGCCAATGGAGCATCGGCGCTTCGATGAAGATCAGCTCCTTGCCTCCCAGGCTGAGGCGTTCCCCTGTCTTAATGGGATGGAAGTTCCAATCCCGGTGGTAATGGCCCTTTAGAGACTTGACACCGTTCGCCGTGCAGTAGATCGGCGTATCGGGGATGCAGCTCATCAGTTCGGGAAGGGCGCCGCTGTGATCGATCTCCCCATGGTTGGCAATCACGTAGTCGATCTTTTTCAGATCAATCAGTTTTTCCAGATTGGCGACGTACTCCTTGGCAAAGGGCGCCCATACCGTATCCACGACGGCCACCTTCTCCTCCTCGATCAGGTAGGAATTGTAAGTGGAGCCCCGGTGGGTCGAGTACTCATCCCCATGAAATTTGCGGAGTTCCCAGTCGATCTTTCCGATCCAGGAGACGTTGTTCTTTATCTGCAGCTTCATACTCAGATCCCCCTTTCATTACATACCGGCTTGTGTCTTCCGGCAAGTTCACTTTGGAAATTTACGCGGAACATTAAAAGGAATTATAACAGAGAAGAGACGCAGCGGCAAGCAGAAGGAATCAACAGCGGAACTGATCGATTCTATCTACACATTACGGCAGCATTTTAAGGGAACGACGGAGGATCAGATCAGGGAATAGACGGCCTGAATCAGCGCCCAGAGGAGGGCCGCCGCAGCGATCAGGATACTTGCCGCTCCCAGGAGCCGATGAAACAAGGCCTCGGGCTTCCGCTCCTGGTAGCCGGTCAGAAAGGCGATCAGAATGCCGGAGACGAGACCGCCTCCATGCGCCCAGTTGTTTATCCCCGGAAAGAAGAGACCGAAGAGGACCAGTCCTACGACCCATCCCATCGCCTGGCGGTAGATCTGCCCCCCGTAGAAGCCGCCCCGGCTCTTGCCGTAGTAAAGGATGGCCCCGATGAGACCGCAGATGGAGGCGGAGGCGCCGATGGTGAAAGGGACGCCGGCCAGATAGGAGAGGAAAAAGCCGGCGACGCCGGTCCAGAGGTAGAGAATCGCGAAGCGGTGAAAACCGAATTCATCGAGGACAAAAGGGGCGAGTTGCCGCAGGGCCATCATGTTGAAGAAGATGTGCAGGAGCCCCCCGTGAAGGAAGGATGCGGAAACAAGAGTCCACCAGCGGCCGTAGGCGGCGATGGGGAGGGTTCCGGTCGCGCCGAGGAGAAAGAGGCTCTCACCCGAGGGCGACAGGAACGTCATGGGGTTGGCCGAAAGGCCCAGTGCCGATGGGTTGATCAGGAGAGAAAAGAGATAGAAGGCGGCGTTCAAGCCGATGATGGCCTTGACCGGATCAAGGTGAAGCAGGGAAAGAACGCCGAAGACCTTCCGCTTCCAGAGAGCGCCGGGCCCCGCCGTCCCGCAGTAGGGGCAGACAGGCTCATCGCTGCTGATCAGTTTGCGGCAGTGCGGGCAGAGCATGGATTTCTTTTCCGTCATATTGAGATCCCCCTTTATAAGAATCTCATGATCACCGGAATGGCGACAAAGGTCCCGATCGAGGTGGTCAGGTTGACGACGGCGACCAGCAAAAGCAGGCGCGTGATCTTGTTCCGGAAGAACCCCCGGACGGAGATGATATCGTCCGAGAGCGCGAGAAAGTCCTTGACCTGGGGTTTCCGCAGCGTTGCCTCCGCCAGACCGGCGACCCAGCCGGCGGCGATCAGGGGGTGCAGTGTCGTAATGGGAGCAGAAAGAGCAGAGGCCGCGATCGTCAACGGATGGGCCAGGAGGATGAGAGCCCCGAGCCCCGAGAAAGAAGCGGTGATCAACGCCCACCAGGTGAGCATCTTCAGGCTGGCCTGGGCGCCGGAGGAGAAGAAGCCGGCAACGAAAAGACCCATGATGGCCAGAGAAAAGACCCAGCCGGCGCATCTTCCCCAAATGCCTTTCTCGGGGATCCTGTTCAGCGCCGCAATGTCGATCTCTTCGCCCAGATGTTTCAGGATGCCCGGTACATGCCCCGCGCCCACGACCGCCACGATCCTGGCGCCCGCGGCATGGCCGATGGTGTGGGCGAGGTAGAGATCTCGTTCATCGATCAGAGTGATCTTCAATCCGGGCAGTTTCTCGCTGACGGTCTGCAGCGCCAGTTCCAGAACGTCGTGCTGTTTGAGTTTTTCGATCTCCGCCTCGGTGATTTCCTCGGTTGCGAACAGGGAGAGAATGACCTCGGAGAGGAACTTCATCTTGCTCCAGAAGCCCATCTTTCGCCAGGTCCGCAGGAGGGTCACCCTGATTTCCCGATCCGCAAGAACGATCTCCGCCCCGATCTCGTCGGCCCGGTCGATGGCCCGGAGCATCTCCTCGCCGGGAGTGATGTTGAATTTCTGGGCGATTTTCCGCTGGAGAGACGCCATGATGAGCTGGGAGAGGAGGATGGAGGCCCGCTTCTCGCGTATGACCTTGACGATGTTGGTTTCCTGCCACTTATCCTTCTGACGGATTGCATCGTAGCGGGGTTTGCAAAGCTCGACGCAGACTGTATCCGGTTTTTCATCGGCGATGACCCGCTCCACCAAGTCGGCGCTTTCCCGGGAGACGTGGGCAGTCCCTATCAGGAGGATCTCTCTATGGTCAAGATTTATGCGATGGACGTTCTCGTTTTCCAATGATGGCTTCCCTTTCTGGTATTTTTGGGGGGGTCATTAGCAATATTTGCGCCGGATGTAAAGAGAAATGGTTTGTGGCTGTTCCGGATGATGCGAAGAAGAGTGATGCCTCCGTAAAATTAAGCATCAAAAGTAGGTTCAGCCGGCATTCCTGCCACGGAGGCGACTGCCGACGAGTTCGTAGATCCTCAGTTCGCCGAGGGTGCTTCCGGCGTCGTACATGCCGATTTCCTTGACATCGAGGATCGAATTCATGGCGGCGATTCGCGACTTTTCACTGATGAGGATGCCGTTCGGTCTGGATTTTGCGAGATCCTGTATGCGGAAGACGACATTGACGGAATCGCCGATGACGGTATAGTCCATCTTCTTATCGAATCCGATGTTGCCGACCACCGCCTCTCCCGTGTGGATGCTGATCCCCATCGCCAGCGGGGCTTCGAGTTCACCGGAGAAGTGGTCGTTGATAGCCGGGAGCTTTGCCTGCATCTCCAGGGCGGCGGCGATGGCGTTGTCCGCATCGGTTGCGCAGGAGATGGGGGCGCCGAAAATGGCCAGGAAGCCGTCGCCCAAGTACTTGTCGACGATCCCCCCGTGTTTGAAGACGATATCCCCCATGCAGGCGAAAAAGTGGTTCAGCATCGCTACCGTCCGCTGGGGTCCGATCTTCTGGGAGATGGTGGAGAAGCCGCGGAGGTCGATGTTCAGGAGCGTCAGGATTTTCAGCTCTTCGATCAGGGGCTTGTCCGACTCGGTGTTGTGGATGATCTTGTCCACGATCTCCCGGGGGACGAATTTCTGGAACATCTTCCGGATGCCCCGTTCGTTTTCAGCCATGGACAGGGTCTCCTGATAGAGCCGGGAGTTTTCCAAGGCGATGCTGACCGAGGTCGCGATGGATTGGAGGAGGTGGAGGTCGTCGTCGTTGAAATCGTCGTTGATCTTGTTGAGGATCTCAATGACGCCGAGGACCTTTCCCCGGGAGATGAGCGGTACGCAAAGGACCGAACGGGTCTGGAAACCGGTCTGCCGGTCGAAATCGTTTCTGAAATGCCGGGAAGCGCCTGTATCTCTCACGAGGACCGGCTCACCGCTGGCGGCCGAGTAGCCGGAGACCCCTTCGCCGAGCTTCACGCGGAAAGATTTGAGGGCATCGACATTGATCTCGGGGTTGATGTTGAACGAGGTTTTGAAGGCCAGCTCTTCCTTTTCCAGCAGCAGCAGCGAGCCCGCCTCCACGTTCATGATCGTCCGGATCATGTCCATCGTATGCTTGAGCACCTCTTCCCGGTCGAAGGTCGAGGCGGCAAGCATGCTGCCGATCTGTTTGAGCGAGCCCATTTCCTGATCCCGCTTCGTCACCGACAAGGAGAGGCGATTCTTTTCTACGGCCAGCGGCAGAAGCGAGACTATCTGATCCATGGGTTCTTCGATCCCAACGAAACTTGCCGGTCGGGAGTTCCCGAGGAAAAGGAGACCCGTCACCGCGCCTCCCATCTTCAGCGGCGCGAGGAAACAGGTCTGGAGCCCCGGCCTGATGAACAGTTTGCGATCGAGCGGATGTTCCAGGGGGGCGTCGTTATTGATGAGGAGGTTGTTTCCCTGCTTGATGACCGCTTCCAGAACGGAGCCGGTGTAGTCGTAACCGGCATTCCTTTCGAGGGCGAGGGGGAGAGAGGAGATGATGTCCAGAACGGTGACGCGATCCGGTCTCTTCTCCTGAATGGTGAAAATGACCGCGACGTCGAAGGGAACTTCTTCCCGGAACTGATTCAGTACGGCATGGAAGAGCTCGCTATTGCGGAGGCTGGAGCTCAGGGTGTTGCATATGCCGATGAAGGTTGTCAGTTGCTGACGGTTTTCCTGGTTGGTCTTGATCAGATTCAGGTTGTCGTAAGTGAAGGCGGCGTTGCTCAGAAGCGGCGTCAGGACGTCGGCATCTTCCTGCGTGAAGGGGATGTCCGCCGCCTTGCGCGAGAGGGTGAGCACCCCGAAGACTTCATTGATCCCCTTTAGCGGCATGCAGAGAAAGGAATTGGTGCCGTAATGGGAGCGGTTCCCCCGACCGAAACGGCTGTCCTTCTCGATGTCGTCGATGAGGAGCGGGGATTTGTTGATGACTGCAAATTTGGCGATGCTCGTTGCAAAGTCGGTCCGGTCCCCTTTCTTGACGAGCTCGCCGAGCCCGTAAGTGGCATGGACGACGAAGGTCTCCCTTTTTTTGCCTTCCAGGATCAGGACGGAACCTACGTCCGCGTTGGCAAGCTTCATGGCGCGTTCCATGGTGATCGCAAACAGGTCGTCGCTGTCGAAGGTGACGTAGCAGAGATCCGACAGCTCCTTGAGCGTGGAGAGTTGTGATGCCCGCTTTTCCAGATTGGTAAAGCTGTTCCGGAGCTCCTTTTCGACGGCCTGGAAAGACTGGACGATCCCCCGCAGTTCGTTGGAGGTTTCAGCTTTGCCGGACCTTTCGAGATTCTGGGGCAGGCTTTTGGATATCCTGGCCGAGGTGTTGAGGATGTCGTCGAAGACCCGCCGCATCATGACATATCCGGCGAGGGAAGAGCCCAGAAGGACCAGAATGAAGACGGGGATGTCGCTTTTCCCCAGGAAGTCGTAGCTCAGGCCGAAGTAGAGAAGTCCGAGAAGGGGTACGAAGAAGAAAAGGGCGAAGATGATGGGCAGCCGATAGTAGAGCCCCTTGCTTTCCAAGGAGAGATCAAACAGCTTTTTCCTGAGATTCATCCGGATATCTCCTGAGTATCTTTCAAATCTTCAGTTATATTAACAGATCCGGAAGAAAAAAAACAGAAAATAGATGTTTCCGCTCACTCCCTCGACTTCCGGAGCTGGTGCTTGATCATCTTGAGCTGAAGGCCCTTCCGGCTCAGCCCCAGCCGTTCGGCCGCCCGGGTGACGTTGCCGCCGCACTCCTCAAGACACCGGGCGATGATCTGCCGTTCCATCCCCTCCATGTGGCTTTTCAGGACGTCGTGGCCGGTCGTCTCTTCCGTAAGGGCCATAGGCGCGGGGCGAGGTTCCCGGGTCGTGGCCGTGATATCCGCCGGGACGAGCTTCATCGTGATGAGGGGTCCCTCCGCCATCAGGACCATCCGTTCGAGGAGGTGCTCCAGTTCCCGGATGTTTCCCGGCCAGGGGTAGGAGAGGAAGCAGTCCCGGACCTCCGCGTCGATTCCCTTAACCGATCGTTTCAGTTTCCGGTTGAATTTTTCGAGAAAGTAGTCGCTCAGGGAGAGGATGTCTTCGGCCCGTTCGCGGAGCGGCGGGACATGGATCGGAAAGACGTTCAGGCGATAGAAGAGGTCTTCCCGGAACTTCCCCTCTTTGACCTCCTGCAGGAGGTTCAGGTTTGTGGCCGCGATGAGACGCACGTCCACCGAGACGGTCTTTAGGCCGCCCACCCGCTCGAAGCTCTGATCCTGGATCGCCTGGAGGAGCTTTACCTGCATGTCCCGCGGGATTTCCCCGACCTCGTCCAGGAAGAGCGTCCCCAGGTGGGCCAGCTCGAATCTCCCCGGTTTCGTGGTGACGGCGCCGGTGAACGCCCCCCTTTCGTATCCGAAAAGCTCGCTCTCCACGAGGTTTTCCGCTATGGCGGCACAGTTGATCTTGATGAAAGGCTGTTCTTTCCGCGTGCTGCTCCGGTGGATGGCGCGGGCGATCAGCTCCTTGCCTGTTCCCGTCTCCCCGGTGATGAGCACGGTGGTCGTCGTGGGAGAGACCTTGCGGATGATCTCGTGGATCTCGGCCATGCGGCTGCTGGCGCCCACGATCCGGTGGGGATCGGCGTCGATCGCGGCAGAGAGGTCGCTGTCGCTGATCAGCCGGGTCTTGACCGCCTTCAGGACGACCGTTTTCAGTTCGTCCTGTTCGAAGGGTTTGGTGAGGTAATCGAAGGCGCCCTTCTTCAGGGCGTCCACGGCGTTCGCCACGGTGCCGTAGGCGGTGAGGATGATGACCGGCAGGGAAGGATCGTCCTGCATGATCCGGCCGAGGAGGCCCATCCCGTCCAATCCGGGCATCTTGAGGTCCGTGGCGACGACGGCAAACTTCTCTTCTCTAAGGAACTTCAGGGCCTGCAGGCCGTCCGCGGCCGTGACCACGTCGTAGCCCTCCTTTTTCAGCATGGCCTTGAGCACCGTGCGCATATTCAGTTCGTCGTCTACGACGAGTACCTTGGCTGCCTTCATTTGCAAATCTTCCTTATTCTTTCAATTCCGCGGGCGCTCCCGCCCTCTTCGTTCCGGTCTCACTCTCACCCGGATTGCCTGGATCTGTCAAGCCCTCCTACCGCACCGTTTCGAGACGGATGAAGAAGATCGTCCCCTGACCGGGAATCGATTTCACCCGGATGCGCCCCCCGTGATTCCGGATGATGCGCTGGCAGACGGCCAGCCCCAGACCGACCCCCCGCTCCTTGGTCGTGAAGAAAGGCGTAAATATCTGTTTGAGCTCCTCGCGGCGGATTCCCGGCCCCGTGTCCCGGATGGAGATCCCCACCGCGTCTCCTGTGTCGCTGACGATCCGGGAGGTCCGGATCGTCAGCGTGCCTCCTTCCGTCATCGCTTCGATGGCGTTGATGGCGATGTTCAGGATGACCTGGTGGAGCTGCTCCTGATCCACGGGAACCGGCGGCAGATGGGGGTGCAGCTCCAACTGAATATCGATCCGGGACGAGAGGCTGTCCGTCTCGATGACGGCCAGGGCCTTTTCGATGACGGCGTTGATCGGCTGCGGCTTCAGATGAGGTGCGTAGGGCCGGGCGTAGTCCAGGAACTGAGAAACTACCCGGTTGAGGCGATTCACCTCCTGGGTGATGACGTCCAGGAGATTCCGCTGCTCCTCGGTTTCCGCCTCCGACCGGAGGATCTGCGCGGCTCCCTTGATCGAACCGAGGGGGTTGCGGATCTCATGGGCGAGGACGGGGGCCATCTTTTCCAGGAGCAGCGCCTTTTCCCTCTCTAACTTCTCGTCAATGTCGAAGGGGGAGGTGAAGACGTCCTTGATCTCGGGGTAGATCCGGGTTAGCAGACGCTTCAGGATGACCTGGAACGGCCCGACGGCGATAATGATGAGGAAGGAGACCATGAAAACCAGCGTGAACGGCGGCGCGGGGCCCTTCCCGAAGAAGCCGATGACGAGGTAGAAGATCACCGTCGTGAAGAGGGTGACGATCAGGATCACCAGGGCGCGTGTCATGAGGTCGTGGAGCTCCGTAAGGTGGGGGTGGGTGATCATGATCAGGATGAAATAGAGCATGCCGGCGATGATCAGGTTGAAAAGAGGCGGAAGGCTGTACGTCGCGATGGCCGCCGTGCAGACCATGATAAGGTAGACGAGGCGTTTCTTTTCCACGCCAGCCGCCTTCCGCTTTGCATGGACGATCAGGGAAAGATAACACAATAGCAGTACCGCTGCCGCGTAGAGGTATAGAAGCGTTCCCATATACTCCCACCGTCCGAGGGGCGTGAAAAGGAGAGCGGCAAGCCCTGTGCTGAAGAGGACAGTGGTGCGGATGTCCCGTTGTATAAGCAGGGTCTGCTCACGGAAGAGGTCAAGACTGAATTTGATCGCGAGCGGAGGGATGGTGAGGAGCCCCAGCCGCTCGATGAAGAGCCAGGCGCTTTGCTGGAAGAACTGGTTGAAGAAGACCCCTCCCTTGTGGAAGGTGATGGCCAGGCAGAGGGCGGCGAAGGAGAAATGCAGCGGTTCCCGCTTCTTGTTGATTGTCAGGGCCGCGGACACCGTAATGCCCACCGCCATCAGCATAAAGATTTCCATTTTTGTTTCATATCGTAATCCCGAACCGGAAGTCAAGGAGGGGAAAAGGCGCTGCGTAGCTGGCTTCGCGCCCTGGCCCGATTTTACGCACCGGGAAAGCGCTGCACCAAGGTAAAACGCCATTTTCACGGGACAGAGCTGCCGGTTCAACTGCTTGTCGCACAGAGGCTTTCTGGCGAACGACCTACCGCATCTCTCATGTGGCACGATTGATGCGAGTCCTGACGAGTAGGGCGTACTTCGGCGTACGCCGCAACGACGAGGGATGAAGCGCAACGCAGGATATGGACTTTTTACGAAGTCGTCAACGATAGGAGGAATGGTGATGGAAGGAAGAATCGATGCGGCGGTTTTCCCCGGCCAGGGATCTCAGCGGACGGGGATGGGACGGGACTTCTTCGAGCAGGTGCCGGAAAGCCGCCACACCTACGAGGAGGCTGCGGACATCCTCGGCTGGGATATCGCCGCCGTCTGCTTTGCGGATGACTGGCGCCTCCATCTTACGCAATATACCCAGCCCTGCATCGTAACGACCGAGATCGCCATGCTGAGAGGGCTCTTTGCCCGTTACGGCTTCAGCCCCACCCTGTTCGGGGGGCACAGTCTCGGGGAATTCACGGCGCTGGTTGCCGCCGATGCGCTCCCCTTCGCGGCAGCCCTGAAGATTGTCCAGGAGCGGGGCCGTCTCATGCAGGAGGCGGTGCAGGCTGGCGCAGGGGCGATGACGGCGGTCATTGCAGACGAACTCAACCCGGAGGTGATCGCGAACCTTCTCGACGGTCTCCTGGTGGACGTGGCCAACGCAAATTCCGATCGTCAGATCGTCCTGAGCGGCGAGACCGGAGCGGTCGCCGAGGCCGAATCCCGTATCCAGTCCGCCCTGTCCGATCTTCCGTCCCTCCGCTTCGTGCGGCTGAACGTGAGCGCCCCCTTCCACAGCCGGTTCCTGGCGCCGATCCTCGTCCCCTTCGAAAAAGCCCTCCAGGAACTGGGCGACGACCTTGATCCCGCTGCTGCCGGCCGCGTCACCTCGAACTACCGGGGCGGCTTCCACTCCGGCGGGCGAGAAGAGCTGATCGAATCCCTCGTCCTGCAAATCAGCCACACCGTCCGGTGGAAACAGAACATGGTCTGTCTTGCCTCCCGGGCAGATTCCATCTGGGAGATCGGGCCGGGGAGGCCGCTGCGGGAATTCTTCCGGACCATTGGCGTGGCCTGTACGTCCGTGACGACCCATGAGGCGGCGGAGCGGGCTTTCGCTGCCGCTGCCTGAGCGTAAGCACCCGAAAATAAAACTGATAGAGACCTTTGGATTTCTTCCTTTTGTGTGATTGACGCCACCGCCTTCGCGGGGGCGTCAATCACAGGGAAGATAGATTTTCAAAGCTCTTGGATGAAGGAGCATTGATATGGATTTCAATCTGACCGAAGAACAGAAGCAGTATCTTGATACCGTCCGTCGTTTCGTCGGCCGGGAGATCACCCCCTGCATCATGGCCCTGGAAAATAGTCACGTCTTCCCTTTCGACATCATCCGGAAGGCCTGGGACCTTGGCATCATCAACCTCTCCATCCCGGAGGCGGTCAAAGGGTACTCCCTCGATCTCATTTCCACGGCCCTGATCATCCGGGAGATTTCTTACGGGGACAGCGGCATCGCCACGTCGGCCATGTGCAACGATCTTGCCAATGCGGTGATCGCCCTGCACGGCTCGGAGGCGCAGCAGCAGGCCTTCCTTGGTCCCTTCGCGGAGCGGCCGCTCCTTGCCTCCTTCTGCCTGACGGAGCCCGGTGCGGGTTCCGACAACAGCGCAATGACGACGATCATCCGCAAGGGGAGCGGCGGGAAGTACCTGCTCAACGGGTCGAAGTGCTTCATCACGAACGCTTCTTTCGCCTCGCAGTTCACGGTCTTTTGCAAGGTCGGCAAGCCGTCGTCTCCCTTCCTGGCCTGCGTCGTCGTTCCCGCGCTGGCCGTGGAACCGGATACGGCGGAGACCGCAGCGCAGACCTGCCGGGAGATTCCGCTTCCCTGCGGGGGGCGGATCGTGACCGGCAAGCCGGAGGACAAACTGGGACAGCACCTCTCCAACACGGCGAGCGTCAGCTTTGAGGATGTCGTCATCGAAGACGATCAGATCATCGGCGACCGGCGGCTTGGGTTCCAGTACCTCACAGACGTTCTTGATTATGCGCGGCCCATGGTGGCTGCGATCGGCGTCGGGCTTGCCAGGCGGGCGCTCGATGTCACGCTCGCCTACACGAGGGAGCGACGCCAGTTCGGCCAGCGTATCTGCGATATGCCCGTGGCCCGGGAGACCCTGATCGAGATGTGGAAGCGGATCGAGCAGGCGGAGATGGCGCTTATGAAGGCGGCCTTCCTGGTCCAGCAGGGGGCGCCCGATCGGGGCGTCTATGCCTCCCTCGCCAAGAACCTGGCCGCGGAGGCCGCGATCTTCTGCACCACGCAGGGGCTCCACCTCCACGGCGGATACGGGTTCATGTCCGAGTACGAGATCTCGAAACTCATCCGGGACGCCCAGATCATCGACATCTACGAGGGGGTCCGGGAGGTCCAGAACATGATCATTGGGCGGGAGCTGGTCTAACATGATCTACCTGCACGGCATCGGTCATTTCCATCCGGAAAACGTCATCACCAACCGGTTCCTGGAGGAGCTGGAGATCGGGACCGACGAGGCCTG
>Ga0154726_1051_pt6 | contig 25271 bp, 23 predicted proteins | sample Rifle2008BG16ft_FD_105734 | JGI IMG/M metagenome (GOLD analysis project Ga0154726, IMG submission 105734) | Deltaproteobacteria bacterium RBG_16_58_17
CCGATCTGCCTGCTCTTCGGCGGAGAGACGACGGTGACCCTCCGGGGGGACGGCATGGGCGGCCGGAATCAGGAGATGGCGCTCGCTGCCCTCGGTGAATTTAGAGATAATCCGCGTTTCGTCTTCCTCAGCGCCGGGACGGACGGGATCGACGGACATTCGGACGCCGCCGGGGCGATCGTGGACCATGCGAGCTGGGCAAAGGCGCAGGCGCTCGGCCTCCGGATCGACGACTACTTCGCCCGGAACGATTCCTATCATTTCCTGGGGCAGACGGGGGATCTCATCATGATCGGTCCCACGGGGACCAACGTCATGGATATGACCGCGCTGCTGATCTCGTAAAAGCGCAGGCAGGTCCGGGGGATCCGGTCGGGGAGGAGTTTCGTTCAGCCCCAGGTGGGGGTTTTTTAAAGTGGCCTGCCGATGAAAATTTTCTCTTGACATCTCATCACAAGTTCAATAGATTTACGCAAGACATTATATATAATATATCATATATCATGCCTTGGGAGGGACAATGGATAATTCATGTAAATTGAACAAAATAAATGACATTCAATTATTGAAAGACAGGATTTACCAGAACATTAAGAGCAGCATTATTGAACTGCACCTCTATCCGGGTGAACAGCTGACAGAACAGCGTTTAGCGGACGAGCTGGGGGTGAGCAAATCCCCCATCAGGGAAGCCCTTCAACGGTTGGAGCAGAACGGGCTGGTCCATATGGTTCCGTACAAGGGATGTTATGTGTCCAAACTGGAAAAAGAAGAATGCCGGGAAGTCTTTCAGACCCGTGAGGCGCTGGAATTGTTTTGCATCGATCAGAAAATGGATTCATACACGGAACAGGATATTCGGGATTTTGAGGCGCTGATGAATATCGCCGTAGATGAGTTCAACCGAGGGAATGAATCATTTGCCTACAATACCCATCTGTCATTTCATCGGATGATTATCGATAAAATGGAGAACCGTCTGATTCAGAGCATCTACTCCAACATCCAGGACCGGATGAAACGGTATGTGAGCTATGTCGTAAAATACACCCCCAACCGGGTAAGGCTGTCCAGTGAGCAGCATATCCTCCTGATGAAGGCCATCCAGAGGAAGGATCGGGAAGGGGCGATGAAGGAGTTGAAACACCATCTGATGACCGTGCTGAAGGATTTCCTGACCGCCGAAGAGATCATAGAGGGTAAAAAGACGGAGATATGGGTGAAATCTTGATTAACATGAACCCTGCGGGGATAGCGGGTCATCGGTAGATCATGCGGTCTTTCTTTTCCGTCAACCTCCCTGCCCGTGATTGACGGGCATAACGAAGGATGAAAATAATCAAGTCGTTGGCGCTAATTTAATATGAAGGAGGTGATCAGAGACGCGCCAGGGGTAACGATTGGCCGTGAAGATGCCTCACCGCAAGAAGCAGGTCTTCGATAAGGCGGCGGATCGGTCGGGGGATGAATGCCGAGGCGGCGGCAGCGACGAAGTATCGTTGTCATGTTTGGAATGGGCCTGAGAGGTACCTGCTTGAACCAGGTCGAGAAATAATTATGGAGGTGGAAAAATGGCAACATTGTATGATTCTATAAAAATCGGCTGTATCGAAATACCTAACCGCATGGTTCTGGCGCCTACGGTCATGGACAACGGAACGGAGGACGGCTATGTTACGGACCGGGCAATCAGAAGTTTTACTGATTCAGCCCAGGGCGGATGGGGCTTGATCCAGGTAAGCGCTTCTTTCATTCACCCTGAGGGAAACATCTTCAGGACCATGATCGGCATTCACAATGCTAAAAGCATCGCGGGCCATGAGAGATTGTCCCGGGCCATTCATCGCCAGGGCACGAAATGCTCGTGCCAGATCATTCACGGCGGCGCCCTCTGCAACACGGCTATTACGGGACTCCCCGTTGTCGGCGCCAGCGTCAAAGGCGGCATTTTCGGGTCTGTCCGGGAATTAAGCACTGATGAAGCGGAAGAACGCATTCAGTATTACATCGACGCCGCCGCGCGGGTGAAGGAAGCCGGATATGACGCCGTCAATGTCCACAGTTGTCAGGGTACACTGATTCAACAGTTCATGTCCCCCTTTACGAACTTGCGGAAAGACAAGTTCGGGCAGGACCCCGGACTGTTTCCCGAGATGATTGCGAAAGGCATCAAAGAGCGGTGCGGGAAGGATTTTCCCCTCATCTGGCGGCTGGCGGCGCACGAGTTCATGGATTTCCTCGGCGAGCCCGGCTACAACGAGGAGTGGGGCAAGAAGATGGCCAAGCGGTTGGAACCCTGGGTGGACTGCTTCGACATCACGGGCGGCCGCATCGGGTTTACTGGCATGTACGCCTTCCCCCCCGTCTACGGCAAGAGAGCCGCCCGGGTGCATCTGGCTACGGACATCAAGAGTGTCGTCAGTGTGCCGGTCATGGGCGTCGCCAAAATCATGGAACCGAAGCTGGCAGAGCATCTGATCGCCACAGGCCAGTGCGATATCTGCCATTTCTGCCGTCCCGCGATCGCCGATCCGTGGTTTGCGAGAAAAGCCATAGAAGGCCGTCCCGAAGACATCCGCAAATGTATCTCCTGCAACTGGTGCCTGCAGACCCTCTTCGATCAGAAGCTGGTTCTCTGCGCCGTGAATGCGCGTTACAACCGCGAAGCGGAGTACGAGCTCAAACCCGCTGCGAAGGTGAAGAAGGTCATGGTCATCGGGGGCGGCGTCGCCGGTCTGGAAGCTGCAGTCAATCTCGCCGAGAGAGGCCATAAGGTGGATCTCTATGAAAAAAGCGACGCCTGGGGGGGGCTGGTGGAGAGCGTCGCTTCCCGCCATCCCAGGGTCCACACGGCCGACTTGAGGAACATTCTCGATTTTTACACGGCCCAACTCGGCAAGATGCAGGGTATCAAGGCACACCTGAAAACAGAGGTGACGCCGGAGTTCGTACAGAAGGCAAATCCAGATGCCGTAGTAGTTGCCGTCGGCTCACAGGAAGCCCTGCCCGACATTCCCGGCATCGGCCTGAAGAACGTCATCACGAACGAAGATTATTTGCGTGCCCAGGGGAAAGTCGAGATGGGCGAGAATGTCGTCGTCATCGGCGGCAATTACGGAGCGGAAACCGCCGTCTCTTTGGCGCGCCAAGGCAAGAAGGTGACCATGGTAGAGGAAAGCGGCACGGCGGCGCGGCCGGCCTATTCACAGGACCTTTACTCACGCCTCTTCCAGCTCGACCGGTTCATCCAGGAAGAGAAAATAACGGTGCTCTTAAACACGCGGGCCGTGGAAATCACCGCGGCCGGTGTGGCTGTCGAAGCGGCCGACGGGAAGAAGACCCTGCCGGCGGACGCCGTAATCATCGCCTACAACCGAAAACCCTGCAAGGGTCTCTATGAGGCATTGAAAGGAAAGGTGAAGGAACTGTACGAAATCGGCGACTGCGTAAAGCCCCGCGACATCGCATCGGCTGTAGATGATGCGACCTATGTGGGAGTCAAGATATAACCCCGGGAAGATCATCTTCACAACTGTTAGGAGGAGGGAGGAGGTTTGTCCTGCACCGGGGATTTTCGATCATACAGGTGCACGGCATACACCCTCCCGCTCCCGCGGGATTCTTGAAGTTTGTTCTATTGCTCCGGCAATGAGACATGTTGATGAGACCGAGGCAGCGCGTATTTTGGCTGCACGATACAGTCGTTCATTGCTTTAATCCGGTTGCCTGTGGAGAAGGATTTTATCAGAACGAAGGAAGGAACGCATGGCGAACGAAACAGTTCATGGCGTACAGCATCTCTTAGAAATGAGGCAGAAGGCGTTCGCCGGCGGAGGGGTGGACAAGCAGTCGGCCGAACGGGCCGAGGGAAAGCTGACCGCCCGAGAGCGCATAGAGTTGCTGCTGGACCCCAATAGCTTCGCGGAGGTATACACCTTCGCCCAAACTTTCTGCACCGATTTCGGGATGGAAGACAAACACTACCCGGGCGACGGACTGATTACGGGCTTCGGCAGAATTGACGGGCGAAAGGTGTGTGTCCTCGCCCATGATGTGACGGTCTTGGGCGGTTCGGGCACCTCTACCCACCTGCGCAAATGGTGTGAAATCATCGATAACGCCGTAAAAATGGGTGTACCGGTCATTCAGTTGAACGAATCGGGCGGCGGAAGAGTGCAGGAAGGGGCGCGGTGGTTCAGTTTTTCCGGATCTGTTTTTTACAGCAACACCCATGCTTCCGGGGTCGTTCCTCAGATCACGGCAATCATGGGGAGGAATGCCGGACACGGGGTGTATGGGGCCGCCCTGACGGATTTCATTTTTCTCGTTGACGATTTGGGAGAGATGTACATTACGGGTCCCGCCGTGATCAAAGCGGTGACTTTGGAAGAGATTTCATATCAGGATCTGGGGGGGGCAAAAATCCACACCCAAGAAACAGGCATAGGGGATCTGAGGCTTTCCAGTGAGAGGGAATGCATCGCGCAGATCCGCAGGCTTCTGAGTTTTTTACCGCAGAACTGGAAAGAGCCACCCCCTCGGAAGCAGTGTACCGACGATCCCCATCGGGGCGAACCTATCCTGAACGACATCGTACCGTTGAATTATCGGCAGGTCTTGAACATGAAGAAGATCATTGACATCATCGTCGATGATCAAGATTTTTTCGAAATCAAGCCGGAGTACGCGAGGAATATCATGACTGGATTTGCCCGCTTTGGAGGCAGGCCGGTGGGTATCATCGCAAACCAGTCCACGCACTTGGGGGGGTGCCTGACCGTGGAATCTTCCCTCAAGAGTTCCCGCTTTGTCCGTTTCTGCAATGCCTTCAATATTCCCATGCTTTTCCTCGTCGATACGCCGGGTTATCTGCCCGGGGTGGCCCAGGAGCATGCAGGGATCATCCGGCATGGGGCGAAGCTGCTGTATGCCGTGTGCGAATCGACGGTCCCGAAAATCACCGTCGTGATCCGTAAGGCGTACGGAGGGGGAATGATGGCCATGGGAGCGCATAAGGAACACGGCATGGACCTCGTCTACAGTTGGCCGTCAGGGGAATTCGCCATTATGGGAGCCGAGGCGGCGGTGGCGCTCCTCTACCGCCGTGAGCTGGAAACCGCGGAAGATCCCGAGGCATTCATTGCCGAGAAAGTACAGGAATACAGAGAGGAATATGCGAACCCTTACTACTCCGCTGCGGCCATGAACATCGACGACGTCATCGCACCCGCTGAAACGCGCTGGAAGATCATCGAAGGGTTCGATTTCCTTGAAGGGAAAGAGGAGAAGCCCATTCAACGGAGAAATGGGAACGTCCCCCTTTAGGGCGGAGAGAAGCCATGAGTATGCTTTCGACTTTGCCTTTCTCGCACGTTTCGAGGGAAGGGGATCATCGTACGGTCCGCAAGACAAGAGGACGCGCGAAGGAGCGAGCATGACCGGCCTACGCGGGAGTTTGGAAACAATCTGAGGAGGAGAAACAATGATCGATTATGCCAAATCCGATCGCACCATCGGGAAGATCTTGAGCGACAAGGCCAAGCGAATTCCCGATAAGATATTTTTCACCACCCATACGGCTCAGGTCACGTATGGGGAAGTGGACAGGACGGCGAACCGTTTCGCGAATGCCTTCCTGAGCCTCGGCCTGCAAAAGGGGGACAAGGTCAGCACCTTGCTCAACAACTGTCTGGAGCACATCTATTGCTGGTTCGGCCTGGGAAAGATCGGCGTCGTCGACGTCCCGCTCAATACTGCGTACAAGGGGCAGATTCTGGAGTACATGATCAACAACTCGGACTCCGATGCGATTGTTGTGGACCAGGAATATCTGGAACGGATACAGTTTCTCCAGGCCGGTCTCAAGAGGATCAAGAAAGTCATCGTCTACACGCCGCCGGGCGCAGCCCCGGTCGATGTATCCATGCAACTCCCGACAATGAACATCACAGAGTTCTTTTCTTTCCCCGACACGGCGCCTGAGTGCGATATTCATTACTCGGATCTCGCGACGATCATCTATACGTCGGGCACGACGGGACCTTCCAAAGGCGTCATGATGTCGCACGCTCAGTGCTACGCCTTTTCCGAGCAGGTCGCTAAAAACATCGGTATAAGGCCCGACGATGTCAATTACACATGCCTTCCCCTGTTTCACGTTAACGCACGCTGCATGTGTACCTACCCCTGCATGCTGGCGGAGGCCGGGGTGGCGGTGGCGCCGCGGTTCAGTCTTTCGCGCTTCTGGGAAGACATACGTCAGTTCAAGGCGACGATTTTCAATGGCTTGGGTGCAATCACACCGCTTATCGCGTCCTCTCCCCCTCAGCCCAATGACGCAGACAACCCGATCCGCCTCGCCTTCATGGTTCCTTTACCTGAGCATTACGAGGATTTTGAAAAGCGTTTCGGCCTGAAGGTGACGACCACCTATGGCATGACGGAGATCTCCCTGCCGACGTTTCCTCCCCTCGAGGAAAAGATGCCGCAAAAAACCTGTGGCAAGTGCATCGACGGCTACGATCTGCGGATCGTCGATGAGTATGACGAGGAGCTTCCCGTAGGGCAGATCGGCGAGCTGATCGTGCGCGACAAGCAACCGTATACCATGCTCAGCGGCTACTACAACATGCCGGAAAAGACCCTGGAAGCGTACCGCAACCTCTGGTATCACACGGGTGATGCCATATATAAGGACAAGAACGGCTGGTACTACTTCGTCGACCGCATTAAGGACGCCATCAGAAGGAGGGGCGAGAATATCTCCTCCTTCGAGGTGGAGAGCGTCGTCAACACCCATCCCGCCATTCTGGAGTCCGCCGCCTTTGCCGTCAAGGATCTCGTAATGACGGAAGACGAAGTCATGATCACTGTCGTGGTGAAACCGGGGATGAAGCTGACGCCGGAGGAGCTGATCGAGTTCTGCGTACCCCGGATGCCGTATTTTCACGTGCCGCGATATGTGGAGATCACGGAGGCCCTGCCGAAGACTTCGACGGACAAGGTGAAGAAGAAGGAATTGCGGGACCGCGGTGTATCACCCGAAACGTGGGATCGGGAAGCTGCGGGGATCAAGATCAAGCGCTGAAAGCAAGCTTTCACGTCGTTCATGGAAATACCCGGAGGCCTGGCCTGGCCTCAGGCCGGGGCCTGATCAAGCCCGCATAACTGCACCTGACATCAATGGCGCCGGACGATCCGCGGAAGGACAATCAAATATCAAAGTGAATGTCCACAGGAAGCGATTCATGAGGAGGGCGACAAGTATGTCATCGATGCTGAACTGTGCACGGATTGCGGCTCTTGCGTGGATCAATGCCCGATGGGGGCGATTATCGAGGAAGAATCGAATTGAAACTGTATGCCATGAGCTGCGGCTACCTGCGCTGCCGCAAAGTAGCCTTTGTACCCACGGCCGATAAAAGCATTGTCATGGACAGTCCCATGCCCGTGTATCTCATCACTCACCCCGGGGGCAACGTCCTCTTCGACACGGGACCCAATCCCGTGGTCTTCGATGATGCAGCGAAACACTGGGGAGGGCTCGCGAAAGCCTTTCAACCGTTGGGCGACAAGGAATCGGGTGTTGCGGCACAGTTGGAAAAAATCGGCGTGGAGACTGGCGATATTAAGTATGTAGTGAATTCACATCTGCATTTCGACCATGCCGGGGGGAACAGGTTTTTCCCCGGCGCGACGTTTATCGTACAGAAAGAGGAACTCGCATGTGCCAGGGATCCTGAATACGCCGAAAGGGGGTACATTCAGGCCGATTGGGATGATCCCGCCCTTCATTATGAAGCTATCGAGGGTGAGCGGGATCTTTTCGGGGATGGCCTATTGCGGATCATACCCGTGGTGGGCCATACCCTCGGCCATCAGGTGCTGGTTGTGAGATTGCCGCACCAAGGCGCCATGATCTTGAGCGGCGACGGCGTACCTTGCGAGGAGAATTTGCTGCAAGCGATCGTGACGCGGACCAATATGGACAACGACCTTGCCCTCCGAAGTATTGAAAAACTGCGCCGCCTCGTTGTGCAGGAGGACGCTCTCCTCATCCACGGCCACGACGCGACCCAGTGGGGAAAAATACGTCACGCCCCGGCTTATTATGATTGAAACAGGCGGGCGTACTTGTCGCGCGGCCGGATTTGGCGCCTTTAACCTGCAGGCTGTTAGGGGTCCGTTAGGCGATCTTGTTGCGGTTTGAGGGTTGAATAGGGAGGATAGTTCCTTATTTTCGTTTTGCTCAGCATGAAAGGTCTACATCATGATGCTTTCTTTGATTAGTCAGGAGAGCGGGAAAGATTAATAGATCTCGGAGGAGAGAGAAATGGCGTTAAAGACACCGGAGCAATACTGGGACAGCCTGCGTCGCCTGAAACGGCGGGTCTTCATCCTCGGGGAGGAAATAGCCGAGCCGAACGACCATCCCATCGTCCGGCCGACGACGAATGCCGTAGCCAAAACGTATGAACTCGCGCAACAGCCGGAGTTCGCCGGGCTCATGACCGCGAAATCACCGCTGACGAACGAGACGGTCAATCGTTTTTGCCACATCCAGGGCAGTACGGGGGACATGATCAAGAAGGTGAAGATGCTGCGCCTCATGGGCCAGCAGACGGCGACCTGCTTTCAGCGCTGCGCGGGGCTCGACTGCATGAACTCCCTGTACGGCATCACCTGGGAGGCGGATAAAGAGATGGGAACGGAGTACCACGCCCGTTTCCGGCGCTTTCTCGATCGCGTCCAGACAGAGGATTTGGTCTGCGATGCAGCCATGACGGACGCCCGGGGAGACCGTTCCCTGGCGCCCCACGAGCAGGCCGACCCGGATCTGTTCCTCCATATCGTGGAGCAGAAGCAGGACGGTATTGTCGTGCGGGGCGCGAAGGCACATCAGACGGGGGCTTTGAATTCCCATGAGGTCGTCGTCATGCCGACGACGGCCATGAAGGCGGGCTCCGAGGACTACGCCGTCGCCTTTGCAGTGCCGGCCGATGCGGAGGGGATCACGTACATTTACGGGCGCCAGTCATGCGATACGCGCAAGCTCGAGGCAACGACGGGGGATGTGGGTAATCCGAACTACGGTGGTCAGGAGGCCCTCATCGTCTTCGACAATGTGTTCGTGCCGTGGGAGCGGGTCTTTATGTGCCGGGAGACGGCCTTCGCCGGGAGGCTCGTCGAGCGCTTCGCCTCGTACCACCGGGCCAGCTACGGCGGATGCAAGGTAGGCATGGGGGACGTCCTGATCGGGGCGACGGCGACGATTGCCGAGTACATCGGCGTGGATAAGGCTTCCCACATCCGTGACAAGCTCGCCGAGATGACCCACATGAACGAGACGCTCCATGCCGGGGCCATCGCGGCCTCTGCCGACGGGTATCGCCTGGAATCGGGGAACTACATGGTCAACATCCTGCTCGCCAACACGTGCAAACTCAACGTCACCCGCCTGCCCTGGGAGATCTCCCGCATCGCCCAGGACATTGCCGGAGGGCTTCTCGTCACCCTGCCGGGGGAGTGCGATTTTGCCAATCCCCAGACGGGGCCGTATCTGAAAAAATACCTCATGGGTGTTTCCCGCGTGCCCGTCGAGGCAAAGGTGAAGATCCTTCGCCTCATCGAGAACATCACCATGGGGACGGGGGCCGTGGGGTATCTCACGGAATCGATTCACGGGGCGGGCTCGCCCCAGGCACAGAAGGTCATGATCCAGCGCTATGGAAACTGGGAGCACAAGAAAGATCTGGCTAAGAAAATCGCCGGCATCGTGTAGGTTCCCGATATCAAGAAGGTGAAGATGCAACGGCTTATGGGCAATATGACGGGGACCTGTTTCCAGAGATGCGTAGGGATGGATGCTCTCAACGCCCTGTGGAGCACGACCCATGAGATGGACCTGAAGCATGGGACGGATTACCACGAGCGATTCAGGAGATATGTGACGGCATGGGAGGAGAAGGATTGGACGGTGGACGGGTGCATGACGGATCCCATGGGAGAGGGTCTTCATGTGCGGTGAACACGATTTTTCCGGGATGCTGGTAGAGCGGTTTGCCGGATACCACCGCCAGTCCTACGGCGGGTGCAAGGTGGGCAACAGGGACATCCTCATCGGGGCCGCCGCTTATCCCACACGGCACCGGCAGAGGATGCTGCGCCTCATCGAGGCGATGACCCTGTGGGCGGTGGCCGTCGGCTATCTGACCGAATCCATGCATGGCGCCGGTTCTCCCCAGGCTCAGCGGATGATGGCAGGATGATCAGCTTAGGGGTCCGGTACTGCGGCGGTTGCAATCCCGCATATGACCGTATAAAACTGGTGCAACAGATCCGGGAGAAGCTGCAGGTTGCCCTGGGGGAAGAGGTGTCCCTCGCCCTGCCGGGAGCACAAGCCGATACGATGCTCGTGGTTTGCGGATGTCCGGCGTGCTGTGCCGACGGTGAAGGTGTGAACAAGAGCGCAGGGTCGTGTCATATTGTGGGACCGGATTTGATGGATTACCGCTCTGCGACGATGGAGGAGATCCCGGTGAGGATAGCGGATGAACTTGCTGTGGAGCTGAAAAACAAGCCGAGTGACGGGTGCTGAACATCCCGGTGTCCGCCCGCAGGTCTTTGCGGGCAGCGGCCCGGCTCCTTTTCCGCTGCCGGAGTCGTAAAATGGGCCTGATCAACAGGGAGCGACCCTGAAAAGGGGAAGGCCATTTCCGGGAACAGAGAGGTTAACCAACGGAAAGGTTTGAAGGATATGGCGTACCATGAACGTTTGTTGGCAGAGCTGGAACAAAAACGAAAAAAACTGGGCCTGGGAGGCGGGCCGGATAAAATGGCCCAGCAACATAAGCGGGGCAAGCTGACAGCCGGGGAAAGGTTGGATCTGCTTATGGATTCCGGCAGCTTTACGGAACTGGACCCGTGGGTCAGAAACCGGTGTCTCGATTTTGGTCTTTCGGACATGGAACTGACCAACGAAGGCGTTATTGCCGGCTGGGGGAGTATTGACCGGCGGCGCGTTTATGCTTTTGCAAATGATTTCACGGTTATGGGAGGTTCTCTGGGGGAAGCGCAGGGTCTGAAGATCTGCCGGCTTCTGGACCAGGCCATGAAGGTCGGCGCCCCTGTGGTCGGCCTGAATGATTCGGGCGGCGCCCGGATTCAGGAGGGGATGGGCGCCTTGAACGGGTATTGCTCTCTGTTTTTTCGTACGAGCATTGCTTCCGGCTGGATTCCCCAGATCTCGGTGATTCTGGGCCCCTGTGCCGGCGGGACGGTTTATGCGCCGGCCCTGACCGACTTCATCATCATGGTGGATCCGGTTGCCAAGATGTTCATTACCGGGCCGGCCGTCATCAAGGCGGTCACAGGCGAGGAAGTGGGCTTTGAGGAACTGGGCGGCGGCAAGGTGCATGGCCGTGTAACGGGAATTGCGCACTTCGTAGTGAAGAGTGAACGAGAGGCCATGGAACTTGTGCGCCGCCTACTGAGTTTCCTGCCTGCCAACAGCGGCGAGGAGCCGCCGCGTGCGGTCTGCACCGATTCTCCGCAGAGGCTGGTTCCCGAGCTCCGGGAGGTCATCCCCGAACGTTCGAAGCAGGCTTTTGATGTTCGGGATGTGATCAAACCGGTTGTGGATCAAGGCGATTTTCTGGAGATTCAGAAGCTGTTTGCGCCCAATATCGTGATCGGTTTCGCCCGTCTGGACGGCAGGCCGGTCGGTATCGTCGGGAACCAGCCCCGTGTCATCGCGGGCTGCCTCGATGTCAATGCCTCCTGGAAGGCGGCCCGTTTTGTCCGCTTCTGTGACGCATTCAACCTGCCCCTGATCACCTTCGTGGACTGCCCGGGTTATTTGCCCGGCCTTGATCAGGAGCACCAAGGGATCATCCGCAACGGGGCAAAACTTCTCTACGCCTACTCCGAGTCGGTCGTACCGAAGATCACGGTGATCATGAGGAAGGATTATGGGGGCGCCTATTCCGCCATGTGCGGCAAGGGGATGGGGGCGGACATCGTTCTGGCCTTTCCCACGGCCGAAGTGGCCGTCGTGGGTCCCGAGGCAGCCGCCAACGTCGTCTTCCGCAACGAGATCGATAAGGCGGACAATCCGACGGCCAAACGGGCGGAGATGGTCGAACAGTATCGCCATCGATTCGCATCGCCGTATAAGGCAGCCGAATGGGGGCTGGTGGATGATGTCATCGATCCCCAGGAACTGCGGCTGAAAATGACCAGCGGGCTTCAGGCGCTCAGCGGCAAGAAGGAGTGGCGGCCGAAGAAGAAACACTCGAACTTGCCACTGTAACGGGAGATTATTCAGATGCTAAAGGGAATAAGAGTGATCGATCTGTCACGAAATCTGGCAGCGCCGTATTGCACTATGCTGCTTGGGGATCTGGGCGCCGATGTGATCAAGGTCGAGATGCCGGGCGCCGGAGATGAGGCCCGTGGTTTAAGTCCGATGATCAACGGAGAGAGCGGTTACTTCATCAGCCTCAACCGGGGGAAAAAAGGGATCACACTGAATATCAAGGACCCGCGAGGGAAAAAACTGCTGGAAAAACTGCTCGCGAAAGCGGATGTGATGGTCGACAATTTTCGTCCGGGAGTCCTTGACCGTCTGGGGCTTACGGAGGAGTATTTGAAAAAGGTCAATTCCCGCCTGATCTGTGCCTCCCTGACCGGCTTCGGTCATTACGGTCCCTACCAGAAGAAGGCCGCATACGATCTGGTCGTTCAGGGGTATGGCGGCATCATGAGCATTACCGGCCATGTAGGTGGTCCTCCGACTCGCGTCGGTATTTCCCTCGGGGATCTGGCGGCGGGTCTTTACCTGACCGTCGGCATTCTCGGCTCTCTTCTGTCACGGCAGCAGAGCGGGAACGGCGATCGGATCGACGTCGCGATGCTCGACTGCCAGGTGGCCCTTCTGGAGAATGCCATCGTTCGTTACATGGCTTCCGGCAAGGTGCCCGGTCCGATCGGCAACCGCCACCCCTCGATCACCCCCTTCGAGGCTTTCCCCAGCAGGGACAACTACATTGTCGTCTGTGCCGTGAACGAAAACCAGTGGGAGAGTTACTGCCGGGTGATAGGCCATCCAGAGCTGATCAGCGACCCGCGGTTCGCAACCAATGACAGCCGCAATGAGCACCATGACGCTCTGGCGGTCCTCCTAACTGAAATCATGCATGAGAAAACCACGCAGGAATGGATCGCCATCCTGGATCAGGTGGGTGTTCCCTGTGCCCCGGTGAACAGCATCGATGATGTGACTGAGGATGAACAAATCAAGGCCCGGCAGATGATCATCTCCCTGAACCATCCCAAGGCCGGCGAGGTGCATGTTCCCGGCTGTCCGATCAAAAGCAAAGAGTACCCTGCCCCCGAGACGTACAAACCCTCGCCTCTCCTGGGGGAAGACAACCGTGAAATCTTCAGGGGCCTCGGGCTCAGCGATGATGAGATGGCCGATCTGATAAGGGAAAAGATCATCTGAATTTCGGGAAAGAAGGACGATATGGGCGTGGAGGGGGAGAACCATATCATTTCGGGGGATGTTATCTCGCTCCGTGAAAATCTGGCGGCAAAGATTCCGGGCAGCAACACCTGGAGTGCCCAGCAGGCCGTCGAGGGAATCTGCCGCCTGGAGCACTTATCGCTGCTGCTCAATGCCGGAATCCTTCCCTCGCATGATATCACCGAATGGGAGAAGTTCAAGAAGATCCCTGAGGGGTATCGGCGAAGAAAGAAGTCTATTTATTTTAACAGGGAGGTATTTTTAAAATGGAGTACACCATAAAACCGCTGCTCCTCGGCAAGTTCAAGGGAAGCAAAGGACAAATGACTTATTTTGTTGATTATGAAAAGGAAATCTGGATCCCGATGGTAGCCTGGTATATTAAAGGGGGGGACAAGCACGTACTTGTGGACACGGGCCTTTCCTCGCCTGCTATCCAGCGTTACCTGTTTGGCCGGCCATACGAGGAGATTGCCTCCTTTGAAGAAGCACTGAACGCGTTAGGCTTGACCCCCGGCGATATTGACATTGTCATTCAGACCCACCTTCACTACGACCATTGCGGCAACACGACCAAATGCACCAGGGCAAAGGTTATTGTTCAGGAGGAGGAAATAAAGTTTGCATACTCCGCCCATGCCCTTTTCGCCGGTTCCTATAACCTGGAGTACCTGAAGGATCTGCGCTTCAGGGTGGTTGCCGGCGACCGGGAAATCCTGGACGGGATCAGGGTGCTCCATCTCCCCGGCCACTCCCCCGGTACGCAGGCGGTGGCAGTGGATACAAAACAGGGAACGGTGGCCATCAGCGGATTCTGCTGCGTTAAAGATAACATGTACCCGCCCGAAAAAATGCGGGTGAAGTGGCCGGTAATAGCGCCGGGCGTTTCGGTAAACAGCCTCCAGGCATTTGACAGCGCCCTCCGGCTGAAAAGCTCGGCTGACATTGTTATTCCCCAGCATGCGATCGAATTTGCCGAGATGGCGGAAATCCCGTCCTGACAGGAGAACTCTTTCAATGGCCTCCTGAAGGAAATACAGGCGGTGTCATCGCAACTCTTATCCCTTGCTCAGGACTAACTTACGTCGTAAATGCCAGTGGGGGAATTTCCCGCATGTAATACTTCTTTCCTCTTCCGGGGTCAGGCCCACTCCGGCTAAACTGGCATATTTTATTTTTTTAGTGATTTCCGCTACGCGTGTTCCAACCAGCTTTATCCGCACCATACCGGCCGGGTCATCCAGAACACCATTATCCATGTGTGCGGGCCTTTGACCAAATGCCAGTGTGCTTACCTTGCCCCAGCCGCGAGCCACGGGGATCATTAAAAGGTTTCCGGACATACTTTCCATGGACAAAAGGGCAAATTCCTCTCCCACCCCCATCCACGATACGGTTACCACTCCCAGGACTATATTGCGAAAGTCACCGGTAAAAAAGACATAATACCTGCATCTTGAGAGCAGGTTAATAAGCTGCGGCGGAATGGAATGGGTCCATACGGGCGCACCCCAGATCATACCATCAGCCTCTAACATTTTTTCAATAATCCAGGTGGCGTCGTCCTCAAATTTGCAGGCACACTGATTTTCGACGCAGTATTGGCAGTGTATGCAGGCGGCTATTTTTTTATCCGCCAGGGAAATGAACTCGGTTTCCACGCCTTCCATTTGCGCCGCGGTATCCAGGGCGGCGTGCACCGCCTTGTCGCAGTTACCCCCTTTAATCGGGGTTCCCGAAATTCCAAGTATTTTAACTTTGAAATCTTTCATAAAATGAAACCTCCCTATTTTATCTTTAGATTTTAAACGCCGGACCTTTTCAACGGTTTCCTAAAATTCCTCTTCCTCAATTCCCGCCAGAACCTTAACCCGTTTTGTTTTCTTATTAAAGTCAGTCTCCCTGTAAATTACGATCTTCTGGTTCTGCATCGGACCGCCCGAGTGGTGCAGCGCCGCCGCCACGGGACCTCCGGTCAGCGACTGGATAAACCTTACCACACGCAGCCGGTGTTCTGTGGGTACATCCGCCACACCCCTGAAGTATTTATCTATCCACTTGCCCGTTTCCGGATTCTTGCAGTCTTTTTCGGAGGGCACGCTGACAAGGAGCCCGCCGCAGAGGTCGATAGCAATCTTGACCAGCTCATAGTAGTTGCGGGTTGACTGTAGCTTGGCCACGTTGGTCAACAGGGGGTCGGGCAGGTAAGCGCCGTTGGAAACGGGTTTGCCAAAACTTGCGCAGGCCAGGGCAAGCCCCCAAACGGTTTCAGTCAGGAAAGACATCTCTGTTAACTTGTCAATAACATGAGGCGCCTTGGCAACCCCGTTATACTCGGCGATTAACTTGGTTGCCCCGGTAATCAGGTCGAATATGCCCGGGCGGCACCCGGTCTGCCACATTCTTGCCATTGTCCCCATCCGGGTTATTAAATTGCTTGTGTACTTGTACTCGCCCTGCATAAAAATTCTTTCCTTAGGCACAAAAACGTCATCGAACACCATGAGCGCCGTGGCGCCAAACTGGCAGCCGTACCTGACATTGCCCAGGTCCATTCCGTCTGTTCCCTCTGCGGTGTCAGTCAGGGCGTCGGCCAGGTTTTGCTGCATAATATACGTCAATCCTTTTGTATCGGCGGGGATGGCAAAGGAAACCGCGTAATCCTTCGCTTTGGGGTCCCTCATGATATCACAGGGCATGATCACAACCTCGTCAGCGATCATGGGACCGGTTTGGTGCGCTTTGGCGCCCCGGACAACAATACCGTCGTCTCTTTCTTCCACGATGTGCAGGTACATGTCCGGATCCGCCTGCTCAAAAGCGTTCTGGCTTCTGTTCCCCTTGACGTCCATCATTGCCCCGGCCAGGAAGAGGTCGTTTTCCTGAACATACTTGATGTAATCCATGAACCTCTGGTGGTAGTTTGTCCCGAGTTCTTTATCCATGTCATATGTAGTGGAGTATAAAGCGTTTACCCCGCCCAGCCCGGGACACATCAGGCAGCAGCTCCCCAAATGGGTGATCAGGAACCTCATTTTTTTCTGGCGGATCAACAAGTCATCGATGCTGCCGAAAACATGCAGGAAGCGGTTTACCTTATCTCCCGTGATAGGTGATGTGGCGGTCAGCAGGTCGCTGTGCTTGGGGTCGAGGGCCATGTCGTGAATGCGGGCGACTACCTTGAGCGGCCACTTAAGCATGGGGTATTCCGTTGGGTTTTCTATTTTTTTACCCAGGTGGTAAATGTTGTAGTTGCGTTTTTTTATGCCTTCCAAAAATTTTGCTCCGGTTCGCATCGGTAACCCCTCCTCTTTATTGGCAAATCTTGGTAAGATATTGCTTTCGATGGGTGGAAGTATAGGGGGGCTGTTTTTGCTTGTCAAGGGATAGTTTGCATTTGTTAGTAGCACGTAATATGTCCGGTATTGTAACACGTAAACTGTCCGGTTTAGATCGGTCACCGAAGGAGGTGGCTAATGAGACGGACAGAGATGCTACAGGAGATCCGGAAGATTCGATTTGAAGAGGTCAGCAAAACGCAGCTGACCCAGTTTGGCCGAGCGATGAAACTCTTGGGGATTCAGATGATTCCTGCCTATTCTCCGGAAGCATTATCTACCCTTGAAAATCGGGGTTCTCTTTTCGAGAAAGGATGTGAAGGCTTCCTTAAAGTCTTCTGTGGTCACAAGCAACTGTTGAATTTGATTTGTATACAACAGTGAAGTATCCAGGTCCATGTGAGATGATTGATGCAAAGCATGTTTGTACAGACCGATCGCCTGGGTCGGGCCGCTTGCCAATTTTTTCGCAAGTTCGGCTACGACACCTTTTAATTCACTTTCCGGGACAACTTGGTCAACCAAGCCAATTTTTTCGGCATATTCCGCAGTGACAATATCTCCCGTGAAACAAAGAAGTTTTGTCAAGATGTAACTGCGCCGGGTAGACTTTTTCCCCCGGCATTGCATTTGTAACGTTGCCGATACTCCATCGTGAGATTCATTCGATAAAAGGCGGAATCAGGTTTATGATGAAAGATGAGAGAATTGAAACTATTGCTCATAATGTCAAAGAATTACAGCAAACTCACTCATTGACTTTTTCGCTTAGGTGCGTTAGTGGATACCATACGTCGCGATTTCATGACTGCCGAGAAAATGAATACGGAAAACAAGCCCCCTCCCCGCTTCTTGGACCAAGTCAGCAAAGCGCACCAAGACCAGTTCATCGTCATGGTGCTGGACGGAGCATCATCCCACAAAAGTAAGGAACTCAATATTCCAAAGAACGTATCATTATGTTATAGTAAACGACCTAGCGACTACGACTATTTTAAGGAGGTTCAAAGAATGAACGATCTTGGCAGCAATAGTGAGCATTTTGTGTTAGGCAAGGAACCTCCGCAAGAAGCTCCCTGTCAGAAAGCTTGTCCTCTGAAAGCAGACATTCCTCGCTATCTTCGCTTGGTTGCTGACGGTAAGTTTGCCGATGCAGCGTCGGTTATTCGGGAAAGAAATCCCTTTCCGTCCATCTGCGGGCGCGCATGCCTTAATTTCTGCGAACTTCAATGCCCGGTAACGCACGGTGAAGGTGCCATCATGATCCGCGCGGTGGAACGTTTTGTCGCTCAGAGGGATACGGGATTGTGGAAATCAAGGGTTAAGGTTGGGAAAGCTACCGGCAAGAAAGTAGCCGTAATCGGCGCTGGACCGGCAGGACTAACGGCTGCCTACTATCTGGTTAAGCAGGGACATGGGGCAACGGTCTTTGAGGTATTGCCCTTCGCCGGAGGAATGTTGCGCTTTGGTGTGCCGGAATACCGCCTGCCCCTTTCTGTTCTCAATCAAGAGATACAAAACATCATGGATATGGGGATCGATCTCAAACTCAACAGTCCCGTGAAGGACCTGGACGTCCTGCTTCAGCAAGGCTTTGATGCTGTGCTCCTTGCGTTGGGGAGGCATGAGGGTGTGGGGCTTCCCATTCCCGGAAATGATTTGCCGGAAGTGCTGGTGAACATCGATTTTTTGAGGGGCGTAAGAATGTCCGAGGACGCAAAGAACGGTCCTCAGTCATCTGTTGCCGGGCGACATGTCATTGTGCTGGGAGGGGGAGATGTGGCCATGGACTGCGCCCGTACGGCCTTGCGGTTAGGTGCAGCCAAGGTGGAGGTCGTTTGTCTGGAAGGCTGCGACGCGATGCCCGCTCACTTGAGAGAACTGAAAGAAGCCGAAGAAGAGGGTGTGATTATCTACAATGACCGTACGGCTTCGCGCATCCTGGAAAAGGACGGGCACGTCGCGGGCGTGGAGACGCTGAACGTCACCTTCATGGAGTTTGACAGTTGTGGCTGTTTAACATTACAGACCGAACCGGGAAGTGAGCAGATACTGCCCTGTGATGTAGTCATTTTTGCCGTCGGCCAGCGTCCCGGTCTGGCATGTATACCTGAAAATGCCGGCATCCAGATGACCCCGCAATCAATGATCGATTTCAATCCCGATACATTGGCAACCACACGCCCCGGTGTATTTGCTGCAGGAGATATTGCCACCACCCAACCGGCTTCGGCGACCTGGGCAATAGCTGCGGGAAGGCAAGCGGCCATGTCCATAGATAAATATTTAGGAGGCACAGGAGATATCGAGGAAAGCCTGTCTCCGGCAGAAGGTGATTTACCCCCCATGGATCGGGAGGCCATCGATGTGGAACGTGCTTCTGCTCCCCTGTTGCCGCTTGAGGAACGGCTTTCCGGATTCCCCGAAGTGGAGCTGGGGCTTGATGAACAGACGGCCATGGAACAGGCCAAGCGTTGTCTGAGATGTGACCGACCCATTATGATAAACATGGATAGTTGTTCAGGCTGCGTGCTTTGCGCTATCGCCTGCTCCTTTTTCACGGGTGATGAAGAAAAATTTAATCCGTTTAAGGCGAAAATTAAAGTTTCCCGTCAAGAAAAGCAGAACGATTTCTTTGTTGAATTATTACCCGAATGCATTAATTGCGGTTTCTGTACCAAATACTGCAATTATAACGCTATTGTACGATCATAAGGGGAGGTATGCAATGGAATTTCATGGCGGATTTATGGGACAGATGTTACGGATTGATCTCAGTGAAAAAACCATTCAAATAGAACCATTACCGGAATCTTTGGTCGCAAAATATATGGGGGGAGCGGGTGTCAATGCGGCTCTGGCCTACGATCTCTTGATCCCGGGAGACGATCCCCTGTCTCCGCGGAATTATCTTATCTTCGGGGCGGGTCCGATGATCGGGACCATGGTTCCCGGAGCGGCAAAATGTAATTTGACCGGCCGATCCATGGAGAGCAAGTTCCTTGGAACAAGCAACCATGGAAAGTTCGGCATGCTGAAGTATGCCGGATTTGATCATCTGATCATCACGGGTAAATCGGAAAACCCTGTGTATCTGAAGATCGAAAATGAGAAGGTTACCTTTTGTCCCGCTGATCATCTCTGGGGCAGGGATTTGTTTGAGTCAACGGACGCGATCTGGAATGAGACTAGTGATGATTTCGATGTAACCTGTATCGGACCTGCCGGTGAAAACATGACTCATGATGCATCGGTGGTGACGAACAAGTGCGCCTCCATGTCCCGCACCGGTATGGGAGCGGTGATGGGTTCTAAGAATCTAAAAGGCATCGCCATCTACGGCACGCGTTCTGTCAGCATAGCAGATAAGGCGAAATTCCTCAAGCTTCATAAAGAACTGTATCGGGGAATCCGCTTACATCCCAATCTTCTCGCTTGGCGGAAATACGGGACGATGATCAGTGTGGAGATATTTTCCAAGTTGGGCCTGTATGGGGCAGAGAACTATCAATCGGCTTTTGATGATAAATTTTTTGAAATCTTTAACCCGAACCGTTTTGTCTCCGAGATTAAAGACGGAGATTGGGCATGTAACGCCTGTCCTATAGGTTGCAAGCATTTCATCCGCATCAAGAAAGGCGAGTTTGCAGGAACGACGATTTCTGTAGGTTGCATGAATGCGGTCATTCAGACCTATGGAGGCCAGTGCATGCTGAATAGTCTGGAAGAGGTCATTAAAGCTGCGGAAACGGCGGCACGGATGGGCATGGACTGGATGTCTTCAGCGCAACTGATTGCACTGGTGATGGAACTTTACCAGCGTGGCATATTGAGTAAGGATCAGATAGACGGACTGGAACCCAAGTGGGGAGATGGCAACGTCGCCAGGGAGCTTATCCGGAAGATTGCCTTCCGAGAGGGTATTGGCGATATCCTTGCAGAGGGTCTTGTCAAAGCAACCGACAGACTGGGACCAGAGAGTAACAGATATTCCATGCACACCAAGGGTCTCGGCATGATCTATGACCCCAGGGTGAATCTGACGTCTACGGAGATATTTTCCCAGATTACGAATATCCGCGGACATGCCTCCAATGTGAGTGTGGCCATGGTCCCCCGGACCCCCGATCAGATACGGAGATATTGCAAAAACCTCGGTCTTCCCGAGGATGCGATCGACCGCATTGTCGATGAGAAAGGATACAATGTTGCCCGGCTCACCAAATGGGTCGAAGATGTGACCTCCGTGATGCACATTATGGGGGTCTGTTACTTTCCCCTCTATCAACGTTTGCCCTTTGCCCTCTGGGCTGAGCTGTATACGGCGGTTACCGGCAGAGAAATGACCCCCCATGGTCTCATTGAGATATCGGAAAATTACTGGGATATCCAGAAGGCCTATAATCTGCGGGAAGGGGCGACCAGGGAGGATGATACCTTACCGGAAAGGTTCTTCACCGATGCGGTTCCTCTGGCAAACAAGGAGGTTATTCCTCCACGGGATAGAGCATACGTCGACCGTTTGGTCAGCGATTACTATGAGGAAAGAGGCTGGGATAGAACTACCGGCGCACCATTCAAAGAGAAATTGGCAAAGCTCGGGATACGCTGAACGACCGTCGCCGGATGCGGACGGGTTGCGGAAGCTATGAACGTCTCTTCCGTCCCGCTCGTTATGAAGGAGAAAGGCCAGCAGAGGGAGGGATCTCTCCCTGTTTTTTGCAGTTTCGTGCATGAGAAGCATTGCGGCGGGATCCGCTTTCAACGGAGAGGCCATGGAATAAGCGAGGGTGAATCTCATCTCGGTCGGCATGAAATCTGAGGAAAAATTGGAAGGAAGGGGACACATGGAAAAATCAGTACTGTTCGAGGTCGATAACGGGATCGCCCTGATTACTTTGAACCGCCCGGAGAAATACAATGCACTCAACCAGGACCTGCTCGCCCATTTGTATGATGCTATTGATGAGGTTGCAGGAAATCCCGATATTCGTGTTGCCATAATCACGGGTCGGGGCAAATCATTCTGCTCGGGGATTGACAAGACGGAAATCCGTGCAGGCGGCGTCTTTAACGCCACGTGTTATGGCAGGGATTTTCCTGATGTCATAGGCGCTTGCAGAAAACCGATTATCGGGGCAATCAATGGCGTCGCTATTACAGGCGGTTTGGAAATTGCTCTGAACTGCGATTTTCTCATTGCCTCGGAACGAGCTGCCTTTGCCGATACTCACACGCGGGTTCAGATCCACCCAGGCTGGGGGATGACAGCGCTCCTCCAGCAGGCTGTAGGCCAGCGTATGGCCAAGCAGATGTCCTTTACCGGCCAATTCCTGTCCGCCGAGTACGCCCTCCGCTGCGGTCTCGTTAACGAAGTGGTCCCTCATGAGGAGCTTATTCCGCGGGCGAAGCAGATTGCCGCGGACATATGTGCCGGAGGTCAGGAAATTGTGACGATCATCAAGGATCTGATTGAACTGCAGAACGGGATCCCCCTGAATGAGGCCTTCGCCCGCGAGCGCGAAGGATTCAAGAGTTTCTTGAAAAAACACAAGATTGATTGAAGGTTTTCCTTGGCCACTTCATCGCTTCCTGAAGTAAGAAGGGTTACCTTCCTTTAAATTGAGCTTCCCTCTTCTCAAAGAACGCAGTTACACCTTCTTTGTGGTCTTCTGATCCAAAGCAAATATTCTGGGCATAGCTCTCAAAATCCAGCCCATATCTCAAACCAAGGAGTATATCCCGATAAACAGCGCGCTTCGTGAGCTCAAGGGCGATAGATGGTCCTTTCGCTATCTTCTTTGCCAGCTCCTTGGCTACCTTCATCAGGTCACTATCAGGGACAACCCGACTCACCAGACCGACTCGCATCGCTTCTTTAGCGTCAATAATGTCACCAGTATACATAAGCTCAAGTGCCTTAGCCACCCCCAGTACTTGAGGCAGCAGATAGGTTGCTCCACCATCGGCAACCAGCCCTCGCCTTACCCATACTGTGCTGAACCTTGCACTCTCCGCAGCTATCCTCATATCACAAAGCAATGAAAGTGATAATCCAACCCCAGCGGCAACCCCATTAACTGCGGCAATAGTCGGCTTCTCAAGCTCAGCTACGCAAGCCACGAAGCTCCCCACCGGAGCCAGAATGGAGCGTCGTGATTTCTTTGGTTGCTCACCAGTAAGACGAGCCGCCAGACCAGTAACATCAGCGCCAGAGCAGAACCCCCGGCCTGCCCCAGTAACAACCACCGCCCTTACGTCATCATCATCAGCCAACTCCTGAAACACCTTTGGTAAATCTTCCCTCATCGTACTGCTTAGGGCATTTAGCTTATCGGGACGATTTAGCGTAAGGATGGCAACCCCATCTTCCTTCTCCAAAAGTAAGTCTCTGTATTCCACCGACAACATACCTCCTTCAATAAGCATTGCTCACGGTAGCCTGCTTAGCTAATAATTGATTGATCATTATTGATAAGGCATTGCTTTTTCACGGTGGGAGTATACGATGAATGATTTTGTGTGTCAATTGAATTTTGACCACAAAATATCGATCACGGTGCCCTTTACTGTTGGGCGGAGGGAAACTTGGGCGCGCGTTTCTCGCGCACCGAGGCCACGCCTTCCTTGACGTCCTCGCCCCCCAGGAAGCACAGCATTTCCATCGCCAGCGAGCTCTCGAAGATCGGGCGCGCCACGTTCATCCAGCCGTTCAAGGAACGCTTGGTGAAGCGGATCGCCTGCTGGCTGCCCATGGCCAGCTTGTTAGCCACGGCCATCGCCTTGTCCATCAGCTCGGCGCGCGGCACGCACAGGCTGACCAGACCGATGCGTTCGGCTTCCTTGCCGTTCACGAACTCGGCCGTCATCAGGTAGTACTTGGCCTTGGCCATGCCGCACAGCAGCGGCCACACGATCGCCGCGTGGTCGCCGGCGGCCACACCGACCTTGACATGCCCGTCTGTGATCTTGGCCTCTTCGGCCATGATGCTGATGTCGGCCAGGAAGGCCACCGCCAGACCGGCGCCAACGGCTACGCCGTTGATAGCCGAGATGATGGGCTTGTCACAGGCCATCATGTTGTAGACCACGTCCGAGGCCTCGGTCATGGTGTTGGCAATTTCCTTCGAGTTGCCGACCATGTTGGCCATCCACTCCAGATCGCCGCCAGCCGAGAAGGCCTGGTCGCCAGCGCCGGTGATGACTGCCACCTTGGTCTTGGGATCGTCGTTGACGACGCCCCAGACCTTGGTCAGTTCCCAATGCAGGCGTGCATTGGTGGCGTTCATCACCTCGGGACGGTTTATGGTGATCAGCAGCACGCCATTGGGTTTGTTTTCGAACTTGAGGAATTGAAAGTCAGCGTAGTTCATGGTAGGTATCCTTGTTAAAAAATGAAAGAAAAAAGAGCGGAAGGCCCTGATCGCGCCCACTGATTTTCTCGGCATCAAGTCGTTCCATGCCTTTTCCTTAATGCTTTGGAGCTATTTAAAACATATAAACAACAATGTCAATCCTTATTTTATCGAAAATAAAGCTGGACACTGAAACAAAATTATTCTTTACTAATTTTATGGTAACTTCTCAATAACTCCGTGCCCGGAACTTTTTGAGACCGTCAAAGTTAGAAAGGGGGATCACATCTGATGGATTTTAATTTTACTGAAGAACAAATTGCTTTTCGGAATGCAATACGCCGATTTGCGGAACAGGAAATCGCTCCTTTGGTCGAAGAGGCAGAGGAAAAAGAAAAATTTCCCCTTCCCCTGTTTCGTAAAATGGGGGAGCTGGGTTATTTATGTGTGGGTTATCCGGAAGAATATGGTGGTGCCGGGGTTGATAAGATTACCGAGTGCATCTATATGGAGGAATTGAACAGGATCAGTGCCGGAATTTCTTCGGCGATCATGGTTCAAGGAGGGTTGGCCACAAATCCGATTTACACTTTTGGGACGGAAGAACAGAAACAAAAATACCTGGTACCGGCCATTAAGGGAGAGAAGATCGGAGCCTTCGCCTTAACGGAACCTAATGCAGGATCGGATGCGGCGAGTATCAAGACCAAGGCTCAGAGAGAGGGTGATGACTATGTCATCAACGGTTCCAAAACCTTTATCACCAACGCCCCGATTTGTGATTACGCTATTGTTGTGGCCTATACCGATCCCTCAAAGAGGGGGGAGGGTATTAATCTGTTTATCGTGGATGATGGAACCCCTGGTTTCGTAAAAGGCCGGAAGTTGTCCAAGGTGGGAAACCGCTCTCAGGAAACAGGGGAACTTTTTTTCGAAGATTGCCGAGTTCACAAAAGTCAAATGATCGGGGATAAGGAAGGCGGCGGTTTTGCTCAATTGGAACATGATCTCATGATCGGGCGGATGATCTATGCAGCCCGGAGTATCGGTGTA
>Ga0154726_1029_pt3 | contig 24997 bp, 23 predicted proteins | sample Rifle2008BG16ft_FD_105734 | JGI IMG/M metagenome (GOLD analysis project Ga0154726, IMG submission 105734) | Deltaproteobacteria bacterium RBG_16_58_17
CCGAACCCGCCACCTGGGCGTTGATGGTGACGCCCGCCGCACCGGAGCTGGCCGTGCCCGAGGTGAAGGTCGCCGTCGCCAGGCCGGCGGCGTCGGTATAGGCCACGACGGGAGAGACAGACTCGCCGCCGCCGGTCGGATTGGCGATGGAAAAGGCCACCGGGGCATACCCCACCGGCTGGCTTCCCATTGCCAAACTCGTCCGTACGGTCGCCCTCAGCGTCGTTGTCTTGCTGATCCCTCCCGTGCTCAGGCCCAGGACGCTCACATCCGACTGGAGGGAGATCTGCGCCGCCTCCGTCGCGGGGGCATAGAAGGCCACGCCCAAGAAATCCGTCGTGGAGGGCGCCGCGCTGTCAGAGACCTGAACCGTGGCGAAACCGGCAACGGCCGATTGCAGAACGGCCGACGCCTTCTTCGTCGCGGGATCGACGGCCTTGGAGACGATGGCGTCGATCGGACCATCCCATGACCCGACCGTCGTGGCGAAGGTGACATTGGGCGTCACGGTCGCATCGGGTACGGTCACCTCGACGGTCAGGGTGGAGGCCGTGCTGCTGCTTGCCGGGTCGACGGTCGGCGACGTGATCCCGAACGTGCCGACGGCGGGTCCGCTCACCGTATAGTTGTACGTGGCCGCGGCTCCCAGCCCCTCGGCCTTGACCGTCGCGGTCCCGGCCAGCGCCCCGGTCGCCGTTACCGAAATATTACCGGACTGATCGGTCTTTCCCGTCGTCGGCGAGAGGGTCACGTTCCCCGTGCCAGTCACCGAAAGCGTCACCGGCACATTGTAAACGGGAACCCCGCCCGCATTTTTCGCCGTGACAGTCAGAACGGACGGCACCGTACCGTCGGAGGCAATATCAACGGTGGTGGATGAGGTCATCGTCAGCGTCGAGCCCACCACCTGGATGGGGATGGGGGTCTGGGCCGACTTTCCCGAGGCGGTGGCGTTGATGGTAATCACCCGGTTGCTCTGATCGAGCGTCCCGGAACGGAAGGTGATGGCGGCCTTCCCGTCGGCATTCGTTTTCACCGATGAGGCGCTGAGCGTGCCGCAGGAGGCGCTCAGCGGGTCGCAGGAGGCGCTGAAGGTGACGAAGATGCCCTCGATGACGGCACTCTTGTCATCAAGGACCGTAGCGGTGATTGTGGCCGCATTCGAGTCGTCGGATTTCACTATGACAACGTCCGTGCCGAGGCCGATGGCTGCCGCCGTGGCCGTCGGCGTCGTCGGAGTCGTACCATCTGTGGCGCCGCCGCCCGAGGAATCGGCGGGGGCATTCGCCAGGCCGCCCGTACCGCATCCGGAGAGCAAACCAAGAAATGCAATTATCAGCACCGGCATCATCAGTCCGGGAAAGCGCATTGCTTTTCTAATCATCCCCATTCTCCTTTCACATGCACATAAAATAGGGCCGACCTCATTTTCCCACTATCTTGAATTCGCGCGCCAAGCGCTGGGCTTCGGCTATCTGCGCGGGGGTCATCCATATCGTGATACGGTCCCGCGCCGTTCTGGCCTTGGTTTCCCCCTGGATCGCCGCCAGATTGTACCACATCAGGGCCTGCACTTCGTCCGGCAACACACCCTGACCCTTTTCATACATGTAGCCGAGGTTGTACTGGGCCAACTGATTCCCCCGCTCTGCCGCCTGGCGGTATTGTTTTGCCGCTTCCACATAGTCCTGCGGCGTCCCCTCGCCCTTTTCGTTCATGTAACCGACATTATACTGGGCCAATGGATGGCCCTGCAGGGCGGCTTTTTTGAACCAGTTGAGGGCCTCCAGGTAATCGGGCTGGACTCCCTGACCCTTGTAATAGATCAGGCCGACCTTGAACTGGGCGGCTGCGTCCCCCTGCGCGGCCAGAGCTCTAAATTCCTGGAGCGACTTCGTATAGGCATCCTGCGGCTTGAATTCCCGGGCCAGCTTTTGCGCTTCCGTAATTTGCGACGGCGTCATCCTCTTGACCAGAGAGTCTCTGAATTCCAGGGCCTCCATATCACCCTTGGCCGCAGCGAAGATGAACCACATGAGAGCCTGCGGATAGTCCTTCTCAACCACTCCCTGCACGCCATCGGCATAGACGGTTCCCAGTGTGGCCTGAGAGAATATATGACCTTGCTCGGCGGCCTTGCGCAGCCACTTGACCGCCTCCCTGTAATCCTGAGGCACTCCCCAGCCCTGGTAATAGAGTGAACCCAGGTTGAACTGGGCTTCGGCATTGCCCTGCTCGGCAAGCGGCTTCAACTCGCGAACGGCCGCAGCGACATCATCCGGTTTATAGTGTCTAATCCCTTTCTGGTAACTGGACGAAGCGCAGCCCGCAAGGCCCCAAAACATGGCAGCCGCAAAGACCAAAAGAAAAAATCTGGCCAGATTTTTCATAATGCCTGTCTCCCTGAATGATAACATCCCGATACACTATACGGGTTCAAGTCTCCGGCTTGAACCGGAATGGGTTGATCATAATCGTCAAGCCCCTTCCTGGATACCGACCACCGTCTGCGGCTTTATGATCGTGGGGGTAATGAAGATCAGCACCTCTTCCATCGATTCACTTTTCCCCTCTCCCTTGAAGAGCCATCCCAGAACGGGGATATCTTTCAACCAGGGGACTCCGTTTATGGTGTTATCATTTTTCTGCTTGGTCAAACCGGAAATCACAATCGTCTCGGATTCTGCGACGATCAAGATCGTCGTCGTCTCCTTCTGGATGATAACGGGATTGCCCTGCACTTGTCGCGAAAAATCCAGCTCATCCTTTTTAACGAGTATCGTCATCTTGATATTTTTCCCGTCGATCACATGGGGGGTTATTTCCAGCTTCAACGAGGCTTTCTTCCAAGTGACGGTCGGTGGAGAATTTGGCGCACCCGGCGTGGTAAATGGAACTTCATCTCCATTTTCAGTAGAGGCCTTTTGATTATCCAGGGTGGTAATCGAAGGACTGGAAAGGATATTCAATTTGCCGTCTTTCTGCAGGGCGTTTAACTGGACCTCCAGAATATTCTCGCCGATCGTCCCAAACATCAGCCCCAACGCCGCCGTTCCGCCGCCCAGTGATGCCGCCGGGAAATTGACCCCGAATCCCTGGCCGGCGATCCCCGCCACACCGGAGGCGGGCGAATACCCTCCGGAGAAGGCAGATCCGGGAGGAACGGCAGAGCCTCCCGTCCCGCCGGGCGTCACATACAAACCTTGACTCCCGATCTTCTGCCCCCACATGCCGCCCCACTGGATGCCGAGGTTGCGGGCGGTGCTTTTCGTCGTTTCGACGATATTGGCTTTGATCAGTATCTGTGCGGTCGGTTTGTCGATTCTCTCGATAAGGGGAAACAACCGGGTCATTTCCTGGCGGGTGGTCTGGATGATCAGAGAATTGCTGTGTTCATCCACTTTCACCGAGCCCAAGGCCTTGCCGTCCTTGTCCTTTGTCAGAAAATCACTAATGTTTTCGGAAACTTTCTTGGCATCGTTGTAATCGATACTGACCACTCTGGTTATAAAAGCCTCTCCCGCCGGCTGGGCGGCTTCATCCTTTTTCATCTTCTCCAGGCTCATCACGGTGATCACGTTGCCGACCCGTTTTTTGACCAGCCCGGTTATGGTAAGGATGGTGTCGAGCGCCTGCTCCCAAGACACATCCTTTATCTTGAGAGTCACCGTCCCCTTGACGTCTTCGCCGGAGACGATACTCACATTGCTCAGCTCGGACAATAGTAGCAAAACTGCTTTGATATCGGCCTGCTGGACATCGAGGAAGATCCCGGGACCGCCATAGACTTTCTCTGCTGCCGCGGCCTTTGCCGGCGTTTCGGCGGGCGACGGCGTCTGCAGCGCCCCAAGGTCCGGCGCCACCGGCGACGGCTTATCCGTTGCAGAAGCGGCCGCCGCCACGGTGGTCACATTGAAATCGATGAGGACATTCATCCCCTCCTGCCGGACGCTGTAGGGCACCTTCTGCTTCAGATCAACCGTCGCGATGACCCACGATCGGCCATCGGCGGTTTTCTGGTCGGGCGTCACCCTAACGACATTGGCGAGGGCCGCGTCGCTGAGAGGACGGCGAAGCCCCTCGGGGACGAAGAGGTTCTCCAGCCGGACCAGGACCGCACTCCCCGGCAGATTCTCGACCGTCACGCCGGACTGCTTCGACACCGTAAGGGTCACCCTCTCCTTCCCAGGCAGTTTCTCAAAGGTGACGTTTTCCAGGTATCCTACGCCGACCGTTTGTACGGCCGAATCCGGCGCTGTGGGTGGTGCGCCCCACACCGGGGGGAGGGACGCCGTCATGATCGCCGCTAAAAAAACAAGCCATATCCATTGTAGTGCCCGTTTCATGGTTTTCCCTCTTATTGATCCTTGTGAAGCATTAAGTTCATGCGCCTTAGCGGCGCCTTTCCCTCCCTTTTGGCCGGGGCGCCGGTAGGTTCTTCGACGATCACGCGGTCAGGCAGGATCGAAGCGACCCGCCCCCTGTTCAGACCGATATAGGTCCCCACAAAAAGCGGATAGTATTTTTTCCTGGTTCCATCCTCCACGATCGCCGTCGCCGTTGCCCCTTCCCGATCACCGGCGATGCCGAGGAGGCGGAAATTCCAGAGATCCTCCTGCTGAAGCGGCGAGACGGGACGTTCTTTCAAAGACGCTCTTTTACTCTGTTCCTCCAGTTTCCTTTTCTGGAGGGCCTGATCGAGCTCGATGAAGGGTCTGAACGGATCCGGTTTCCCTGCCGCGTGATAGACGTAGGCCGCCGGGGCAACGGCGGAAACCGTTTTCGCCGCCTGCGCAGTCGAAGGAACCGCTTTTGCTTCCGCAGCCTGGGAACCGACGGCGCCGATCCCGCCGGTAAGCACAGACACCAGGATGCCGCCCACAATACCCGCTATGGAATGTCTTCTCATCATTTCCTGTCCACAAACATGTAAGTCTTCACGATGCAGGATGTCTTGATGACACGACCCCGGCCCTTCACCTCCTGGGCATCGCCCATGTTGATATCCTCGATATTGATGATCCGGGGTATCCGGGCCACCTGCTCGAAGAAGGACAGCGTGTTATGGAAACCGCCGACCAGTTGCACCCGAACGGAGATTTCATCGTAAAATTTTTCCGGTTCGGCCGGCTTCGGGGGTTTCCCCTTGGCGGCGGCCGGAGGAGGAGACCCCGGTTTCGTCTCCGGCGGCTTCTTGTCCGGAGGGCGGGGTTCGAACAGGAGGAAATTCACACCGGCTCCCTGGCCGGACTGGGCGACAGAGGCCAGAAGACCCGGGATTTCTCTTGCATTGGGAAGCTTCAGCAGTGCCGCCTGAAAAGTCGCCTTCAGCTCCGTGATCTCCCGGATAAACTTTTCGATCTGCGCCACCGCCTGTTCTTTCTCTGTAACCTCCTGCTGGAGTGTGGTCAGCTTGGCGCTGAGGGCCGTCCCCTTCGCAAGTGCGTCCTGAAGGAAAAGCAGGTAATAGAGATAGCCCAGAACGATGTATATCAAAAAGATGATCAGCGCCTTGTACTTCGGAGAGAGTTTCTTCACGTCATCCAGTGTCACGGCCATGGCTCATAACCCCTTTTTCATGACACATGTCAGAGCGAACTGCTGCAGCTTCACGCCTGCAACATCCTTCTCCTGGGAGATCACGAGATCGACGGACTGAACAAAGCCGGCCCTTCCCAAGTTCATCATGAAGCGGGCCAGGATGCCGTTGTCCCTGGCCACCCCCTCGATACGCAAATCCTTTCCCGTTTCGATGACCCTGTCCAGCCAGATGTCCCTTGAGGGAACGACCATGTTCAGTTCATCCAGCATGCGGACGGGAAAGAACCTATTGACCTCCAGGGTGTTGATAACCGCCAGTTTCTGTTCCAGTTCTTTCTTGTCCTTTTTGAAATCCTCGATATCGCCGACCTTCTTGTTCAAAACGACAAGCCTGGCGTCCGCCTCCAGGATCTTCTTCTCAAGACCGCTGATAGTCATACCGAGATAGAGGTGGCCGGAGATGAGAATCACAAGAAAGAGCAGCAGGGAACCGGAGATGATGATGATCTGGCGCTGGATGTCCTCCTTCTTTTCCTTTTCCCGATAGGGGAGCAGATTGATTCTTATCATTAGTCGCCTGTCTTCCGCAAAGCCAGGCCCACGCAGACGGTGGCCATGGGACCGATGCGATCCGCCGTTTCCTGATCCATCACGTTTTTGGCAAATTGGATTTTCTTGAAGGGATTGACGACTTCCGCCTCGATGCTGAGACGGTGGGACAGGTCCTCCGCGATGCCGGGGATCATCGCTCCGCCGCCGGAAAAAAGAATCTTCTTGATATTTTCCGCACCGAATGTGGTACGGAAATAGTCGACCGAACGCTCGATCTCGGAGCAGAGCGGATCGGCATCGGCGATAAGCCCTTTCCGAAAGAGGCTCCGCGCCGGTTCGTCTTCCCCGGCCCCCTCGATCTTCGCCTTTTCCGCCTCCTCAAAAGGAATTCCCAGCCTCTCCGCAATCGCCTCGGTGATGGAATTGCCGCCGATGGTGAAATCCCGGGTAAAGATCGACATCCCGCCTTTCACCACATTGAGGTTGGTCATGCTCGCCCCGATGTTGATGAGGACGGCCACGTCGTTCTCTTCGAAGTCGTAATTTTCCTCGTACATGGTTTCGAGGGCAAAGGAATCGACATCCATGATCACCGGGAGGAGACCCGCGTCCCGGATGACCTCAGTATAGCCGTCGATGATATCCTTCTTGGCCGCCACGAGGAGGACGTCCATCTGACTGGGGCTGTAAGGGTTTTCGCCCAGGATCTGAAAATCGTAGTACACCGTCTCCATATTGTCGAAGGGCAGATACTTCCCCCCTTCATCCCGGATGAGATCCCGCAGTTCCTCCTCGTCAATCTGGGTAAAGGTGACCTTCTTCACGATCACGGCGGTCCCGGATATGGAGGTGACGATCTTCTTCCGCTTGCAGCCGGACTGTTTGTGGAGTTCTTTGATGGTTGCAGTCAGGACTTCCGGCTCCGCCACGGTGCCGTCGACGATGACTCCCCTGGCCAGGGGCATCAGGGAAAAGCGGCTGAGGATGCGGCCTTTGGGGGTATCCTGTATCTCAGCCAGCTTGATGCAACTCGATCCTATGTCAAGTCCGGCAAGCTGTTTTCCTCCCGAAAACAAGCCCCTGATGTCGAACATGAGATCACCATCCTGAGATAAGGGTCTTGATCCCGCCTGCCGCGGCAGTAACGGGATTCTTATTGCGCCTTCCGGTAAACCAGCTCCCCTTTTTTAACCATGCCGAGTTCGCTTCTCGCCACCATCCCAATATAGGACAGATTATCCCGGAGAAGCGTGATGTTTTTTTTCAGAGCGATGTTTTCGAGGGTAATCTCATGATTGTTCTTCTTGAGGGACATCAATTTCTCCTTCATCCGGTAGTTGTCGATGAGCCCCCTGTCCCCGAATGTGATCAGGGCTCCCATGAGTAAAACAAGGACGATGAGATATCTGCCTATCTTCATGTCTCTGATACCCCGTAACGCTGTGAAGATGTCAGAAGGACGTTGCATAACTCTATATATAAAAAAAAAGAGCAGTGCAAGATGAAATTTTGAAAAAGGCGAATTTTTATGAAGATTTATTTTTTAGTGCGCCGCGAACCTCAGGGCGAGACGGAGGGGAGACAAGGAATTCATCTCGTATGGCCAAACCCGCCGTCGCCCCTCTCCGTCGGAGAGAGTTCCCCGCATACGGCCCAGACCACACGGCAGACCCGGTGCACCACCATCTGGGCGACGCGGTCCCCTCGCCGGATGACGAAGGGCTCCTGGCCGTGATTGATCAGGATGACCCCCACCTCTCCCCGGTAGTCCGGGTCGATCGTACCGGGGGCGTTGACCAGCGTTACGCCGTGGCGAACGGCTAGCCCGCTCCGGGGCCTGATTTCGGCCTCGTAACCTTCGGGGAGGGCAACCGCGACACCGGTTGGCACCAGCGTCCTTGCACCGGGAAGAATTGTCACCTCTTCCCTGACCGCCGCCATGATATCCATCCCCGCCGCTTGCCCGGTCATGTAACGGGGCAGGGGCAGATCTTCCGTTCCCGGCATTTTTCTGATGGACACTTCGATCTCTTCTATCATAATCTTTTTTGTTTGAGAATGTTCATCACGACCTCGTAAAAAGTCTTAAAAGTGGTGAAAATGGGACGGCTTCGTAAAAAGGCCGCAGGCAAGGCGCGCGTGGGGACGGATTTGAAATCCGTCCCCATTATGAGGCGTACTTTGGCGTACGCCGCAATGACGAAGGATGAAGCGCAACGCAGCATCCGGACTTTTTACGTAGCCGTCTTCATTACGCCAATGCCTCTGCGGACACAGGACCAAGCGCCGCAACCGTCAGCGCCTCCGGCCGGAACATCTTACCTGCCAGCATGCGGATCTGCTCGCTCCCGACCGCCTCGATCTGCTCGATGATCTCCTCTGGCGTCACCTGCCTTCCGAAACATAACTCGTTCCTTGCAAGTACCGTCATCCGGTTGTCCGTGCTTTCCATGCCGAGGAGGAAATTCCCCTTGATCAGTTCCTTGGCCGACCGCAGCTCTTCCTCCGTCAGTCGTTCGGAACAGGACCTCTCCAGGCACTCCCGGACAAGGCCCAGCACCTCCCGGACCCGGTCTCTGCCGGTTCCCAGGTAGATTCCGAAAAGACCGGCATCCATATAGGGGGTCAGATAGGAGTAGACCTCGTAGGCGAGGCCCCTCTTTTCCCTGATCTCCTGAAACAGCCGCGAACTCATGCTCCCCCCCAGGACAGAGTTCAGGAGAAATGCCGCATGACGCTCTGGGCTGACAGCCGAGGGCGCTGGAGAGCCGATGAGGAGATGCACCTGTTCCAGTTCCTTCCGGAGAACGTCCTTCCCCGGCCTGGCTACGGGGACTTCGATGAGCTCGCAAACGGATGAACCGCGGAGCGATCCGAAGGACCGCCGAACGAGATCTACGAACCGATTGTGTTTAAGATTTCCGGCCGCGGTGAGAACGAGATGTCTTCCCCGGTAGCGGGTCTGGAAGAAATGGAGGAGTTCGTCGCGGCGGAAGGCTTCGATCCGTTCTTTCGTCCCAAGAATGGGAAGTCCGAGGGGATGTCCTCTCCAGAACAGGCTCTCAAAGAAATCGTGGATTTTATCGTCGGGGGTGTCCTCGACCATCCGGATCTCCTGAAGAATGACCGACTTCTCGCGGCCGATGTCCTTCTCGTCGAATCGCGAACCGGTAAAGAGATCGGCCAGAAGATCGACGGCCAGTTCCAGATGGTAATCCGGAATCTTGATATAGAAGGAGGTGAGTTCTTTCCCTGTGGCGGCGTTCATCACACCGCCTACAGAATCGATGGCAGAGGCGATATCGAAGGCGGACCGCCGGTCGGTGCCTTTGAACAGCATGTGTTCGATGAAATGGGCAGCCCCGTTGTTCAGGCCGTTTTCATAGCGGGAACCGCCTTCGACCCAGGCTCCGATGGAGACCGACCGGACATGGTCGATCTCCTCGGAGATGACCCGGATGCCGTTATCCAGAATGGTCTTACTGACCATCGGCTCCCAGTGCTTCCTTCCTGCTGAGACGGATCTTACCCTGCTTGTCCATCTCCAGCACCTTGACCATCACCTCGTCCCCCTCGCGGAGGATGTCGGTGACCTTGTTCACCCGCTCACGGGCGAGCTGCGAGATGTGCAGAAGACCCTCCGTTCCGGGCAGGATCTCGACGAAGGCGCCGAAATCCACGATCTTCTTGACCGTGCCCTTGTAGATCTTGCCGACCTCCGCATCCTCGGTCAGCCACTTCACCATGGCCACGGCCCGGGCGGCGGCTTCCGCGTCGCTGGAGGCTATGGTCACCGTGCCGTCATCCTCCACGTTGATCTCGACGCCCGTCTCCGCCACGATCTGGCGGATGTTCTTGCCGCCGGAACCGATCACGTCGCGCACCTTATCCGGTCTGACCTTGACGGTGGTGATCCGCGGGGCGTAGATTGAGATGTCCTGCCGAGGGGCAGCAATGTTCTCGCGCAGCTTTCCGATGATGAAGAGCCTCCCCTCCCGGGCCTGGTTCAAGGCCTTCCTCAGGATGTCCCGGGTCAGATTGTCGATCTTGATATCCATCTGCATGGAGGTCACGCCCTTTTCAGTCCCGCATACCTTGAAGTCCATGTCGCCGGCGTGGTCTTCATCGCCGAGTATGTCGGAGAGGATGACCACCTGGTCGCCTTCCTTCAGGAGCCCCATGGCTATCCCGGCGACGGTATCCCGGATCGGCACCCCGGCGTCCATCAGGGAGAGACATCCACCGCAGACAGTAGCCATCGAAGAGGAACCGTTGGACGAGAGGATCTCGGAGACGATCCGGATCGTATAGGGGAACTCCTCCTTGGGCGGCAGGACGGGAAGGAGGGCTCTTCGAGACAGGCCGCCATGGCCGATCTCCCGTCTTCCCGGGTTCCGGAGAGGTTTGGCCTCACCAACGCAGTAGGGCGGAAAATTGTAGTGGAGGAGGAAGGAGCGCCTCTCCTCCCCGGCGATGTAATCCATCCGCTGCTCGTCATGGGAGGTCCCCAGGGTCACGGTGACCAGGGCCTGGGTCTCGCCCCGGTTGAACAGGGCCGACCCATGGGCGCGCGGCAGGAGCCCGATCTCGGAGCTGATCGGACGGATTTCCGTATTGGAACGGCCATCGATTCTTCTGTTCTCATGGAGGATCATCTCCCGGAGGATGCCCCTTTCCAACTCCTCGATGATCTCGAGAATCTTGGGCTTGAGGTAAGAATCATCGGCCGTGAGCGTCTTAACCACGTCTTTTCGGACCTGATCCAGCTTCGCGTAACGCTCTAACTTGCGCGGCATACCGTAACCCTCTTTCAGGCCCGGCAGCGCCGCATCGGACACCTTCGCCACGAGGGACTCGTCAACGGCCGGAATCTCCACGACCCGCTTGGTCTTTCCCGTCTCCTGACGCATGCGGTCCTGCAGTTCGATCATCGGCCGCATCGCCTCAAGACCGAAATTGATGGCGTCGACGATCACATCCTCGCCGACCTCATTCGACCCGCCTTCCATCATGACCAGGTTGACGTCATAAGGCCTTCCCTCCGTGCCGGGGACGATCTTCCGTCCCACTAAAAAAAGATTGATATCGCTTTTTTCCTGAACCGCTACCGAGGGATTGCAGACAAAGGCGGCATCCACGCGACCGACCCGGACCCCGGCAATCGGTCCCTTGAAGGGGATATCCGAGATCTCAAGCGCAGCGGATGCGGCGAGCATCGCCGCCACATCGGAGTCGTTCTCGTCGTCCACGGAAAGGACCGACGCCACGATCTGGGTCTCGTGGAAATATTTCTTCGGAAACAGAGGCCTGATGGAGCGGTCGATGATCCGCGAGGTCAGGATCTCCTTCTCGTTGGGACGCCCCTCCCTCTTGAAGAAACCACCGGGGATCTTCCCGGCGGCAAAGGTCATTTCCTGATAATCCACGGTCAGGGGCAGAAAATCGACCCCTTCCCGTATCGTCTTTAAGGAAACAGCGGTTACCAGAACCACCGTATCCCCGTATTTCACAAGGACGGCGCCGTCCGCCTGGCCCGCGACATAGTCCGTCTTGAGGGAGATACTCCTCCCCGCAAAATCTTCATTGAACAGTTTACTCATATTTTCCTCTCGATTTTTTTAATTCCAGTGCGGGGCATGGCAGGAGTAAGGCGTTAAGAAGCGGGGCGCTTTGCCTACTCCACACTTCTTACTTCCTACTCCTGATCGACACCCCGCACCCTGCGCTCAGGTTACTTCCTGAGCCCTAAACGCTGAATCACACTTCGGTAGCGTTCCACGTCCTTGTTCTTCACATAGTCCAGAAGCCTCCGCCTCTGGCCGACAAGCTTCAGGAGCCCCCGCCGGGAATGGTGATCCTTTTTGTGGGTCTTGAAATGTTCCGTCAGGTATCCAATCCTGGCGCTGAGGAGGGCAATCTGGACCTCCGGGGATCCCGTATCCTTTTCGTGCAACTGATAACTGCCGATGATATCCTTTCTTTTTCCCACATCTAACACTTCTCTCGTCCTCCCTTAAGTCAATGACGCAAGTCTCAATGCCTTCGGCCTCAGTCGTTAAATACCCGTAAAATCCTTACTGTCTGTTTTTTACTTTCTCCTGAAACCAGTTCGTCCGAGGCGCAGAGCATACGGCCGATGGCCACCAGGCGCCTGCCGTCAGTGAATTTTATCACATCTCCGGCGCTAAAAAAAGGAATATGATAGCGGGCGAGAATCTCTCCATCCGGCTGATACCCGTTCCGCAACTTATCCGCCAGCGCCGGATCCGCATCGATGACGGCCATACCGGGCAGGACCTCCGCCATCGGCATCAGATGCGCTGCTAAGAAGCTCTTCTTTTCCAGAGCCTTCATGTCTTCCATCGTGAGCGCCTGCTCCTCGCGGAAACAACCGCTGCGTATCCTGCGCAGGACTGACATGCACCCCCCGCACCCGAGCGTTTCCCCCACCTCCGCACAGAGAGAGCGGATGTAGGTGCCCTTCGAACAGGAGACCGTAAAGGTCACCTCGGGCAGCCGGATCTCCTCGATCCGGACATTGTAGACCTCCACCTCCCTCGGCAGCGCTTCGACGTCGATCCCCCGACGCGCCCAGTCGTAGAGGGCCCTCCCCCGAAACTTCACAGCCGAGTAGCGGGGCGGCGCCTGCTTCCGCCTTCCCATCAGACCCATCAGCGCCTCTTCCACTTGCTCCCGGGTGACGCGGGGCTCCTCCCTGAAAAGGACGCATCCTTCGGTATCGAGGGTGTCGGTCCGGACCCCCAGAAGGAGGGTGGCCCGGTACTCCTTGTCGTCAAGCGCCAGGAACTGGACCAGCTTCGTCGCCTCATTGATGCAGACGGGAAGAACGCCCGTCGCCAGCGGATCCAGGGTCCCTGTATGGCCCGCCTTCCTGATCCCGAGCGTTCGCTTGACCTCCTCCACCACATCCCGGGATGTCGGCCCCGACGGCTTATCGATGACGATGACCCCGTTCATGCCTCTGCGGCGGACATCCTGATCGCCTCGAGCACACGCCGCCGGATGTCCGGAAGCTCCCCCGTCATCAGGCAGGCGGCGGCATTGATATGACCTCCCCCTCCGAAGGCTCGGGCCGCGCGTTCCACATTGACTGCACCCTTGGAGCGGAGGCTCAGCTTGAAACGGCCGTCCGTGAGCTCCGAATAGAGGATGGAAATCTGAACCCCCCGGATGGTTCTGGGCAGATCTACAAAGCCTTCGGTATGCTCCGGCAGCGCTCCGGCAGCGGCGAGCGCCTGCTGCGTCACGGTGAGTGATCCGATACTGCCGTCCCCGTCGAGGGTCAGCGTGGGAAGGACCGCCGCCAAGAGACGGATCTTGGCCGGCGAATTCGTATCATACACATTTTCCGATATCCACTGGGGATTGGCGCCTCCGCCAACCAGATCCGCCGCGGCCAGGAGGGCGCCCCGGCCGGTGTTCCCGTAACGGAATCCGCCCGTATCGGTCAGGATGGCCGTATAGAGGCAGGTTGCCATCTCCCCGGTCAGCGCAAATCCCATATGCGCCGCGATCCGGCAGATCAGCTCTCCCGTGGAGCTTGCCCGCGGATCGATCAGGGTGGCGTCGCAGAACCCGCCGTTGGCGACGTGATGGTCGATGTTGATCAGGCAGGGAATCGCCGCGATCCGCGCCGCTTCTCTTCCGACCCGTCCCAGTTCTCCGCAATCGAGAATGAAGACGGCATCGAAAAATTCCAGAGGGGGGAGCTCATGGATGATCCGGTCGCTCCCCGGCAGGAAACGGTAATTTTCCGGTGTGATGTCCTGATTGTAGACGGTCGCCTCCTTCCCCATTAGCCGCAGCATGTGGTGAAGAGCCAGCTCCGAACCGAGGGCGTCCCCGTCAAGCCGCTCATGGGCAGTGATCAGAAAGACCCGGTGCCGGCCGATCAGTTCGCTAATCCTCTGCAGCATGCTTCTCCTCTTCCCGGTGGATTTCCGAAAGCAGGCTTTCGATGCGATTCCCGTAGGCAAAGGACGGATCATAGGCAAACAGGAGCTCCGGGGCAAAACGGAGCTGCAGCCTGCGGCCCAGTTCTCTTCTCAGGAACCCGGCCGCCTTCTTGAGCCCAGTCTGGACGTCCTCGCTGCACGCATCCTTCCCTATTTCGACGAAAAAGATCTTCGCCGTCCGGAGATCATCGGTGACCTTCACACCGGTAATCGTCACGGAACCAATCCGCGGATCCCTGACCTGCTTGAGGAGGAGATCGGCAATCTCCATCCTGATGAGATCCGCCACCCGGTCCGCCCTTTTGAAACTACTCATGTTTCCTACTCGTATTTACCTTCTTCGATATCCCCGCCATCCACCAGATCGGAAAAACTCACGATCTCGATCCGGCTCCGGACCACATTCGCGAGAAAAAGCTGATCGATGAAGTTCAGGATATGGTCCATTTTGGCGTTGATATAGGGCTTGTCGTTGCCCACAACACTGAAACCGATCCTGGCCCGTCTCCAGTCGTCGTTATCGCCGACTTCCGCGATGGAGACATTGAATTTATTCCGCGTCCGCCGGATGATCCGGCTCAGAACGCCGCGTTTCTCCTTCAGGGATCCGCTCTCGGGAATCCTGAGATCGATGAGTCCAGTTCCGACTACCATAGCATGCCATTACAGTTTTTACAGCTTTCTTTCGACCTGCTCCTTTACATACGCCTCAATGACATCCCCCGTGTGGATATCGTTGAATCCCTCGATGCCGATGCCGAACTCAAATCCGGCAGCCACCTCTTTCACATCGTCCTTGAACCGCCTCAGTGACGCGATCCGGCCATCATAGACGACCACGCCGTCCCTCAGCAGCCTGAGGCTGGAGGTCCGGGTGATCTTGCCGTCCGTCATATAACTCCCGGCAATCGTCCCCACCTTGGGAACGCGGAAGAGCTCGCGCACCTCGGCACGACCCTGGACCACCTCCTTGTAGATGGGTTCCAGAAGGCCCTCCATGGCTGCCCTCACATCGGCAATGACGTTGTAGATGATGTCGTAGAGCTTGATGTCCACCCCCTCCTGCTCCGCCACTTCCACCACCCGGGCGTCAGGCCGGACATTGAACCCGATGATGACGGCGATGGAGGCCGAAGCCAACATCACGTCGGTTTCGGTGATCGTTCCGGTGGAGCTGTGGATGATCTTCAGCTTGATGTCGTCGGTGGAGAGCTTGTTCAGGGCGTCGATCAGGGCCTCGACGGAACCCTGCACGTCGGCCTTGATGATGACGTTGAGCTCCTTTACCCCTTCCTTCATCTTCTGAAAGAGCTGTTCGAGGGTGATCTTCGAGGAGGCGGAGAGCTCCCGTTCCCTTTCCTTACGGATCCAGTATTCGCCGATGCTCCGGGCCTTCTTTTCATCCTCGACGCAGATAAATTCCGTGCTCACCTGCGGCACCCGGGAGAACCCGATGACCTCCACCGGCATGGCTGGACCGGCCTCGCTGATCCGTCGCCCCTGATCATCGATGATCGCCCGGACCCTGCCGAATTCCGTCTTGGAGACGAAGGCGTCTCCCTCCCGGAGGGTGCCCTCCTGGATAAGGACGGTCGCCACCGGACCGCGGCCCCGATCCAGCTTCGCCTCAATGATCACCCCGCGGGCGGACCGGTCGGGATCGGCCTTCAGTTCCATGACATCGGCCTGAAGGAGGATCATCTCCAAGAGCTCCTCGATCCCCTCCTTCTTTTTCGCCGACACCTCGCAGAAGATCGTTTCGCCGCCCCACTCCTCCGACAGCAGATTGTACTCCGTCAGGGCCTGACGGATCTTCCCCGGATCAGCGCCGGCCTTGTCGATCTTGTTGATGGCCACGATGATGGGAACACCGGCCACCCGGGCATGGTTGATGGCCTCAACCGTCTGGCCCATGACCCCGTCATCGACGGCCACGACCAGGATCACAATGTCCGTCACCTGAGCCCCTCTGGCCCTCATGGCTGTGAAAGCCTCATGACCAGGCGTATCCAAAAAGACGATGTCCCTCCCCTTGATCCGCACATGGTAGGCGCCGATGGCCTGGGTGATCCCGCCTGCCTCGCCATCGATCACATGGGTCTCCCGGATGGCATCGAGAAGGGAGGTCTTGCCGTGATCCACGTGACCCATGATCGTCACGACAGGCGCCCGGGGCTTCAGATTTTCGGGAGAGGTCTCGGTTTTCTGCAGGGGCTCATCAAATTCGCTCAGGGCAGCCTCCACCTGGTAACCGAAATCGGCGGCAATCAGCGTAGCGGTATCTAAATCGATCGCCTGATTGATGGTCACCATGAGACCCATCACGATCAGTTTGTTGATGACCTCTGCCGCCTTTATGCCCATCCGCTTGGCAAGTTCCCCGACATTGATCGATTCGGCGACCTTGATCCTTCTCTTGATCGCCTTCGGTGTGGTGATCGGGGTCTTTTTCATCTTGACCGGAGCGGCCTTCTTCTCTTCGCGCCACTTTACGGGCCGTTCCTCACGCTCGATCTCGATCCGCCGATCCTTCCGATCGACCAGTTGCTTGATCAGGGTCTTCTTGCGCGGAGCCGCCACTTCCCCCATCAGGACCTCGACAGGCGGCTTTCCCTTCTTCTTCGGTCTCTCCGCTTCCGGTCGGCCGGGCTTTTCTACCCCGGGAGGGATGGATCCCTTGACGATTCTCAAATCCGATCGGCGGGGGAACTCTTTCCTCGGGATCACATGCGCCGGTTTCGGCACTTCCGGAGGCGTTCGCAATTTTCTTTCCACTTCCGGCAGGGGGGGCTTGATTTCGCGGCGTCCCGGATGCCGGACGGGCAGGGGTTTTTTCTCTGTCTCCGGCGCCGGTTTCTTCTCGGGTTCCTCCTCCCTTGCTTCCGCGGGCGCTTCAGGCAGGACGGGCTCCACCGGAATCACCGGCTTCGGCGCCTGTTTCCGGGGGGACACGGGCCTGGCCAGAGACTCGCCGGCAGGCGTCTCCCGGTAGATAGACGTTCGCACCGGGGCTTCCTTGGGAACGGGCTCAGGCGCCGCTTCCTTCGGAACGGTTTCCAAAGGCGGCTCTCCCCCGGCAAGCGCCTCTTCCGGCTTCGGCGCTTCGGCGGCTTCCTCCGGCTTGATCTCTTCAATCGGCGTCCGAACCGCCCTTCGCCTGATCACCGTAGACTTGATTCTCTTTTCAACCACCTCATGAGACTCGGGAGCAAGCAGTTCTGCCAGAATCCTCTCCATCTCGCCATCCTCGAGGGTGCTCGATTGCGATTTCACCGCAATACCGATCTTTTCCAAGCGAGAGATCAGTTCCTTGTTTTCCAGCCCCAACTCCTTGGCCAGTTCATAAACTCTTTTTTTCGACATGCCCAACCATCTCCCCTTCAGATATTCACATTTCAGGACAGCCTAAGCCGGAATCCCTTTTTCCCCGCCGGCCTCCTGGTCGATGATCTTTCCCGCCTCGGCGATCCACATCGAGGCGGTCTTCTCGCCGACCCCCGGGATAGTCGCCAGCTGTTCGGAATCGGCTGCGGCAAGCATGGCCACGCTCTTCAGCCCCGCCTTGAAAAGTCGCTCCGCTGTGGCCTCGCCGATACCGGGAATCTTCATGAGAGACTGATAGCCATCGTCCGCCTTCGCAGCCGCCGTCGACTCACTCTTGACATCGATTTTCCAACCGGTCAGTTTCACGGCAAGCCTCACGTTCTGCCCGTTTCTCCCGATGGCCAAGGAGAGTTGGTCATCGGGAACGATGACCTCCATCGCCCTGTTTTCTTCATCGACAAATACCCGGTTCACCTTCGCCGGGGACAGAGCGCTGCAGACATACTTGGCTTGATCGTCGGAATAAGGAACGATGTCGATCTTCTCACCGCGGAGCTCCTGAACAACGCTCTGAACACGCGTCCCCCTCATGCCGACACAGGCGCCCACCGGATCGATATCCTTATCCCTGGTCTTGACGGAGATCTTGGACCTCTTCCCCGGTTCCCGCGATATGTTGACGATCTCGATCAACCCTTCGGAAATCTCGGGCACCTCCACTTCGAAGAGGGCCTTGAGAAAATTGGGGTGGGTCCGGGAGAGGATGATCTGGGGACCCTTCGTGATCTTTTTGACATCGCAGAGGTAAGCTCTGATCCTCTCGCCCCGCTTGTAGGATTCCCGGAAAATCTGTTCCGAAACGGGGACAATCCCTTCGGCGCGGCCTAAATTTACGATAATGTTTCCGCCTTCGAACCGTTGCACGAAACCGTTGGACAGTTCCCCCTTTCTGTCGTGATACTCCTCATAGATGTTGTCCCGCTCCGCGTCCTTCACCCGCTGGATGATGATCTGTTTGGCCGTCTGGACGGCAATCCGGCCGAAGGTGCTGGTTTCGATCTTGATGCCGAGGCTGTCGCCCGGTTCCGCTTCCTCATCCAAGGCGCGTTTCGCTTCTGCGACAGACACGTGAAGATCGGGATCCAGAACCTTTTCCATCACGGTCTTGAACTGGAAAACCTCGATTTCACCGGCCTCCTCGTTGTAATGGGCCTCCAGCTCGACATCGGGTCCCAACTTCTTGCGGGCTGCCGTCAACATGGCATCTTCCAGGGCCTTGACGATGACCTCCTTGTCTATCCCGCGATCTTTGCCCATCTGTTCGATCAGGCGTTTAAGTTCCGGAAACATTACCAAAAACCTCCGTTAAGTATTGGGGACAGATTTTAAATCTGTCCCCAGATGCCATCAAGCATTACAACTCAAACTCTAAATTGGCCTTTACCACCGCCTCCCGGGGAATCCGGAAGGACTTTCCCGCATCACGAATCACAATGACCTTCCTGCCGTTCTCATCCTCATAATCGATCAGCTCGCCGCAAAATCGCCGCCGTCCCTCGATCTTTTCCGCGAGGCAAAGACTGATCTTGAAACCTCGATACTTCAGGAAATCCCTATCCCGAAAGAGCGGCCGATCCAGGCCCGGCGAGGAAACCTCCAGGGTGTATGGGCCGGGAGGAACGTCGTGAATGTCTAACAGATCCCCTAACTGATTGCTGATCTCGGCGCAGTCATCGAGGGTCACCCCCTCTTCCCGGTCCATGAAAACCCGCACCACCCAGCGCGTTTTCATCCTCAGGCACTCCACCTGAACCAGCTCCATCCCGACGGATGCGAGAAGCGGTTCGGCCAGTTGCCAGATCTGTTCTTCGTGGGGTTTCATAAAAACGTTCTTTTTAGAAAAAAAAAGTGGGCTTAAGCCCACTCATCAAAACCCGCCGATGATTTTCCCACTACCTAACACACTGCCGAACCGATTGCAAGGGAAAAAACGGATTTTCCAGGCAGTTCGATTTCCAGTGCCGAAAGAAGATAAAAATGGAGCGGGCGATGGGACTCGAACCCACGACGTCCAGCTTGGGAAGCTGACATTCTACCGCTGAATTACGCCCGCCCACAGAAAAAACGGCCTGTCCATCCCATGGAAAACGGACGCCCATCTTAATCAACAGAGGTATTTTGTCAAGATTTTTTTATTCCCAGGCGCAGGCGGACGGAATTCCCATGTCCGTCGAGTCCCTCCAGTCCGGCAAGACGGACAGTGGGAGCGCCGTATCGGGCGAGGGCTTCCCGCGAAAAAGAGAGAACATTGGTCCGCTTGACAAAATCGTAAACACCCAAGGGGGAAGCAAAGCGGGCCGTTCCCCCGGTCGGCAGGACATGATTCGGGCCCGCCACGTAGTCGCCCAGCGCCTCTGGCGTGTGCATCCCCAGGAAGACCGCCCCGGCATTCCGGATCTCTGTGAGGAGTTCCCGAGGATTGCGCACCATCAGTTCGAGGTGCTCCGGCGCGAAACGGTTGGCCAGATCGACCGCCTCGCCGAGGTCCCGTGTCACCACCGCGGCCCCGAATGCCGCAAGCGAGCGCTTGGCGATACCCCTCCTCGGGAGGCGATCCAACTGAAGGTCCACCTCCGCAGCGACGGACCGGGCAAAGGCCTCGTCCGGCGTCATAAGGACGGCGCTCGCCATGTCGTCATGCTCGGCCTGGGCCAGCAGATCCGCGGCGGCAAAGGACGCTTCCCCGGTTCCATCGGCGATGATCAGCACTTCGCTGGGACCGGCAATCATATCGATCGCCACCCGGCCGAAGACCATCTTCTTGGCCGCAGCAACATAGGCATTCCCGGGACCGACGATCTTGTCTACCTGGGGAATCGACGCCGTTCCGAAGGCCAGGGCCGCGATCGCCTGGGCGCCGCCGATTTTAAAAATCCTCTTCACGCCTCCCAGCTCCGCAGCGGCAGCGATCAGCGGATGGAGCTGCCCGTCGCGGGAAGGGGTCGCCAGAATGATCTCGCCGACGCCGGCGATCCGGGCGGGAATCGCCGTCATCAGCACGGTGGACGGATAGCAGGCCAGTCCCCCCGGTGCATAGATGCCGACCCGGGAGAGGGGAAGGATGCGCTGACCGAGCTCCACCCCTTCTTCGTCCGCAACCGACCACCCCTCCTGGCGCTGCCGCTCGTGGAATTGTTCGATTCTCCGGGCAGCCAGGCGGAGGAGTTCCAGATCTTCCGGACCCACCTGCGCGACCGCGTCCCTCCTTTCCTCCGGGGAGGCCTCGACAGTCGCGGCCGTCACGACATGACCGTCAAACTGTCCGGTATAGGCAAAAACGGCTTCATCCCCGCGCCGGGCCACCTCTTCCACGATCCGGCCGACGGACGCCCAGAGTTCCGGATCGAAGACCCGTCCCCGTTCCCGGATCCGCCGGAAAAACCCTTCAAATTCGTCTTCGTCCGTCCGGATGATTTTCATGATTTCACCTCAACCCAATCCCTGAATAGGCTGTTCAAAAATGCCCAGATGCAAGGCCCCCGATATCCTGAGCCGGGAGGCGTACTTTGAGGTACGTTGAACGGCGAAGGATGAGGGAAACGCAGCAGATGGGCGTTTTTCAACAGTCCTATCCGGCGACCCTGCGGATATCGCCCCCTAAAGCCGACAATTTTTTCTCAATCTGCTGATAGCCCCGGTCGATATGATAGACGCGGGAGAGAACCGTCGTCCCCTCCGCCGCCAGGCCCGCCAGAATGAGGGAAGCAGAGGCCCTGAGATCCGTCGCCATCACCGGCGCCCCGTGGAGCTTTGAAACTCCCCTGACCAAGGCGCTCTTTCCCTGAATGACGATATCCGCCCCCATCCGAATCATCTCGCTCACATGCATGAAGCGGTTCTCAAACACCGTCTCCGTGATGACGCTCCGACCTTTTGCGACCGCCATCAAGGCCATGATCTGGGCCTGCAGGTCCGTCGGAAATCCGGGATAGGGCAGGGTCTTGACATCCACGCTCCGCAAGGACCCGCCGCCCGCGGCCCGGAGACTGTCTTCGGCCACGTCGATCCTCATCCCGGCATCCCGCAGTTTGGCAATCAGCGCATCCAAATGCAGGGGGTTGCAGCCGAGGATCCGGACATCCCCCCCGGTAATGCCGGCGGCGATCAGGAAGGTTCCGGCTTCAATCCTGTCCGGGATCACCGCCGCCTCTGCGGGATGCAGCCGTTCCACCCCTTCGATTGTGATCACATCGCTTCCCGCGCCGCTGATCCGCGCCCCCATGCCGATGAGCACCTCGGCCAGATTGACGATCTCCGGCTCGCGGGCCGCGTTTTTCAGGAGCGTCTTCCCCTCGGCAAGGGTCGCGGCCATCATGATATTTTCCGTCCCCGTGACGGTGGAAATATCGAAATAGATTTCTGCGCCTTTCAGGCGTGCGGCCTTCGCCTCGACATAACCGTCTTTCAGCGTCACCTCCGCCCCGAGCGCCTGCAGGGCTTTGATGTGGAGGTTGACCGGTCTCGCTCCGATGGCGCAGCCTCCCGGCAGGGAAACCCGCGCTTCCCCCACGCGCGCTACGAGCGGGCCTAACACCAGGATCGAGGCCCGCATGGTCCGAACCAGGTCGTAGGAGGCCTCACAGCTGGTGATCACGCTGGCATTGACCCGGAGGGTCCCCTGTCCTTCGATCTCGACGCCGAGGCTGTTGAGGAGTTTCCGTATCGTCTTGATGTCCACAAGATCCGGGATATTGTGAAAGGTGTTCCATCCTCCGACCAGAAGCGCAGAGGCCAGGATCGGCAGAGCGGCGTTCTTGGCCCCGCTGATCCGGACATCCCCTCGAAGCCTCTCACCCCCGACAATCACGATCTTGTCCATCGTCCGTTCCTTTCGATTCCTTCCAGCCCAATCCCACCCCTGGGAAATAGGGGGAGGGGCTGCTACCCTACTTCCTTAAAATTACCTTGACGGCGGCATGTCTTCGTAAATGACGCATTGGAGATTTTTCTGGTCACCATGTCGTTGCAGCGGAGCGTCAGGCCTTCCTTCTCGCCGATGCGACACGATCCATCCCTCCGTAGTCTTTCCGGAAACCGATATTCCCATAGGCTCCCTCCTCCCGGAAGAGGGTCTCGACAAGCTCCTTCTGACCCGCTCCGATCTCCAGGAAGATCCGCCCGCCCCCCTTCAGGCGATCAGCCCCTTCCCGGATGATCTCCCGGTGGAAGGCGGCGCCGTCCGGGCCGGCGATCAGCGCCGCCTGGGGTTCGAACTCCCGGACCCCCCGCGGCAGCAAGTGATATGCGTCAGCGGGGATGTATGGCGGGTTGGAGACGATCAGATCAAATTTCCCTGGAACAGTTGCAAAGAGATCCCCCTGGATAAAGTCCATACGCTCGGCCACTCCGTGGACAAAGGCATTCCTGCCGGCCACTGTCAGGGCCCCCGGTGAGACATCCGTCGCCGCCACGCGGGCCGTGGGCAGCTCTCTGGCCAGGACCACGCCGATCGCGCCGCTTCCCGTTCCGATATCGATGATACGCAGGTCGCCCCCGACGGGGCTGTAAAATCCCAGCACCTCTTCGATGAGGCATTCCGTCTCCGGTCTCGGGATCAGGACCTCGCGATTGACCTCGAAGCGGAGGGACCAGAATTCCTTTTCCCCCACGATATAGGCAACCGGCTCGCCCCGGCGTCGTCTGTCGACCCACCGCGCAAACCCGGCGGCTTCCTCCTCCGAAAGGTTCCTTTCCGGGTGCATGCAGAGCTGCAACCGGTCGGTTTTCAGGAAGTGCATGAGGAGAACATCGGCGTCGAGACGTGGAGACGGGCTGCCGCACGCACTCAGGTCGCAGGCTGTCCGGTGAAGGATGGTCCGGATATCGGTCATCTAACTCCCTCGCCGCATCCCCATCGCTGCAGGAACACCGAACGGGGAAAGGATCACTTCCTCTCAGGTCGACTGTTTGAGCGCTTCGGCCTGAAAATCGGTCGTCAGGGCATCGATCATGAAGCTGATATCCCCGTCCAGAAAGTTTTCCAGGCTGTAGGAGGTGAGTCCGATCCGGTGGTCCGTCACCCTTCCCTGGGGGAAATTGTAGGTCCTTATCCGTTCGCTCCGGTCCCCGCTCCCCACCTGGTTTTTTCGGGTCTCGGAGATCTCGGCATTCTGTTTCTTCACCGCCGCGTCGAGGAGCCTCGCCCTGAGCACCTTCATCGCCTTGTGCTTGTTCTTGAGCTGGGATTTCTCATCCTGGCAGGTGACGACAAGGCCGGTCGGCAGGTGGGTGATCCGGACGGCAGAATCGGTGGTGTTGACGCTCTGCCCGCCGTGACCGCTGGAATGGTAGACATCGATCCTGAGGTCGCCGGGGTCGATGTTGAGCTCCACCTCTTCCACCTCCGGCATGATGGCCACGGTCACGGCCGAAGTATGGATCCGCCCCTGGGCCTCCGTGACCGGGACCCGCTGGACGCGGTGGACGCCGCTCTCGTATTTCAGCCGGCTGTAGGCGCCCCTCCCGGCAATCAGGGCGATGATCTCCTTGAACCCTCCCATCCCTCCGGCGGGGGTGCTGCTCATCACCTCGACCTTCCACCCGCTGGTTTCCGCAAAACGGGCGTACATCCTGAAGAGGTCCTCCGCGAAAAGCCCCGCCTCGTCGCCCCCGGTGCCCGCCCGGATCTCGAGGAAGACGTTTTTCTCGTCATTCGGATCCCGGGGGAGGAGCAGGACCTTCAGCCTCTCCCCGAGGGACTCCCTAGTCTCTTTCAAACGGGGCAGCTCTTCTCTGGCAAGTTCCCTCAGCTCTTCGTCGCTCTCCTTAAGAAGGGCCTGATCTTCCCCGATGCGGAGGCCGGTTTTCTCGTATTCGCGGTAGGTTTCGATCAGATCGCTTAGATCGGCGTGCTCCTTGGCATACTTCTGATAGATCCCGCGCTTGCCGACGACGGCCGGATCACTGAGAAGCCGCTCCAGTTCCCGATACCGCGATTCTATATCCTTCAGCCTTGCAAACATGACGCTCTCGCAAAAAAAGTACCTGCTCAACACCCCCGCCGGCTGAGATCGACGCCGGATGTAAACCGTCCGGGCGATGCAGACACATCCGGCAGACGTGACCGGCTCGAATTCCGGTATTTGTGGGGAGGTGTTTTCCGGAGAGACGGCGCCGGCACCCGTAAACCCCCGGCACCGTCCCGAAACTTCAGAGGCAGGGGAACCTGCGCCCGGCGCCGCCGCGGCAGGAACCCCTGTTTGAAAACATCAATGGGCGTTATGCGGATTTATCCGCCTGGTTTTCCCTGCCGGCGTACTTTCTCCTGAATCTTTCCACACGGCCCGCGGTGTCTATGATCTTCTGTTTCCCCGTTATGAAGGGATGGCACTGGGAACAGATTTCAATCTTGATATCCTGCTTCGTAGATCTGGTTTTAATCACATTCCCGCAGACGCAGGTAATAGTTGCTTCCTTATATTCCGGATGAATACCTTCCTTCATACTGAACGATCTCCTTATCAAAATAAATCACTGACGGCTCTCGAAACCAACCGGGCCATACACCTTCCCGTCGGTTCATATGGTGATTACAACGATCCGCA
>Ga0154726_1104_pt3 | contig 24087 bp, 33 predicted proteins | sample Rifle2008BG16ft_FD_105734 | JGI IMG/M metagenome (GOLD analysis project Ga0154726, IMG submission 105734) | Deltaproteobacteria bacterium RBG_16_58_17
CAGGTCGTCACATCGACAGGTTCCGGGGCGTCACAAAGGACGTCAGCGTATAGGTCCGGTAGCCGTTGTTGGCCGAATAAGCGGGATCGGGCTTGCCCGTCCGCGCCGTGATGCCGATCTGGATCCGGCGGATATCGGCCGCCGTTGCCGTCACGGCGCCGGCGGCATCGTAGTACGTGAAAGTCAACCCCTGGATGTTCTCGGCAAAGGGCTGGGCGCCGCCCCCCGTATTCCTCGTGATCCGGTAATTCGCACCGTCGAAGGCATAGGTCACGCTCTCATTGGCGTCTTCCGTATCGCCGTCGCCGTTGAGATCCGATGTGAAACTGAGGGAGGTTGCGCTCGTGGCGGTAATGCCGGCGTTGGCAGGGGTGGTCTGGTTCGGATCGTAACCGGCCATGGTGATCTCCCGGGCCGTCGAATCCATAGCGATCCTCGCGATCTGCTGCATCTCGGCGATCTGTTCCTGCTTGGCGAAATTTTTGTTCTGAATGGTGAAAACAGCGTAAAGCGCTGCGAGGACCACCATCCCGATCACGAGCGAGATGAGGACTTCGATCAGTGTAAAACCGGGGTTCCGCCGCCGCGTCGAATCCTGCTCCGGAAGCCTGCGCTCCCGGCTGCGCTCATGATCGGGCATCCTCTTCGCCTTCCCTGTAAATACCATTCCTTTTCACCTTTTCCGCTAAGTGATTCTGAAAACGATGGTATTGAGCGTCACGTTATGGCTCTGGCCGTTCCAGGTCCAGGTCACCGTCACCGTGATCTTCTTCATCTTCGTCGTATCGTTATCGGGGGCGGCCGCCCCGACAGCCCCCACGGTCCAAGCCCGCGTATAGACGGTCTCCAGACCCGTCTCGCTGCCGTTGGTCAGGGCATCATACCCGGCGCTGGTGACGCTCAAGTTCTTGATCTCCTCCATCTTGTCCTTGGCGAGCGTCGTCGCCGTGGTGACCATCCTGCTGAGGTCATTGCCCTTGATCACCGATACGGTCACAGAGGCCAGCCCCACGAGGGCGATCACGAGCAGGAGAATGGCGATCAGAACCTCGACAAGGGTAAACCCCTTTCCGTTCTTCAGCGGCAACAGCTTTCTTCTCATCCGCAAACCTCCGGCTTTCCGCAAATGTCCTCCCCGTTTACGGGACATCATCGATCTTCACCCGGCCGGTCGACGCTACCTTGACGTACTTCGACACCCCTGTTCTTGAGCTGCTCAGCGTCACCGTCGTTCCCCAGGCCGTCCCCCTCGGATAGAAAATGGGGTTCGCCGTGGCCGTGAAGGTCACATCGTAATAATCGGGATGGAGATCCCTGCCCTCGGTCGCCTCACCGGTATCGGCCGTTCCGTTGCTGTTGGTGTCATCCAGGATGGTGTAGGAATGGTTGTCACCGTTAAAGAACACCCTGAACTCATGACTTTGACTCACCGCCTTCTGTCTGGCCGACATCAGGTCCGACATGACCTGGCGCGCCGCGCCGTTGAGCCGTCGCTGCGCCAGATAATTCATGAAATTCGGAGCAGCAATGGCCGAAACGATCGCCATGATCGCGAGGACGATCATCAGCTCCAGCAGGGAAAACCCATCTTTCTTGAACCTGGATGTTTTCATAACGGAACTGGCCATGGCTGCATGATAAGGGCAACAGGACCCCTTGTCAATAGAAACCTCATCTCCGAGGCCGATCTCCTGTGTGATTCTCTTCACATTCGCGGCGTCAGGGAGATCGAACGGATGAAATTTGACTATGGATGTCAACTGCGATAAAAGGAAAGAAAGACGTGTGCGCATCAAAGGCGTCCCCTTTTTCGCAAAGGCAGACATCGGAAAAAAAGAGACCCTCCTTATGAATTCAGCGGAAGTTCTCAGCCAGATCCCTATTTTTGCTTCTCTCGGGGACGAAGACCGCAGATGCCTGGCAGAACATATCGGCCGTCAGTCATTCCGGAAGGGAAGCACCCTCTTCCGCAGAGGGGAAGCGGGGAATGCCCTTTACATCATTATCCGCGGTCAGATCAGGATCTTCGCTTCGACTCGGCAGGGCAACGAGATCACCCTGGCGCTGCTGGGTGCGGGAGAATTCTTCGGCGAGATGGCCCTCCTCGACGGGCAGCCACGGTCTGCAAATGCCGAGACGACGGAGGACACGGAGCTGCACGTCCTTGACCGGGACAATTTCTTTTCTTTCCTCATGCACAAGGAGAGCGCTCTCCGGGCCCTCCTTCACGCCTTATCCCGGCGTCTCCGCAGGACAGATGATCTGCTGACTGAGGCCTGCTTTCTTCAGATCTCGCATCGACTTGCGAGAAAGCTTGTGGAACTCTCCGAGACGGTTGCGGCCGCGGAAGGGGCCCCTGCCTCCTATAACATCTGCACCACACAGCGGGAACTGGCCGGCATGATCGGCACGACGCGGGAAAGTGTGAACAAGGAGTTAAAAATCCTTCGCAGAAAGGGACTGATCCAGACCTCGCGGAGCCGAATCACGGTTCGGGATCCGGAGCGCCTGAAGCGGCGCATCCGCTGAGATTCCGGAACCGGAAAATCCTCAGATCCGGAAGGAGAGGAAAAGTCCGGTCAGATAGGTCCCGAAGAAAAGGTAGAGAAGGGACGCGATGCATAGAAAAGGGCCAAAGGGAATCGCATACTTCAAGTCCTTCCCTTTGATCGCCATCGCGGCGAGACCGACCATCGCCCCGAGCAGCGAACTGCCGAGGAGGATAAACAGAAGCGATTTCCAGCCCAGAAACGCCCCCAGCATGCCGAACAGGTTGACATCCCCGCCCCCCATCCCCTCTCTTTCCGTCAGCGCTTCGTAGTAAACAGCCACGAAATAGAGGGTTCCGGCGCCGATCATGATGCCTAAAAAGGAGTCCACAAAGGAGAGGCCCATGCAAAAGACGGCCAGGAGAGAGAAGAGCGGGATGCCGCTCAGCGTGATCACGTGGGGAATGATCTGATGATCGAGATCGATGAAGGTGATGACGATAAGGGCGCAGCTGAAGACGAATACGGCGGCATAGGCCGGGGTCAGGCCGTATTTCCGGAAGAGAAGCCAGGCGACCAGAGCCGTCAGCAGTTCGACCAGCGGATAGCGGGGGGAGATCCTCCCGCGGCAGTCCCGGCATTTTCCCCCGAGAAGGAGATAGCTGACGACCGGGATATTGTCATAGAAGCGGATCGGCCGGCCGCAGTGCGGGCAGCGGGAGGGCGGGGAAACGATGGAAAGGCCCTCGGGAATCCGGAAGATGCAGACATTGAGGAAACTCCCCACGGCGGCGCCCGCCAGGGTGAAGATCATTGTCAACCAGACCGTCGAAAACATAGCGCCCTCTCACGGGACGGCCCTCAGCCGTCCTTTCGCCCCCAGTCGTAGGGGATATCGCTCTCATGGGGATGAACCCGGAATTCATCCGGCTCCCCATAGTTGTAAGGTTCGGTCGGGGTGTTCACGACGATCGCCTCCTCCGGGGAGACGCACTTGAAGCCGTGAAAGACAAGCGGGGGGATATGGACGAGGATGGGGTTGTGAACGCCCGCAAAGAACTCATTGATCTCGCCGAAGGTCGGGAAACCATCCCGGTCGTCGTACAGAACGATCTTCATCATCCCGCAGACAACCGCCATATTGTCTGATTGTCGCTTGTGATAGTGCCATCCCTTGACAACCCCCGGATAGGCGGTCGTCATATAGACCTGTCCGAAGCCCTGGAACATCGCGTCATCGGCGCGCAGGATCTCCATCAGCCTGCCCCGCTCGTCGGAAATGACCCGCAGCTTCTTGACCATTACGCCGTTTATCATTTCGCCACCTCTCCCCTTCCGGATCAGAGTTTGTTCGCCCCCGTCTTCGCCACCATATTGCAGGCATACTGCAGGGAATCGAAGGTCCCCGCGTCGGTCCACCAACCATCGAGGATATCCCAGGCGATCTTCCCCTCCCGGATATAGAAGTTGTTGACATCGGTGATCTCCAACTCTCCGCGCTCCGAGGGCTTCAGGGTCTTGATGAAGTCGAACACCCGGTGGTCGTACATGTAGATCCCGATGATCGCATAGTTGGACGCCGGGGTGAGGGGCTTTTCGTCGATTTGAACGATCCTCTCCCCATCAAAGGCGGGGACGCCGAAACGCTGGGGATCGGCCACCTCCTTGAGAAGGATGCGGGCCCCTTCCTTCTGTGCCCGGAAGGCCTCCAACGCGGCCCCGATATTATTTTCGATGATGTTGTCGCCGAGGATGACGACGAGTTTGTCATTGTCGGCAAAATATTCGGCAAGGCTCAGAGCGGCGGCAATCCCCCCTTCCCCTTCCTGGTAGGTATAGTTGAGGTGACGGAGACCGAACTCCCTGCCGTTTCCGAGCAGGCGGAGAAAATCGCCGGCGTTGTTGCCGCCGGTAACGATCAGGATCTCGTCAATCCCGGCGTTCACCAGGGTCTGGATGGGGTAATAGATCATCGGTTTGTTGTAGATCGGCAGCAAATGCTTGTTGGTCACCTTGGTCAGGGGATACATCCTCGTCCCCAAACCTCCCGCTAAGACGACGCCCTTCATACCCTTTCTCCTTTCGATTTTCCTGAGGGGACAGATTTAAAATCTGTCCCCTCGGCGGGATTCATAGCACATTTTCAAAAGGGATCACAACAGGAAAACCTCCGCTCGGCCGGACATCCGAATTCCCTGATGAAAAACAGTTTACTTCGGCCCCGGCCGTGTTATAAAGAGATCATGAATGACAGAAACAACGGTTTGACGGATGAACAGTTCATGCGTCGCGCCCTGAGGTTGGCCCGGAAAGGGGAAGGACGCGTCAGCCCCAATCCCCTGGTCGGCGCCGTGATCGTCCGGGACGGAAGGATCATCGGAGAAGGCTACCACCGCTGTTACGGCGAGAATCATGCGGAGATCAACGCCATCTCAAACGCGACAGAAGTCATCGCGGGGGCGACCTTCTACATCACCTTGGAGCCGTGCAGCCATCACGGCAGGACCCCCCCCTGCGTCAACGCCCTGATCGCCTGCCGGCCCGGCCGAGTGGTCGTCGGCGTCGCCGATCCCAACCCTCTCGTCTCCGGGAAGGGCATCGAAGCCCTCCGGCAAAACGGAATCGAAACGACGGTTGGGGTTCTCGATAAAGCCTGCCGGGAACTCAACGAGGCCTTCTTCAAATATATCCGGACCGGACTTCCCTACGTCACCCTGAAGTTCGCCCAGACTCTCGACGGCAGAATCGCGACGGCTTCCGGACATTCACGCTGGATCAGCTCTCCCCCTGCGCGCAAATTCGCCCACCGCTTGAGATGTCTCCATGACTCGATCCTCGTCGGCGCGGACACCGTTCTCAGGGACGATCCGGAGCTTACCTGCCGCCTCGTACGGGGGCGGAATCCTCTCCGGATCGTCGTCGATTCGCATCTGCGACTCTCGCCGGAGGCAAGAATTTTTAAAGAGGGCCGCCACGCACGCACGATCACCGCCGCGACACGCCAAGCTCCGGAGGAGAGGCGGCGCCTTTTTAGGGAAAAAGGGATCGAGGTGATGGAGATCGGAGAGGACCGGACCGGCCGCGTCGATTTGCGGATGCTCCTGAGAGTCCTGGGGAAAAGGGAGATCTCCTCCCTCCTGGTCGAGGGCGGCGCAGCCGTGATCACTTCGTTTCTGAAGGAAAATCTTGCCGACCGCCTGATCGTCATCCTCGCCCCCAGGATCATGGGCGCGGGGGTTAACGCCGTCGGCGATCTGGAAACCAGGCAGATGGACGAGACCCTCAGCCTCTCATTTCACCGGATCGCCCGCAGGGGCGATGATCTCATTCTTGACGTCCGTTTCAATTCCCCAGCGAATCGATGAGCCGCTCCGCCGCCCGGATCCCGTCGAGGGCAGAGCTGATGAGCCCCCCGGCGTAACCGGCCCCCTCGCCGCAGGGGAAGAGGCCCGTTGCGGTCACGCTCTGTCCGTCTTCGCCCCGGATGATCCCGACCGGCGAAGACGTCCGGGTCTCCACGCCGATGAGGGTCGCCTCCCCGGTGATGAACCCCGGCATCTTCCGCTCGAATGAGGCAAACCCACTCTTCAGGGCCGCGACGACAAACGAGGGGAGAACCTCCCGCAGGTCCGCTTCTCGGACGCCGGGGAGAAAACTGCTCTTCACGCCGGGAGAACCCTCTCTTCCCGCGAGGAAATCGGTCAGTCTCTGCGCCGGGGCAAAGTAGTTTCCCCCCCCGGCCAGAAAGGCCCTCTCCTCCCAATGCCTGCGGAAGGCGAGGCCCGCCAGCGGGCTTTCGCCCCCCAGATCATCAACGCGGACATTGACCACCACGGCGCTGTTGGCATAGGGGCTATCTCTGCGGAAACGGCTCATCCCGTTCGTGATCACGCCGCCCTTCTGCGCGCTGCACCCGATCACCTGGCCGCCGGGGCACATGCAGAAAGAATAGACCGAACGGTTCATGTTTTCAATTTTGGCTGTAAGGAAATAATCCGCCGGAGGGAGGTCAGGATGGCCTGACCATCGCCCGTACTGGATCCGGTTGATGACCTCCTGCGGATGCTCGACGCGGAGGCCTACGGCAAAAGGCTTCATCGCCAGGGAAACGCCCCTTTCCGCAAGCTTCCGACAGGTATCGTCGGCGGACTGCCCGATCGCCAGGAGCAGATGGTCCGTCCGGATCTGTTCCGCGCCGTTCACGACCAGCCCGATGAGCTTCCCCTTCCGGATCAGAAAATCCGTCACCCTCGCCCCGAAACGGATCTCACAGCCCATCTCGATAAGCCGGTTGCGGAGGTTCACCACGACAGCCTGCAGACGGTCCGTCCCGATGTGGGGTCGGGCGTCGGTCAGGATGCCGGCAGGCGCCCCCATATCGACCAGGACCTGCTTGATCCAACCGGTGTACCGGTTTTTGACTCGGCTGGTCAGCTTGCCGTCGGAAAAAGTGCCCGCCCCACCCTCCCCGAAGTGGACATGACTTTCCGGATTCAGGATACCCTTCTCCCAAAAGTAACGGACATCGGACAGCCTCTCCGGTACGGCCTTGCCCCTCTCCAGCAGAAGGACCGACAGCCCCCTGAGGACAAGGGTCAGGGCCGCAAAAAGCCCGGCAGGCCCGCAGCCCGCCACGACCGGTCTTTGCTCCGTCGCAGGGGCGCCCCCCGACGGTCCTGCAGGCCGTTCCTCCGGAACCTTCGTCTCTACCGTCACGCTTACCCCAATGGCATGCTCCCCCGGACGCCAGGCAACGCCATCCGGCAGGCGAACCGATACGAGATAGATAAAACGGGGCGGGCGGGCGCGTCGCGCATCTATTGAACGCCGCAGGACCCGCAGATCAGTGACCACTTCCTCGGAAAGGCCGAGGAGGGATGCGGCCCGGGCGGGGAGAAGGTCCACCCCTTCGCCGAGCGACAGCGTCAAGCCGCTGATATTCAAAACCATTGCGATTTCACCATTGAAATAAGCAGACTGTTGTTATAGACTTTCCTATGAGATACGCGAAAAAGGCGGAGAGAGCATCACTCCTTCCGCCCCGAAAGGAAAGCCATGCCTTGGTATGCCCTCCATACGCGAAGCCGTCACGAAGACCGGGTCCATATCGGTCTCACGCAGAAGGCCTTTCATGTCTTTCTACCCAAAATGGAGGTCTGGAGCAAGCGGAAAGACCGGCGGAAGCGGATCATGATTCCCATGTTTCCGGGCTACCTCTTCCTCGAACTTCTCTCCCTTGACAATCAGACCAAGGTTGATGTGCTTAAAACATTCGGCGTCGTCCGCATCCTGGGAAAACCCCGCTCTGCTGAACCCATTCCGATCCCGGACGCCAAGATCGACGCCATCCGGCGGATCGTCCAGTCGAAGGTGGAGGTTCATCAGCTCCAGTATCCGAAGGTTGGAGAAGCGGCCCGGATCATCGACGGCCCCTTTAAGGGGGTCGAAGGCTTGGTCCTCGGGACGGACTACGAAAAAGAGCTCTTCGTGATCGAAATCGAGCTCCTTCAGCGCTCCGTCGCTATTAAGCTGGAGGGATTTCAGATCGTTAAGTTCTGAACAGAATTTCATCTTGACTTTCTCCTTGATATGCGCCAGAAACCCTCTGTAACTTTGGGAGCATATCAAATTTTTCACCTGGGCGGGAAGTTGCAGATGAACGGCGCCGAAAACCGATTTCCGGCGGAGAGATCCGTTGCAATGGTGAGGAGAAAAACCCATTGAGTGGACATATCATCATCGACAGGGAGCTTTGCAAGGAATGCCATCTTTGCATTCAGGCATGTAAAAAGGGGCTGATCATCCCCTCCCATGAATACAATTCCCGGGGATACCGTCCGGTATGCTTTAAGAAAGAGGGGAAAGAATGCACGGGGTGCGCCCTGTGCGCGATCACCTGTCCGGATATCGCGATCGAGGTTTACCGTGAATAAAGTATTAATGCAGGGAAACATGGTCATCGGGGAAGCCGCCATCCGGGCGGGATGCCGTTTTTATGCCGGCTATCCCATCACCCCGCAGAATGAGATCCCGGAGTACATGGCGGAGCACCTGCGCCAGGTGGAGGGCGGCGTTTTCATCCAGTCGGAAAGCGAGGTCGCGGCCATCCACATGGTGGCCGGAGCCAGCGCCGCGGGCGCCCGGTCGATGACCTCATCGTCGAGCCCGGGAATCTCCCTCAAGCAGGAGGGGATCTCCTCCCTTGCGGCCTGCCAGCTTCCCGCCGTGATCGTCAACATGATGCGGGGGGGACCCGGACTGGGGAACATCAGCCCGTCCCAGGGGGACTACTTTCAGGCCACGCGGGGAGGCGGCCACGGGGACTACCGGGTCATCGTCCTCGGACCAGCCACCGCGCAGGAGATGGCGGACCTGACGATGGACGCCTTCACTCTCGCCGACCAGTACCGGACGCCGGTCATGATCCTGGCTGACGGCATGATGGGACAGATGATGGAGCCGGTGGTCTTCAAGGAACCCCAGCCCCGTGTCTATCCGGAAATTTACATCATGAAAGGCGCGGGCGCCGGCAAGAGCAAGTTCATCCGGGGACTGATCCTTGACCCCCTGGACATGGAGGAGCACAATTGGACGCTGGACCGGAAGTACCAGGTCATCGCCCGGAAGGAAACGCGTCATGAGCTTTACGGGACGGATGACGCAGAACTCATCCTCGTCGCCTACGGGACGGGCGCCCGAATCGCCAAGGGGGCCATCAAGCGGCTGCGCAATACTGGCCTTAAGGTCGGTCTTTTCCGACCCATCACCCTCTGGCCCTTCCCGACAAATGAACTTCGCGATCTTGCAAAGAAGGTGGAAAACTTTCTGGTCTTCGAGCTGAGCACTGGCCAGATGCTGGAGGATGTGAGGCTGGCCCTCCAGGGCTTTGCCCGGATCGGTTTCCACGGCCGTCCCGGTGGGGTGGTTCCGACCCCCGCGGAACTGGCCAACGTCGTCACGCGTCAATATGACCGAAAGCAGGGGATTATCGAACACCACTAATCGCCTCCGGACAGCCATTACCATAGGACGGCAACGACAGGGAGCTACAAGGACAGGAACATGAAAAAGGTTTTTGGCAGACCCAAGAGCATGAAAGCAAATATCTTTCACTATTGCGCGGGCTGCGGTCACAGCATCGCCCACCGGCTTATCGCCGAGGTGATTGATGAGTTGGACATCCGGGGCATCACGATCGGCGTTCCGCCGGCGGGTTGCGCTGTTCTCGCCTATAACTATTTCGATGTGGACATGATCGAAGCACAGCACGGCCGCGGCCCGGCCATGGCGACCGGCATCAAGCGGGTCCTTCCGGACCGCATCGTCTTTTCGTACCAGGGGGACGGCGACCTCGCCGCCATCGGCATCGCGGAGAGTTTTCATGCGGCCAACCGGGGAGAAAACATCACCGTCATCTTCATCAACAACGCCGTCTACGGCATGACGGGCGGGCAGATGGCCCCGACCTCCATACTGGGTCAGAAGACCACCACCTCGCCGACGGGAAGGCAATCCGTACTGGAAGGCCATCCTATCCGGGTCTCCGAAATATTTTCCCTGCTTCCGGGAACGACCTACATCGAAAGGTGCACCGTCAACTCCCCGGCCGGCATCCTCAGGACGAAGAAAGCAATCCGCAAGGCTTTCCAGTGCCAGATCGACGGCCTCGGCTTTTCCCTGATCGAGATCCTCTCCCCCTGTCCGACAAACTGGAAGATGACGCCGGTCGACTCCTGCCGGTGGATCGATGAGGCGATGAGCAAGGAATTCCCCCTCGGCATCCTGAAGGACGTCCCGGCGGAACAGAAGAAGGGGGAGAGACGCCATGCTGGTTAAAACGATATTCTCCGGTTTCGGCGGGCAGGGCGTGCTCATGATGGGCTACACCCTGGCCCACGGCGCCATGAGCGCCGGCTATCACGTCACCTTTCTGCCGGCCTACGGAGCGGAGGTTCGGGGAGGAACGGCCAACTGCACCGTCGCCATATCGGACGACGAGATCGCCTCCCCCATCGCCTCGGCGCCCGACTACATCGTGGTACTCAATACCCCTTCTCTCTACACGTTTCAGAACCGTATCGCCCCCGGCGGCTCCCTTTTTCTGAATTCCTCCATCATCGCCGTCGAGCCTTCGCGCCGCGACATCCGGATCTTCAAGATCCCCTCCGCGGAGATGGCCGAAAAAATGGGCAACCCGCGAATGACCAACACGGTCATGATGGGGGCTTTCCTGAAAAATACCGGTCTCGTGACGCCCGATATCTACCTGGCGAGCATGGAAGAGGTCATGGGAAGCAAAAAGAAATCCATCATCGAGATCAACCGGAAGGCATTTACTGCCGGTTTCGAATATTCGGAGGAGTCGACCTAATGGCAGTCAAGCAAATCTCCGTCCTCCTGGGCAATGCCCCGGGCGCCCTTGCCCGGCTGACGAATATCCTCGACAAGGAAGACATCACGGCGAAGGCCCTGCTCGCCGCCAGCGCCGCGGAAAGCAGCACCGTGCGGATGGTCGTCAACGACCCAGAAAGGGCGGCGGCGATTCTGGAGAGCTTTGGCTTCAATTATGAGATCACCCCCGTTCTCGCCGCCGAGGTGCCGCTGCATCCGGGCGGAATGAATGCCATCCTGAAACCCCTCTCCAAGGCGGAGATCAATATCCACTACCTCTATACAACGATCAACCGGATCGGTGAGGAAACGATCGTCATCCTCGGCGTGGACAAACTGGACGATGCACGGGATGTTCTCCGGCAGAACTGGATCCACCTCATCGAGGATGAGATCTATAGCCTCTGATGATCATTTCTCAGGAAAAAGAAACGGCGCTCCGGGAGAGGATGGAGCGCCTGGGCATCCGTGAGGAGGAATTCCGCGAAACCTTCATCCGCTCCTCCGGTCCCGGCGGCCAGAAGGTCAACAAAACCTCTTCCTGCGTCTACCTCGTCCATTTGCCGACCGGCCTTTCCGTAAAATGCCAACAGGAGAGATCGCAGACGCTGAACCGGTTTTTCGCCCGCCGCCTTCTCCTCGACCGGATTGAGAGACTCCGAACAGGGCTGGTCAGTGCAGAGAAAATGCGGATAGAAAAAATCCGGCGGCAGAAGCGCCGCCGTTCCCGGCGGGCTAAGGAAAAAACCCTGGAGGCGAAACATCTCCAGTCTGAAAAGAAGTCCCTCCGAGCGAGGATCGGTCCGGACGAGGCATAAAAAATCAGGGAGCGGAAATCGCGGCGGCGCTTCACCTCCCTCGATTGTTATAAGAACAGGTTACGAAAGGCCAATCACCTTGAGCAGCGGGTTGGCATAAAGTACGACCAGCGCAATGACCAGCGCATAGATTGCCAGGGATTCGATCATGGCAAGCCCCACCATCATGGTCACCAGAATCTTCCCGTGCGCCTCCGGATTCCGGCCGACGGCGGTGGTGGCGCCGTTTAACCCGTTGCCCATGCCCAAAGCTGTTCCTATCGTTCCCAGCGCCATGGCGAAACCCGCAACGAGCAGGCTGCATCCGACCACAATGGCCTTCGTATAATCGACGGGGGAACCGGAAGCAGTCGCCTCGGCTGCCGCTGCGAGCGAGGCCGACAACAGAAACCCCAACACCCCGAGAACACCCAAACCAAACATCCTTTTCATCATTCGCCTCCTTTTTACGCTTTACCGACTCTTTTCGAGAGCATCATTCTTGATCAGATCATCCCGCTTCTACCTGCGCGCTTTTTAGCGGCAAGGGAAAAGCTTGTCAAGAAATATTTGGTATCATCCGGATGGTTTGTGGTAATAGGAGACGATATGCAACCGGTCATGAGGTCAAGCGCATGATGTCGATAAAAACGAAAGATGCCGGGTTGGCGCCCTCGCATCCCGGCTTGACAGCGGAAGAGATCGATGTTTCCCGGCTGATTCAGGGGGACATCCCTCTTGCCGAGCGCCCCTTTCATCTGGTCGCGCAGGAAATCGGCCTGACTGAAGGGGAGGTTCTGTCGATCGCCGCCAAACTTCGGGAGCGGGGCATCATCCGAAAATTCGGCGCCATAGTACGGCATCAGAGGGCCGGCTACATCCACAATGTCATGGTCATGTGGGCAGTTCCCCCCGGTGAGTGCGAGGCCGTGGGAAAAAGGCTGGCCTCCTTCCCGGAAATCACCCACTGTTACGAGCGGACCCCCTTTTTTGCAGGACGCTACAACCTCTTCACGATGGTCCATTTCCGAAAGAAAACGGACGAGGATCTGCTCCGGAAGATAGCCGCCGCCGTGAACGTCGAGGACTTCAGGGTTCTTAGGAGCCTTGAGGAGTTCAAGAAAAACAGCATGGAGTACTTTTGAGATGAAGACGCGGAATCTGTTTGCAGAGGCACAGAAGATCATCCCGGGGGGCGTCAACAGCCCCGTCCGGGCCTTTAGAGCTGTCGGCGGGACTCCCCGTTTCATCCGGGAAGCGGCAGGGTCAAAGATCATCGATACCGAGGGCCGCGAATATATCGACTATGTTGCCTCCTGGGGTCCCATGATCCTCGGCCACAGCCATCCGGACGTCGTTGCGGCCATCCGGGAAGCGGCCGGCAGAGGCGCCAGTTACGGGGCGCCGACCGAGATCGAAATCGAGATGGCCCGGCGGATCGTCGACGCCTTCCCCTCCGTCGAGATGGTCCGGATGGTCAGTTCCGGGACCGAGGCAGCGATGACCGCCATCCGTCTGGCCCGGGGCTTTACGGGAAGAGACAGGATCATCAAGTTCGCGGGCTGTTATCACGGCCATGCCGATTCTCTCCTTGTGAAGGCGGGTTCCGGGGTGGCCACGCTCGGGATACCAGGAAGTCCAGGCATTCCCACGCAACTGGCAGAACTCACGATCACCCTCCCCTTCAATGACAGCGACGCGGTGCAAAACGCAATCGCTTGCTACGGAGATGAGTTGGCCTGCATCATCGTCGAGCCGATAGCCGGCAACATGGGCGTCGTCCCGCCCCGTCCGGGATTTTTGGAGACCCTGCGAGAGGCTACGCACCAAAGCGGCAGCCTCCTGATCTTCGATGAGGTCATCACCGGATTCCGCCTCGCCTATGGCGGCTGGCAGAGCATGACCGGCCTCATGCCCGATCTCACCTGTCTCGGGAAGATCATCGGGGGAGGACTTCCGGTCGGCGCTCTCGGCGGCCGGCGCGAGATCATGGAATACCTCGCCCCCACCGGTCCCGTTTACCAGGCCGGCACCCTCTCGGGAAATCCCATCGCCCTGTCCGCCGGGATCGCCACGTTGGACATCCTCCGGGGAAAACCCTACCCGGTTCTCGACGCCATGGCCTCCCGTCTCTGCTCCGGCATGGCCGATCTCTTCCTGAAAAAGGGGCTCCCCTTCCGGATCAACCGCGTCGGTTCGATGTTCACCCTCTTTTTCACGGCGGAGGAAGTGGTCGACTTTGCGACGGCCTTGCGAAGCGACACGGAACGTTTCGCCCGCTTCTTCCAGGGCATGCTGGAGGCGGGGATCTATCTCGCCCCTGCCCAGTTCGAGGCCGGTTTTCTCTCCTTTGCCCATACGGGTGAGGATATCGACCGGACCCTTGCCGCCTGCGAGAGGGCGCTGAAGAGGCTTTAGCGTCATAGGGAAAGCGATGCGAAAGATTCTCGTAACCGGTGCGGCGGGTTTTATCGGCTTCCATCTCTCCCGGCGGCTTCTCGAGGGAGGCGATACGGTGGTCGGTCTCGACAACCTGAACCCCTATTACGACGTGACACTGAAGCAGGCGCGTCTCCAGATACTCGAAGAGAAAGAAAATTTCCGTTTCGTCCGGGGGGATCTATCCGACCGGAAAACCATGGAAGCGCTTTTCGCGGACGAACGGTTCGAGATCGTCGTCAACCTGGCCGCCCAGGCGGGTGTCCGCTATTCGCTCAAAAACCCCCACGCGTACGTGGAGAGCAACCTCGTCGGCTTCCTGAATGTCCTCGAGGGCTGCCGTCATCAGCAGGTGAAGCACATCGTCTTCGCCTCCTCCAGTTCGGTCTACGAGGCCAACACTCGGATGCCCTTTTCGGTCCACGACAATGTGGACCACCTTTATCGACGACATCATCGAGGGGCTTGTCCGGGTCATGGAGCGGATCCCGGCACGGGATGCCGACTGGAGAGGAGACCGTCCCAATCCCTCCGCCAGTTTCGCGCCTTACCGGATCTACAACATCGGGAACAACCTACCCGTCGCCCTCCTGGATTTCATCGCAATCCTGGAGGGGCATCTCGGCAGAAAGGCGCAGAAGAACTTTCTCCCCCTGCAGGCGGGGGATGTGCCGGCCACTTTCGCCGATGTGGATGACCTCTCGGCCGACGTGGGTTTCAAACCCGCGACCCCTATCGCGGAGGGATCCGACGCTTAGATCCCGGGGACAGATTTGAAATCTGTCCCCACAAGTAGGGAGGTTTTGCATGAAAAAAGCACTCATCACCAGAGATCCCGGGGACAGATTTGAAATCTGTCCCCACAAGCAGGGAGGTTTTGCATGAAAAAAGCACTCATCACCGGCATCACCGGCCAGGACGGCTCCTACCTGGCCGAATTTTTACTCGCGAAGGGCTATGAGATCCACGGCCTTATCCGCCGGGCCAGCACCTTCAACACCAATCGTATCGATCACCTCTACAGGGACTTCCACGACCCCCAGGCGCGGGTTTACCTCCACTACGGCGATCTCTCCGTCTCCGGCCAACTCACCGACCTTCTCCAGGAGGTCAAACCCGATGAGATCTACCATCTCGGCGCCCAGAGCCACGTCCGGGTGAGTTTCGACATGCCCGAATATACAGGGGACGTGACCGGCCTCGGGACGATCCGCCTCCTCGAGGCGATCCGAAAGACGGGGATCATGGCCCGCTTCTACCAGGCCTCCTCCAGCGAGATGTTCGGCGCGGCGCCGCCCCCCCAGGGCGAGGCGACCCCCTTTCAGCCCCGGAGCCCTTACGCCGCGGCCAAGGTCTATGCCTACTATGTCGTCCGGAATTACCGGGAAGCCTACAATCTCTTCGCCGCCAACGGCATCCTCTTCAACCACGAGTCACCCCGCCGCGGCGAGACCTTTGTCACGAGGAAGATCACCCGGGCAGCAACACGGATCAAGCTCGGCCTCCAGGAGAAGCTCTATCTTGGAAACCTCGAGGCAAAGCGCGACTGGGGCTTCGCCGGGGATTACGTAGAGGCGATGTGGTTGTTGCTCCAGCAGGAGAGCCCCGACGACTGCGTCATCGCCACCGGCGAGACCCATTCGGTGCGTGAATTCGCCGAGAAGGTCTTCGCACGCCTCAATCTTGACTACCAGCGGCACGTGGCGATCGATCCCCGCTACTTCCGCCCCACGGAGGTGGACGTCCTCCTCGGCGATGCAACGAAGGCCCGCAAGACCCTGAACTGGAGTCCGAAAGTCAGCTTCGATCAGCTCATCGATATGATGGTTGGGGCGGATCTGGAGATCGCCGAAAAGGAGAAGACCCTTCTCGATGCGGGATACGCCTCAGGCAACCATCGGATGGGTTGAGGGGGAAGAATGAAAAACAACCGCATCACCATCACCGGCGGCAGGGGTTTTTTAGGCCGGCACCTGATCCGGGCCTTTCGGGAGAGAGGCTACGACCAAATCCTCGTGGCCGACCTTCCCGAATACAACCTGATCCGCCCGGAAGATATCCGGCGGCTGTACGACGAACAGCGGCCCGACACAGTCGTCCACCTGGCCGCCAAGGTCGGCGGCATCGGCTTCAACCAGGAGAACCCCGGTTCCCTCTTCTATGAGAACATCATGATGGGGGTCCAGCTCCTCCATGAGGGCTGCCTCCGGAAAATTAAGAAGTTTGTGGCCTTGGGAACGATCTGCGCCTACCCCAAGTTCACACCGGTGCCGTTCAAGGAGGATGATCTCTGGAACGGCTATCCCGAGGAGACCAACGCCCCCTACGGATTAGCCAAGAAGATGTTACTCGTCCAGGCCCAGGCCTACCGAAGGCAGTACGGCATGAACGCGATCTTCCTCCTGCCGGTCAACCTTTACGGTCCCGGAGACAACTTCGATCCCCGCTCTTCCCACGTCATCCCCGCTCTGATCAAGAAATGCGTGGACGCCGTGACGCGTGGCGGTCGGGAAATCGTCGTCTGGGGAACAGGCGCCGCCACGAGGGAGTTTTTCTACGTGGAGGACGCCGCGGAGGCGATCGTCCTGGCCACGGAGCGCTACGACAAGGAAGAACCGGTCAACATCGGCGCCGGTTTCGAGATCTCCATCCGGGATCTGGTCGCCCTTATCGTGGAACTGACCGGATTCAAGGGAAGGATCGTCTGGGACAAGACCAAGCCCGACGGACAGCCGCGGCGGATGCTGGACACGACCCGGGCCTTAGCGGAATTCGGCTTCCGGGCGCGGAGGGACTTCCGGGAAGGGCTTGCGAAGACCATCGACTGGTACCGGAGCACGCGGGTCGCCTTCGGGGAAAAGGACTGATTTTCCTTTGACTTCATCACCAGATCGTGTTAGATGGCGGGCGGTGGATAAGGAGACGAAAAAATCCGCGATCCAGTTGGCCTATGCAAGCAGCATCGGCATCTCCATGGCCTTGGCCATCTTTGGATGCTTCTTCCTGGGAACCTGGCTGGACGGGAAACTGGGAACGGAACCCTATTTCACCCTCCTTTTTCTGCTGATAGGAATTGCCGCCGGTTTCAGGAACATTTATGTCCTGATGAAGAGGTACTTTAAAGACTAAAATAAACAGATCATCACGTGTGTAAAAAGTGAACCCCACAGAAAAAGACCCCCTTCAAAAAAGGCTTGAGATCACGAACTGGATTCTCCTCGCGATTCTGGCTGTCGGGAGCCTTCTCCTGCGTTCCTCCCGCTTCAGCCTCGGAATCCTCAGCGGGGGCCTGATCAGCATCGTTAATTTTCACTGGCTGTACCACAACCTCCTGGACGTCTTCACGAAACATCCGAGCCAGGCCAGGAAGGCCCTCCTGTTGCGTTATTACATCCGTCTAACTGTGCTGGCTTTCGTGCTTTACTGGATCATCTCCGGCAACCTCGTCGACGTGATCGGCCTCGTCATCGGCCTTTCTGTCGTCGTTATGAACATCATTTTTACAACCATTCTGGCACTGTCAAAAAAAAACCGCATTGAGGAGGTCAGATAGAAGATGGAACCCCTGCTGTTCTTCGAAAGTCACTGGCTGAAGGAACACCACCTCGTCGTCGTGTCCTACAGCTGGTTTGTCATGGCCATGCTCGTCCTCTGCTCTTTTCTGGCCACCCGACGGATGAACATGCTCCCGGGCAGGTTCCAGAACGTCATGGAGGCGGTCCTCGGGGGGTTCGACGATCTTCTTGTCGAAACGATGGGGCCGGAGGGGAGGAAGTTCTTCCCGCTGATCGCGACGTTGGGTCTCTACATCCTCACCTCAAACCTCCTCGGCCTGATCCCGGGGTTCGAGTCGCCGACGGCCAACCTCAACACCACGGTTTCCATGGCCGTCGTGGTCTTCGTGATGACCCATGTGGTCGGGATCCGGATCCACGGCTTCAAGTATGTCAAGCATTTCATGGGACCCATCTGGTGGCTCACCCCGATCATGATGCCGATCGAAATCATCAGCCATCTTTCACGGCCCCTTTCCCTTTCCGTCCGGCTTTTCGGCAACATCATGGGGGAGGACATCGTCCTGGCGGTGGTCATCCTACTGGTGCCGTTTCTGGTGCCTCTGCCGGTTTTCGTGCTCATGATCTTCACCTCCCTCATCCAGACCCTCGTCTTCATGCTCCTGACGATGATGTACATCGCCGGAGCGATGGAGGAGGCGCATTGATCCGAAACGGCAGGGCATGCGGTCCCCCTTTTTTCATCTCCGCTAAAATATACAGACCGGTCCGCAAGACCCGGTGCAGATCATGAATTATGACAAAACCGGACGCAGGGTGTGTTGACAGCGAAAAATAATCTACTACCGGCTGAAACCGGTAGATTTGATGGCGGTCTGGAAGACCGGCAATAATTCTAATTAAAGCGAAAATGATAGGAGAGCCCGCTGGATCCTAAAGCTTCTTCCTGACGGCTATGTCAAGTTTCAATGCTTGAGTAAACACTTCCCGCGCCTTTTCCGGGTTGGATCTGTATCCCAGTATTTCTTCAGCCTTTTTCGTACTGATTTCCCAGAGTCCGGTCAGGAAGCCGTGACCATCCCATCGCTCATCCGGTACAATCTCAACTTTAGAAGGCGAATCCGCCAGTTTGACTATGAGTTCGATTAAATCCCGCCACTTTATCTGGAAGCTGGACAGGTTAAATTCCTGTCCATATGCTTTTTCATTAAGGGTGGCAATTTCAAAAGCTTTGGCAATATCTCCCAGATAGGCAACACTCCCGCTCGCTTTTTCAGGCGCCTTTATAGCTTCCCCTTTCAAAGCAGAATCAATAAGTTCTCTTAACGTTCTCCCCGGAATATGCTTGTTTCCATATCCCCACCAGAATATAAATATCGTATAGGGCAGCTTGTACAGCGTGTAATAAAGCGAGGAAAGCTTATGAACAGTCGCTTTTGTGAGCGCGTGAAGAGGGTCGCGAGATTTCTCAGTGAGGTGAGGGTGAGACTCATCAATTGGTCGGCAGGCAGGCTCTCCATAGACCACGCTGCTGCTGAGGAAAAGAAAATGTTTGACGTGACTCGCGGATGCGGCTTCCAAGACGTTAATATACCCGCCAACATCGATTTTAAAGGCATCTGCCGGCCTGGAGGGAAAAGACCATGCCAAATGGTAAACCACATCCACGCCTTTCATCGCGGAATTAACCATTTCCCGGTCTTGAGAGTCCCCTGTCACTATTTCCAGTTTAGGATGGCCCTTTAATGTCTCCAATTCACCGATAACCCTGTCGAGAACTCTAACCTCAGAACCTCTGTCAAGCAGCGATTCGACAAGGTAACTCCCGACAAACCCGGCTCCACCGGTGACCAAGAATTTCATCTCAACCTCCCATGAACGCAAGGTGCATGCAATATCATGAAAAGCGTGGGACAGGCGTTTTGTCTGTCAGACAAACCGGGGGGTTCCGGCGCGGCAGTCATATCCGCCGGCATATCCGTCATGATTTTATGGGTTTAGCCATTCCCAAGCTTGATGGCGCACAACTCGCCACACATGGTGCACCCCTCTTCCTTGGCCGTTGCGCTTTTCTCAAGTAATCTCCCGGCCTTCTCCTGGTCTATGGCTGTAGAAATCTGTCCCTGCCAGTTGATAGCCTTTCTGTACCCGGCCATCATGACATCCAGTTCCATGGCGCCGGGCAACCCTTTGGCAATATCGGCGATATGAGCGGCAATGCGTGAAGCCATGATCCCTTCCCGCACATCCTCGACACTGGGCAGGCGGAGGTGTTCGGAAGGCGTCACATAGCAGAGAAAATCGGCCCCGGCGGCGCCGGCAATGGCCCCGCCGATAGCCGCGGTGATATGATCGTAACCGGGGGCGATGTCCGTGGGCAAAGGCCCCAGAACGTAAAAGGGCGCCCCGTTGCAGAGACTCTTTTCCAGCTGGACGTTCGCCTGGATATCTTTGATGGGCACATGGCCCGGCCCTTCGATCATCACCTGCACGCCCTTATCTCTCGCCCTTTTACAGAGCTCTCCCAGGAGGATGAGTTCCTGCACCTGACCCCGGTCGGTGGCATCGGCAATGCACCCCGGTCGCAGACCGTCGCCCAGGCTTAAAACCATATCGTATTGGTGGGCAATTTCCAGCAACCGGTCATAATATTCGTAGAGGGGATTTTCCTTTTCATTGCATCTCATCCAGTTGGCCGTAATGGAACCGCCCCGGCTCACAATGCCCAAAAGCCTTCCCTCGGCTTCTATGCTGGCAACGCTTCTCCGCGACACCCCGCAATGGACGGTGATGAAATCGACGCCATCCTCGCCATTTTTTTCAATTGCAGCAAAGATGTCATCGGCCGTCATGGCCACAATGGCCTTTTTCGCGGCCAGCATGGCGGCCGCTGCCTGGTATATCGGGACGGTGCCCAGCGCCACGGTCGAAGCCTTGATGATGGCCTTTCTGATGGCGCCAAGATCGCCACCCGTGGAAAGATCCATGATCGTATCCGCACCGGCGGCTACGGAGACCCTTACCTTTTCCAGCTCCATATCAAGGTCCGTATGGTCGCCGGAGGTTCCGATATTGGCATTGATCTTGGTCCGCAATCCCTTCCCGATGGCAAGGGGTGGAATGGCGGTATGCGTGTTGTTGCGAACGACCACGATATTGCCATCGGCCACACCTTTCCTGATGAATTCCGGGGACACCCGCTCATTTTCGGCGCATATCTTCATCTCTTCCGTTATCCGGCCGTTTCTTGCTTCTTCCAGTTGTGTCATTTCCATCCTCCTTGCATATTTTACGACGGGACCAGTAAACCTGCACCTGCCGCCGGTTTTACCGGCCCTTGCATCAGCGGGAAACAAGGTCTCCCCCTGAATAAAAAAGGGCCACCCTTTTTCTGAAGGATATGGCCCCCGCATAAGTTAAGATGTCAGCTGCCAATCCCTACGCTGGCATTACCCAGATCAGGTTCAAAGGGTCTTTTCTCAGCCCCTGCGGGCACCCCCTGTTTTCTGGTCCAAGTTTACCGTTATATTTTTCTAAAATCAAGTACTTTTTATCAGACCGAATTGCCTCAAATAAAACGTTACCCAAGAAGTGACTAAAAAGGGATCGTTGACTCATAATTCGATGTTACCGAACATCGACTTCCAAAAGGAGTGCGGTGGGCTGATTTTTGGGGCTCAATAGGGCTTGACGATATCGACATCCCTCATCGGATAATGTTTGATATTCCGGCTGACGAGTTTCATGCCCTTCTCTTTGGCGGCGGCAGCGATTACGGCATCTCCTATGTTCAAGGCATGGCTCTTGTGGAATTTCCTCATGTATCCCCCTGCCTCATCGACGATTGCCACTCGCCGCGCAACTGATTCACATAATCCGTGCTGCTTTTGATGTCCCCGCGATCCGCCCACAATCCGAAGCTCTTTTTCAGAATTCGTTTTTTGGGCAAAGCGGGCGCCTGTTTGCGCTGCGACAGCATCTCCTGAATGAACCTCTGTTAGGATGAGGTCATACCCTCGATCTTCTTGATCACGTCGAGAAATTTTTCTCCCTGAATGGCTTCCGTTCTTTGCATGATAAATTCCTCTAAATCTCGTTTTATACGATTATGATTTAAGGGCCGTTTTATGTCAATCAGAAAAGCGGTCTGATAAAAAGCACACGATACAAGAAGTGGTACGCAAGGTGTGCGCCGGCCACTGGCGCAATCCTCCGGCCCTCTGCCTGTCTGGAGAGATAGTTTACCACAGCCGATAAAATATGTGTAAGGCTTCTGAGAAATTCGAGGAGCAGGGTCAAATCTTTTCCTTGACCATATGCAGGCGAACCGTGGCGCCGGTGACCCGGCTCCGGCCGGTAACGCTTCCAGCATTTCATCGAATCGACCGATTAGGAGGAGCGATATCTTTGCAATCAGTGGATTGACAAGATGTGCCTTTGTGGTATTGTTATTTTAGCGATTCACTTTACCCCTCTTATGATGTCTATCATCCAAGAATAAATACCGGTTGGAGCTGAATGAGCGATCCGTCATTGAGCCAGTCCATGAAAAGGAGAATCCTTCATATCGATATGGACGCCTTCTTTGCCGCTGTCGAAGAGAAAAGGAATCCTGCTCTCAAAGGGAAGCCTGTCATCATCGGCGGCATGGGAGATCCATCCAAAAGGGGCGTTGTCTCTACTGCCAATTACGAAGCCAGAAAATATGGCGTTCATTCTGCGATGCCCTTGAGAACCGCCTTTAAGCTTTGCCCCCAGGGGATATTTCTGCCTGTGGACTATGAGGCTTATTCATCTGCTTCCATAAAGTTCAAAGAAGTTCTCAGGACCATCAGCCCAATTATGGAAGATGTCGGCATTGACGAGGCGTATCTGGACGTTACGGATATACCTGAGACCAATGAAGAGATCACAGGGCGGATCAAGGCGGGGATCAAAGAGAAGACCGGCCTGACCTGTTCCATTGGCATTGCGTCCAACAAGCTTCTTGCCAAGATTGCCTCAGACATGCAGAAGCCGGATGGAGTCACCGTTTTCATGGAGGCCGACGTTGAAACGAAGCTCTGGCCGCTGCCCGTCAGAAAATTATACGGCATAGGCCCAAAAACGGAAGAACACCTGAAGAGCATAAACATAGAAACCATAGGACAGTTAGCCGCATTGCCTCTGGAAAAGCTGTTGGAGTATTTCGGCAATTCTTACGGTCAATACCTTTATGAAGCGGCCGGAGGCATTGATGAAAGCCCTCTGGTCACTCACTGGGAACCGAAATCGTTCAGTCGTGAAACCACTTTTCAGGAAGATGTGAGGGACTGGCAAGTGATCGCCAGAACACTCGCCGATCTTTCAAAAGATGTCGTTGAAGATATGCAGGGACATCAGTATAAGGCAAGAACGATCACGATAAAAATCCGATTCAGCGATTTTGAGACATTCACGAGGGCGATGACAATCTCTGATTATACCGATTCTGAAGAAGAGGTAAGAAAAGCGGCATTCGCCTGCCTTAAAAGAATTGAGCTCAAAAGGAAGGTCCGGCTGGTGGGTGTGAGGGCCAGTAATTTCCAGGGCAAGAATAAGGATGACCAGCGCCATCCTGAAGTACTCGACAGGCTGATCTAAGCCGATTTCACCTGCATGGGCCAGTCTTTTCAGCGTATCCTGCAACGTTCTTCGGGGGATTTCCCCCTGCGTCTTTAATCTGAGAGTCTGATTGCCCTTACGGGCCTGTGGCATAAATATCATCGAGGGACTGCCTGGCTTCCTGATAGATCCTGGCGGAAAGCCAGAGCGTTGAGGCTTCAAGACCGTTTAACGCCTATTCCGTTTCTGCCCGCGACAGATGCTTGCGGGCGGCATTCCATAAGGATAACGCCCAGGGATCCACGCACCTCCATGTCCAAAAGGGAGACAAAAAGTCGTGTCGTCGAATCGTCGGTCAGAAACCAGTCCGCCTTTTTTCTGCGGGCAAGCACGAGGGCTTCCGCCTCGCCGGCATGAAGATCTCCGGCTTCTTTCCATATCCCGGCTTCATCTTGCTCATGAGGGGAAAGGCTGACAACCCGAAGCCACTCCGGCCAGGGCTCTTCCATCCGAAGGGTGGTTTGAACTTCGTTGAAAACGCGCTGAGGCAGGTAAAGGTTGCCCGTTTGCCTGAGCAACTGCAGGCAATGGGCCTCGTAAAGATGGATGATGGGTCCGGCGTCGCAGATGATGGTTCTCATTTGGCCGCATGAGCCTCTTTTATGGCCCAGGCAATGTCTTCGCGGGCGAAACGCTCCATGAGATCCACCCGATTGCGTCGGACGAATTCCGACATCGCCGCCAAGACGACATCCGGCTCGGACATGAAAAACCCCGCCTGGACATAATCATGGATACGCTCGGCCAGATTGTCCGGTACGGTGATCGATAGCGTTTTCACGAGCGGTTACCTCCCTTCTTCTAAAATAGTAT
>Ga0154726_1092_pt6 | contig 23765 bp, 20 predicted proteins | sample Rifle2008BG16ft_FD_105734 | JGI IMG/M metagenome (GOLD analysis project Ga0154726, IMG submission 105734) | Deltaproteobacteria bacterium RBG_16_58_17
CGTACCCGCTGGCGGAAGCTTGCGCCACTCGGTGGGAAAATGTCTGGAAGTGAATATCGCACAACCTATATTTCTTCTTGATCTTCCCCCGCGTTGGTTGTAGCGTTTGCCATCACACATGCTGACGCTTTCCGCTTTTCCGCAGTCTCGCAGTTTATCGATCCTCGTCTTTTGCTGTTTGTCCCCGGCCCGGGTTTGGGGGAAATTGGAGAGCGGGTTCTCCGTTTCGGCAGCGAACTGCCGTGGGAAGAAGATAGGGATACGGCCCATGTGGCCTGCCCCGATCCCCTGAACCCCCTGATCATGGAATTGAGGAGGATCAGGGAGTAGGGCGTCCCGGGGACACCTGATCGAGCCGCGTTTTCGAGGAGGGAAAGATGAAGATATTGGGTATCAGTGCGAGCCCCCGAAGTTCCCACAGCCAGACCCTGAAACTGGTCGAGGCGGTTCTCGACGGGGCACGGTCCAAGGGCGCCAGGACGGAACTGGCGGTGATCTGCACGTTGAACATCGAATTCTGCAATGCCTGCGGGGTCTGCCACAGCAAAGGGAGGTGCGTGAAAAAGGACGACTTTCCGGCTCTCTACCGAAAGATCCTGACAGCCGATGGGCTGGTCATGGGCTCCCCTGATTACTTCCGGTCGGTAACGGCCCAGATGAAAACGATGATCGACCGCATGGCCTATGCCGTCCATTGCCAGTTGCTGACCGGCAAGTACACGGTCAACGTCGCTACCTCGGGAGGGACCGGTCAATACCGGCAGGTCACCGACTACCTGAACAGGATCATGCTGAACTTCGGATCGTTCATCACGGGAAGCACGGGGGTGTCGATGCGACAGGGCCCCAGGGCCTTCGGGAATGCCGGGAGGAGGGCTTTCCGGCTCGGGGAAGACCTGGCGGAAGACATTGGCGCCAAGCGGACCTATCAGGCGCAGGGGAGGATCATGGAGGCGAACAGGGCGTACTTCCGAGACCTGGTCACGATGCACAAGGTCGATTGGGCTCACGAGTACAAATATTGGCAGCGGATGGGCAAGGGATGAAAAACGGCCGATAGCTGGGACGATCGACCGCGAAGAAGGCGTGCCCTGCATTGTCGTACGTGTGGAACTCGTAAGTCTTTCCCCACTTGGAGCACCGCCGAAAGCCACAGCGGTCCGGCCAGTGCCGGGACGATGCCGATGAGGCCGCCGAAGGAGGAGAGGACCACCGCCTCCACCAGGAACTGGGTGAGGACCTCCCGTTCGAGGGCGCCGATGGCGAGCCGGATGCCGGAGAAAACATGTTGACATACCATTAGCGTTTCCCCTATAGTTTCCCTGTCGGAAAGGTAATGACTTTGCTTGGTAACACTCGACCTGGATTTTCCCGATGTATTGCGTTTCCCTCCGCATCAAGCCCACGGGATTGTGGTCATCCGAGTTCCGCAAAATCCGACGTTGCCTCTTCTGGAACAGTTGATCCGACAGTTCTTGAAAGCGCTTGAAACCACGCCGATTGACAAGAATCTGTGGATTGTCGAAACGGGACGCGTCCGTGTCCATCAAGCAAGCGAAAAGGAATAACGCTTAACCGGCCACACGAAAAAGCTGCAAGCCGGTTCGCCGCTAAGGACCTTGTTGCGCCTGGGGAGGTAAAATCCGATGCCGGATGACAACGTAACGATTTCTCCGGATGAAGAGGAGCTCATCGAAAAGCTGCGCCTGACCAGCCGATGCCGGGGGGAGATCTATGAAACTTCCCGTTTCTTCACCGATCTTCCCGGCAATCGGTTCGAAGCCCTGGTGCAACACCTGATCCAGTCCGGAGAAAGCAACGTTTTGGGCATCCTGATGAACATCACGGCCGTCATCGGAGTCAGGCTGCCCTCCCGGATTCTCGCGGAAACGCTCAAGATGATCGACCCGATCATCGATTTTCATGTCCCGTACCGGCTGCAGGATGCGAGCGCCATCGAACCCCTTCTGACGGTCGTGGAGATGGAGGACGTCCCCTGGGAGCGGCAGGCTTACGGCACCCTGATTGCCGCCGAGCTTTGCCTGAAACACAATGGGGAGCGGATGAAAGTCTTGAAGGTATTGCGAAAGCTTTCGATCTCCGTCCGCTCCCGGGAGGCGAGAGCCCTGGTCGCAACAGGGATCGCTTTGATCGAAAAAGAAGAACCGGGTTCCCCCCTCCCGCCCTTGCTCATCGACGAGGACCCGCTGAAACGCCTTCCGGAGGAGAGGCCCCCGGTGGTCATCGGCGGGGATTTTTCCGTGAGACGGCCGGTTCCCAAAATCGGCCGCAACGCCCCGTGCCATTGCGGCAGTGGAAAGAAATACAAGAAATGCTGCTACGAGAAAGACCAGGAAGTCCTGCGGGACGCTTCCCCCTATGTGGGGCTTACCATGACACAGGTCCGGTCTCAACCCGGGCTCGTCGATGATGCCCAGGTGATCGACGAGATGAGGCCCCATGAAATCAAGCGACTCGCCCCTTCCTCCCTGAACGAGGACCAGTTGCTGGCTGCGTATGACAAGCTGGAGTCCTACGGGTTGCGGGAGTCGGCCTTCGCCATGCTGCTTGAACTAAAAGCTCGTCCGGATCAGGAGGAATTCGCCGCCGGCCACATGGAGGATCTGCTCGACGCGGCCATCGACGCCGGTGAAACCGGGCTCGCCCGGCGGATCGTGGATGAAATACCCGAATCGTTTTCGCAAGCGGAAGGAACCCGGCTCCTTCTGAGCATCATGGAAAAATCCCAAGGGTATGCGGAGCTCGAGGCGATGACCCGAAGGGGGATCGTAAAGAGCGACGAAGAGTCCAAACGGGACGATCCGCTGATCGACATGAGCTATGCGTTCGAGAACAGATTTCCGGGTCTGAGTGTCGTATTCGCCAGGGCTGCCATGCTCGGAAGCCCGGAGCGTACTTTCGACAATGAAATGCTTCTCGATGTCATTCGAACCGGCCGCGCCGAGCTCGACCTCGATCCGTGGGGAGACCATGCCGAAGCTTATTTCGACTGGACTCTTGAAAAGATGGAGGAAGACAGGGCGGAACAAGACCGGTCCAAAGAGATGGAGGATCTGAACGACAAACTCCGCTCGGCCAATGAACTGGCGCGACAACGGATGAAAGAGCTTCAGGAAAAGGAACGGGAGCTCGAATCGTTGACAAGGGCTTTTCAGAAGGCCAAGGAGGCTCCGTCCGACCCTTGGCCTCGAAAGCGTGAGGAACCGGTTGTGATCGACGAGGCCGGGCGGGCAATCATCGAACGGCTGCGAAATCAGGTGGACGGGCTCAAGGCCGATATCCGGCAGCGCCAGCAGGACCACCGGGCATTACGAAGGCAATTGCAGGAAGAACGGACACGGCTGGGAAAGCAGGCGAGTGTACCCTCGTCCAAATCGGAGGAATCGGACATTTCCGGGGAGGATGCAGGCATCCCCCTCGAATTCGGACGGTCCCCCAAGAAAATTCTCGTTCCCGAATACGCCCCCGCATTCCTGAAGGCATGCGAGCTCATGCCTTCCCCTGTCGTCGCAAAAGCCCTCCGCAGCCTGGCCAATTTCGCGGCTCACGATGAGACGATCTGGCGCCAGACCCGCGGAATCGAAAGGCTTGCCGACGTCTACCGGATCCGGATCGATCTTTCGCATCGCCTGCTGATCCAGTGGAAAGAAAACTGCGAATTGAAGGCGCTCGACCTGATTCTCCGGAGGGACCTCGAAAACTGGATCAAGCAATACGCCCGTTCCTCCTGTCGAGGATCATGAGGGCTTTGCCGTCATCCATCAGGGAAGCTCCCCCCAGCCCGGCATCGCCCTGGCGCACTCCTCCTGTAGGGCAGGACGGCGGAGGTTTGCCCGTTTGAACTTTCCGGCGAAATCACGCCAACGCTCTTCGGACTTCAGGATATCCAGATAGACACGACGGATTTTGGCCATGACCTTGGCCTTGCGAGCATACTCCTTGCGCGTGGCGTTGACATTCAGGTTGCCCAATCCGGAGATGTAATACCGGAGGATCTCTTCGGGGAAGAATCTCTCCAACTGCCGGGCCACCTCTAATTCCTCCGATCCATCCCAGGCTTGAAGGGGGTGACTCCCCTTCATCAGGACGGCCACCGCCTGTTCATACTCACGGCGGTACATCAGGATTTTCAGCTTCTCCTGACTCCAGGCGCTCTCCAGTCGTGCAAGGATCCCGGCTTCGAAGCGCTTCCACTCCGAAGGGTCACAGATCTTTTCGAAGGTCTTATAGCTCTCCAGGGTCAGAGAATCGATGGCCTGTGCGAACTGGAGATCGAGATACCGTTCCCGATTGCCCGATTCCTGGGCATGCTCGGCCAAGAACCGCCGAAGCTCGTCCATGCGTCCCTGTCCCTTCTTAAATCCCTCTTCGGCAACGGCGAGGGCATGCTCGCGGTTGCCCTCCTCCCGGTAGAACTGGGCGAGATCATGATAATCCGCACCATAAACCATCTTCAGGCGGCGCAGTTCCAAATATTTTTCGCGATCCCCCAGCCTTCGGTAGATTCTCCGGGCGTGATCGAGAGGCCAATCCCGTTTCATCGCCTCGAAGGAGCATGCCAGCCACCGCCACTCCGCCTCTTCCCGGCAGGCGGCGTAGGCCGTATCGTAAAGCTCATCGTCGAGGCCGGCATTGCCGCTTTTGATGAACGGCAGAATCTCCCCAAGGAGTTCCCGGCGAACCTCTTGTGAGACATTCTCATCGGCCAGTCTTTCCCGGATCTGCCCCAGCAGGTCGCCCACGTGATCCACAACATGATAATCACCCCCGCCGCAGTCATCCATCTCCTCGAGGTCCGGGTAAAGTTCCTCCCAGAGCGCCAGAACAACCTCCCCATCGGAGGTTTGTTTCTGTGTCGTGGAAAGGGGGGCATGCGCCCTCAGGTACTCGAAGCATTCGCGTCGAACTTCAGGATCCCGGAAGGCGAGTGTGGAAACGAGATCCCGGAGGATCTCCGGTCCGGCGGATGCAAGCAGTTTGATCAGAGCATTGTCCGTTCGTTTTTTGTTGGCCATTTGGATACTCCATGACACGATTGGATCAGGATCGGAAGCAGGCCTTCACGGTAATGAATGAGGCGGTCATAGATATTATATGCGATACCGATCCCGTTTGTCTACTCGCCTCATTCCACATCCGAGTTTTTGCTTTCGTAGGCTGTCTGCACGGCCTGTTCCGTGGCGGCGGATGGTGAGGAAGGAGCGCAAATAAAAAATACAATATCTTGTCCGGAGAAAACATGTTGACATACCATTAGCGTTTCCCCTATAGTTTCCCTGTCGGAAAGGTAATAGCTTAACAAACAAATCCCGTAAGTTACGGAGGTATAGAAATGAATGCGCTTCTCAAACGCATATCGGTCGACCCGAACATCTGCTTCGGCAAACCTTGCATCCGAGGAACGCGGATTTGGGTATCGCTTGTTCTCGATTTACTGGCAAATGGCGCTACTATCGAAGAAGTGCTCGCAGAGTACCCTCAACTTACAAAAGAGGACATTCATGCAGCGATAGCCTATGGCGCCGAGATGTCTCGCGAGCGGTTTGTTGAGGTTGCTGCCGGATGAAATTCAAGTTGGATGAGAATCTCGGAACCCGGACGCAGCAGGTTTTTCAGGCAAGTGGTTTCAACGTTCTCACCGTCCGGGATCAGCGTTTGGAAGGCTGCGCCGATCAGCAGCTTTATGAGGTCTGCTGTTCAGAGAAGGTTTGCCAATGGCGCAGATTCCTGTCGTCCTGATCGCACCCCTCTTCGACCTTTACGCCGCCCCATCGCTGGGGGTGAGTATCCTGAAAGCGAGCCTGGCGCGGGGCGGCATCCGCAGCAAGGTTCTGTATCCGAGCGCCATGCTTCTTGAAGAGATAGGTCCGGACCTTTGGGAAGAGCTTGCCGCCGGCAGGGCCAACAGCCTGATCTTCGAGTGTCTCTTTGCGCCGCTCGCCCATAAGGACCACCCCCCGCTTTCGGCGGACCTCTTCAACGGCAACGAGATCCCCGAATATCTACGCGATTTTTACCGGGCGGCGGGCCAGGCCGGCCGGAATCTCACCCAGGCCATGCTGGATAAGGCCCTGGCCGGCTGCCGAAGATGCGTGGAGAGGATCACCGCCGAAGCGGCGCTTCTCAGGCCCGGGATCGTCGGCCTTTCCAACACCTATCAGGGTGCGAACGGGGCCATAGCCCTGGCGCGGTCGATCAAACGGGTCCTGCCCGGGACGATCTGTGTCGTCGGCGGCAGCAACTGCCTTGGCGAGATGGGCCGGGCTCTTGCCGAGGGGGTCCCCGAGTTGGACTATGTCTTTCAGGGTGAGGCAGATTTTGCCTTTGCCGACTTTTGCCGTGATATCCTCACGTGCGGCAGACTGCCCGCGACAAAACTTATTGCCTGTGAGTCGCCCTCCGACCTCGACCTCGTTCCGCAGCCGGACTACAGCGACTATTTTGCCGACCACGATGTTTCGCCCCGCCGGGTATTCCTCCCCTTTGAGAGCTCGCGGGGCTGCTGGTGGGGACAGAGGCGCCGCTGCACGTTCTGCGGCGAGCCGGGGGTCTCCGAGGCCTACCGGTTCAAAAGCCCGGAGCGCATGCTGAAAGAACTCTGGGAACAAAAGGAAAAACACCCCGGAGTCGAGACCTTCTTTGCCGTCGACGCCATCATGCCCTACCAGTACTACGACACCTTTCTGGCGGAGCTTGCGGCGAACGGCTTTGGCGGTTCGTTCATTTACGAGACGAAGGCCAACCTTTCGGCCGGGCAGGTCGGGCAAATGCGCAAGGCAGGCATCGTCCGCATCCAGCCCGGCATCGAGTCGCTCTCCAGCAGGCTTCTCCAACTCCTCGGCAAGGGCACTGACGCGGTAACTAACATCCGTTTCCTTCGCCATTGCCGGGAGGCGGGCATCCATCCGGTCTGGTCCCTTCTGGTGGGCATACCTCATGATCGGGCCGCTGACTATGGGGAGCAGGCGAGGCTCATGCCGTTCATCAGGCATCTGGCGCCGCCGGTCATAACGCCGGTTTTTCTCCAGCGCGGCAGCCCGTATTGCGAGAAGAGCGGCCGGCACGGCATTACCGGCCTCAAACCGCTCCCGGCATACAGCTATGCCTTTCCCGCCCCGTTGGACATCAACCGGCTCGCCTGCTTCTTTCATGGCCGCTTCGCTTCGGAAAGCAGGGAGAGACCCGAGGTACTGGCGCCGCTCGGACAACAGGTGCTTCTCTGGCAGGATAGCTGGCGAAAAGAGACAGGCCCCCCGGAGCTGTCGCTGACCCGTGCCGGCAGGGAGGGGTGGCAGCTCACCGACACCCGGACCGGGGATGGGAGAGGGCCGCAGGCGATCGACGCCGGGGAACGCGAGCTTCTGCGCAGATGCCGGCATGGCATCGCAGCCGCCCCTCTTTCCGGGGATGGCCGCGTTTCCCTGCTCCTCGACCGCGGCCTCCTTGTGGCGGTGGATGATGTTCTGCTCTCGGTGGTATGCGAAACAGACCCTTCATGACGGGCAAATCGAAACGGCTTGCGCCTGCCGCCAGGACCCCACCTTCCCGAAGAACGTTCTGGTCGAGATCACCCGGTGGAGCGATCACTTTATCCATCGTTCGCCAGGGCATAACTTGTGCTGCGACCGCCTCCCGGCTCTTTTACTAAGACACCGCGCTTCACCAGATCATCAATATCCCTCAGGGCGGTATCCTGCGAGCATTCGGCCAGTTTGGCCCACTTGGAAGAAGTCAGCTTGCCTTCAAAACCGTCGAACAGCCGGTTGATGACGGCTCGCTGGCGTTCATTGAATGGCTTGTGGGTATGAGCCTCCCGGAAATGGGCCTTATGGAAGACGCCGGCCAGGATATGTTCCGCGCCGGCAATGGCGCGATCGAGACATCCCAGGAACCATTCAAGCCAGGGGGTTATGTCCAGGCCGTTTCTTTGGGTTTTTTCCAGCATATCGTAGTAGGCGTTTCGCTCCAGGCGAATTTGCGCCGACATACTATAAAAACGCTGCGTGCTATTTTCCGAACGCGCCAGAGCCATGTCGGCAATCGCCCGGGCAATCCGGCCGTTGCCGTCCTCGAAAGGATGGATCGTTACAAACCAGAGATGTGCCAGACCTGCCGCCAAAACCGGATCGATGGATTGGGGGCCGTTAAACCATTTCAGAAAAGCGCTCATCTCCCTGGGAACACGTTTAGCTTCAGGGGCCTGATAATGCACCTTCTCCCTGCCAATCGGGCCGGAAACCACCTGCATGGGGTCGGACTTATCATCACGCCAGCGGCCAACCGCGATTTTGGTCATACCACTGCGCCCGGTTGGGAACAGAGCGGAATGCCAGGCAAACAGACGTTCCTCGGTCAACGGATCGGCAAAATGCCCGGTGGCATCGAGCATCATTTCAACAACCCCCTCGACATGCCGGTCAACCGGTATAAGTCCGCCGATATCGAGTCCCAGTCTGCGGGCGATAGAAGACCGCACCTGGTCTTTATCCAGCTTTTCACCTTCGATTTCGCTGGATTTGAGAACATCCTCGGTCAGAGTTTGAAGTAAGCAAGAACAATCTCCGCATTGGTTGCGTCGAATAAGGCCGCTATTCACCGCAGACCAAACAAGAGATATCTCAGGCAGCCGACGACCTCAAAATAGCCGAAAGGGTTGTCAGCCGCAGACTTGCCTGCATTTCAACTGGTAATCTTGGCAAGCTCCAAGTATTGCTAACCGTTTGAAATAACGCTTTACATATTACGCGAGGCGTATTACTATTCGCTCATGATCAAATCGTTCCGATGTCGGGACACCGCCACGCTTTTTGATGATCGCCGTGTTGTCCGCTTTCAGGCCTTTGAACGGCAGGCGCGGTGCAAACTGCTCTATCTGCATCGCGCCAGAACCCTTCAGGATCTCCGGCAACCGCCCGGCAATCAGCTTGAAGCGCTGAAAGGCGACCGGCAGGGGCAATACAGCATTCGCATCAATGATCAGTGGCGAATTTGCTTCAGCTGGGAAAATGGCGATGTGAGCGATGTCGAAATTGCGGATTACCATTAAAGGTGAAGAACATGACGAAAGAGAAAGAATTACTCGACCCGATACCGCCCGGTGAGATTCTTTGTGAAGGGTTCATGAAACCCCTTGGTCTGAGCGCCAATCAGCTCGCACGAGACATTGACGTACCGCCGGGGCGAATTACCGAAATTATCAGAGGAAAGCGAACTATTACCGCAGACACGGCCCTGCGTCTCGGTAAATATTTCGCGGTATCGCCCGAGATATGGCTGAATCTTCAGGTGGACTACGACATGCGCATGGCCCGGCGCACCATCTGGCCCGCTGTGGAACCCCGTGTCCGTGTCAGAGCGGCGCAGGCCTGAAGAGATTTCAGGTCGCGTAGGCGGTCTGCACGGCCTGTTCCATGCCGGCGATTTCTTCATCCGACAGAAAATCGAAGTGGTCCAGGCGTTTTTGCGCGGAGAGTCGGCCATTGTTCTGCAGACAGAAGCGGATAAATAGGTCGGTTTTCCGGTGGGGCATGTCTACGATCGCCTGGACGGTCCTCTTTGCCTTGTCGTAATGGGCCAGGAACGCCAATTCGCGGGCCAGTTCCGCATCGATGGTCCGATCGATGAAGCCAAAGAGCGCTTCCGCCTGGGGTGTCATATCGATATAGCGGTACCACCCGGCCGTATCGTTATGAACGGTCATGCGGCCTTCTTCGTCAAGCGAGTATTCCACCAAGGCCATGAGATGCCGGGAGAACGCTTCCAGAGAGGCGTTATAGCCGGCAGGGTCCTTAAGCATGGATGCCGATAGGGGAAACATGACCCCTTCGGGCGTAAAACCGCTTCGGGCAAGGATGTTGTGGATCAGGAAGCGGTGAATTCGGCCATTGCCGTCCTCGAAGGGATGTAAGAAAACAAATCCATAGGCGACGGCGGCTGCATGAATCACGGCGGGCACGCTGCCTGCGCCCATGCGCCCGTGGGCGGCCGTCAGACCTTCCATCAGGCCGGCCAGAAAAATAATTACAGAAAGAGATTTGCAACCATCATTTAATTTAGACTTTTGCAATTACCTCCACTATTTGTCATTCACGGGCTTGACCGGGGAATCCATGGAGCAAGCTACGAGTACCGGTCTCGATATCAAAATGTCTTTTCAATTATGAGACCGTTAATAAGTCTCATTTAGAGATTAACGGCTCATTCCTAAAAGCGGCAGGTTGAAAAATCGGACAAATATAGTGGATTTCAAAGGAGAATTCTTATAGTTATGAGATACATATTAAAGGCAGCTGAATGGGGTTCCTCCGAAACAACCATACTGGAGGAAAATATGGGCTGACTGGCAAATAACCCGTTTCTATTAAGGGAGTGATGCTTGAGAAACGGTAGCACAAGTCCTATTTTCGCGAGTTGGCTTTTTTCATCACGATCGGTGATGGCTCGGTTATGGTTTCGTCATAGGAATGCGTGCTTCTTTGGTACAGTTTTTTCAGCGCTTAACGTATTCACGCGTTTCCGGATACGGGGGTATGCCGAAGTAACGATCAACTGCTTTTTCTCCGGCATTGTATGCCGCTGCCGCGAGTTCAACGTTCCCGCGATAATAGGACAATAACCATCTTAGGTATCTAATGCCCCCCTTGATGTTCTGAGAAGCATCGAAAGCATTCTTTACGTTGAAGCGCTCGGCGGTGGTAGGAATGAGCTGCATCAACCCCATGGCGCTTTTGGGCGACTGTGCTTTTGTTTCAAAAGCGGACTCCACAGTTATAATGGAAAGGACAAATTTGGGATCAATGCCATACCAGTCCGATATTTTATTCGTCAAATCTATAATCCATGATTTACTGCTGGGCAGGGATTCAAGATAACGATCAATTTGAATGGTATGTTCGGCAGGGCCGAATACAGGAGGTGGCTGCTTTTCAGGCAATGTGTCAGATGTTACGCATGCAGGCAGTTCCTGGGATTTGAAGTTAACCGTATCCAGCATGTCGAAAGCTTGACTATGTCCCTGTTGGCTGGCCATTGAGAAAAGCGATGCGGCAAATGTCCTGTTTTCAGGCACGCCTTTCCCGAAAGCGTACAGCATTCCGAGCCTGTATTGCGCCTCCGTGCTTCCCAATTTGGAAGCTTCGCAATATATGGCCGCTGCCTGCCAGAACTCTTCGTCACTTTCGGCAGAGGCTTCGTAGGCAGCAGCTTTATGCATGAGCGCGCTTAACCTTGAGCCTCCTTCAATCATTTCGGACGACTCCGCGCCTGATACGGCAGCAGATGTCGTGAAGATGAACATGGAACAGCACAGAAGAATTTTGACAGCGTTACGCCACATCTCTCTTTACCCGTAGCGATGGGAATGTTGTGCTGAGAAAAATTGATTTTTCAGTGAGGGGAGCATATAAAGAATCGCTATTGTGTGTCAATAAGTTTCTCAATAAGGTAGGGGCGTCAAGCCCTAATGCGCCCCAACGACCTCGGCCAACAACGCCTGTTATGGTTGCTGGATCGACTACGAGACAGGCGCCTGTTACGGCCCCGCATCGATGGACAGGCTCATGGGAAGGAAATGGCATTATCGAAGGCAGACGCGCTTAAGGATACTGTGCGGTAAGGGTCGAGGAGAACGGTGATGCCGAAAGTGGCGCTTATCCGGTGCGAAAGCTATGAATATGAAGATGTCAGAAGTGCGGTTGTGCGCGGCCTCGATCTCATCGGCGGTGCGGGAAAATTCGTGAAGCAGGGGCAGCGCCTCCTCCTGAAGCCCAACCTGCTCATCGGCGAGACGCCAAAAAAGTGCGTGACCACTCACCCATCCGTGTTCATGGCAGTTGCGGAAATCATTAAGGAAACCGGTGCGGTGGTGAGCTACGGCGATTCCCCGGCCATCGGAAGCACATCCTCTGCCGCAAGGAAATGCGGCATACGCGCCGTGGCAGAAGATCTCGGCATTCCTGAGGCGGATTTCAAGACCCCCGTGGACGTATTTTTTGAGAAGGGTGTACAGAATAAAAAATTCATCATGGCAAAAGCTGTTTTGGTCAATGATGTCATCGTGAGTCTCCCGAAGCTGAAGACGCATGCCTTCGAGAAGTTCACCGGGTGCGTGAAGAATCAGTTCGGGTGCATACCCGGCGTGCGCAAAAGCGAGTACCACGTCAAGCTCCCCAACGCCGTGCAGTTCGCGCAGATGCTTGTCGACCTGAACAATTTCGTAAATCCTGCGCTCTACGTGGTGGACGGGATATGGGCGATGGAAGGCAACGGGCCGCGCGGCGGCACCCCCCGTAAAATGAATCTTCTCCTTTTTTCAAGTGACCCGATTGCCCTGGACGCGACCGTGTGCAGGATCATCGATGTGGACCCCGAGCATGTACCCACGATAACGATGGGCCACAAAAGCGGTTCCGGAACTTATCTGGAAAAAGAGATCGAATTGGTGGGCGACGATCTCGACAGCTTCCGTCTTCCGGACTTCGATATTAAGCGCTCCCCTCTCGCGCCCTACCGGAACAGGGGCGTCATGCGCTTCTTGAGTAACCGCTTTGTCCCCCGTCCCGCCATCGACGCGGAAAAGTGTGTGGCGTGCGGCATGTGCGTGACGATTTGCCCCACCGAGCCCAAATCGGTCGACTGGGTTGCGGGCGATCAACAGAGACCGCCCACGCACAATTATAAAACCTGCATTCGGTGCTATTGCTGCCAGGAGCTCTGTCCCGAAAGCGCAATCGACATCCGGTATCCGCTTGTCAGGCGTGTCTTCGGACGAAGCAGGTAATGAATAAGGGATGACTCGGGCAACCCTGGCGAAGCTGTATCAGACAACGACCCGAACATCCCGCTCGGACCGTCGAGAAGCAGGCGCTGCGATCTTGCCGTAGGGGGATAGTTGGGCGGCTTTCTTTGACTCCATGAAAGCAGTGATCAGCAGGAGTCAGTGTAAGTTGATCCTTTCCTGTGGCAATGATCACCCCTATCGAGCCCTTAATTACTCTTGGGATGCCTCTATTCATGCATAACGCTTCATAGAAAAGAGGCATGTAGGAGAGGACTGCCTGAATTGTACTCAAAATTGCCTTCTTGACGGGTGACTCGACCAAAAGGTGAGTTGATTTCTAAAAAGGGCGGCCGCCGCTCCACCCCCCTTTTCCAATCGCATCGCCAGCCCCTGCTTTTCGACGCAAAATATCCCTTGACAAGCAAAAATGGCCCCCCTATGCTTTAACCATTTGAAAGTATTGTTTTATAAAATATAACGGAGGTGCGAGATGACAGAAGATATAGCTTGTGAGTATAGATGCACCCGCTGCTCTTACATATACATTCCTAAGGATGGAGACCCTTCGCAGGGAATAAGACCTAATACACCATTTGAAGTATTACCTGATAGTTGGACTTGCCCCATCTGCGGGGCGGTAAAAGACAGATTTAGGAAGCTGAGCTAAGTGCATATTTTGAGATTTCGGATTACCTTACAACTCTGCTTGCAAACCATCGATAATGGACCCCACGGCAGGACAAGCAAGAGCTTCCCCGTCCTGGAATGGCTGGCCAGCCCGTGCTCCCACATCCCCGCCCAGAGCGAGCAGATGGTGAGATATTAGGGTCTTATCGACGCCATGACATCAAGGGCTGTTCAGAGAAAATTTGATGGGGAATTATCCCGGCAATTGTGATATTCAAATGGCAGTAAAACCGGTATGATTGATTCAAGTCTTGAAACCTTGTTAAGGAGGGGAACCATGAAATACGTGAAGTATGTCGACGTCACGCGGGCGATGTTTCCGGATCAGCCCCCTTACCAGTGGACGGAGAACGTCTCCGCTCCCTGGACCCCCATCGCCAAGCCCCTGTCGCAGAGCAGGGTGGCGCTGATCAGCTCCGGCGGCGTTTATCGGAAAGATCAGCCCCCTTTCAAGCCGGACAAGAACGATCTCACCTTCCGGGAGATTCCCGCGGACACGGACGCGGGCGATCTCCGGATCAGCCACGACCACTACGACCACAGTGACGCCGAAAAGGACGTCAACTGCGTCTTCCCTATCGAAAGGATGCGGGAGCTCGCGGCGGATGGATTCATCGGAAGTCTTCCGGAGGTCCACTTCACGTTCATGGGCCGCATTTTCCGCAAGACCCAGCTCCTCAACGAGATGATCCCCGGCCTCATAGCCCGTCTGAAGGCGCTCGGCGTCGATCTGGCCTTTCTGGTGCCGGCCTGACCGCTCTGCCATCAATCCGTGGGATTGATCGCCAGGGCCGTTGAAGAGGCGGGGATCCCGACCGTTTCCCTCTCCTCCGCCTATGACCTGACCGCGCTCGTGAAGCCGCCGCGGACATTCTTCGTGAACTACCCGCTCGGGCATACGTCGGGCAAGCCCTTCGACCGCCAGAACCAGACGGCCATCCTGAAGGAAGCCCTGGGAAAGGCTGGGGAGATCACCGAGCCGGGCGCCATCGTGGCGCTTCCCTATGTCTGGGACGACCTGACCTGGCTCGCCGGGGCCTGAGCCTCCCCGGATCATGTTTCCCCCTGAACAACGACGCGTGTCCGGGAGCAAAAATCCCGCTATTTCACCCAGTTTGTCAGTTTGTCATTGACAGGCGGTCCGCCCTTCCCTATACTATGACGCGTCTTCAGGCAGGTCTTTTCATAACCCTGCGGGGGGCGGCAAACTCACACTGGAGAATGAAAAAACAGCCTATGGCGGATCTGCTCATAAACGGTATCGACCTCTTCCTGCACCTTGACAGGTATCTGGGGGACATGCTTCAATATTTCGGAGTCTGGACCTATGTCGTGATCTTTCTCATCATCTTCTGTGAAACGGGGTTGGTCGTGACCCCGATCCTCCCGGGGGATTCGCTCCTCTTCGGCCTCGGCGCCTTTGCCGCCAATCCCTATCTCAAGGGCCCTCTCGAGGTGGAATGGCTCTTTATCACGCTTTCGATTGCGGCCGTCGCCGGGGATACGGTGAATTACTCGGTAGGCCATTACATCGGCCCCCGGGTCTTTCATGACGGAAAATACCGCTTCCTCAAGAGGGAGTACCTGGAACGGACTCACCGGTTCTATGAAAAGCACGGCGGCAAAACGATCGTCGTCGCGCGTTTCATCCCGATCATCCGCACCTTTGCTCCCTTCGTAGCCGGCATCGGCGAGATGACCTATCCGCGGTTCATTTCCTACAACGTCATCGGCGGCATCTCATGGATCGGCCTCTTCATCTTCGGGGGTTATTTCTTCGGGAATCTCCCCGTGATCAAGAATAATTTCACCCTGGTCATCAGCGCCATCATCATCCTTTCCGTCCTGCCCGGGGTGATCGAATACTTCCGCCAGCGGCGGGAAATGACCTGATGCCGGGCGGTCGGCGGCAAATGGCCGGGACGGCAAACGGATCCATCCCGCGGGTAGTTGAGGAGGAGATATGAGGGGAATAAAGCTGAGCGTCATCCTTCTGCTCATGCTGGGACTGCTGCTCGGACCGGCGGCGGCCTCCGCAACGGGAGGAAAGAACATCATCAAGATCGGCACAGACGTGAATATCGAGGCCGGTCAGAAGGTCCGCAGTGTGGTCACCATCGGCGGCCAGATCACGGTCAGCGGCGCTGTGGAGAAGAACGTCGTCGCGATCGGCGGACCGGTAGTTTTGACGAAGACGGCGGTCGTGGGAGGCAATGTCGTCTCCCTCGGCGGCGTCATCGTGATCGCGAGGGATGCGGAGGTCGGCGGCAGCCTGACGGAGATCAACTCCTCCAACCTGATTGAAACCTTCACCGCGGCCGTGAGCAGCGAATGGGAGGGGTGGTCCTGGATCTTCGCCATGATCTCGCTCTCCATCTTCCTCGTGATCCTGGTGCTGGCGATGTTGATCGTCGCCCTCCTGCCGAAGCCGGTCCGCATCGTCTCGGAAGCGATCAGCGAAAATACACTCAAAGTTGTTCTCTGCGGCATTCTGGGACTCGTCCTGATCGCTCCCCTGGCGCTCCTTCTGACCATCTCGGTTGTGGGAATCGCGCTCATCCCGTTGGAGATGATCGTCGTCGTCTGTTCGGTCCTCCTCGGTTTCATCGCCGTCGGCCAGCTTATCGGCATGAAGATCCTCCATCTCCTAAAACGCCCGAACCCGGGTATGCTCCGCGAAACCTTCTGGGGGCTGATCATCCTCTGGTTCATCGGCTGGCTCCCTTACATCGGCTGGATGGTCAAGGCCGTCGCCATCGTGGTCGGGCTGGGGGGCGCCCTCGTCACCCGCTTCGGGACCCATCAGGGCTGGAAAACAGCACCGTGAGACTAAAAAGGCCTCTCCTTTCGGGAAGGCCTTTTTAGAATGCATTCTCAAAAAAATCCTTACGCCATCTTTTTCATCGCATCGACGAGGTCCTGCACCGCCGCCGCCGATTTCTTCAGGGCGGCATCCTCTTGGGCGGTCAGCTTGATCTGGATGATCTCCTCGATACCGCCCTTGCCCAGCTTCACCGGAACGCCGATGAACAGGCCGTTGATCCCGTATTCGCCTTCCAGATACGCAGCGCAGGCAAGGATCTTCTTGCGGTCCTTCAGGATCGACTCCGCCATCTCCACCGCGGCGGAGGCCGGGGCATAGAAGGCGCTTCCCGTCTTCAGGAGGCTTACGATCTCCGCCCCGCCGTTCCTGGTCCTGGTCACGAGCGCCTCCAGGCGGTCCTTCGGGATCAGTTCCGTGATCGGGATGCCGGCCACCGTCGAGTAGCGGGGGAGCGGCACCATCGTGTCGCCGTGTCCGCCGAGGACGAAGGCGTGGATATTCTCGACGGAGACGCTGAGTTCCATCGATATGAAGGCACGGAAGCGGGCCGAATCCAAGACGCCGGCCATGCCGATCACGCGGTTCTTGGGGAAACCGCTGATGTCATAGGCCACATGGCACATCGCGTCCAGAGGATTGCTCACGACGATCAGGGTGGCGTTGGGGGAGTGCTTCACCACCTGCTCGGTGACCTTGGTCACGATACCCTTGTTGGTCGCCAGCAGGTCATCCCGGCTCATTCCGGGTTTCCGGGGAATCCCGGCGGTGATGATGACGATGTCCGAATCCTTGGTCGGCTCATAACTGTTTGTGCCGATGAGGTGGGCGTCGTGCTTCTCGACCGGCGCCGCCTCTGTCAGGTCGAGGGCCTTGCCCTGAGGCACGCGTTCGATGATATCCACCAGCACCACGTCGCAAAGGGCCTTTTCGCACAGACGCTGCGCCGCGGTCGCACCGACATTCCCCGCACCGACGACGGTCACTTTCTTATCCATAATATTCCTCCTCTTCTTACATTTTCCAACCCTGCACACCCGCTCCCCGCTGGATCAGACATCCGGAGCCATCAGGTCACTCAAGCGGAAACGAAACACACCCGGGCAGTCAGGGGGAATGATCCACCGGTTCACCCGTAAACGACGCGAAAAGCTTTTCCGTTGCAAATTAACTACACGTATTATATAAGCTTCCGACTCTGGGAAATTTAACATAAGCCTCCCGGGATAGCAAGGTGAAATTTACTCGGCAAGCCGCGCAGTACGGGCGAAGCAGGCTGTTGCAGCTCAGCATCGGAACATGAGGCGGTAGGAAATTTATGGAGAAACTGTTTGGGACAGACGGGGTTCGAGGGGTGGCGAACGAACATCCCATGACGGCGGAAATGGCCATGCGCATCGGCTGCGCCACCGCTCATCTCTTCAAGAAAAAGGGGCATGTCCCCAAGATCATCATTGGCAAGGACACCCGCCTCTCGGGATACATGCTGGAAAACGCCCTCGTCTCCGGGATCTGCTCCATGGGAGTCAACGCGATCATGGTCGGCGTGATTCCGACGCCGGGCATCGCCTTTCTGACGAACAGCATGCGGGCTGATGCGGGCATCGTCATCTCCGCCTCTCACAACCCCTTCCAGGACAACGGGATCAAGATCTTCGGGAGCGAAGGTTTCAAGCTCCCCGATGAGACGGAAGCGGCCATCGAAGAGCTCATCTTCGCCAACAGTCTGCACAGACTTCGCCCGTCACCCGTTGAACTGGGAAAGGCCTATCGCATGGAGGACGCCCGGGGCCGCTACATTGTCTTTCTGAAACACGCCTTCCCCAAGGAATATTCCCTCGAGGGGACAAGCATCGTCATAGACTGCTCCCACGGCGCCACCTACCGGGTCGCGCCGGAGACTTTCCTGGAACTGGGCGCCGAGGTGACTACCCTCTTCGACGACCCCAACGGCAAGAACATCAACCTCCACTGCGGTTCCCAGCATCCGGAGGTCCTGGCGGAGGAGGTCCGGAAAATCAAGGCCGATATCGGCTTCGCTTTCGACGGCGACGGCGACCGCCTGATCGCCGTGGACGAGACAGGGACGATCATCACCGGGGACCAGATCCTCGCCATTTGCGCGAAAGTGATGAAAAAGGAGGGTCTCCTCACCGGCAATCTGGTCGTCCGAACGGTCATGAGCAACATCGGACTCAGCGTCGCCCTCCAGTCGCTCCAGATCGACTCCGTCATGACCAAGGTTGGCGACCGGTATGTCCTTGAAGAGATGCAGGCCCGCGGGGCCTCCATCGGCGGCGAGGATTCCGGCCACCTGATCTTCCTCCGGCACCACACGACGGGAGACGGGATCATCACCGCGCTGCAGGTGGCGGCGGCGATGAAGAAAGAAGGGAAGTCGCTTTCCGAACTAGCCAAGATCATGAAGGTCTTTCCCCAGGCCCTGATCAACGTGAACGTCAAATCGCGGCCCGAGATCGCCGCCGTGCCGGAGATCGTGGCGGCCATCGGCAAGGTGGAGAAGAAACTGGCAGACCGGGGAAGGGTCCTCGTCCGCTACTCGGGAACCCAGAATATGTGCCGGGTCATGGTCGAAGGCCCGTCCCAGAAAGAGACGGCAACTTGCTGCAGGCAGATCGCCGACGTCGTGGAAAAGATGCTGAACGCCTGAGCTGAAAGCCAAAATGAGGAACGGATCGTCCGGACGGTCGCCGGCCGTCCCTCCCGACGGGAAGGGGAAACAGGGGCTGTCCGGAAGGACCGGCTGCGCCTTCGGCCTCGGTTGTTTTTTCCGGCTGCATCTGTTATGAATAATTATCGAGGCAGATCATCCCGCCGGCAGAGCAGAATCAGGAGAAGGCAATGGCCAATCGCATCGAGATCGGATTCAGACAGGGGATCCGGGACGCCCTTGGAGAAAAGATCAAAAAGAGGATCATCGGACACCTCCGGATCCATGTGGATTCGGTACGGACCGTCGAAGTCTACACCATCGACGGCGATCTTACACCCGGGGAGTTGGAAAAGGCCGCTCGCGGCCCCCTCTCCGATCCGGTGATCCAGGAATTTGCCATCGACCGGGGGATGGCCTGCGGTTTCGACTGGCTGATCGAGGTGGGGTTCCGTCCCGGCGTCACGGACAACGTGGGGAAGACCGCTGCCGAGGCGATCGCCATCCTCACCGGGAAACCGGTCCGGGTCTACACATCCAGGCAATACGTGATCGGCGGAATCCGCGACCGGTGCGCCCTCGATCTACTCACCCGGGCGGATGCGGAGCGGATCGCCTCCGAACTTCTGGCCAATGAACTCATCCAGCGCTGCGAAATCATCGACGGCCACACCTGGGATCCTGTGCGGGGTATGAAGCCCCACGTGCCGCGCGTGATGGGAGAAGACCGTCCACGGACGGAGGAGATCGACCTCGACTGCCCCGACGAGGCCCTCATCCGGATCAGCCAGGAGCGGGTCCTTGCCCTGAGTATCGAGGAGATGAGGATCCTCCGGGACTACCTGAAGAACGAAACCGTCCTCGCCCGGCGGAAAGAAGTCGGACTCGGCGCGCGGATAACCGACGCCGAGCTGGAATGCCTCGCCCAGACCTGGTCCGAACACTGTAAGCACAAGATATTCAACGCCCGGATCGCCTATGACGACGGCGAAGGACACATCCGGGAGATCGACTCTCTCTTCGACACCTGCATCAAACGGTCGACCCGGGAGATCCGGGAGCGCATGGGGGCGGGCGACTGGTGCCTCTCCGTTTTTTCCGACAACGCCGGGATCATCCGCTTCAACGACGACTGGAACCTCGTTTTCAAGGTGGAGACCCACAACTCCCCCTCCGCGCTGGACCCCTACGGCGGGGCGCTCACCGGCATCGTCGGCGTCAACCGCGACCCCTTCGGCTGCGGGAAGGGGGCGAAGCTCATCTTCAATACGGACGTCTTCTGTTTTGCGCCGCCCGACTATGCCAAACCCCTGCCGAAACGGATCCTCCACCCGCGGCGGATCTACGAGGGGGTCCGGGAGGGGGTGGAGCACGGCGGAAACAAGAGCGGAATCCCTACAGTCAACGGCTGCCTCGTCTTCGATGAGCGGTATCTCGGCAAGCCCCTGGTCTACTGCGGCACGGGGGGGATTATGCCCGCTCGGCTCAATGGGGCGCCGACCCACACGAAGGAGATCCTCCCCGGCGACCTGGTCGTTATGACCGGCGGCCGGATCGGGAAGGACGGGATCCACGGGGCGACCTTCTCCTCCGAGGAGCTCCATGAAGGATCGCCCGTCACGGCGGTCCAGATCGGCGACCCGATTACCCAGAAGAAGATGACCGATTTCCTTCTCGTCGCCCGCGACCGGGGCCTCTACCGCACGATCACCGACAACGGCGCGGGCGGCCTTTCGTCCTCCGTGGGCGAGACGGCCAGGCTCTCCGGCGGATGCGAGATCGATCTTAAGAAGTCGCCCCTCAAGTACCCGGGGCTGAACCCCTGGGAGATCCTCATCTCCGAGTCCCAGGAACGGATGACGCTTGCCGTCACCCCTGAGAAGATCGACAGGTTTCTCTCCCTCGCCCGGAAGATGGACGTGGAGGCGACGGTCCTGGGCCATTACACCGATTCGGGCTGGTTCCACATCCGCTACGGGGAAGAGACCGTGGTCCTGATCGAGATGTCCTTCCTCCACGACGGCCTCCCGCAGATGTCCCTTCGGGCGGCATGGACGCCCCCGCGCCACGCGGAGCCCGACTTTTCCGAACCGGACGATCTGGGAGGGGCGATGAAGGAGATGCTTTCCAGGCTCAACATCTGCAGCAAGGAGTCCGTCGTCCGCCAGTACGACCACGAGGTCCAAGGGGGGAGCGTCGTGAAGCCCGTGACCGGCGTCGTCAACGACGGACCGAGCGATGCCGCCGTCATCCGGCCGCTCCTCGACACCTTTGAAGGCATCGTCGTCGCGAACGGGATCTGCCCCCGCTACAGCGACATCGACGCCTACCACATGGCAGCCTGCGCCATCGACGAGGCCGTCCGGAACGCGATCGCCGTCGGCGCTCCGCTAAACCGCCTGGCGGGGCTGGACAACTTCTGCTGGTGCGATCCGGTCCGGTCGGAAAAGACCCCCGACGGAGAGTACAAGCTCGCTCAGCTCGTCCGCGCCAACATGGCCCTCTACGATGTCACTACGGCTTACGGCGTTCCCTGCATCTCGGGAAAGGACAGCATGAAGAACGACTACCAGATCGGCGCCGTCCGGATCTCGATTCCCCCGACACTCCTCTTCTCCACTCTGGGCAGAATGGAGGACGTGCGGAAGGCCGTGACGATGGACGTAAAAAAAGCGGGGGATCTCGTCTATGTCCTCGGAAAGACCTTTCGGGAGCTGGGCGGCTCGGAGTGGTACGCCCTCCACGGCGCCGTCGGGAACAGCGTTCCGAAAGTGCATGCAAAAACGGCAAAGGCCCTCTATGAGCCCCTGCACCGGGCGATCCGGGCGGGTCTCGTCGCCTCCTGCCACGACTGCTCCGATGGGGGGCTCGGCGTGACGCTGGCCGAAACGGCCTTCGCCGGGGGCCTGGGCCTGGAGGTCGACCTCAAGAACATCCCGGCGGAGGGGATCGGCCGGAACGATGAGCTCCTCTTCTCGGAATCGCAGAGCCGCTTCGTCGTGACCGTCTCCCCGGGTTCGCGGGAGGCCTTTGAGGCGCTCCTAACAGGCTGCACCTTCGCCCGGATCGGAACGGTCATCCCGGAAGGTGTCCTTCGCATCGACGGCCTCGGGGGGCAGCGGATCATCGAAGAGGATACCAGGGCGCTCAAGGCCGCCTGGCAAAAACCGCTCGCCTTCTGACGGGAACTCGGGGACAGATTTCAAATCTGTCCCCGAAAAAGGTAGGGGGAAAATGCCGCAGAGAATCAGAGCGATCGTCATCACTGGAAACGGAACGAACTGCGAAATGGAGATGGCCCACGCCTGTAAACTTGCCCGTTTCGACGAGGTGGAGATCGTTCACATCAGCGATCTCCTCTATGGGACAAAGCAGCTCGACGATTACCACTTCCTGAACCTTCCCGGCGGATTTCTGGACGGCGACGACCTCGGGTCGGCCAAGGCGGGGGCCAACCGAATTTTGCATGCAGCCGTCGCCGGGAGAGAAGAGAGGCTCTACGATCAGTTCGCCCGGTTCATCGCCGCAGGGAAGCTGATCCTGGGCGTCTGCAACGGTTTCCAACTCCTCGTCAAGCTGGGGATGCTCCCCGGCCTGGACGGCCATTACGACCAGCAGACAGTGACGCTCACCTTCAACGACTCGGGGCGCTTCGAGGACCGCTGGGTTTATCTCCGCGTTGATCCCGGCTCGCCCTGCATCTTCACAAAAGGCATTTCCGGTCTCTACCTCCCCGTCCGCCACGGGGAAGGGAAATTCGTCACGCTGGATGAAAAGATTCTGGAAAGGCTCCACAGGGAGGGCCTGATCGCAGTCCAGTACAGCGATGAGAACTGCCGGGAGGCGACGCTGGAGTATCCGGCGAACCCCAACGGCGCCGTGGATGGAATCGCCGGGATCTGCAATGAAACGGGACGAATCTTCGGTTTGATGCCCCACCCCGAGGCCTACCTTCACCGGACCAACCACCCCCGCTGGACGCGGGAGGAGCTCCCCGAGGAGGGGATGGGCCTCGCCCTGTTCCGGAACGCCGCGGCTTTCCTCCGGAGCGCCAACTTTTAAAGGACGAGGGTTACAGAGTCTTTTTTTCAAAGGCAACTGGGCGATCTCTCCCCACGCGGGCCGGATGCGGAGTTGCGGAAGACCGCCCGACGGGTCGGGGAACGACTCACTTCCCAGGAGTGGTTGGACCTGCCGGGACGCAGACCAGCCGGGCGCAAGGTGAAGATAGCCGAGGGAGTATATCTCCTGGCGCAGGCGTCAGTTGGACAGGGCCGCAAAGCGGTACTCGTCAGAGATGGAATTGCAGAGGAAATCATGGCCGACGATGATGAAATGGAACTGGCTTTGCCCGTCAGGGCATGAAATTCAATGTGGGAGGCAAAAGGATGCAAAGAGAGAAGAGGGCGATCCCCGATGAACTTTTCTATGACCGCAATGATTACTGGATAAAGGTTGCTGAAGAGGCAGTGATCGGGTTGACTGACTATGGGCAGAGCAACATCGGCGACATCATTTACCTGGAGTTTGTCCCCGCCGGTACGGTCGTCCGGCGAGGCGACAGGTGCGGTTCCATCGAGTCAGGCAAATGGGTGGGCAGCCTCCTGGCGCCCGTCTCGGGAGTGATAATGGAAACCAACCGCAAGGCGGAAGCCGACCCGAGTCAGGTCAATGCCGATCCCCTTGGCCGGGGATGGTTGTACCGGATAGAACTGGCCAACCGAAACGAGATAGGACTGCTGATGAATTCCGGCGCCTATAAAGCCTGGATGGAGGAGCGAATCCGT
>Ga0154726_1082_pt2 | contig 23039 bp, 20 predicted proteins | sample Rifle2008BG16ft_FD_105734 | JGI IMG/M metagenome (GOLD analysis project Ga0154726, IMG submission 105734) | Deltaproteobacteria bacterium RBG_16_58_17
TAATATAAGAAAAGAAGGTTGTCAACAACTGTCTTGACGATCAGCAAAAATTATCCCTTTGCCCCGTGATTTTGGGTTGACAGGAAATCATCCGCTCGTGTTAGAATGCGCTCCGAAAATCGGGGAAGACCGGCCATTCCCGGGAATCGAAACGTCGAGACGGATGCGGCATTATGAGGGAGACTGAGCGGAAAGCGGATTCATCGGAAGAGGAGAAGGTTCAGGGGGGGCAGAGGGAACTGGAGGAGAGGGTCCTGCGGACCGGTTTTTGCACAGGGTGCGGCGCCTGCGTCAACCTCTGTCCCTACCAGGCTTCCTACCGGGACAGGACGGTCATACTCCACCACTGCGATCTTGCTCAAGGCCGGTGTTTTGCCTTCTGTCCACGAACGCCTGCGGACCTAACGGACATGAAGTCGAGGTTTTATGACGAGGCGGATCTGACGCACGAACTGGGGGCGGTGAAGGGATTTTTCATTGCGAGGGCGGCGCAGAAGGGGAACAGGCGTCGGTCGCAGCACGGCGGCGTGGTGACCGCACTCATGACCCTGGCCCTCCGTGAGGGGCTGATCGATGCGGCGGTTCTCACAGAGAAAGGGGAGGAGCTCCTTCCCCGCGCTGTGACCGTCAGTGAACCTGAAGCGGCAGCGCAACTGGGAGGGAGCCGTTTTGTCGTCTCTCCCACTGTGGCCGAGTTTAACCGGGCGCTTCGTACGGATTGCCGGCGGATCGGCGTTGTGGCCACTCCCTGTCAGGCGCTGGCCATCGCCAAGATGCGGCTTCAGCCGCTGGCGGCCGCCGAAAGCGGCATGGACAGGCTGAAGCTTGTGGTGGGGCTCTTCTGCGGCTGGGCGCTTTCCTGGCGTCCGCTCACCGATATCCTGAGGGAAAAAACGGATCTTGCCGCGGTGATCGGGATGGATATCCCGCCGAGCCGTTACCATACCCTCGAGGTGTACATGCCGGAGGAGACTGCCCGGTTTTCTCTCGACGAGATTACTCCCTGCGTACGTGAATCCTGCCGTTCCTGCGCCGATATGACGGCGGAGTTCAGCGATCTCTCGGTGGGATCGGCCCGTCTTCCGGAGGGATGGGAGGCGGCCCGCTTGTGGAACCAGGTGATCGTCCGGACGAAGCGCGGCCGAGATCTCCTGGAACTGGCCCGCCGCCGGGGGGTTCTTGAATTCCGCGAGGTTCCGGCAGGCAATCTGGAAAAACTGAAGGCGGCCTCCCTGAACAAGAAGAAGGCGGCGAACCGGCCCCAAGGACAGAGCGGCGCCGGCGACCGGATGGGGCAGGCAGGCTGAGAATCGCGCCGAATGGGGGATGCGCGAGCGGCGGAATACGGCGCTTTTTCGAAGGCTGTTCAAAAATGTCCGGATGCAAGGCCCCCGAAATCCTGAGCCGTGAGGCGTACTTTCTGGTACGTTGAACGGCGAAGGATGAGGGAAACGCAGCAGACGGGCGTTTTTCAACAACCTGTCAGAAGCCGGCAGGGAGGATTTGGATGTCCATGGATAGGGGACAAAGGGAGGGGGACGAGGTTCTCCTCATGGGGAACGAGGCCATCGCCCGCGGCGCTCTGGAGGCCGGGGTGCAGGTAGCAGCCGGTTATCCCGGCACGCCTTCTTCCGAAATCATCGAAACACTTTCCCGGTTCGCGGAAACGGGAAAGCTCTATGTAGAGTGGTCCACCAATGAAAAGGTGGCCATGGAGACGGCGGCGGCGGCCTCCTTTGCGGGGCTCCGGTCGCTGTGCGTGATGAAGCAGAACGGCGTCAACGTAGCCTCGGACTTTCTTCTCCATCTGGCCGGGTCGGGGACGCGGGCCGGGATGATCCTCATCACCTGCGACGATCCGGGGGCGCTCTCGAGCGTTAACGAGGGGGAATCCCGCCATTTCGCGCGGCTCATGGAGATTCCGCTCCTCGAACCGGCGGATTTCCAGGAGGCGAAGGAGATGACCCGCTGGGCCTTCACCCTCTCGGAGGAGATCCGGAACATCGTCATGGTCCGCAGCGTGACCCGCATGTCGCATGCAAGCGGAAACGTCATCCTCGGGGCGCTCCCGCCCGCAGTGCGGAAGGCGGAATTCCTATGCGACGGCGCGGTTTCCGACCCCGAGCGGGGGCCGGTGATCAGCGCCCCAGTCATCGAAAAGCACCGCCTTCAGCAGGAGAAGATCCGGAAGGCGGCGGCGATCTTCGAGAAAAGCCCGTTCAACGCCTATTCCGGACCGGAGAGGCCGGAGCTCCTGATCATCACGAGCAGCGCCTGCAGGCTCTACAGCCTTGAGGCCGTATCGCTGCTCGATGCCGAGGATCGGGTGGGCATTCTCAAACTCGGTACGACCTGGCCCCTTCCGCCGGCGCTTCTGAAAAGAGTCCTGTCGACAACGGAGAAGATCCTGATCGTTGAGGAAGTCCTCCCGTTTCTCGAGGAGCAGGTCAAGATCCTGGCCGCCGAGCAGGTGCGGGAGATCGGTGTCAAGACCTTTTACGGGAAAAACGATGGCGCCCTGCCGATGGCGGGCGAGCTGAATCCCGACCTGGCGATGGCGGCCGTCGGCCGGATCCTGGGAATCGACCCCCCCGTGCTTTCGTCAGCCTATAGGAAAAAGCTCCGGGCGTTCGCCGGCCTCGCCCCCAGGCGCGAACAGACCTTCTGTCCCGGCTGTCCCCATCGCGCCTCCTACTGGAGCATTCGCGAGGCGCTGCAGCGCGACGGCCGCGGCGGATTCGTCTGCGGGGACATCGGCTGCTATGCGATGGCTTCCCTCTTTCCCGCCGCCGGGTTTTATACCGCCAAGACCCTCCATGCGATGGGGTCCGGGACGGGTCTGGCCTCCGGATTCGGCAAACTGGGATCGTTCGGCATGGACCAGCCGATCATCGCCGTTTGCGGGGATTCGACCTTCTACCACGCGGCCATTCCCGCCCTGATCAACGCCGTTCATCAGAATGCGAACATCATCTTTATCGCCCTCGACAACAACGGTACGGCGATGACGGGATTCCAGTCCCACCCTGGGATCGACATCAACGCCATGGGGGATGCATCCCCCGTGGTCGATATCGCCGCCCTCTGCGGGGCGATAGGAGCGAAGGTCGTCGTCGGGGACCCGTTCGCTCTTCAGGAAACGAGAGAAACGCTGAACCGCCTCATGGAGGGCCAACAGGGGGTGAAGGTCCTGATCCTGAAGCAGTCCTGCGCCCTTTCCCCCGAGAAAAAGGGAACGAAGCGCTACCTCATGCAGGTGGATGACGCCCTCTGCCGGGGGGATGCCTGCGGCTGTAACCGCCTCTGCACGCGGATCTTCCGCTGTCCGGGGCTCCTCTGGAACAGGGAAAAGAAAAAAGCGCAGATCGATGAGGTCATCTGCGCCGGCTGCGGCGTCTGCGCCGGGATCTGCCCGGCCGAGGCCATCCGTTGCGAGGAGGCGGCAAAATCATGACGAATCTGGCATTGCGGAAAGATCCTTACAATATCGTGATTACCGGCGTGGGGGGCCAGGGGAATGTCATGGCCTCGCGGGTTCTTGCGACCATGCTGGTCCGGAGGGGGTTCAGGGTGACGATCGGGGAGACGTTCGGGATGTCCCAGCGCGGCGGCTCGGTCATGAGCCACATCCGTGTTTCGTCTGCGGCGGTCTGGAGTCCGCAGATCCCGAAGGGGAGAGCGGATCTGCTTGTCGCCCTCGAGCCGGTCGAGGCGATTCGGGTGCTTGCCGACTACGGCAATCCCTCCGTGAAGTCGCTCGTAAACATGCGGCCGATCTACCCGGTGGGCGTGATCACGGGCGAGGCCGACTACCCGGCGCCGGAGACGATCCGTAAGGCGGTCGCGGCACTCTCGGAGACGGCCTGTTTTCTCGATGCGACGGCCGAAGCGATCCGATTAGGCAACCCCATTTGGGGAAACATCATCATGATAGGCGCCGTTGCGAGGTTGGGGGTGCTGCCCGTCAACCGGGAGCTATTCGCAGCGGTGATCCGCGAGGGTATGCCAGCCTCCCGAGTCGAGGCCAATCTCCGCGCCTTTGCGATCGGCGAGGCGGCGGTCGCCTGAGCTGAGGTTACGGCAAGGCGCCATGCGCTCGGATTGAAGATGGCGGAGATGGTGAAAAGCAGTCTGTAGGCCGGAAAATCCCGGACGATGGTTTTAACGACAGAAGGAGGAAAAAGAACATGGAAAGATATGTTTGCAATATCTGCGGTTACGTCTATGACCCGGCGGAGGGTGATCCCGATGCGGGGATCCGCAAGGGGGTCTCTTTTGAAAACCTTCCGGAAGATTGGGTCTGTCCAGTCTGCGGCGCGGGGAAGGATGAGTTCTCTCCTGAGTAACGGGCGGGGTTTCCCGAAAATTTTCGACTTATCCAAATATTGTGTCAGGGAGGCGGCATGGATCGAATAAGGGATGCGTTGCAGCAGGCCTATGCCGGTGAGGCCAAGGCCTCTCTTCGCCTCAAGGTTTATGGGGAAAAGGCGGAGAAGGAAGGATATCCCCAGATCGCGAAACTCTTCCGGGTGATCGCCTTCTCCGAAGAGATCCACGGGGCAAGGGCGCTGAAGGTCCTCAAGGAGATCAAAACGACCGAGAAGAACCTGGCGGAGAGCTTCCAGTCGGAGAAGGGGGTGGCGGCGGTCGCATACGGCGAGTTCGTCAAACTGGCGGAAGCGGAGGGAAACCAGGAGGCGGTCATCCACTTCAGCCAGAGCCGGGATGTGGAGGAGACGCATGCGAAGCTCTACAAGGAGGCGATGAACCACTTCCTGGAGGAGAGGGAGACGGTCTACCATGTCTGCCTGGTCTGCGGTTATGTCGCGGATGGCGTCCTGCCCGAAATCTGCCCGGTCTGCGGCGCCAAGGCGGAACAGTTCCGACCGTTCACTTAAGCATCGGCAGGGGGAGAGCTTCCGGAGGCGGTTGATATCCCGCGAGGGGAGGAGGGTAGTGATGAGGGGGGTTCTGTTGCGCTGGCTGGTGTTGACGGCGGCCGTTCTGGCGGCCTCCTGGCTCCTCGACGGCATCCGCGTGGATGGCCTGTTGCCGGCGTTCCTGGCGGCGGCCACGCTGGGAATTCTGAATGCATTTTTCCGCCCCCTCCTCATCCTTCTGACGCTCCCCATCAACATCCTTACCCTCGGGCTGTTCACCTTTCTGATCAACGCCCTGATGCTGAAGATTGTCTCCGCCGTGATTTCCGGCTTTACGGTTCACGGTTTCTGGACTGCCGTGATCGGCGCCCTGATCATCGGCGCGGTGAGCTGGTTCCTGAATATCTTCATCGGCGGAGAGGGAAGGCTGGAACGGTCGTCCTACATCGATCTAAGAAAGAAGGGAGGGAGATGGGAGTGACGGACCCGACCCCCGCCATGCGCCAGTACGCGGAGATGAAGGAGCGCTACCCCGACTGCATCCTCTTTTTCCGAATGGGAGACTTCTATGAGATGTTCTTCGAGGATGCCGTGACCGCCTCCCGGGTCCTTGATATCACCCTGACCTCCCGAAACAAGAGCAGTCAGGACGCCATCCCCCTCTGCGGCTTTCCCTACCATGCCTCATCCTCCTACATCGCGAAGCTCATCGAAAAGGGATTCAAGGTGGCCATTTGCGAGCAGGTTGAGGATCCGAAGCTGGCAAAGGGCGTGGTGAAGCGCGAGGTGGTGCGCGTCGTGACCCCCGGGCTGGTCCTCGATACGGAAAACCTCCGGGCCAAAGAGAACAACTTCCTTGCGGCCCTTGTTGTCCGGGACGGCCGTTTCGGCCTTGCCTTCGTCGATATCTCCACGGGAGAATTCCGGGTGACCGAAACGGACGACCGTGAAGTCTTCCGCGCGGAGACGGCCGGGCTCGAGATCCGCGAACTGATCATCGCCGAGAACCTTAGCGACAGCGATCTGGTCCGCAGCCTTGCCGGCGATGAGGAGCGCTGCCTGATCAACCGTTTCCCGCCGGAGAAGTTCGCTTCGGAGGATGCACTCATCCGTCTCCGGGATCATTTCCCCGAAGAGAGGCTGACGGAGATGGCCATGGATCGTCATCCCGCGATGGCGGTTGCAGCGGGCGCCGTTTTGGGCTACATGGCCGAGACTCAGAAGGGGCGTCTCGGCCACATTAACGACCTGACCTGGTATGAAAGCGGCGCCCAGCTGATCCTGGACGAGGTCGCCAAGCGAAATCTCGAGCTCTTCGCCACGATCGTAGACGGGAAGAAAGCCGGGTCGCTATTTTACGTCCTCGACCAGACAATGACCTCCATGGGGGGAAGAAGGCTCCGCTGGTGGCTCAATTGCCCTCTCCGGGATCCGGGCAGAATCAGGGAGAGGCTGGCCGCCGTTTCCGAGATCCGCGAGCAGCACCTCCTGCGGGAATCGCTCCGCGGCAGCCTCCGTTCCGTCTACGATCTGGAGCGTCTCGGAAGCCGGATCGCCACGGGGCTTGCGAACGGCCGCGATCTTGCGGCGCTTCGGACATCCCTCAGGATCCTGCCTGAGATTCGGGCCCTCATCCGCGAAATCGAAACGCCGCTCCTGAAGGCGATACATGGGGGCATCGACGAGCTGCACGACATCCAGGAGCTGATCGAAAAGTCGATCGCGGAGGACCCGCCGCTTACGATCCGCGAAGGAGGGATCATCCGGGAGGGGGTTGATCCGGAGCTGGACCGCCTGATTGCGGCGATGCGCGGCGGCAGGAAAGGGATCGCCGCCCTGGAGGAGAAGGAACGCCGGCGGACGGGGATCAATTCCCTGAAGGTGGGGTTTAACAGCGTCTTCGGGTATTACCTCGAGGTCACGAAGGCGAATGCCCAGCTGGTTCCGGATGACTATATCCGGAAGCAGACCCTGGTCAATGCTGAGCGCTATATCAATGAGGAGCTGAAGGGTTACGAGGAGACGGTCCTCCATGCGGAGGAGCGGCGACAGGCGAGGGAATACGATTTGTTCGTCGAAATCCGGGATAGGATCGCCGGCGAGATCCGGAGGATACAGGAGACGGCGTCGCGAATCGCCGATCTTGACGCCCTCGCATCGCTGGCTGAAGTTGCCGAGCGGTACAACTACTGCTGCCCCGTGATCGATGCGGAGGATGCAATCGAGATCACCGACGGCCGACATCCGGTCGTGGAGCGGATCCCCGGCGGGGCGGGGTTTGTCCCGAACGATGTCTGCCTCGATCTGGAGAAGAACCGGTTTCTCATCATCACCGGCCCCAACATGGCGGGAAAATCGACTTTTATCCGTCAAATCGCCCTGATCGTTCTCATGGCCCAGATGGGGAGTTTCGTTCCCGCGACAAGAGCCCGGATCGGAGTGGCAGACCGGATCTTCACCCGTGTCGGTGCGGCGGACAGCCTTGCCCGCGGACAGAGCACCTTCATGGTAGAAATGAACGAGGTGGCGGACATCCTCAGTCACGCCACGAAGCGGAGCCTGATCATCCTGGACGAAGTGGGACGGGGAACGAGCACCTTCGACGGTCTCAGCATCGCCTGGGCGACGGCGGAATATATCCACGACGCCGCTCATCTCGGGGCGCGGACCCTCTTTGCCACCCACTATCACGAGCTCACGGAGCTTTCCGTCACCAAGGAGGGGGTGCGCAATTACAACATCGCCGTGCGGGAATGGGGGGACCGGATCATCTTTCTCAGGAAGATCATGGAGGGGGGGACAAACCGGAGCTACGGAATCCAGGTGGCGCGGATCGCCGGGGTGCCCGGCGAAGTGATCGCGCGGGCAAAGGAGATCCTCCGCAACTTGGAGAAGGGGGAACTTGACGAGGTCGGAATGCCGAAGATTGCCCGGGGCAGAAAGACGGTTCGGCCCCATGCAAATCAATTGAGCCTCTTTGCGGACGAAAAGGATGCGGTGATCCGGGAACTCCGGGAACTTGACCCGATAAACCTCACGCCCCTGGATGCGCTCCAGCGTCTCAGCGCCTGGAAGGATAGGCTGGAGCAGAAATGAATTGGGTTTCTTAGCGGGGCTACTTGATGCAGACGCGTCGGACCTGACGGAAATCGGTAATGCCCTGAATCGATTTATAGATGCCGTCCTGAAGCAGCGTCGTCATCCCCTCGGTCATGGCCGTGTTCCGCATCACTTCGACCGTCTCCCGTTTCTGGATGAGTCGTTTGATGCCGTCCGAGGCGATGACCAGTTCGTGGATCCCCATCCTTCCCTTGTATCCCGTCTTGTCGCAGGCCTCGCACCCTTTCGGCCGATAGAGCGTGAAGCGGTCATCGTAGGGGAAGTTCAGTTTCACGAACTGCTCCTCGCCGTAGCTCTCCACGATTTCATCGTATTCGTTGCGATCCGGATGATAGGCCTCCTTGCATTTTTTGCAGAGGGTGCGAACGAGACGCTGGGCCAAGATGCCCAATAGGGAGTCGGCGAAATTGAGTGGGTCGATTCCCATATCGAGCAGGCGGACGATGGTCTCCGGGGCGCTGTTCGTGTGCAGCGTGCTGAAGACGAGGTGACCCGTCAGCGATGCCTCGACGCCGGTTTTGGCCGTTTCGAAATCCCGCATCTCGCCCACCATGATCACGTCCGGGTCGGCCCGGAGGAAAGCGCGCATGGCGGCGGCAAAGTCGAAGCCGATCTTGGACTGGACCTGAACCTGACGCAGACCGTACTGGGTGATTTCCACCGGGTCTTCAGCCGTCCAGATCTTTTTGTCCGGCGTGTTGATCTCATGGAGGGCGGCGTGCAGGGTGGTCGTCTTGCCGGAGCCGGTCGGGCCGACGACGAGGACCATGCCGTAGGGCTTCTCCAAGATGTTCCTGAGTTCCCGGAGATTGCGCTCCGACATTCCCATGGCCTCCAGGGGCATGGTTTCCCCCTTCGCCAGAAGCCTCATCACGACATCTTCCACCCCGCCCTGGGTCGGGATGGTGGCGACGCGCAGTTCCATCTCCTCGCCGCCCGGTTTCCTGAACTTGATCTTTCCGTCCTGGGGGAGGCGTCGGACCGTGATGTCCAGGTTCGACATGATTTTGATGCGCGAAACGACGGCCGCCCGGTAGCTGTAGGGGAGGGTTTGATAGAGGGCGCAGTCGCCGTCTACCCGGTAACGGACCTCGACATTTTTTTTCGCGACGTTGGGTTCGACGTGAATATCAGAGGCGCGTCGGGCGCTGGCGTCGAGGATGATCTTGTTGACGAGCTGCATGATCACGCTGTCGGACTCGGTGACGACCTCGCCATCCTCCTCCTCCTGGGACTCCTCCTCCGCCGATCCGAGTTTTCCGAGAATATCGGTGATGGTGGATTCGTCCTCGTGGGACTGGAAGAAGTGGTTGATGAACTTAATGATGTCGTCCGGGAAGGAGACGTTGTAGCGGACGGACTTCGTCTTGAGAAGGTTTTCAATCATGTCCCGCTTCAGGATGTTGTTGGGATCGTCCACGATGATCTGGATGGCGCCGTCCTTCTTTTCCAGCGGGACCCAGAGTTCCCGGCGCAGGTATTCCTTCTTCAGGTTTTTGAGCAGATCCCCGGGGATAGGGTATTTGTCCGAGAAGGAGATGAATTTGCAGCGGAAGAACTCTTCAAAGGAGCGGCCGATATCCTCGCGGGAGACCTTGTACTTCTTCGTCAGATAGGTCTCTACGGTTTCCTTGGCTTCGCGCGAATCCTCCCAGGCGCTGTCCAGCTCCTCCTCCTTGAGGAGGCCACGGCTGAGCAGAAAGTCGAAACGGGTTTTCCGCCGCCTTGCGTAACGTTCCTGGTTGTAGAAGGCGATGCCGAGGACGTTCGTGATCTCGAGCAGAAATCCCGCTTCATCCTCGGAGAACTTCCCGGTATCTCCCTTCTTGTTGAGGACCTGCACCACTCCCGTGATCATCTTGTTCTGGACGATCGGGGCGGCGAGGATCTGCCTGGTCCGGAAGCCGGTTTTCTTATCCCAGCTCGAGTCGTGGATTAACTCCCCGTCGATGGTCCCGAGCTCATCACTGTCATAGGCGTCCGCAATGTTGACGACTTTTCCGGTAGAGGCGACATAACCGGCTATGCTCTTCTTGTCGATCGCCACGCGGATTTCTTTCAACTCCGTGCCGGCCAGGAACATGGAGTAGATCTCGTTACTCATCCGATCCAGGACATAGATAGTCAGAGAGCGGGCGCTGAAGAGGCTCAGAATCCCGTCCTTCAGATCGACGAGGATCTGCTTTATATTCTGGGCGGCGTGTATCCGGTTGGTGATGTCCAACAGGGCCTTGCGCTGCTGGAGCAACTCTTCGAGACTCGTGACATCTTTGTCCTTGATCAGATCCGTCATGGCTTTCTCCAATTCTGCCCGCTGCCGAGGGATGCCCGTGTACGGTTAAAACAATCCTGCCGGGGATATCTGGAAATTCAACTAAATCAGATCCGATAAAAAAATTCAATATGAAGTTTTCCGAGGCCGTCTGTTTTATCCCTCGGTCACGATCCTGGAGAAGTCGGCAATACCGTGAAATAGATCGGCAATCTCTTTCAGGAGCGAAAGCCGGTTGAAGCGGACGCGTTCATCCTCCGCCATGACCAGAACCGTTTCGAAGAAGGCATCCACCGGCTTGCGGAGACGGGCCATTTCGATAAGGGCGGCGTGATAGTCTCCGCCGGCGATGTGCACAAGAACCGTCTGCCGGATCTGAATAAACACCTCGTGGAGATCCTTCTCTTCCGGACCGGCAAACAGGGAGGGATCGACGGCGCCGTTCTGGAAATCCCGGATGATGTTGACAACCCGTTTGAAGGCGATCGCCAGCGGCTGGAAATCAACATGGGATTTGAAGGTCTCCATGGCCAGGATCTTTTCCTCCGCCCGGACGAAATCCTGCAGGCCGGTGGCGAGAACGGCGGCAACGACGTCGTAGGGATGTCCCTGGGAGATGAGCTGATTTTCAAACCGGCCCCGGAAAAACTCCAGGACATCGGCCTTTGCATCAGCGGCGGCACGCTTCAGAAGGGGATCGAGAACGGCGAGGCTCTCCTCGATCAGGCCGTCAACGGGAAGCGGGTAGCGCTTCCTTAGGATGATGTTGATGACTCCGATGGCTTGGCGGCGCAGGGCGTAAGGGTCGGCCGTCCCCGTGGGTATCAGGTCGACGCCGAAGAAGGCACAGATCGTATCCATCTTGTCGGCAATGCTGACGATGGCGCCTGCGTCGGTTTCGGGAAGTTCGCCGCCTGCCGCTGTGGGAAGATAATGCTCGTAGATGGCCTTTGCCACGACGGAATCCTCGCCGGCCAGTAGCGCATATTCACGGCCCATGACCCCCTGCAGCTCTGCAAATTCGCCGACCATCTGGGTATCCAGGTCGGCCTTGGCGAGCGTTGCTGCCCTCTCCACCCTGGCCCCGAGAACCGGATCGATCCGGTCGGCGATCCAGCCGGCCAGTTTACGGAAGCGCACGACCTTCTCGTAGGAGGTTCCGAGAAGGGTATGGAAGATCACCTTCTTGAGATCCTCCACGCGACGGTCGAGGGGGATCTTCCGATCCTCTTCGAAAAAAAATCGGGCATCGGCCAGACGGGCGCGGATGACCCTTTCATTTCCCCGTCTCACGACCGCAGGATCATGGGCGAGGGTGTTGTTGACGGTGAGAAAGAAGGGGAGAAGGGCGCCATTTTCGTCCAGGACCGGAAAATACTTCTGGTGGGAGATCATCGTGGTGATGAGGACCTCCCTGGGAAGTTCCAGGTATTCCCGGTCGAAGCTCCCGCAGACGACGGTCGGGTACTCTGTGAGGAAGGTGACTGTCTCGAGAAGCTCCTCGTGGTGGAAGACCCTGCCGCCTGCGGACTCAGCCGCCTTCTGCGTCTCTTCGCGGATGATCTTTTTCCTCTCCGCGGGATCGACGATGACGAAATGATCGCGTGTTTTCGCCAGGTACTCCGCCAGGCTGTCGACGGGGAAGGATGCGGGGCTCATGAAACGGTGACCGCGGCTTGCGCTGCCGCTTTCGATGTTCCCGAGCCGGAAGGGGACGATTCGGCCGTCGAAAAGGGCCAGGAGCCAGTGGATCGGGCGGGCGAAACGGAACTCCAGATCGGACCACCGCATCGATTTGCGGAAGGGGATCCCGGTGATGACCTTCGTCAGGATCGCCGGGAGTAGGCTTTCCGTCGCCTCGCCTTTGATTTTCTTCCGGGCGCAGAGATACTCCCCCTTCTCCGTGGCGATGGTTTCCAGCGCCGAGATGTCGAGACCCTGTCCTTTGGCAAAACCAAGGGCGGCCCTGGAGGGGTTCCCCTGTTCGTCAAAGGCGACCCTTCTGGCCGGTCCCAGTTTCTCGATGACTTGATCTTCCTGGCGTTCAGCGACATCGGCTGCCGCCAGGAAGAGCCGGCGGGGCGTCCCCATCGTCCGGACCTCCCCGTGGCGGATGCGGTTTGCCGCAAGCTCCTTCCGGACGATCTCCTCCATATCCTTAAGCGCCTTCGGCAGAAAGGCGGCCGGGATCTCTTCGGTTCCGATTTCGAGCAGCAGTTCCTTGCCCATCAATGTTCTCCCAATCGTTATTTCCTCTTCAGGAGGGGATAGCCCAGAGCTTCCCTTTGCCGGAGATAGCCCTCCGCGCTGAGGTGGGCGAGATTCCGGACCCGGCCGATATAGCTCGTCCGTTCGGCCACGCCGATCGCTCCCCGGGCGTTCAGCATATTGAAGGTGTGGGAACACTTGAGACAGAGGTCGTAGGTGGGGAGCACCAGCCCCTTTCCCGCCGTCCGGATCGCCTCGGCCTCGTACATGTCGAAGAGATTTCTCAGCTGGTCGATGTCGGCAGTTTCGAAATTGTAAACCGACCATTCCACCTCGCTCTGGTGGTGGATGTCCCCGTATTTGATCCCTTTGGTCCATTCGAGGTCGTAGACGTTGTCGATTCCCTGGAGATACATGGCGATCCGTTCGGTGCCGTAGGTCAACTCCGCGCTGACGGGGTGGAGATCGAAGCCGCCGACCTGCTGGAAGTAGGTGAACTGGGAGATTTCCATTCCGTCGAGCCAGACCTCCCAGCCGAGTCCCCAGGCGCCTATCGTAGGAGACTCCCAGTCGTCCTCCACAAAACGGATATCGTGCTCCAGCGGATCGATTCCGAAGCTCTTCAGGGAGTCGAGGTACAATTCCTGGATATCGAGCGGCGATGGTTTCATGATGACCTGGTACTGATAGTAATGCTGGAGACGGTTCGGGTTTTCACCGTAGCGGCCGTCCGTTGGTCTCCGGGAGGGTTCCACGTAGGCCACCCTCCAGGGCTCCGGCCCCAGGGCCCGAAGAAAAGTGGCCGGGTTGAAGGTTCCGGCGCCCACCTCGATGTCGTAAGGCTGCTGGATCACGCAGCCCCGGGCGGCCCAGTATCGTTCGAGGGCGAAGAGCAATTCCTGAAAGGTCACAACTCCTCCTGTCATTTAAATCACGTTATTTCTTGAATTTACGGCAATTTTTCATGGTCGGCTTCTTAACATGGCGGCAAGAGCGTGTCAATGTGAATCTGAAACTCTTAGATTCCCAGACGCCGGATTTCATTGAGGACGTGAACGGATTTCAGCTCCCTGCCGAGGAGATGACGAATGAAATGGGCCAGGAGACGCCGACTCTCCTCTGCGGATTGTTCCGACAGAAACAGCCTGCCCAGCCGGTCGATCTCCATCTCGCGCCCCATCAGCAGCGTCCGTATCGTTCCGAGGGAGACGGGGAGGGCATCCGGACTGTCGGGGCGGCAGGCGGTGCATATAAGTCCGCCGTCGCCGGAGTTGAAATGGTAGGCTTTCTCATTTCCGAGCGGCGTTTTGCAGACCAGGCAATGATCCAGCACGGGGTCGTAGCCGGAAAGCTTCAGGAGACGGATCTCAAAGAAACGGAGGAGCCCCTCCGTCGCAGGGCCGCCTTCGAGAAGCCGGAGAAAATCGTTCAAAAGCTGGAACAGGCCTTCGTTGTTCTTGTCATCCGGCGTGAACTGATCCGTCAGGTCAATCAGATAGGAGGCGGTGAACGTCTTTTCCAGGTTGGCGCGGATTCCCGGAAAGTGAGAGAGGACATCGCACGACTCTATCAGGGCCAGGCTTTCCGGCCTCCGGCGGGAGAATAGGATCTGCAGGCGCGAAAATGGCTCGAGTGCATTCGCGAACCTCTTGCGGCTCCTTCTCGCCCCTTTGGCGATCCCCCTGAGCTTTCCGAACTCCGCGGTGCAGAAGGTCACGATCAGATCGGATTCGCCGTAATCCAGGAGGCGAAGGACGATTGCTTCCGTCCGGTACTGTGTCCTTGCATTCATTTTTCAAAAATCACGGTAGCGGATATGGCCGCCGACGATTGTCAGGACCGCCATTCCCTTCATGTTCCAGCCGTGAAAGGGAGAGTTTTTACCGCGGGAACGGAATAATTTGCGATCAACGATCCATTCCCGGTCGGGATCGATGACAGTGATATCGGCGTCGGCGCCAACGGCGAGGGTGCCCTTCGGGAGGCGGAGGATCCCCGCGGGGTTGACGGTCATCTTTTCGATCAGGGCCGGAATAGTGAGGATGCCGTCGGCGACAAGCCGGAGAGAAAGGGAGAGAGAGGTTTCCAGTCCCGTCAGGCCGCTCGCCGCATACTCAAACTCGACCTCCTTATCGGTCCGGGCGTGGGGGGCGTGGTCACTGGCAATGACATCGAGCGTGCCGTCGCGCAGGCCTTCCCGGACGGCTGCGACATCTTCCGCGCCGCGCAGGGGCGGGTAAACCTTCGTGTTGGTGTCGAAACCCCGGAGGACCTCATCGGTCAGGGTAAAGTAATGGGGCGCGGTTTCGGCTGTGACCCGGACGCCTCTTACCTTGGCTTCCCGGATCAGACGGACCGACCCGGCGGTGCTCACATGGGCGATGTGCACCGCCGCCCCGGTAAATTCGGCGAGGAGGAGGTCACGGGCGACCATAACCTCTTCCGCGACCGCGGGGATGCCGGGGAGCCCGAGCTCGGTGGCCACAAACCCTTCGTGCATCAAACCCCCGGCAGAGAGATCCCTGTCCTCGCAGTGGGCGATGACCGGCATATCGATAGACGAAGCGTATTCGAGGGCCCGCCTCATCAGGGCGGCGTTCATCACTGGTTTGCCGTCGTCCGAAAGACCGACGGCGCCGGCGGCCTTGAGATCCTGGAATTCGGTCAAAAATGCGCCCTCGGATTTCACGCTGATTGCGGCAACAGGATAGACGTTTACGAGGCCGCATTCGGTCGCCTTCCGGCAAATGTATTCTGTGACGGAGCGGTTGTCATTCACGGGGTTCGTGTTGGGCATGCAGGCGATGGAAGTGAATCCCCCCGCGAGGGCGGCCTCGCTCCCGGAGGCGATCGTTTCCCTGTACTCGAATCCCGGCTCCCGCAGATGGGTGTGCATGTCGATAAGGCCTGGCACGACGATTTTGCCCCGGAGATCCAGAATCTCCATTGCGGGATCGCCCTTCCTGGGTGTGTTCTTCCCGGCGCGGCGCAGCTCCTTGCCGCTTCCGGCGATCTTTCCGTTTTCGATCAGCAGGTACCCCACCGCGTCCGCTTTCCGGGAGGGATCCACCACCCTGCCGTCTTTCAGCAAGAGAGTCATGGATTACTGCCTCCTGTCATCAGATAGAGAAGCGCCATCCTCACGGCCACGCCGTTCGTAACCTGGTCGAGGATGATCGAACGGGGGCCGTCGGCGATCTCGGGGGAGATCTCCACACCGCGGTTCATCGGTCCCGGATGCATGATGAGGACCTCTTTGCTGGCGAGGTCGATGTTCCGGCTGTTGAGGGAGAAGAATTGCGCATATTCGCGCAGCGAGGGGAAGATGCTCTGGCGCTCCCTTTCGGTCTGGATTCTGAGCATCATGATAATGTCCGCATCCCGGATCGCCTCTTCGATGCGTGTATAGGACCGGACTCCCATTTTCTCAATGTCGCGGGGGATCATCGTCGCCGGACCGGCAACGGAAACATGGGCGCCCATTTTGCTCAGGCCGTGGATGTTCGAACGGGCGACGCGGCTGTGGGCGATATCTCCGACGATGGCCACATGGAGTCCGGCGATCCGCCCCTTCTTGGACCGGATTGTCATCATGTCCAGAAGCGCCTGCGTGGGGTGTTCGTGGGCCCCGTCGCCGGCGTTGATGATCGACTGCCTGAGCAGGCCGGCCAGAATGTGGGGGGCGCCGGCGGCGCTGTGACGGATCACTATGATGTCAGGATTCATTGCCTCCAGGTTTTTCGCCGTGTCGATCAGGGTTTCTCCCTTGACGACGCTGCTGGTCGAGGTGGAGATGTTGATGGTGTCCGCGCTCAGACGCTTGCCGGCTATCTCGAACGAGGTCCTTGTCCGGGTGCTGGGCTCGTAGAAGAGATTCACCACGGTCTTTCCACGGAGCGTGGGGACCTTCTTTATCTCCCGGGTCGAGACCTCGAGGAAGGATTCTGCCGTGTCGAGGACCAGATTGATCTCTTCCACGGAGAGTTCCTGGATGCCGAGGAGATCTTTCCTTTTCAATTTCATGATCGAACCTCACCTACTTTCTTCGATGACCACCTCATCCGCGCCGTTCTTCTCCGTGAGATTGACGCTGACGGCCTCCCAAAGCGATGAAGGAAGGTTCTTGCCCACGAAATCGGCCCGGATGGGAAGTTCCCGGTGACCCCGATCGATGAGGACTGCGAGCTGGATCAGCTTCGGTCTGCCGAAATCGATGAGAGCATCCATGGCTGCCCGGATCGTCCGTCCGGTAAAAAGGACGTCGTCTACGAGGACCACTTTTTTGCCGTCCAGAGAGAAGGGAATATCTGTCTTTCCCAGCAGCGGTTTCCGATGGGAGGTGAGGAGGTCGTCGCGGTAGAGGGTGATGTCCAATATGCCTAAGGGAATTTTCCGACCTTCCATGGAGGATATTTTTTTTCGGAGGCGCCGGGCGAGAAAAACGCCTCCTGTCTGGATACCGACGAGAACCAGGTCCTCGCTCCCCCCGTTCTTTTCCAGGATCTCATAGGCGATCCTTGTCAGGGAGCGGTCGAGTCCGTCGGCATCCATTACCACCTTTTTTTGTTCCATGCTCTCTCCTTTGGAAACTGTCAAAAAAAAGCCTTCCCCTGTGATCAGAGAAGGCCGGCAGATCAGATGGCGACTGATGAATGTAACTCACAAGACTCCCATCTCACTGGATTAAATTAAAAAGGTTATAAATAACCGCTTTCAAGATGAAACGTATAATAAAAATTAGGACGGTGTCAAGATAAAAGAACGCCGAAAAAACTTTTAAAATATCTTTGAATAGTGTTATTGATTAATATTACCTGGAGGCGATGATCATGGCTGTTAACTACGAACCTCAGGTTTTTTTATTTTTAAGCGAGATCCTGGGGATAAAAATCGTTGATTCCGAAGGCCGTGCCATCGGAAAGGTCCTCGACCTGACAGGGAACATCGCGGAGATCTATCCTCCGGTCCTGGATATCCTCGTGCGCTTGGAAAAGGATAAAAAGATCGTTCTTTTGCCCTGGCGGAGGGTGGCGGAGGTCAACGGAACGCTCATTTTCCATACCCCGCAACCGGAAGATTTCCGGGAGCCGGCGCCCCGTTCCGGTGAACTTTTTCTGAAGGATACCCTCCTGGACAAGCAGGTGGTGGATACGGACGGGGCGAAGATCCGCAGGGTGAACGATCTGCAGTTCCTCAAGGTGCATAGGGATCTCTATCTGGTCCATGTGGATGTGGGATTTCACGGTCTGCTCCGGCGCGTGGGACTGGAGCGTTCCGTAGCGTTTCTCCTCCGGAAACTCTTCGATTACACCATGACCGATCAGCTCATCTCCTGGAAGTTCGTCCAGCCGCTCTTTTCGCCCGATCTGCTCCGGCTGACCATCGCCCAGAACCGTCTGGCCCATCTCCACCCGGCCGATCTTGCGGACATCATAGAAGATTTAAATATCCACCAGCGTTCTGCCGTCTTCCGTTCCCTCGACGCGGAAACCGCCGCCGAAATTCTGGAAGAGACCGATCCGAAGATCCAGGTCAGCCTGATCCAGGATATGGATACGGCCAATGCCTCCGACATCATTGAAGAGATGTCCTTGAGCGAGGCGGCGGATCTCCTGGGAGATCTGCCTAAGGACAAGGCGGAAGGGATACTCAGGGAGATGGAGCAGGATGTCGCGGATGATGTAAAGGAACTCTTGGCCCATCCCGAGGAGATGGCTGGGGGGCTGATGACCACCGCTTTCCTTAGTTTCACTCCCGACGTTACGGTGGCAGAGGCGATGGAGACGATCAGACGCGAAGCCGAGGACATGGATCTGATCTATTATATCTACGTTTTGGATGGCGAGGAGCATATCCTCGGGGTGCTGAGCCTCCGCGATCTGTTGATCGCAAAACCGGAAACCGTCCTTTCGGACATTATGGATAAACGGCTGATTTCGGTGAACATCGAGGAGAAGAAGGACCAGATCGCCGATGATTTTGCCAAGTACGGGATCATGGCCATGCCGGTCGTCGATGATGATGAACGTTTGAAAGGGGTCATCCTCTTCAAGAATCTTCTCGAAGTGGTGGCGCCAAAATTAGGGAAGTAGACCATGACCGATGACGAAGGCGGCGGTGACCAATGCTGGATACCCTTTCAGGAATCGTCCGCAGAGTTCGGCAGGGCTTTGCCGGCAAGAAATACTGGAGATCATTCGGACTGTTTTTCGCACTGATCGGACCGGGGATCATCACCTCCAACGTCGACAACGACGCCGGAGGCATCACGACCTATTCACTGGCCGGCGCCGAATACGGACTCGGCCTCCTGTGGACCCTCATCCCGATCACCGCGGCGCTGATCATCATCCAGGAGATGTGCGCTCGGATGGGCGTGGTTTCTGGCAAGGGGCTCTCCGATCTGATCCGCGAACGGTTCGGGGCGCGTATCACCTTCTACCTGATGATCGTCCTGTTTCTGACCAATCTAGGGAACACGATTTCCGAATTCGCCGGCGTTGCCGCGAGCCTGGAGATCTTCGGCATCAGCCGAACCCTTTCCGTGCCTTTCAGCGCTGCGTTTGTCTGGTGGCTGGTGGTCAAGGGGAACTACAAGTCCGTGGAGAAGGTGTTTCTGTTTGCCTGTGTCTTCTACCTCTCTTACATCGTGTCCGGCTTCATGGGTAAGCCGGACTGGAACGCCGTCGGCTCTTCCTTCCTGAAACCGGCCATCCAGCTGGACAAAGGTTTTCTGACGATGGCCGTGGGCGTGATCGGAACGACGATCGCCCCCTGGATGCAGTTCTACCTGCAGTCCTCCGTCGTCGACAAGGGACTCAAGGCGGAAGATTACCAGTACACCCGGATGGATGTGATCTTCGGGTCGATCATGGTCAACGTGGTGGCCTTTTTCATCATCTTGCTCTGTGCGATCACGCTCTTCCAGAACGGCGTGAAGATCGAAAGCGCCAAGGATGCCGCCCAGGCGCTGGCGCCGCTCGCCGGTGAATACTGTTCCTGGCTGTTTGCTTTCGGTCTCCTGAACGCCTCGCTCTTTGCGGCCTCCATCCTTCCAATCTCTACCTCTTACACCATCTGCGAGGCCTTCGGGTGGGAGTCCAGCCTGAACTGCAAGTTCCTGGAGGCCCCCCAGTTCTACGGCCTCTACTCCCTGATGGTCTTTCTCGGCGCCGGGATCATCCTCCTGCCCGACATGCCGCTGATCGGGATCATGTTCTATTCGCAGGTCATCAACGGGGCTATCCTCCCCGTCATCCTCGTCTTTATGCTCCTTCTGGTCAACGACCGGCGAATCATGGGGAAATACGTAAACGGCCTCGCCATGAACATCCTCTCCTGGCTGACGGTTGCGGTTCTTACCATCCTTACGCTGGCCATGATCATTTTCATGCTTATCTGAAGACGGAGAAAGGGCGGTCCGACGGGAAGGGCGAATTCACAAAATGAAGAACGTCCGAACGTTCAATGCAAGATCCTGCCGATTCGGCTCCAGCGGACCCAGTGTTCCTCATGGTTCCAGGACCAGTAGATGATCAAGGCCTTGCCTAAGACGTCCTTCTTGCTGACGAATCCCCAGAAACGGCTGTCGTAACTCTCGTCCCTGTTGTCACCCATGACGAACAGGGAACCTTCCGGCACCGTGACCGGTCCGAAATTGTCGCGGGGCTGGACGGCGCCGGGGATGACGAGGTTGTCCACGTACACCCCGTGCTTGTCGCTGTAAGGAAGGCCGTTGATGAAAATCTTCTTGTTGCGGATCTCGATCGTGTCCCCGGGGACGCCGATGAGACGTTTGATGAAATCCTTAGAACGGTCTTCGGGGTAGATGAAGACGACGATATCCCCCCGTTGGGGAGCGCCGACGGGGATCAGGGTGGTGCGGAGGAAGGGTAGTTTGATCCCGTAGTTGAATTTGCTCACCAGGATATGGTCGCCGATCTGCAGCGTCGGTTTCATGGACCCGGAAGGAATTTTGTAGGCCTGGATCACGAATGTCCGGATGAAAAGGGCAATCACGATGGCCAGGATGATCGCTTCAACGTATTCACGAAATTTCGATTTCTGTTGGCTCATTTAAAGTATCCTTACGAATAGACGCTCGTTAATGTGATGATGACCATGATCAGGGCGAAGAAGCCCTTCACGATGATCCCCGCCGACCGGCCGAGGACCGCCCCCCAGGCCGCCCGGAGCGTGGGCTTCAATCGGTTTCGGTCGAGAAGTTCAATCGCCATCATGCCGACGAAACCTCCGAGGAAAGTGCCGGCGATGATGCCAAGCCCCAGGAGAAAGGGGGCCATGATAGAGGCGCCGATCAGCCCGCCGATGAAAAACGCCCAGAAGCCCCTCCTGGAGGAACCGAATTTCACGGCGCCCGCCATTCCGACGGCAAAATCCGTGATCTCCGCGAGGACCGAGAGGATCAGCAGGGTGATGAGGATCTTGGGCCCGATCCTCTCAAACCCCGTAACGGCTGCATAGACGAACGCATCGATGAGGATGATAGCGGTTCCCGGAAGGCCGAAAAGTATGGAGAAGGCGCCGAACAAAAGCACCAGGATGAAGATGGTCAGTCCTCCGATCTCCAGTGGGGTCAATGTTACTTTTTTCCCTTCAGCCCTGTCGGCTTGATCTTTTCGAACAGAAGCACGATCGGGCTTGCGATGAAAACGGTGGAATAGACGCCGGCGATCGTTCCCACAAGCAGCGCGAAGGTAAAATCGTGGATCACGCCCCCCCCGAAAAAGAAAAGGACAACCAGAACCACGAATACCGTAAAAGAGGTTAGGAGGGTCCTGCTGAGCGTCTGGTTGACGCTCGTATTGATGATGTCGAACAGGGATTGCCGGATGTTTTTGCGTGCATTTTCGCGGATCCGGTCGAAGATGACGATCGTGTCGTTGATCGAGTACCCGATGATCGTCAGCAGGGCCGCCACGATATTCAGATCGAACTCCTTGTTGAACAGGGAGAGGAAGGTGACCGTGATCAGGACGTCGTGGATCAGGGCGATGATGCCGCCCAGGGCGTAGCGGAACTCGAAGCGGACCCCCACATAGATGAGGATGCCGAGCCAGGAGAAGAGGATGGCCAGAATCGCCTTCCGCGTCAAATCCTTTCCCACTTTTGGGCCGACCACCTCGATCCGTCTCAACTCGTAGGCGCCCTTGCCGAAGGCGGAGCCCAGCGCCTCCTCGACACGGGAGGTCAACTCTTTGGCATCGGCGCCGGACTCGGCGGTTCGGACAATGACCTCGTCGGGTCCGAAATCCTGAATGATGCTTCCCTCGAAGCCCATCGATTTGAAAGCGGTCCGAATCTTGTCCGTCGGCGTCTCTTTCTGGAATTTGATCTGAATCAGGGCGCCGCCCGCGAAGTCGATGCCGAAATTGGGTCCCCCATGCCAGATCAGGGAGGCGATGCCGATCGCGATCACGGCGATCGAAACGAGGACCGCTGACTTCATCATCCTGCCGAAATTGATATGGGTTTCCGTTTTTATGATTTCCATGTCATTCTCCAAAAAAACAAAAGGCGTGGGATGTCCCGCTCCGGGACCCCTTCCGGGCTGGTCCCTTCCTTAGATGCTTATTTTTTCAACCCTCCGATTCCAGATCAGGTAATCGAAGACAATCCGCGTGACGAAGATGGCGGTAAACATGCTCACCACGATGCCGATAGTCAGCGTCACGGCGAATCCCTTGACAGGACCGGTGCCGAAGCCGAAGAGGAACAGCGCCGCCACCAGGGTGGTCACGTTGGAGTCGAAAATGGTCAGGAAGGCCTTCGTGTAGCCGGCCTCGATTGCGGCTCGCAGCGTTTTCCCAAGATGCAGTTCCTCCCTGATCCTTTCATTGATCAAGACGTTGGCGTCCACGGCCATGCCGATGGTCAAGGCGATGCCGGCGATGCCGGGCAGCGTCAGGGTCGCCTTGAAGGCCGCCATCACCCCGAGCAGGAGCAGCATGTTCATGGCCAGGGCGACATCGGCAATAAAACCGGTGAGCCGATAATAGAGGATCATGAACATCAGGATCAGAATCCCCGCAATGACGCTCGCCCAGGTCCCCTTGTCGATCGAATCCTGGCCGAGAGAAGGTCCGACCGTCCGCTCCTCGAGAATGATCACCGGCGCCGGCAGCGCGCCGGCGCGAAGCACAATGGCCAGGTCGCTCGCCTCATCCATGGTGAAAGAGCCGGTGATCTGGGCCTGACCGCCGGAGATTCGCTCCTGGATGACTGGAGCGGAGTGGACAAGGCCGTCCAGGACGATGGCCAGGCGTTTCTTGACGTTATCCCCGGTGATCCGGTCGAAGTCCTTCGCCCCCTGGGCGTTGAACTTGATCGAGACATGCGGTTCGCCGAAGCGGTCGCCGATCTCGACCTTGGCGCCCTCCAGGGCGTCGCCGGTGAGGAGTGTCCGGCCTTTGAGAAGAAGAGGGGTTTGGGTGCGCCGTCCGGAATTCCGGTCCGTCCGGGATTCGTAAGCAACGGTGCTCCCTTCTGGGACATTTCCCTTGAGGGCCTCGTCGAGGCTGTGCTCCTCGTCCACGAGC